>Ga0070699_100002194_pt1 | contig 17666 bp, 14 predicted proteins | sample KBSK1503metaG_FD_65473 | JGI IMG/M metagenome (GOLD analysis project Ga0070699, IMG submission 65473) | Corn, switchgrass and miscanthus rhizosphere microbial communities from Kellogg Biological Station, Michigan, USA - KBS K1-50-3 metaG | ecosystem: Host-associated > Plants > Roots >... | reverse complement strand
GGCCGTATCTTCCAGCTGTCTTGTCCAAAGAGATATAGGGAGGTCGTTCGCACATTTTCGGCCTGGGCCGAGCCCTGCTGATAGGTATCGGGGAGGCCTAGAAGGTAGTTTGGATACAGATCGTTCGCGTAGTTTACGTCGTTCGTCCCGCCGCCGAAATAGTTGTAGAAGCCGCTCACCTCAAAATAGAGCGTTTGGTCGAAGCGCTCGCGGCGCACGTCGGCGCCGAACTTCATGGTGTGGTTGCCCTTGACCTTGGTTAGATTGTCCGTCCACTGAAACGAATTCCCCACTTGCGGAAGCTCGCCCTCGAAGTTGTTGCCGATAGTGAACCCGCCGGAGATCGTGACGTCGGGGACGCCTTCTCGACTAGGACCCAATCCAGGAGTGATGCCAATCTTGTTGGTGAAGGGGGTGCCGACCAATGGATTCGTTGCCGGATCGGTATTGATCACGGAAGCATCTGAAACGCCGGTGAAGCAGAAAGGCTTGGCTGCCGCAGAGGCACAGGAATCGGTAACGTTGTTCGTGTGCAGCGAGTGATTGAAGGTGCGCTGTGCTTCGCGCATGTAGGTGAAGCGGAACTCGTTCACAACGCTATTGCTTGCCGTCCAGGTGTGGCTCAGGTTGTATTGCTGATAACGAAACTTACTGTTCGAACCAAACCCCGGCACGTTTGCGCCGGCAGCCTGGAAGTTATTGAAGGGGTTAAATACCGATTGATCGCTCAGATAGTAGTAAGCACTGAACTGTTGCTTATCGTTGATGTGATGGTCGAAGCGGAAGGTGGCTTGATCCTGGCGATCACGGCCTGTAAGGACAGCCTGGAAAAAACCGTTGCTGGTATTCGCGCCTGGTACGAAGCGAAGCAAATCAACCGCCACGGGGTCCTGGCAGGAGGCCGGAATCACATTCCCTGGAAAAATATCGGAATAGTTGACACCCGCCGCAGGCGTGGTCTGCGGAACACCGGCAGCAGTTTGTGCTGCCGAGATATCGGTTGCACATTGGCCACTCGCGCGGGAGCTCAGCACGTCGGCCACGGTCTGGTTGCCGATCGCGCCGGCGAACGCCGGGCCCTCCGAGAAATTACCTGTTCGTTCGAGCGCATCGGGAACGCCTACAGTGGTTCCCGAAACACCCCTCACCCGACGCAGCCCTTCATAAGAGCCGAAAAAAAATGTTCTGTCCTTCCTGATAGGTCCGCCCAGAGTTCCTCCAAATTGATTCTGGATGAAGGCCGCCTTGGAGGTATCGAAATAGCCCTTGGCATTCAAGGGGCGGTTACGATGAAATTCGTACAAATCGCCGTGCAGGTGGTTAGATCCCGATTTCGTAACTACGTTTACTACAGCTCCGGAATTGCGTCCGTACTCTGCGTCGAAGGTATTGGTGAGGATCCGGAACTCTTCCACGCTATCGGGACTGGGTTGAACGGTGGGGAGGTTCGCGAACATGTCATTCGCGTCTCCGCCATTGACGCTGAAATTGTTGGCGCGCCCGCGGCCACCGTTGACGGAAACGCTGCCGACATTATTACTGCCGTAGTAAAGATCGGTACCCGTCTGGGAAGAAACGCCGGGTTGCAGCGACAGGAACTGATAGGTATCGCGTTCGTTCAGGGGCAGTTGCACGATGGCACGGTCGTTGACAACGGTGCCCAGCTGGGTGCTGGTGGTGTCGACCAGTGGGGCTTCCGAGGTCACGTCGACCACTTCCTGGGCCTGACCGATCTGCATGACCATGTTCAAGGTCAGGACCTGGTTTAACTGGAGGGTAATCGCACGCCGCACGTCCTTCTTAAATCCTCTCAGTTCGAAGTTGAGGGTGTACGTGCCGACCGGCACTTCGGGGAAAACATAGTCCCCGGTGTCATTGGTTACAGTAGTACGGCTCACGCCGGTGGCATCGTTGGTGGCCGTTAGCTTCACCCCCGCGAGCACTGCGCCGGTGGGATCGGCTACCCGACCAAGAATGCGGCCGCCGGTGCTTTGGGCGAACGACAATGTGGAAGAAGTAAGACAGAGCAGAACAACGAGGCAGATGGCGATGCAGCGGGCTCGCAGTGACGGCATGGCTCCTCCGACGCTCCTCAGGGGTGGCGGTTTTTGCTTCAGACGGCGATTGCTTATCAATATAACCTTGCTATAATCCCGCAAGGTTAGAGAATGGGGGCGCGTGCTGTCAAGGAGAAAAAACGCATCCCGCGAATAGAAAAAGTACGTCCACCAGGCGCGCTGGCAATGAATTCCACCAATACCAAGCCTTACTTGAAGATCGGAGACGTGGCGCGCAAGGTGGGAGTATCGCCGTCGGTGATCCGATCGTGGGAAAGCCTGGGGTTGGCGCGTCCTCGGCGGACGGAGAGCAAGTATCGCCTGTACAGCGCCGAGGACGTGAAACTGCTGAAGCGGGCGCGGTTCCTGCGCAGGGTGCGCGGGTTAAATGCGCCTGCGATTGTGCAACTGTTGAAGCGCGAGGGCCGCGTGCGTCCGGCGGGGGATGGAAATGCCCGGGCGATTGGCGGACATCTGCGGCGGTTGCGGTCGAAGCAGAGGCTTTCGCTGGCGCAGGTGGCGCGGGCGGTGGGGATCTCGGTGGGCTTTCTGAGTGCGCTGGAACGTTCGCAGATGAGCGGGTCGGTGGGAACGCTGCGCAAGCTGGCACGTTTTTACAAGACAAACATTCTGGATTTCTTTGACGCGAACGGAGCCAGCAGCCGGCAGGTGCGAGCCGCAGAAAGAAAGGTGCTCGAGGCGGGACCCGGCGTGCGCATGGAGTTGCTGGCCTGGGGAAACACCGTGATGGAGCCTCACTTGTTTCGGGTGGCGCCGGAAGCGGGGAGTGGCGATTCGTACACGCACGAAGGGGAAGAGTTTCTGTATGTGTTGCGCGGCGAACTGGCGATCACTTTGGAGAGCGAAGAATTCCGGCTCAAGCCCGGCGACAGTTTTTACTTCGAGAGCGCGACGCCGCATCGATGGAAGAATCCGGGGCGGGCTGAGACGTGGCTTTTGTGGGTGAATACGCCGCCGACGTTTTAAGGGACTGGACTTTCATATGGAAGGGACAGCAGGTTCCTCGTCGCTTTGCTCCTCGGAATGACAGGGGCTTCAACAGTCTTTAGTCTTTGTCAGGGAAAGACATGACATTAATTAGTGTGGAGGGCTGGCGCCGGAGCCCGTTGTTGCGGTTCACGGCGTCTTGCGTGATTTTGTATTTTCTTGGGATGGAATCGGCGGCACAAGAAAAAACCAGCTTGCGGGCAGACACCATCGTGATGCATGCAAGGGTGTATACGGTCAACGAGAGGCAGCCGTGCGTGGGCGGAGGCGGTGGCGATTCGTGGGGACAAGATTTTGGCCGTGGGTTCGGATTAAAGAAATGGACGCGTACCGCGGTTTTTCTACCCAGATGATTGATGCGGGAGGACGGCGGGCGCTTCCCGGATTCGAGGATTGTCATATCCATTTCATGGATGGATCGCTGGGACGGGTGCAGGTGGATCTAAATGGTGCGTCGACCGTGGCCGAGATACAAAAGCGCGTAAAAGAGTATGCCGCTTCGCATCCCAAGGAACCGTGGATCACAGGGATGGGGTGGGCGTATCCGACATTTAGTCCCTCGGGGTTGCCTGATAAGAAGATTCTGGACGAAGTCGTGCCGGACCGGCCGGTGTATCTGGTGGCGTTTGACGGTCACAGCTCGTGGGCCAACATTAAGGCGCTGGCTATGGCTGGAATTACTAAGAGGACTCCCGATCCTGCGAATGGAAAGATCGTGCGCGACGCGAATGGCGAGGCGACGGGAGCTTTCAAAAGAGTCAGCCGGCGATCTGGTTGCCAAGCTGATGCCGAAACCGACGCGACAAGAGAGGCTGGCGGCGCTGCGCAAGGGCATCCACGAGGCGAACAAGGTTGGGCTGACGCGCGTACACAGTGCGGGACAGGATTTTGAATATCTCGATCTGTATGACGAGCTGCGACGCAAGAATGAGTTGACCTTGCGGTTTTATGTGGCGTACTTTCTCAATCCGCTGGAATTGAGGGCGGAGGATCTGAAGCAGATCGAAACGGCGCGGAAGAGTTATCACGATGAGTGGATCTCGGGCGGCGCGGTGAAGACGATGCTCGACGGAGTGGTTGAGGCGCATACGGCGGCCATGCTCACGCCTTATAGCGACGATCCCAGCCAGGTCGGAAAACACTTCTGGGAGCCTGCCAAGTACAGGGCGGCGATTACGGAACTGGATAAGCGCGGGTTGCAGATTTTTACGCATGCGATTGGGGAGAAGGCGGTGCGGACCGGGTTGGATGCGTATGAAGAAGCGGCACGAACAAACCGTACGCGAGATGCGCGGCCGCAGATTGAACACATTGAGACCATCGCGGCCGAAGATATTCCGCGGTTCGGCGAGTTAGGAGTGCTTGCCAGCGTCCAGCCTCTGCATTTGTATCCGGACGAGGACACGCTTGATATCTGGGCGCGGAACGCCGGACCGGAACGGGCGCAGAGAGCCTGGGCCTTCCACAGCATTGAGGCGAACGGCGGACGGCTAGCGTTTGGCAGCGACTGGCCGGTGGTGACTATGAATCCGTGGAATGGGACGCGGACGGGGATCACGCGCAAGACGCACCAGGGCAAGCCGGATGGCGGCTTCGTGCCAAAAGAAACGGTTAGTGTTGACGATGCCATTAAGGCTTACACGCTGGGTGCGGCATTTGCCGGGCGACGCGAGAAAGAGGAAGGATCGCTGGAGGCGGGCAAGCTGGCGGATTTGATTGTGGTCGATCAGGACTTATTCACGACTCCGGCTTCCTCGATTGATAAGACTGAGGTGCTGCTGACCATGGTAGGTGGGAAGGTGGTTTAGGAGTCTCCGCAGTGGAAGGCAAAGAGTGGTGGGGCGGAGGGGAAATGAGCTGGCGACGCTTGTCGAGTCTGCTGCTTTTGCTCGCGATTGTTTTGCTTGCCGGGTCGTGCACGAAGCAGACGCCTGCGCTGAATCTGCTGGTGTGGGAGGGCTACGCCGATCCCACGTTTGTGAAGGCGTTTGAGGAGCAGCATCACTGTAAAGTTTCAGCGTCGTACATGGGATCGAGCGATGAACTGGTTGCCAAACTGCGCGGAGGCAGCGCGGGAAATTATGACGTGATTTCGCCGTCGAGCGATGTGGCGACCTCGATTGCTTCGGCGGGACTGGCTGCGCCGCTCGATCTTCCTAAGATTCCGGGGTACGGCCAGCTGTCTCCGCAGCTCACTTCCCTTCCCCTGGTGCGGGTAAACGGACAGGTGTATGGAGTGCCGTTCATGTGGGGACCGGACCCACTTATCTATGACACGACGGTTTTCGCGCAGCCGCCGGACAGTTGGAATGTGTTTTGGGATCACAAGTATCGGGGAAAGATTTCCGTTTGGGACGATCTGTCAACCCTCTACATGGCCGCGCAGGTTCTCGGCTATGACAAACCCGATCCATCGCGGCTCTACAACCTGAGCGATGAACAACTCGAGGCGGTGAAGAAAAAGTTGCTGGAGCTGAAGCCGAACATTCGCAAGATGTGGTCCACTGGGGGAGAGCTGACGAATCTTTTTCAGAATCACGAAGTCGTGGCCGCCATGGGATGGCCGCTCATGACCAATCAATTGCGCAAGATTAACTTTCCCGTGGGCGAGACGATTCCGAAAGAAAACACGACTGGATGGATTGATCACCTGATGATTACCGCGGGCAGCGAGAACAAAGACTTGGCTTACGAATTTCTCAAGTACATGATCGAGGCGCAGACGCAGAAGAAAGTCACCGACGTTACCGGCTACACTCCGGCGAATCCGCAGGCAGGGCAATTCATGACGCCGGTCGAAGTGAAGAGCTTGCATCTCGACGACGTTGACAACTACCAGAAGCGGCTCTACTTCTGGCAGAATGTGCCCCGGCGGGCGAAGTACAACCAGATTTGGAATGAAGTGAAGGCAGCGCAGTAGCGAATGCAGCCGGCAACAAGAAACAATCCATGGTCGCCATCCCCCCTTCGACAGCCGAACCCGTGCTCGACACCAGTGCCGTGACCCAAAAGACTCTGCTCAGCATCCGAAATGTCGCCAAGCACTTTGGCAAGAACGTGGTGCTAAGAAACATTTCTTTGGACATTGCTGAAGGCGAGTTTCTCACCATTCTGGGAGAAAGCGGTTCAGGCAAAACCACGCTTCTGCGAATTGTGGCCGGCTTTGAGAGCGCTACGTCGGGTGAAGTTTGGATGGGCGACGAGCGACTAGATCAGCAGCCTCCTTACCGGCGTCGCGTGAACACAGTGTTTCAGCACTACGCTTTATTTCCTCATCTCACGGTCCAGGAGAACGTGGGGTACGGGTTGCGCGTAGCCAAGCGTCCGGTTGCAGAGATCAAGACACGCGTCGAAGACGCACTCGCCAAAGTAAAGATGACGGCTTACGCCAAGGTGAAGCCGTCGAAAATCAGCGGCGGGCAGCAGCAGCGCGTTGCTCTGGCCCGGGCGCTGGTGAACCGTCCGAACTTGTTGTTGCTGGATGAGCCACTTTCAGCGCTGGATGCGAATCTGCGGCGGCAGATGCAATTAGAACTGAAATCACTTCAGCGGGAAGTCGGAATCTCGTTTGTGTTCGTCACCCACGATCAGGAGGAAGCGATGGTGATGTCGGATCGCATCGCTCTTTTGCGTTCAGGGGACCTCGAGCAGGTGGCGGCGCCAAGAGAGATATACAGCCGTCCGGCAACGGCATACGTCGCGCAATTCATCGGACACACGAATTTATTGGAAGCTGAAGTGCGAAGCGGGATCGCGCGCTGCTCATCGCTATCCTGGCCAGTCCAGGTTGCGGATGGGCCGGCTCTATTCTCTTTGCGACCGGAGAATATTGTTGTCGTCTCGCCTGCCACTCCTGTGGTTTCTGGCCGCGTGCGTGTGCGAGGCAGGGTAGTGAACCAGGCGTTCCACGGAGCCACAGAGTTGATTCGAGTGCAGTGTGCAGATGGGTTAGTTGTCGTCGTGAGAACACCCAGCAGCGTGGCGTGCCACGCTGAGGTGGAGTTGGAGTTCTCTCCTGCGGATGCCGTTCCGGTGCGCAAGTCTGCCGAAAGGAATTGATTGTTTTCCCGCGCTTACAAAACGGCGGTGACCCTGCCTCCGCTAGTGTGGGTCGCGGCATTTCTGCTGACCCCGTATCTGCTGATGTTTTGCTACAGCTTCTGGTCGGTTTCGGCGGCGCAGATTATCGTTCACCACTGGAGTCTGGATAACTACCGCGAGTTGCTGCGCGTACGGGTTTACTGGCAAACGCTATTCCGCTCCATGTGGATCGCGGCCCGGGTGACGATCTTTTCGCTGCTGCTGGGATATCCGCTGGCATATTTTCTTTCCTTTCACGCCGGCAAGCGGAAAGATCTTTTTTATCAGTTGGTGATTATTCCCTTGTGGGTCAGTTATTTGGTGCGGGCCTACGCGTGGAAGACGATTCTGGGATCGGACGGCGTCTTGAACACGTTGCTGCAATATGTGCATCTCACCGAGCATCCGCTGCAGTTTCTGTTGTACAGCCCGTTTGCTGTGGTGCTGACTCTGACGCACATCTATACGCCCTTTACCTTTTTGCCGATTTACGCCGCGCTCGAACACATTCCGCGCAATTTGGTGGAGGCTTCGCACGATCTTGGCGCAACTCCCGGGCAAACCTTCTGGAAAATAGTTTTTCCTCTCTCGATTCCCGGGGTGCTGGCTGGCGCAACCTTTGCGTTCGTGCTAAGTCTGGGAGATTTTCTGGCTCCGCTGCTGTTGGGCGGACCGGGCGGAATTATGATCTCGAACATCGTGGTAAGCCTGTTTGGCGCGGCCTATAACTGGCCCTTGGGTGCGGCAATTTCTTTCTGCATGCTGTTGCTGGTGGTGAGTTTGATTTTTCTTTCCGAGCACCTGGAAAGGAAATGGGGCTTCTCGTGAGCGGCAAGGGGAGGGAAGCCAGGAAAGCACCGCGCTGGTTGTTGGCGTACGCCGTCGCTGTGTTCGCGTTTCTTTATCTGCCGATAGCAGTCCTTATTCTTTATTCGTTTAATGGGGAGGGCGTGGGTGGATTCCCGCCGCGTCATCTGACGTTCGATTGGTACCGCGTACTGTTCTCCGATGGCCCTATCTGGGATTCCGTGCTGAATAGCCTGCAAGTGGCCTTCGCGGCGATGGTGATTTCTCTTACCATCGGCGTGCCCGCAGCTCTGGCACTCGATCGGGCTCAATTTCCTGGCAAAGCGCTTTTCCGGCGGCTCGTACTGCTGCCACTTATCTTGCCGGGAGTTATCACCGGTCTGTCGCTACTCATGCTCTTCAATGCAGCCGCCGTTAAACTCAGCTTGCTGACGATTGTGCTGGGTCATGGCACGGTGCTGATTTCGGTCGCCACGACAGAAGTATTCGCCGGGCTGCAAAAGCTGGATCGCGCACAGGAAGAAGCCTCGCTCGACTTGGGTGCGAACTACCGGCAGACGTTTTGGCGAGTGACGATGCCGAATTTGAAGCTGTCGATTATTGGCGCGGCGCTGCTGATCTTCACGCTTTCCATGGATGAGATCGCGGTCAGCTTCTTTCTGATTGGGCGGGATAACACGCTGCCGCTTGAGATTTGGGGACGGTTGCGGCGGGGGATCACGCCAGAAATTAATGCTGTCTCGACTATCATCTTTGTGTTTTCGTTGGTGGCGATCGTGGTTTGGTACCGCTTGCGCATGCGCCATGGAGGAACAGAGGCAGGCATGGAAATAGTGGAAGCGGTTGGGGGGATTGGGGCGTGAGTGCAAACCGCAGGGACTTCATCAAATTTGTTGTCGCAGGAACGGTGACCGCGGGTTGTCCGATTGATCTCTCGCTGGTGGAAGCGCAGGCGGCCGACGGGAAGAAAGACCATGCTGCGAGCGTCGAAGGCGAAGACAACCACGTCTGCCACCAGGTCCGCGACAAAGGTAGCCAAATATTCGCGCGGCCTGCGGCTTCGGCTCGACATGACGTGGTGATTGTGGGCGGCGGCGTGAGCGGCCTGACAGCCGCTTACCGTTTGCAGCATCGCGACTTCCTTTTACTGGAAAAGGAGCCGCACTGGGGCGGCAACGCTTTCGCGATGGAGTACGAAGGCAGCACGTATGGCACGGGCTCGGCATTTCTTTGGAGGCCATCAGAAGCCTACGACTTTGCCAAAGAAATCGGCCTGCAGCCGTTGCCCATAAACTCGCCCGACGGCAGCATCATTAACGGCGAGTTTGTTCACGACACCTGGGGCGACGGGCTCAACAAGCTGCCCTATCCGCCGATCGTCCGTGACAGCTTCAAGAGATTCAGGAAGGAGATGGTGGCCATCGATCTGGAGAAACGTGGCCGGGAGCTTTACAACGTTCCGTTCTCAGACTTCATGAAGAACTACGCGGGCGAAATCAAACAATGGTGGGACACATACGGACCCTCGAATTGGGGAGCAACGAGTGATCAGACCAATGCCGCGCTGGCGATCGGGGAATTGCAGGAGATGGTGATTCAAAGTCATTCGGACAACCGTTATACATGGCCGGGAGGGCTGGGCGCCATCACCAAGAAATTGGCGGAGATCCTACAGGCCAAATGCAACGATCGGCTGCAGGCCGGGGCGACCATCGTGGCCGTAGTTCCGGAGAGAGAACAGGTGCAAGTGACGTACATGTTCGGCGGCGAATTGAAGACAGTCGCTGCCAAGGCGGTCATCATGGCCACTCCCAAATTCATCACTCGACGCATTGTTGAAGGCTTGCCCGGCAAGCAAAGTGAGGCCATGCATCAGATTCGCTATATTCCCTACCCCGTGGTGAATCTCATCTTCGACAAGCCGGTTTTCCATCGTGGATACGATACCTGGTGTCCAGGAAATACGTTTACTGACATCGTGGTCGCGAACTGGGTGGTTCGCAGGCAATCAGGTGATCAACAGAAATACAACATTCTCAGTTGTTACACGCCGATGAAGGAAGAAGATCGCGGGTACCTGCTCAACGAAATCGGCGCGCGTAAGATCGCCGCCAACGTGCTGCGTGATTTCCAAAAGGTGATGCCGGGATTGGATGTTGATCCCCTCGAAGTCCACATATACCGTCGAGGGCATCCCATGTATATGTCGACGCCCGGACTCCACGGGCAGGTGCAACCATTGGTCCGGCGGCCGATGGAGCGCGTGTTCTTCGCCAACACGGACTCAGAGGGTCCAGAATCAACCACAAACGAGGCGATTCTCGCGGCCCAGCGCGCGGCGAAGCAAGCGGAAGCGTGTCTGGCGGGTAAGCTTGCGCCCAGGGAAACGGCTGTGGTCGGCTGAGTCAAGTATTTTCCCAATTCCGGTTCCAGCCATCAAACCGTGTGGTTCCATGCGCGAACTGCTACTGAGAACCATCCACACATAGTAAAGTAGTAACAGAGGCCTTGCGGCGTTTAATCGCGCCAAACCGATCCGCGGCAAAGGACAACCGACACTTTGAGTCTGAGTATCCGCAACATCGCCATCATCGCGCACGTCGACCACGGCAAGACCACGCTGGTGGACGCTATGCTTAAGCAGAGTGGTACGTTCCGCGCCAACGAGGCTGTCGCAGAACGCGTGATGGATTCGAACGAACTGGAGCGGGAGCGCGGCATTACCATCCTGGCCAAGAACACGGCCATTTTCTATCACGATGTGAAGGTCAACATTGTTGACACGCCCGGCCACAGCGATTTTGGCGGCGAAGTGGAGCGCGCTCTAAAAATGGTGGACGGGGTAATGCTGCTGGTGGATGCGAGCGAGGGACCGCTGCCACAAACCCGCTACGTGCTCAGCAAGGCGCTGGAAGCGAAACTTCCTCCGATCGTGGTCATTAACAAGATTGACCGTGCGGATGCGCGTCCGCAGGAAGTGCTGAATGAGATTTACGACCTCTTTATCGACCTCGATGCCAAGGAAGATCAACTCGACTTCCCTGTTCTTTACACGAATGCGAAAGCGGGCACGGCATCGACGGATATGAAAGGCGGCGGCGAAGACTTACGGCCGCTGTTTGACGCGATCTTGAAGACGATTATTGTCCACGAGGGCGATCCCGCGGGTCCCTTGCAAATCCTGGTGGCAAATCTTGACTACAGCGACTACCTGGGGCGGCTGGCGATTGCGCGCGTGTTCAATGGCACGATGCGTACGGGTGAGGAAGTGGGCGTCGCCAAACTCGACGGATCGATACAGAAGACCAAGATTACCAAATTGTTTTCATTCTCCGGCTTGAAGCGGACCGACATAACGGAAACCACTCTGGGAGACATCGTCGCGGTTGCGGGCGTGGAAGGCATCACCATTGGCGAGACCATCACGGACGCGGAGAATCCTTCTCCGCTGCCGCCGATTGTGATTGATGAGCCCACGATCGCGATGACATTTACCGTGAATACGTCGCCATTCGCTGGGCGCGACGGGACCTACGTCACGTCACGCAACTTGCGCGAACGGCTGTCGAAAGAGCTGCTGACCAACGTTTCCCTGCGCGTGGAGGACATGGGCAGCACGGATTCGTTCAAGGTGCTGGGACGCGGAGAGTTGCAGCTTTCCATCCTGATCGAGATGATGCGGCGTGAAGGTTACGAACTGATGGTGGGCAAACCCGAGATCGTCACCAAGCGGATTAACGGCAAGCTGATGGAACCTGTGGAACATCTCACGGTTGATGTGCCGGAAGAATTCGTGGGTGTGGTGATGGAGCAACTGGGCGCGCGCAAGGGCGAAGTCACAAATATGCATAACCACGGCTACGGGCGGGTGCGAATTGAGTTTCGCGTCCCTAGCCGAGGGCTGATCGGCTTGCGCAGCCAACTGCTGACGGATACCCGCGGCACCATCGTGATGAATTCTCTTTTTGATGGATACACGGAGTGGCAGGGCGAAATTCCGCATCGGCCTACCGGCGCGCTGATTGCCGACCGCGGCGGTGTCTCCACGGCGTACGCGTTATGGGGTCTGCAGGAGCGGGGAGAACTTTTGTTGGGGCCGGGCGTTGAACTCTATGAGGGCATGATTATCGGCGAGAATGCCAAGGACAATGATCTCGACGTAAACGCAGTCCGCGAAAAGAAACTTACCAATATGCGAGCTTCCACCGCAGACGAAGCTATACGTCTCGTGCCCTTCCGGCAGTTGAATCTGGAGCAGGCTATTGAGTTCATCAGCGATGACGAGTTCGTGGAAGTCACGCCCAAATCGCTGCGGCTGCGGAAGAAGGTTCTACAGGCCAATAGGCGAAAGCGGAGCGCTATGGTAGGGGTAGAGGAAAGTTCGTGAGATCTCGCCCTTCAGGAAAACCGGCAGCAAAGAAGGAACTGCGCCTGCGGATGTATCTGGTGCCTTGTAGTTGCGGCATAACATTTACGGTTTCGAAGGATTACGACCACCAAGGCACGGCTTGGAACCGGTATCTCATCTGCCCGCACTGCGGTAAGCGCCATGATCCCAAGAACCGGCTGCTGCAAGTTGGATTTCACCGCGAGGGATATTGGAAAGTGGATGAGTGCTGAGCCCGCTGCAAGCCATTGCTTCCGATTAAACTAAAGTCCCTCCACAAATCTGCTATACTTCTGGCCGCATTTGACTGTTCGCCAGCTCCGGTATCGATTTTCAGGAAAGCCACTTCAGCTCCCTGCCAGTCCGCCGAATTGAGCTCGCACTTCGACAGCTCAATGCAGAGGCAGACGCTTGAAGAATATCTTCGTAGGCAATCTGAGTTTCAACACCACGGAAGATGAGTTGCGCCAGATGTTCGGGTCTTACGGGCAAGTTGACCGGGTAAGCATCATGACAGACCGTGATACCGGGCGCTCGCGCGGATTCGGATTTGTGGAGATGGCCAACGCCGAAGAGGGTGAAAAAGCCATCGCTGGGCTGAATGGTTCAGAAATTGGCGGTCGTACGCTTAACGTAAACGAAGCCCGTCCTAAGACAGAACATGGCGGAGGCGGTGGACGTGACCGGGACCGTGGTGGCCGTGGTGGAGATCGCGGCGGGCGGGGCGGCGGCCGCGGACGCTATTAGCCGAGTACTTTCCCAGGCCCTTCTTAACCGCTGAAATTTGTCGCGTCGGAAGGCGCTCTGCCCCCAGTGCAAACCGTCCAGTCGGGCGCGAAAGCGTTCTGTCCCGCCTTTTGGGTTTCACCTTAATAGCTCGGCATTGAAGGCTTTCCAGCTGCCCTGTAAACTAGCTTATTGGTGCGCGCCCGTAGCTCAGCTGGATAGAGCGATTGCCTCCGGAGCAATAGGTCGGGAGTTCGAATCTCTCCGGGCGCACCAGATTTCAACAAGTTATGCATCAGCCTTTCTCTCGCCTGTGCAGAATGTGTGATCAACACTACTGTACCCTCCCAGCGACAGATGCGATGCCGTCGTACATAGCGTCCGCCATCTGGTAGACGGAATCCGGAATCTTTTTCACGTAATTCTCAAGTGTCGTGTCTAGCCGTGCATATCGCAATTGCTTCTGCACGTCTTTGAGTGTGCCCTTGCGCTCACCAACCGCCAGCGTCGCAAAGGTTCTACGCAAAATCTGGAAGTTCAGCTTCTCCAGTCCCAGCTTGATGCGGATTGGATCGAGAACACGAGCATAGAGGGCCGCGCATTGATCCCGCCTTCGGGCCTTCGGAGTTGGGACAGCAACACAACCCCGATGCGTTCACTTTTAGCTAATTGGCGCAGTCCATTGGCCAACATGACCAACCCGATCGCGCAACTCGCGCCCAGGGGCGTTCACCAGACGAAGGTAGTCGACCACGACCAGCTTTACGCCGTGACGCCGAATGTAGAGCCGGGCGGTTCCCGAGGAACACATCCAGGAGAAGCTCGAGCCCTATGCTGCGCAGCTAGCGTTACTGGATGAGATCCCCGGCGTCGACTGGACTCTGGCCGGGGTGATCATTGCCGAATTAGGCGTCGACATGAGTGTGTTCCAGAGTGTCTCGCAGCTGGCTTCTTGGACGGGAGTTTGTCCTGGCAATAACGAATCGGCGGGTAAGCGCAAGAGCAGCCGTATCCCCAAAGGCAACGTGTACTTGAAGACCGCCTTAGTCGAGGCGGCGCATGCGGCGGCTAGGACGAAAGGCACCTACTTGCGAGACAAGTTTCACCGCCTCAAGGCACGGCGCGGGTATAAGCGTGCCGTCGTGGCGATCGGCCATAAGATCTTGGTATCCATCTATCACATGGTCTCCCAAAACGTCTCCTACAACGATCTCGGCGACCTCTATCTGGATAAGCTCAACCAGAATCACTTGACTCGCAACCTGGTTCATCGTTTGGAACGTTTGGGCTACACCGTGACACTGACACTTGAGCAAAAAGCGGCATAGACAGAAGTGATTTTCATGGCAGAAGGCATAAGTCGGAGTCCCCGCCTTACCGCTCGCCAACACAATCTGGACGCCGAGCGAAGTCTTGCCTTTCCCATCTCGCGTTGGACAGGATTCAGTTCCACAAATTCAAACCCATACCGATGGTCGGAGCGACTCCGTACAACACTTGTCCAACATGCCGTGGTCACCATCCTCAACCAGATTTACGAGGAGGACTTTCTCGGATTCTGGTATGGGTTTCGTCCGGGGCGCAGCCAGCACCAAGCGCTGGATGCGTTGTCATATGTGCTCCTGAAGAAGAAGGTGAACTATATTCTGGACGCTGATATCCGAGGATTTTTCGACAACCTCGACCAAGATTGGCTGGTCCAGTTCGTGGAGCATCGCGTCGCTGACCCCCGCATCCTGCGGTTGATCCAGAAATGGCTCAACGCTGGGGTGATGGAGGAAGGCGAATGGTCGAACACGAAGACAGGTAGTCCGCAAGGTTCGGTGATTTCACCGCTTCTCGCGAATATCTACTTGCACTACGCTTTCGATCTCTGGGTGAACGTGTGGCGCAAGAAATGGGCACACGGCGAGGTGGCTGTCATCCGCTATGCGGATGATGTCATCCTAGGGTTTCAGCACCAGACAGACGCAGATCGATTCTTGGAAAACTTACAGGAACGACTGGGGAAGTTCGGATTGGAACTACATCCAGATAAGACGCGCCGGATTGAGTTCCGCAGGTTTGCTGAACAAAACCGGAAACGAAGAGGGGAAGGTAAGCCCGAGACGTTCGACTTCCTAGGCTTCAAGCACATCAGCGGGAAGAATAGGTTAGGGCGATTTACGGTGAGGCGTAAGACGATCCGCAAACGCATGGGAGCGAAGCTGCGGGAGGTTAAGCAGCAGCTCCGCGAGCGCATGCACGATCCGGTGCGCCAAACCGGCCAATGGCTCAAGTCGATTGTGCAGGGCTACTACCGCTACTATGCGGTACCGGGAAACATCGACAGTCTCAGCGTATTCCGGGATCGGTTAACTGGGCATTGGTGGCATTCACTTCGCCGCCGAAGTCAGAAACGCCGGCTCTCCTGGACACGTATGCTCGCTCTGGCTGACCGGTGGCTCCCTAGACCGCGAGTCCTCCATCCTTATCCCGCGGATCGCTTCGCCGCCACTCATCCGCGATAAGAACCGGATGCGCTAATGAGCGCCCGTCCGGGTCCGCGCGGGGGGTACCGCGTAAGCGGTATCCCTACCGCGATCTCAGAATCCCATGGTAGGTGCCGAACCAGCAAAAACGAAGATTCCTGCCGTAAGCATGCTGACGACTCGCCAGCACGTTGTTCACCTCGGCACTTTGCGAAATTCATTCACTGCGAGCACCTCGCTGGTGTGATCGGGATGTTCTCGCTTGACACGGGCTTGGAGAGTCGCTACGTAGTCCGCAAGACTGGCGGATCTGTAGCCGTACATTTCATAAGTACAGTCGCAACCAGGTAACGGACACGGCACACGCTCTGGCTTGAGAGCATTCCTGCGCTGCTGGATTTCCTCTTGAAACTTCTTTTTGCCGAGCACATCAGTTCTGTAAGCCTTTGCCATCTGTCCAGCTTGCCACAGTTGTCGGTCCGGGGAAAATGTTCTCTCAGCCCATCGCAGGGCGGGTAGTTCGAAAAAGTGCAACGGTTGTAATCAGATTTCACCAACAACTGAGTGATTTGTGTAATGGCGAGTTGCCCCGTTTTCCTACTGAAGCAGGATAGTTTAGGATCTACTCGCTCACAAGAAGGTTTGTCATCGGTAATGATCCTCCCTCTTTTTGATCGATTGCATTATCCCAGCCTCCGTCAAAGTGCTTACTTGAATCAGGCATCCTTGGGATTAATCGGTCAACCTGCAGTAACCGCAATGCACACTTTCATAGACAATGTTGCTAGGCATGGCAACCTCTACATGTCCGACAGCGATGAGTTGGCATACTGCGAAACGCTTCGCGAACGCGCATCGCGATTATTTCATTGCGATTCCAGTCGTGTCGCAATTGTCGCGAGCGCAAGTGAGATCTTGGGGCAGCTTCCGATGTTGCTTCACCCAAGACTAAAGAGCACAATTCTGGCCGTTTCATCAGACTTTCCTGCGATAACTCGGCCGTGGCTTCGTCAGGCTGCTCTAAAAAACCATGCGGTGCGCTTTGTTGATGACCAGCCTACATGCGATTTGACCGATGCACTCATTGAGGCAACTGATGGGAGTACTTCGGTGGTTGCGGTGAGCAGTGTGCAATACGCTACGGGTACGGTAGTGGATATTTCTCGCCTCCGCCAAAGCACTATCCAGGTTGGTGCACGTTTGGTTGTAGACGCTACGCAAGCGGCAGGTGCGATGCGGGTGGACGCAGCGGCGTGGGATGCTGATGCCGTCGTCACCAGCGGCTACAAATGGCTTGGTGGACATGGAGGGATTGCACTAGCAATCATGTCGCCGCTTTTGCTTGAGCAAATTCCCCCTTTAACGGGTTGGATGGGCGCGGAGGTCCCCTTCGGATTTGATGCAACCTCTGTGTCGCTAGCTAACGATGCGCGGCGCTATACGCAATCAACAATGTCGTATGTCTCTATGGCGGGTCTCGTGGTAGCAATTGAGCAGTTGTTGTCCTTGGGTGAAGCTCGCATTGAGGCACATGCACGGAATCTGGCAGCAATACTGGTTAGCGAAGCCAGCAAGTATGGTTGGCAACCGTTTCGTAGTGTTGACGATCCTGCTGGGTCTCCACACATCATTTCACTGGGCCGCCCTCGCGAAAGCGCACAAGCAACTGTGGAAAGACTTCGTAGCCACAATATTGTGTGCAGTACACGTGGCGGACGCATTCGGATCTCGCTCGCCCCTTACAACGATGAAAGTGATGTCAACACCCTTATCGACGCATTTGCAGGAGCAGGTTCGGGATCCCGCGTCGGTTTAACGGGATAGTGCGTGCGTGATGCAGCGCATGTACACACACTCCACTTCGTATACTCCGTCGTAGTACGCCGCGAAATTAAGGCGATCCGGGATTGTTGACGTAGATCAGGCCTTTACGCTCAAACCCCCAAAGCGCACGACTGAAAGTAATGAGGATCAGGTCTTCGAAAGGGGGTTACAATCGCACCCCATGGAACTCAAACGCCAGTCATGAAAATTAACTAGCCTATGCCGCTTTTTGCTGGGGCGACAGCGTGACTGAGTAGCCCAAGCGCTCCAGTCGATGAACCAAGTTGCGGGTCAAGTGATTCTTGT
>Ga0070699_100002193_pt1 | contig 17667 bp, 15 predicted proteins | sample KBSK1503metaG_FD_65473 | JGI IMG/M metagenome (GOLD analysis project Ga0070699, IMG submission 65473) | Corn, switchgrass and miscanthus rhizosphere microbial communities from Kellogg Biological Station, Michigan, USA - KBS K1-50-3 metaG | ecosystem: Host-associated > Plants > Roots >... | reverse complement strand
CCGCAGCGACCTCGTCCGAATCGTCACGCAGAGCGGCGAACACTCTTCGCGGGCTCTGGAGGACGAGGAGCGCGCGTAAGAACCACTCCCTCTCATCGCCGCCCGACTCCACCCTTGTGACCACCAGAGCAGCGTAGTGGACCCCGTGCCGCGTGACAGCCGTAGAGGTGGAGATGCGCCGCACCGCTGTCCTTCTCATCGTGCTCTTCCTGTCGCCACCCGCGCACGCGGCGACACGGTGCGACGCGCCGCGGCCACGCGGCCCGGTCGGCCTGGCCGACACGATCCTCGTCAAAGGTGCGTGCGGCACGTTCGCCCTCCGCCGGGATGGGAGCGTGGAACTCGTGCATCCGCGCCCCTGGGCGCCGGCGTGGGCACCGGGCGCTCTGGCTCGTGTCGATGACCGCACCTACATCGCCCATCCGCGACGTCACCTCGTCCTCTTGCGCGACGCGGAGGTGCTGTGGCGCTCACGCCTGCCGCACGGAAGCGACAACGTGGTCGTGCATGGCCGAGCGATCGCGTTCACTGCCTACGAGCGTCCCACCCCCGACCTCTGGGTTGCCCGGATCGGGATCCCAGAACGTCTTGCCGGGCCAGGGGAGGATCTGCAGGGGTGGGCGCGTGCCGGCGGCTTCTTTACGGAGCGCGCACACGAGCTCAGGCTCCGGGCAACCGACGGCCGACTGGTCAAACGAATCGCCCGCGTCAAGTGGAGCGCTTATGACCGAGGGACGGAGTCAGTCTTCGCGATCAGCAACTCGAACCTGCTGATCCGAACCGACGGTCGACAGACGGCGACGCTCGCGGACCTGCGGTCGCTCGGCCTTGGCCAACACCCATGGCTGGAAGTGCTGCCGCGCGGCCTGATCCGCATCGGCTCCGGCAACCGCATGCTTCTCGTTCTACGGAACGGAAGGCGCTTCGCCTCCGCCACACTGGTCCCGCCTACACGCGGCAAGCTCGGCGAGACGATCGTCAGTGCTCTGCTGCCGCTGCCCGCGGAGCGCGGAGTGGTCTTCGTCACGAGCTCTCGCACCGGGAAGGGCAGAGCCATGGATCGTGTGCTGGTGCTCGAGCGTGGGCACAGCAAGGCGCGGCTTCTGTACGAGCGGCGAGCGATCCCGCTCCAATGCGGCTACTGGGCGAACCTCTCCCTGCACGGCAACAGCGTGTTGTACTGGCCCAGCGGGGGTCGAGCGCTCGTCGCGCTCAACACGCTCGGACGACGCGCGCCGATCGATCTGTGGCCGGTGCTGCTCGGCACGCCCGGCTTCCGGCACCATGGGTGGCTGCGTCGAGCGGCCTGGGCCTCAGCCTGGAACGGCTGACGCTCCCGGCTTACGCAGCGACGGCTGTCTTCGGCAAGACGTGCCGAAGGAACTGGCCGGTGGCCGACTCGTCGACCTCGGCGATCTGCTCCGGCGTGCCCGTCGCGATGATCTCGCCGCCGGCCTCGCCGCCTTCGGGACCGAGGTCGATGATCCAGTCGGCCTGCTTGATCACGTCGAGGTTGTGCTCGATCACGAGCACGGTGTTCCCGGAATCGACCAACCGCTGCAGGACGTCGAGCAGCTTCTCGATGTCCGCGAAGTGCAGCCCGGTCGTCGGCTCGTCGAGGATGTAGAGCGTCTTCCCGGTCGCGATCTTCGAGAGCTCGGACGAGAGCTTGACGCGCTGTGCCTCACCGCCGGAGAGCGTCGTCGCGGGTTGTCCGAGCTTGATGTAGTCGAGCCCGACATCGTGCAGTGTCTGCAGCCGACGCCGCAGCTTCGGGATCTTGGCGAAGAACTGCAGCGCTTCCTCCACGGACATCTCGAGCACGTCTGCGATCGACTTCCCTTTGAAGCGCACTTCCAGCGTCTCCCGGTTGTAGCGCGCTCCCTTGCAGGTCTCGCACGGGACGTACACATCCGGCAGGAAGTGCATCTCGATCTTGATCTGGCCGTCGCCCTTGCAGGTCTCGCAGCGGCCGCCCCGGACGTTGAACGAGAAGCGTCCCGGCTTGTAGCCGCGCACCTTCGCCTCGGGCGTCATCGAGTAGAGCTCGCGGATGTGGTCGAAGAGCTTGGTGTAGGTGGCCGGGTTCGACCGCGGCGTGCGCCCGATCGGCGACTGGTCGACCTCGATCACCTTGTCGAAGACCTCGATCCCTTCGACCGAGTGATGGTCGCCCGGCTTCGTCCGGTGGCGGTGCAGCTTGTTCGCCAGCGCTTTGTGGACGATCTCGTTCACAAGCGTCGACTTGCCTGAGCCGGACACCCCGGTAACGCAGACGAACTTTCCAACCGGGAACTCCACGTCGATGTCCTTGAGGTTGTGCTGCGTGGCCCCGCGCACCCAGAAGGAGCCGTTGTCCTCCGTCCGGCGCTCGGGGACCGCAATCACGCGCGCACGCGAAAGGAATTGCCCCGTGACCGAGTTCTTGGTGCGCTCGACCTTCGCCGCCGTTCCCTCGGCAACGACGTGCCCACCATGCTCCCCCGCGCCTGGGCCCATGTCGACGAGCCAGTCGGACGAGCGCATCATCTGCTCGTCGTGCTCGACGACGAGCACGGTGTTGCCGAGGTCGCGCAGGCGCTCGAGCGTTCCGATCAGCTTGTCGTTGTCGCGCTGATGGAGGCCGATCGACGGCTCGTCCAGGATGTAGAGCACACCGACGAGCTGCGAGCCGATCTGCGTCGCCAGCCGCAGGCGCTGCGCCTCTCCGCCGGAGAGCGTCGCCGACGCCCGGTCGAGCTGGAGATAGCCGACCCCCACGTTGTCGAGGAACATCAGGCGCTCGCGAATCTCCTTCACGATCCGTGCGCCGATGAGTTGCTCGGTCTCCGTGAGCTCGAGCTGGTCGAGGAACTCGAGTGCGCGTGTGACCGACATCTGCGTGAACTCGTGGATGTTCTCGCCGCCCACCGTGACTGCAAGCACCTCCGGCTTCAGCCGCGCCCCGTTGCAGACCGGGCACGGCCGGAAGGACATGTACTCCTCGATGCGCTCGCGCTGCGAGCCAGAGTCGGTCTCCCGGTAGCGCCGCTCGAGGCTCGGAATGATGCCTTCGAAGGCGAGCATGTAGGAACGGCGACGGCCCATCCGGTTGCGGTAGCTGACGTAGAGGCGCTCGCCTTCGGTGCCGTAGAGGAAGAGATCCTCTTCCTCCTCGCTCAGGTTCTCCCACGGCTCGTCCAGCGGGATCTCGTAACGGTCGGCGATCGCCTGGATGACCGATTCGTAGAAGCCCGAATTGCCCACCGACCAAGGGACGAGCGCCCCCTCGGAGATCGACAGGCTCGTATCGGGCACGAGCAGATCCGGGTCGATCTCCTGCTGCGCCCCGAGCCCGGTGCAACGCGGACACGCACCGTGCGGCGAGTTGAACGAGAAGATCCGTGGCTGGAGCTCGGGTAGCGAGACGCCGTGATCGGGACACGCGAACTTCTCGCTGAAGAGCAGCGAGCGGTCCTCGCCGACGAGGTCGATCGAGACGAGCCCTTCCGCCAGCTGCGCGGCCGTCTCAACCGACTGCGCCAGCCGGGTGCGGAGGTCGGGCTTCATCGTGAGCCGGTCGACGACCACCTCGATCGTGTGCTTGTACTTCTTGTCGAGCGGGATCTCTTCCTCGAGCAGATGCTGCTCGCCGTCCACCTTGACCCGTGTAAAGCCCTCGTTCCGCAGCTCCTCGAAGACGTCCTTGTACTCGCCCTTGCGGTCACGGACGACCGGAGCATTGACGGTGAACTTCGTTCCTTCCGGCAGCTGGAGGATCTGGTCGACGATCGACTCCTGGCTCTGGCCCGTGATCGGCTTGCCGCAGACCGGGCAATGCGGCCGGCCCACGCGTGCGTAGAGCAGGCGCAGATAGTCGTAGATCTCGGTGACGGTGCCCACGGTCGAGCGCGGATTCCGTGAGGTCGTCTTCTGGTCGATCGAGATCGCCGGCGACAGCCCCTCGATCGAGTCGACGTCGGGCTTCTCCATCATCTGGAGGAACTGACGCGCATACGCCGAGAGGCTCTCGACGTAGCGCCGCTGGCCCTCGGCGTAGATCGTGTCGAAGGCCAGAGACGACTTGCCGGAGCCCGACAGCCCGGTGATGCAGATCAGCTTGTTCCGGGGCAGCCGGACGTCGATGTCCTTGAGGTTGTGCTCCCGGGCGCCGTGGACGACGAGCTCTTCTTGGGCCATAACCGGCCCAGTTTAGCTAGGCGGATCGGATCGAACAAATGTTCGTTCAGGAGTCGAGAAACCCGCTTGAGCAGCGGGGAAATGAGTCAGCCGCTGAGCCGCTCGACGAGCCCGTACACCCGGCGCGGCTCGGGAACGTAGTCGATCTCGAGATCGCCCGCGACGATCGTCCCGTACCCCATCAGCCGCCCCACGAGGCTCTGCTCGATCTCGACGGCTCCCAGTCGCGAGAGGCGGACGGCGGCCGCGCGACGGCGGAACGTCCCGTGCACGACAAACAGTTTCTCGGTGGTCAGGACGACACGCGTTCGCTCCCACATCCACACGGCCCGAAGCGCGATTCCCGCCCCCCCGATTTGCAGCAGAACGCCCACGATCGAGGCCGGCCAGCCGATCGCCATGCAACCGATGCCGACCGCCGCGAGGCCGAGCGAGCGGACAAACGGGCCGGCGAGCACGACCGCATGACGCCGCTCGTCGAGGCAGATGCGTTCCGATCCTGAAGTAATCATTGCGTTTGCCGCTTTCGCCGGACGGCGAAAGATCCCTGGTCATGAAGCAAACAGCGCAGCGCGTAGCCCTCTCGACGCTGATCGTCATCGCGATCGTCGCGGTGGCGCTCGCGCTCTGGAAGTTGAAGCTCGTTCTCGCTCTCGTCTTTCTCGCTTTCATCCTGGCCGCGGCGCTCCGGCCCAGCATCGAAAGGCTCGCGCGGGCCGGTGTCCCGCGTGGGTTTGGCCTACTCATCCATTACGTCGTCCTGGCCGGCGTGCTCGCCCTCGCTCTCTGGATCGTCGTGCCCCGCGCGATCGACCAGGTGCAGAACGCCCTCGGTGGAACGACGAAGGCGCAGATCCACCAGGAGGCGAAAAGCTCGAAAGGAATCAAGCATGAGGTCCTGACGGCAATCGACAAGCGCCTGAGCAAGGTCCCCACGACGAGCGAGCTGCTCCACCCCGCCGTCGAGGTCACCCTGAAGGTCTTCGAGGTCGTGCTCGGGGTCTTCTTCGTCCTGGCAGCAGCCGCCTACTGGATCTTCGAGCGGGAGCGTGCAGTCGACTTCGTCTCGTCGCTCTTACCGCGCCCGAAGCGGAAGAAGCTGCGCGACACCTGGGATCTGATCGACCTCAAGCTCGGAGCTTTCGTGCGCGGCCAGGCGCTCCTGATCGTGGTCGTCGGAACGGTGTTGTCCCTTGGTTTCTGGGCAGTCGGAGAGCCGTACTTCATCCTGATCGGAGCGTTCGCCGGCGTGGTCGAGATCGTCCCGGTCATCGGGCCGATCTCCGCAGGCGTGCTGGCGATCGCCGTCGGAGCGACCGCCTCGTGGCACGTCGCGCTGGCCGCCGGAATCTGCGTGCTCGTTGTACGGCTACTCGAGGACTACCTGATCGTCCCGCGCGTGCTCGGCGAGGCGGTCGGCCTGTCGCCGCTGCTCGTCCTGGTCTCCGTGACCGCTGTCGGAATCCTCTTCGGCGGTTTTGCAGTCGTGCTCGCAGTCCCGCTGGTCGCCGTTCTCGTCACCGTGCTCGACGTTGTGGTGCGCGACGTCGATCCGGCGGAGGAGGAGGTGCCGACCGTGCTCTTCCCGGCCAAGGACGCGGAAACGTAGGACTCGAGTCAGGCCGCGAGCGCGGAAACGATCGCTGCTTCGAGCTCCCGCAGGCGGAACGGCTTGATCAGGTGCGCCACCGGCAGGAGGGCAGAGCTCTCGTCGCTCGGCGGAAAGATGCTCGCGCAGATGATCGGGAGATCCTCGAGCCGGCAACGTAGCCGGGCTGCCGCAGCCAGGCCGTCCGCAGAGGCCGGCTCGAGGATCATCACCGCGGGCGCGTCGTCGCTGGTCAGCTCGCCTTGACCGACCGGCTCGTTGCCGGTCCTCCTGACGACGGCCTCGATCAGGACCCTTAGATCGGGATGTGGCTCGCTGATCAGGATCCGTGCCATGCTCCCTCACTCTCGGCTCCGGTGGTAGGGAACCCGCATCAGGTCCAGTATGAGAACGGTATGACCGCAGCCCGCGTACTCGTGATCGACGACGACGGGGACATCCGGCGGCTCGTGGCCGAGCTGCTCGGGCGAGCCGGTCTCTCCGTGGAGCAGGCCGAGAACGGGCGCTCGGGCTTGCGGGCCCTCCACAGGACGCCTCCCGACCTCGTGGTCCTGGACGTTCAGATGCCGGAACTGGACGGCTGGGAGACCCTCGAGCGGATCCGGGATCTCAGCGAGGTGCCCGTGCTGATGCTGACCGCTCGGGGCGACGAGCTCGAGCGGGTGCGCGGCCTGAAGGCGGGCGCCGACGATTACGTCGTCAAGCCGTTCGGTCGGCAGGAGCTCGTCGCGCGCGTGCAGGCCCTGTTGCGGCGCGCAGGACCGGGGGTTGGGGAGCCGCAGGTGCGCTACGCCGACGAACGCGTGACGATCGACTTCGCGCAACGCACGGTCACGTTCGACGGCGTGGACGTCTCCCTGACCCCGCTCGAGTTCAAGCTCCTCGCGGCTTTCGTCCGTCATCCACGACAGGTTCTGTCACGGGATCAGCTTCTCGAGCTCGTCTGGGGCGATGCGTACGGCGTCTCGGCAGACCAGGTCAAGCTGTACGTCGGCTACCTGCGGCGCAAGCTCGCCCCGGAGGACACGACGCGCGTCCCGATCGAAACGGTTCGCGGCTTCGGGTATCGGTACACGACGAACTAGCGGGGTCGCGCCGGCAGCTCGACGCAGAACAACGTGCCCTCCCCCGGGCCGCTGCGAACGCCGATCGAGCCGCCGTGCGCTTCGACGATGGCGCGGGTGATGTAGAGGCCCAGGCCGGTTCCGGGAATCTGGTGCTCGGAGGCCGTTGAGGCGCGGAAGAATCGCTCGAAGAGACGCTCCTGCTCCCCCGATGCGATCCCGATTCCCGTGTCCGCGACTTCGAGCCGCACGACGCCGTTCACCGGTGTCACCGAGACGCGCACCTCTCCTCCCTCAGGCGTGAACTTGATCGCGTTCGAAACGAGGTTTTCGACCAGCTGGAACATGCGACCCTTGTCGGCCTGAACCGCGGAGACAGCCCCCGCCTCACAGGTGAGCTCAACGCCGCCGGCCGCGGCGCGCGGCCCAGACTCTTCGACAGACTGCCTCACAACCGCCGCGAGATCCAGCTCGGTCGGCCGGAGCTCGAGCTCGCCGGCTTCGAAGCGGGCGACGAACAGCAAATCGTTGACGAGCCGGAGAAGGCGGTCCGCATTGCGATCGGCGACGTTGAGAAACCCGCGCTGTTCCTCCGTCAGGTTGTGGTCGTCGAGAACGAGCTCGAGGTAGCCCATGATCGAGGTCAGCGGTGTCCGGAGATCGTGCGAGATCAGCGCCACGAATTCGTCCTTGAGCCGATCGGCCTCGCGAAGCTGTTCGTTCTGCCGTAAGAGCTGACGCTGCGCGGATTGCGCCTCAGCGCGGGCCGCACGTTCGTCGCGGCGGACACGGTCGAGAGACCGGACGAGCCCCGCGAGTCTGATGAGAACGAGACCCGACAGCGCGGCCGATGCAATTGCGAGCGGAATCGCGTCGATCCGCCGATCGGCCAGTCGTTCCACGATCAGGATGACGGGCACCGTCGCGACGGCGATCCAGAGTGCCAGCAGGCGCAGCCTGCTGAGACGGGGGCCGACTGCGCGCCTGGGCTCGGAAAGATCACGCATGGACGGGCTGAGGGCGGCCGTGCCCCAGAGCACATAGGAGAGAAGCCAGCCGGCGTCGAGCCACGACGTCGCGACATAAGTCCCCGGCGAGACGCTGTAGACCTCGTCGGCCAGGAGGAGCAGGACGACGCTGGCGGTCAGGTAGCGATAGGAGGCCGATCGCCCGGCAGGTGTCAAGGCGAGAAACACGAGGGCTGCGATGAGCACGACGTCCATTGCCGGGTACGAGAGCGCAACGAGTTGCCCGAGCCAGTCGCTCGAGCCAGTCACGAGCGGGCGCATCACGAAGATCCAGTGGCAGATGCCGAACGCCGCCGTTAGGAGAACCGCGTCGATCAGTCCCTCCCGACGACCCCCCGGCAACATGCGCAGCACGAGCAGGACGAGCCCGACGGCCAACAAGGGATAGCCGGCGAGGTAGAAAACGTCGGCCACCGACGGAATCGGCAGCTCGCGATGCCAGATCCGGGCGTAGAAGTTGAAGAGAACGTCCCCGACGGCGAATGCCATCAACCCCGCGGCGAAGAGGTACCACGCCGCCGAGAGCGCCGGCCGGTAGCGGTGCGTCCCTACCAGGACGGCGGCGGCAGAGCCGGCTCCGATCAGGTCGTAGAGCAGCCACTGCTCCGTGCTGTTCCAGGGCAGCATGAAGTAGAGCGCGGTGGCTGCGAGGCCCGCGACGAGATACACCCGCGCGAGCGGCGTCGTGCGAAGGCTGACGGCGGTCACATCTCTCTGCGATGCCTATCGGCAACAAAGCTCCTGACGCTTAATGCGTGTCGTTGAAGCTCAGCGTGCTCGCGGAGCTCGTGTTGCCGGCAGCGTCAGTAGCGGTGACCGTGTAAGTAACGCTGATGGGCGTGTTCGGCTTGCCGTTTTCGATCGCGACCGCGACGCTGTACGCGCCGGCGCCATTGGCGCTCGTCGAGTACCCGGCAGTCGGCGCAGGAGCCGTCTTGGTCACGCTGATCGAGGCGTTCGCCTCGGCCGTCCCCGAGACCACGTCCGCAGTGTTGTTGTTGTCGGTGTAAGCGGCGGTCGGCGCACCGGGAGCCGTCGTGTCCTTGGTCACGGTGACGGTTCGGACCGACGAAACGTTGCCGGCGAGATCCGTGGAGATGACCGAGAGGGTCAATCCCCCGTCGCCGAGGCCTGAGACGTTGATGCCGTTGAAGTTGACCGTGCCTGCCCCGGCCGAGCCTGCGCGCGTCGTCGTCACGGTGCCCCCGAGCGTGGCGGTCAACTGGACGACGTCGGTCGTCAGCGAGCCTGCCGGAAGCGCGACTGCAATGGAGATGCTGGAGGAGTTCCCGGAGTTGACGTAAACCCCACCGTTGCCGCCGCCGTTCGTCAGCGTGATCGAGATCGCCTGGCCCGGGGGGGTCGCGTCCGCAGTGACAGTGACGGTCGTGCTATCGAGACTGGAGAGCACCGGCGTCCCGCTCGAGACGGCGTTGATCTTGTAGGTGTACGCCGTTCCGTCCACCGTCGCGGTGTCGCTGTACGTCAACGCGAGTTGAGGAGTCGCCGTGAGCTTGGTGTAGGCGCCGCCGCCGCTCGCGCGATAGATGTCGTAACCGGCGAGATTCGTGGTCGTGGTCGACGCGCCCCAGGAGAGGTCGATGCGGCCGGCCGGCTTCTGCACACCCGTCGGAGCTCCGGGTGCTTCCGGCGCTTCGTCGACGTGGAACGAGTAGTCGCGATAGAGCCAGCTCGTTCCGGAGAGGCCGAGGCGGAACGTGCCGACTCCTCGACCCGCGACGGTCGTCGAAGTGGTGACGGCCAGCGTCGTGGAGGCGCCCGCGGGGAGCGCGACCGAAGTGCTCCCGCTCGACGCGAAGACAGCGGACGCGACCTGCGGGACCGACGAGAGGTTCAGCGTCGCGGTTCGCGTCGCGCTGCTGACGTTCGTGATCCGGAAGACGTTGGAAAAGGTTCTGGCCGACGGAACCGTGCCGAGGTCGATCGAAAGCCCGTCCACGTTCCCTGAGGCAACTGCGGTCGATGTGCCCGGCTGTACGTCGGGTCCGGGCGAGACGGAAAAGTAGTTGTGCAGCGCGTCGGCCGTGATGCCGTTCGACGGCGCCGCCAGCGAGCCGGTGAACGCCGCCGAACTGAGCTGGGTGAAGAGGCCCGCGACAGCGAGTGAGAGACAGGCGGTGACGACGAGCTTGCGCATGGAGTTACGCGCCGAGCGGCGCGGTCGCCTCCCTGCGCCAGATCCACCGCAGCATCCCCACCAGCAGTGAGAGACCCGCCAGACAGATGAGAAGGCCGCGCACCTCGCGGGTGTGGGCGTAGAACAGGATGTAGCCGGCGACCGGCACGGTGAACGAGACGCGGCCGACCTGGCCCGCCAGGCGAATCGTCCAGGGGTCGCGCCCGGAATTCGCATCGCCCTTCGTGCGATATGCGAGCCCGTGGGGAGTCTCGAGAATGTCGATCACACGATGCGTGACGAGGCGCCCTTTGACATAGGGATCGGAGAACGTGATCACGTCGCCGACTCGCACGTTGTTCGAGGGAATCGCACGATCGAGCGCGAGACCGCCGACGGGGATCCGGGGCTCCATCGAGCCGGAGTAGACGGCCACGGGCTTGTAGCCGGAAACCGTGAGCGCAACGTATGCGACGGCGAAGGCGACGGTTGCCCCCGAAACGAGGACCACCGTCACCTTGCTCGCCGTCTTGATGAAACGCCTCACCGTTCGTCCTAGGCCTGAGTCGCAGACCAGGTGAACGTCGTGCTGGCAGCAAGGCCCTGGAGGACGTTGTCGCCCGCATCCGTCCCGGTCGTCGGGAAGGTGACGTGGAAGTAGAAGGTATGGGCTTCTCCAGCTGCGAACGTCCCGAGGGCGGCTGAGCTGACTGCACCCAGCGAGCCGTCGTAGAGAGCGGTGCCGCCGTCGACGTCCTTGTACACCTTCAGGTTGAGCTGGCTTGCGAGAGGCGCACTACCGGTCGTCGAGCCGGACAGCGAGTACACGCCGGCGAGAGTTCCGGTGTTCGTGATCGTGACCGTGCCGGTGACCGAGTCGCCGATCTTCATCGCCGAGGCGTTGAAGATGGCACCGGACCCGGAGCGGGTCATCGAGAGCGTGCCCGAGGCGAACGCGTTGGAAGCGATCGCAGTCGGGGTTGCTGTGAAGTTTGCGAAGGTTCCCCCCACCGCCGCGACGGCAATCACAGAAACGGCCGCCAAGCTGAGGAGGATCTTCGACAGTGGGAGGTTCTTGAGCATTGAGCGTGTCAGTCCTTTCGGGTTGGTTGACACGCTCACCATCGGCTCCCCCGGAATGGAGACGGTGCCTACATAGGAATGAATTCAGTAGGAACTGATTCCGGGCAAAAGCTGCGCTTTTGCCCGGGTTTAGGTACTGCGCTTCGCGCGTAACGTGCGCGGGCCGAGCCCGCGCACTCCTACGGTGGCTGTAGTCGGCGGTTGTTCCCTTCCGTGCGGGCACGGGCGCTCCGCATCCGCGCCCGCATCACTACGCCTCCGGCTAAGCCCGGCTTCGCCTGGTCTTACCCTCCGGCCCTGGTGGCTCTGCTAGACGCGCGGGATCAGGCTTTGCGCCAACGACCGAATATGAGGCCGCCGAGGGTGAACCCTAAGCCGAAGGTTCCGATGGCGAAGCCGCCGATCGCGAGGGCTTTGCGCCAGTTCGAGAGTCGCTGCCAGCGCCCGAGCGCCTCGCGCTCCTCGGACGTCAAAGGCTCCCCTCGTCGTTGCTTCCGGATCGCGCCGCCCGCCCGGAGACCGAGATAGAGGTCGTCGAAGATCTCGGCAGACTCTTCGGTCACGCGGGTCAGACTATAGCCTCCACCGGCTGTGCTTACACGTGTTTTGCACCTGTCCGACCTCCATTTCGGGGCGGGTGACGATGCGGCGATCGAACGGGGGGCCCGGGTTCTGATCGACCGGTTCCAGCCCGAACTGTTGATCGCGAGCGGGGATCTCAGCCATCGCGGCCGCGTGAGCCAGCTCGGCGATTCCGCGCGATTCCTCCGCAGCCTCGGGCGGCCCGTGCTGGCGATTCCGGGCAATCACGACATCCCCTATTCCTTTCCGGCGCGCTTCACGCGCTCGTTCCATGCCTTCGAGGGACAATGGGAGACGACGGAGCCGACCTATTCGTCGGAGGCGCTCCACGTGATCGGGCTCAATTCGGTCCGACCCTGGCGGCACCAGTCGGGCGGCATCCGGAGAGCACAGCTCACGCGCGCGGAGGAACGACTTCGCCACGGAACGCCTGGCGCCGTCCGCATCGTCGTGCTGCACCACCATTTGATCGGCGCGCCGTGGCGCTCGCGCAAGAAGCCCGTTGCCCGGCGAAACCACGTGCTCGCCTCACTGGTTGGGGCGGGCGCCGATCTGATCCTGGCCGGCCACATTCACCAGGCGGCCGTGAGCGAGCGGCACGAGTTCGAGATCGTGCACGGGGGCGAACGCTCCGTGGTCGTGTCCGTCGCGCCCGGGCTGGGCCAGCCTCGTCCGAAGCGCCAAGGCGAGGCTCGCGGGCTGCAGCTCTACGAGATCGACGAGAGCTCCGTGCGTGTCCGGACCTACGTCTGGGAGGACACGGAATGGGGTCTCACGGCCGAGCGGCGGTTTCCGCGCGGCCGTGAGACCCTCGAGTCCGAGCCCGCCTAGACGGTTCTCGCCGTTCCGCGACTCGCCAGCAGGCGGCCGACGAGAGCAACGAGCACGACACCGATCACGACGGCGATCAGGAACGTCCAGAAGCCGTGATGACCGATCACCAGGCCCGCGATGATCACGGCTGCGATTCCGATGCCGATCGTCAAGAGCAGCCCCATCGGGTCACGACCCGGATGGAAGAGCCGCCCTAAAGCCCCGACGATCAGGCCTGCGATGATGAGTCCGATGATCCACATAGGCCGCGGTTTTCCCACCCGGCCGCTGAGCAAACTCGCCTAACCGCCGCTCACCTGGCTCTTCTTCAGCTCGTATTCCTCGTCGGTGAGGATCCCGGCATCGTGGAGATCGCTGAGCTTGCGGAGGTTCGAGTCGGCCGCGCTCTCGGCCTGCGCTCCCTGAGCCTGCTTCATCAGATCCTCCATCTTGTGACGCCGCTCCTGGAACTTGTCGATGCCGATGCCGCGTTCGGGGAACTTGAGCGCATCCGGGCCCGTGAGCGGCCGCTTCTGGACGAAGCGCCGGTATGCGACCACGAGCAGGACCGCGCCGAGGAACGAGAGGAGCCCGATCGCCTGGGTTCCCCTCCCCCAGATCGCGATCGCGATCCCGCCCCCGACGGCCGAGCCAACCAGGCCGATTGCGACCGTCAGCCAGACGGGCATCGGGTCGGGCCCGGGCACTGCCAGCCTCGCCAGGCCGCCGGTGATGAAGCCGAAGAACATGATCAGGATGATCGAGCCGAGCACGGGCCCGCAGTTTAAGCGGTCGCTGACGCAGGAGCTTGCGCGGCCGCCATCAGCTCGCGGCGGAGCTCCTTGATCTCGTCGCGAAGCTTGGCGGCGTATTCGAAACGGAGCTCCTCCGCCGCCGTGAACATCTCTTCCTCGAGCTCGATGACGAGCTTCTCGAGGTCGTTCGTGGTCAGCCCTTCGAGATCCTTACGGCCGCGGCGGCGCTTCGAGCTAGGAACGGTCGGCGAGTCGAGCATCAGGAACTCGGCGATGTCGGAGACTCCCTTGACGATCGATTCCGGGGTGATCCCGTGCTCCTCGTTGTAGGCGAGCTGCACCGCGCGACGGCGGTTCGTCTCGCCGAGAGCGCCTTCGATCGCTTCGGTGCGTTTGTCTGCGTACATCAGCACCTTGCCGTTGACGTGGCGAGCAGCGCGGCCGATCGTCTGGATCAGAGCCGTCTTGCCCCGCAGGAAGCCCTCCTTGTCGGCATCGAGGATCGCCACGAGTGAGACCTCCGGGAGGTCGAGCCCTTCACGCAGGAGGTTCACGCCGACGAGGACGTCGTAGTCGCCCAGCCTTAGCTCCCGAATGATCTGAATCCGCTCGAGCGTGTCGATCTCCGAGTGGAGGTAGCGCGCCTTGACGCCGGACTCGAGCAGATAGTCCGTCAGGTCTTCGGCCATCTTCTTCGTCAGCGTCGTGACGAGCACGCGCTCACCGACCTCTTCGCGACGCCGGATCTCGTTGAGCAGATCGTCGATCTGGTTGTGCGTCGCGCGCAGCTCGACCTCGGGATCGACGACACCGGTCGGCCTGATCAGCTGCTCGGCCACCCGGGTGGCATGCCGTCCTTCATACGGTCCCGGTGTCGCGGACACGAACACCAACTGCGGAACTTTCTCGAGGAACTCGTCGAACCGCAGCGGCCGGTTGTCGAGCGCCGACGGGAGCCGGAAGCCGTAATCGACCAGCGTTTGCTTGCGTGAGCGGTCGCCCTCGTGCATGCCCCCGATCTGCGGGATGGTCTGGTGCGACTCGTCGACGAAGACGACGAAGTCCTTGGGGAAGTAGTCGAGCAGCGTGAACGGGTGCGTTCCGGGTGCACGTCCCTCGAGGATGCGCGAGTAGTTCTCGATCCCGTTGCAGAAGCCGAGCTCCTGCATCATCTCGAGGTCGTACTCCGTGCGTTGCCGCAGCCGGTGCGCCTCGAGCATCTTCCCCTCGATCTCCAGCTGCCTGACGCGCTCCTCCAACTCGTGCTTGATCTCGGAGACGGCCCGCTCGATCGTCGGCCGCGACGTCACGTACTCGGTCGCCGGCCAGATGGCGATGTTGTCGAGCTTGGCGTAGATCTCCCCTGTGAGCGGATCGAAGTGGCTGATCTGCTCGACCTCGTCGCCGAAGAACGAGATTCGGTACGCCGTCTCCTGGTTTGCCGGCTGCACCTCGACCACGTCGCCTTTCACACGGAAGCGTCCGCGGCCGAGCACGGCGTCGTTGCGGACGTACTGCGAGTCGATGAGCTTCCGCAGCATCAGATCGCGGTCGTGCTCCTCCCCCACCTCGAGGATGATCACGCGCTCGCGCCACTCCTCCGGCGAGCCGAGGCCGTAGATGCAGGAGACCGACGCGACCACGACGACGTCACGTCTCGTGAAGAGCGCCGATGTCGCAGCGAGCCGGAGCCGCGCGATGTCGTCGTTCTGGGAGGAGTCCTTCTCGATGTAGAGATCGGCCTGTGGGACGTAGGCCTCAGGTTGGTAGTAGTCGTAGTAGGAGACGAAGTACTCCACCGCGTTGTTCGGGAAGAACTCGCGGAACTCGTTGCAGAGCTGCGCCGCGAGCGTCTTGTTGTGCGCGATCACCAGGGCAGGGCGGCCGACCTTCTCGATCGTCCAGGCCATGGTGGCCGTCTTGCCGGTGGCGGTCGCCCCCAGCAGCGTCTGGTAGCGCTCGCCGGCCTCCAGGCCCTCGGCCAGGGTCGCCACGGCGGTTGGCTGGTCGCCTGTCGGGCGGTAGGAAGCGGTTGTTTTGAACTCGGTCATTCAGGCCAAGCGTAGCCTCGATGGATGTCGTGACCGAGCGATCCCAGACGGGCGCGATCCGCGCGACCACTTTACAGCTAGGGCTTCGCGTCCACGATCTCGGCGAGGCGCGCCGCGCCGATCGCAGCCAGCTGCTTGACGCCGCCACAGAGGTGACAGTCGAACGTTCGGACAGAGCCGTCGCGACTGCCGATCGCGAGGTTCCAGCCGCGCGGGGAGAAGGCCACGTGGCTCAACGGTCTCGTCGGCCCTCGCACGAGGTAGACCGGAAACGTCGGCCATTGCCCGCTCTTCCTCGTTTTCCAGATCCCTGCTGCGGACGGCCCGGCCGACGCGATCCAGCGACCGTCGGCGCTGAAGGCGACGTCGAGGACCGGGCCGGCGTGAAGGCGTAGCAGCGCGAGCGGAGCGCCCGTGGCGACCTTCCAGACCCGCACATCTCGGTCGGAGCTCGACGTTGCCAACTGCCGTCCGTCGGGACTGAAGGCGAGGGCCGTCAAGCCCGCCGTGTGCTCGGCGAGGGTCCACTCGCTTGCTCCGGTCCGCGCGTTCCAGATGCGTGCCGTCGAGTCGACCGACGCCGTCGCAATGTGCCGACCATCGGGAGAGAACGCGGCTGCGACGATGCCGCCCTTGTGGCCCGTCAGCGTGGCGAGCCGCATCCCGTCGCGCACGCGCCAAACAGCCGCGGTACCGTCGTCGCCGGCGGTAACGAGTCGACTGCCGCTCCGATCGAAGCGTGCGTCGTTGATGGCCGCCTTGCCCTGCTGGAGTGTGTGGAGCAGCCTTGCGGCGGGCACGTTCCAGAGTCGAGCGGATCCGTCGCTGCCGGCAGTGACGGCAGTCCTGCCGTCGGGGCTGAGGCGGGCGGCATTCACGGGGGCTCCGTGTGGGAGAACCGCGACGAGGGTTCCGTTGGCCGTGCGCCAGACACGAGCGGTGCCGTCCGCACTGCCCGTGATGACAAGCGCGCCCTTCTTGCCGAACGATGCGGACGTCACGGCACCGTTGTGCTCGAGTTTCAGTGCGCTGCCGTCACGACGCCACAACCGCGCCGTACCGTCCGCGCCGGCGCTCAGCACGAGCTTGCCGTTCGGGCTGTAGCCGACTGCAGTTACCGGGAGAACATGGCTGCCGAGGTTTCGCGGCGTGCCGGGCGGCCCCGCTCCTGCCACGTCGACATCGGCGTTCCAGATCCTCGCAGAGCCGTCCTCGCCGGCGGTGATCACGCGTCGCCCATCGCGACTGAACGACGCATTCGGCACCGACCCCCGCTGCCCGAGCAGGGCGGCCTGCAAAAGGCCGTCCGAGCTCCGGGAGACGAACACTTTGCCGTCCCGGCCCGTCGTCAGGATCGAGCGTCCATCCGGGCTGAAGGTCACGGACTGGACCCCGCTGCGATGACCGCTGACGATTCCCACCAGATCCCCCGTTGAGACGTTCCAGATTCGCGCGGTCGTGTCGATCGTCCCGGCCGCGGCGAGGAGTCTGTCGTCCGGGCTGAAGGCGAGGTCGGTCGTCTGCCCGGTGGTCGGGAATTCATCGAGTTTCTCGCCGGTGACCGAATTCCACGTCCGGACGAGGAGATCGGATCCGCCGGTTGCGACCATCTTGCCGTCGTGGCTGAAGCGGGCGCTGTTGACGAGGACGACGTTGTTGAGCAGCAGCGGCGAGTCCGGGCCCCCGATCGTGAAGATCCTCGCGTACCTGTCGCCTCCGACGGTCAGCAGCCGCCTGCTGTCGGGGCTGAAGGACACCATCAGAACGGCGACGCCACGCGTACCTGGGTCATGGGTGAACGGCGGGGCCGGCAGTCCTCCCGCAACGCTCCACACCCGCGCCTTGCCGTCCGCGCTGCCCGTTGCGATCAGGCGACCGTCGGGCGAGAACGCGAGGCTGCGCACGGCCGCATCGTGCTGGAGCGTGCTGACTGGGAAACCAGTGGCTGTATTCCAGATATGGACCGCGTGGTCTGCCTCTCCGGCTCCGGCGACGAGACTGCCGTCCGGGCTGAAGACCGCATCCACGATTGCGACCGAGGGCTTGAGCCGCTGAACCTTGAAACCGTGCGCGAGGTCGTAAAGCCGCGCGCCGCCCTTGCCTGCGACAAGGGCCAGCGTTCCGTCGGGACTGAAGCGTGCAGCTCGCACAGCGCCGCGGCCGGGAAGCTTCGCCTGGAGCCGCAGCGCCAGCAAGCCGTCCCGGAGCGTGTCCTCGAGCGCCGTGCTCGGCGCAACCCGCAGGCGGCGAAAAGCTCTGGTGGCGGCGAGGGCCGTCCTGACGCTCTCGCGCGGATCGGAGGCGAGCAGCACGCGCGCCGACGCGACCAGCTCATTCGCGTGGCCGAGCTTCTTCTCGTGAATGGT
>Ga0070699_100002191_pt1 | contig 17676 bp, 15 predicted proteins | sample KBSK1503metaG_FD_65473 | JGI IMG/M metagenome (GOLD analysis project Ga0070699, IMG submission 65473) | Corn, switchgrass and miscanthus rhizosphere microbial communities from Kellogg Biological Station, Michigan, USA - KBS K1-50-3 metaG | ecosystem: Host-associated > Plants > Roots >... | reverse complement strand
ACGTTGGCCATCCCGGCGACGGGACCCCGGTCCCCGTCGCCTGCTCAACGTCCGAGCCGTTCGCCTATTGGCCGGTTTTCAGATGTCGATCATTGGCCGGTTTTGGGTGTCGACCGAGGCGATCGGCTCCTGCGTCGGATGGCTCCGCACCTGAACGCTCTACGTTCCGCCCTGGAGATCGACGAGCAGCCGACCGGTAGCCCAACACCCGTTCCGGTGCCACTTCACCACGTCATCCCCCCGGTTCCCACGACGATCGTGGCTCCGGCTCCGTGACTCGACGAAGCTTACGTAACCGTCGAAGTCGATCCGCCGAAGCCGGCGCGCGTCGGTACGAGGGCTTTACAAGCGATCGTTGACCAACATATGGGCGTTGCTTGCCGCTCCGCGCCGCCATCGAGGTTCCTCGCGACGCTCCATATCGACGGTCCACTGCAGGGAGCGTAGCTCGACCCGTCATGTCCCGGTTTTGGGGTCCCCGGGCGGTCGCCTACGCCCGGGCTCTCGGGATCGTGCTAGGTCCCGGCCCTTGCGCGCGCAGTGACGGAATACCGTGGCCGAGCGCTCTTGGCTGGCTTGCTGCTCTTCTGGTTGCACTCGTACTGATCGCCCCGACATCTGTCCAGGCTCGCTCTCTCGTCGGGAAGCTGCACCGCTTCTTCGACACCACCGGCTTTCCAACGAAGGGAGAGTTCATCGAGGTTGTCACCCCGATCGTCGAGCGGCTGGCCCTTCGTGGGATCGATTTCCCGGTGACCGCCAGTTCTCCCGGATTCACGTATCGTTTCAATTTCGAACTCGGCATCCCGGAACGCTCGACGGAGTCCTTCGGTCCGGTGTTCACCGAGCGGCCCGAGACAGTTGGCTGGCATCGGCTCGATCTGGGCATGGCGTACCTGTTTGCCGACCTCACCGATTTCGACGGTCAGAATTTCGCGCGCCAGATCGTCACCCGCGGGAGGCGCGACGTACCGAATTTCCTCGGCCTCACGTTCCGGCAGGGCTTCGTGGGGGATTCGTTCAGTCTCACGAACCAAGTGGTGTCCCTCTCGGCGACCTACGGGCTTGCAAACGCGTGGGACGTCAACGTCCTCCAGCCGCTCGTCTGGAACTCCCTCGAGCTCGGCGGCGTCGCGTCCGCTCGCGTGTCCTCACCCACCGGCACGGCAAACAGCCGCGAGCGTGTCGGCTTCGACGAGAGCGCCTTCGGACCTGGAGACACCCTGGTGCGAACCAAGTACCGGCTGTCGGAGGGCGGCATCGCCAGCGTCGCGGCGGCTCTTGTCCTGCGTCTGCCCGTCGGGAACCCGAAAAACCTTCAGGGCTTCGGCGACACCACGGTCACCCCGACCCTCGTGCTGTCTCACGCTCTCGGTGCGCATGAGATGCACGGCAGCCTCGGCCTGGAGCTGAACGCCGATGATCCGGAGCGCCACCGGGCGCGCTACGCCGTGGGCGCGTCACTTCGACCCTTCGGGCGCCTGGCGTTCCTGCTCGACGTGATCGGCAGCTCCTCGTTCACGGACGACGACTTCGAGATCCTGGCCCCGGCCGGCCGGGTCTTTCCGGGCCAGGCGTTCGGTACGGACGAGCTCGTGAAGTCGCGGAGCCGCACGAAGATCGTGGCCTTCGTCCCGCGCAGCGACGTGGTCGACCTCGCCGTCGGCTTGAAAGTCAACCCTTTCGGACCCGTGGTGGGGTTCGCGAGCGCGATCGTGCCGGTGGTCGCCGATGGCCTGCGCGCCGAGGTGATCCCGACGGTTGGCATGGAGATGACCTTCTAGGGCTCGGCGCGCTCCGCTGGGGACACGACCCCGCAGACGCTCGAGGGGCGGCCGCCCGAGCAGGGGGAGCTGAGCTGAGCCAGCCTCGGGACCGTGATGTGGTCTCCGTTGGGCCGGGTCACGGTCACGCAGACCGTGACGAAGACGGGTTGCTTCTTGATCAGCTTCTTGAGCGCTTGCCGGCCGAGGGGGTTCACCTTGAGCCTGAGGATCGCGATCCCGGCCGCGTTGAAGCTGACGGTCTTGCTTTTCGTAACCGGCGTGCCGGTGTCGCAACTCCCGACCCCATCGTCCTCCGGATGGATGAAATGCCAAGTGCCCGGTTTTCGAGCACTCCCATGTAGCGATCTACTCAATACCGGGCGGGACGGTTCGACTCCCTGCGCGCTACAGGAGCCGCGCTGGGCCTGGCCGGTTTCGAATGAGTTGCAGGTGACGATAATGGGTGCCTTCTTGATCTGCACCCTCTTGCTCTTGATCGCGATGCTGTTTTGCACGATCTCGACGTCGACGGTGCACACTCGCCTTCCCATGCACTTGCCCGCCTGGCAGGAATCCTCGAGCGTGCAGAGATCACCGTCGGCACACGTCGTGCCGGGAGGGGCGACGCCATCCGGCGGGCAGACGCCGCTCGTCCCGGTGCAGGTCTCGGCAGCGTCGCAGACGTTCGCGGCGGGCCGGCAGGGCTGACCTGCCGCCCGGAACGTGCAGTTGGCGTTGCAGCAGGAGCCCGCCGTTCCGTTCAAGGCTCCCGCGTCGCAGCTCTCGCCTCGCTCGAGGTTGCCGTTCCCGCAGCTGGTGAGGCTCAGCTCGTATGCCCCCGTCCCGTCCGATAGATAGTCGGCCACCTCGAGGGTAAAGGTGCCGCCCGGCTCCGGGAGTGGAGCCGTCGTGCAGGTGGCCCCGTTGGGCGTCCCGCACGCTTTGGGCTGGCCGAGGAAGACGCCGGGCCCGGGCCGAAAGGCGAGCAGTGTGCCGTCGGGACCGAAGACTCTCGCGAAGGGCTGGATGATGTTGTTCGGATCGCCCGCCGATGGCGTGAGCCTGATCGTAGCCGCGGCGCCGGCCGGCGCGGCGAAGGTGAACGTGTCGACCTGTCCGAAGAGGCCGATGAACCGCGTTATCGTGTCGCCGAAGTGTATCGGCAAGGTGCCCGGGCAGATGCCACCGTTGAACGTTGCTGACGCTGGCCCCAAGCCGATTCTATAATTTCCGCTGCCATCGCCGTTCAGGTCGAAGACCGCGATGGTGTAGGTTCCGGTCGCCGGGAGGGGCGCCGACTCGCATTGGCCAAGGCACGCCCGGTCGAAGCATTGTTGAGGGTTTTGCACGTCGCAGGCGCGTGTGTTCGGTAGTGTGTGCTGCAGGAAAAGCGCGTTCATCCCGCAGGGGGGCCCGCCAGCGAAGCTCGGAGGGTAAAGTGCCCAAAAAGGCTCGAAGTTCCCGGTGGGGTTCGGCGGATCCTCAGCCACAGTTATGCTGACCACTTCGTTCCTCTGCGCGTCGAAGCTGAGGAGCGGCCGGCCCGGCGTGCCGATGACAGCAAGGGTGCCGCGGAGAGAGTTCTGGCCGCACTGGATCGACGAGGTGCCCGGAAAGCAGACGGTCTGGGCGCTCGGCTCGCCGCGAAGCGGGCCGACGAGCAGGACGAGGGCGGGAAAGTACCACCAGTTCCACCGACGCGCGCTCTGTTTCATTGCGTCTCCTGGCTCGTACGCCGGCGAGGATTACCAACGCCGGCGCCTCGAGGTCAATCGCATATCGTTGGCTCTCGACACCCTCAGCTATATGAGGCTCCGAAAGAAGGCGGTGCGGGGCCGGAGGGACAGAGTCTGATAGGGTGGGTTCCGTGAACTTTGGGCCGTAGTGATTCCTATGCCCATGCTTAGCGGGATGCGAATCACTTCGGGATACAGCAAGTTCCCGTGACCCCAATTACCCTCTTCGCTCCACGTCCCCGCCACGCCTTTCACTTTCGCTTCGCCGCCGCGTTTTCCCTCGGTCCCAACTTCGCGCGCCACACGCGTCACCTCTGAAGCGACCGACCCAAGTTGATCGACCATCGAGTTGACGATCTTCACAGTAGGCAGAAACTCGCCCTTGAGCGTCCTGCGTAGGCAGTGGTGTCGCGTTGTCGATGTCTCCGAGGACACACGCACGGCCGCGTGGCAACTCTTCGTCCGGTATGCAGATCAACTCTTCTCGTTCACCGACTGCACATCGTTCGCCCTCATGCGAGCGATGAAGATCGACGAAGCCTTCACGTTCGACCGTCGTGACTTCGGCGCAGCGGGTTTCGTAGTCCTCCCGTAGCGGTAAAGAAAAGACTGGGGAACCGGCAAGCTGACCTCTGGCTTCGGGACCCCTCGATCGCTGTTGTCCGACTTCGTCCCGCCGTCGTATAGGCACCCGTCATGGCGACCCGGGCACCGAGGACGGCTGCCGTCGTAGCCGTCGCCGGGGCGGCCGTCATCGTGATCGTAGCGGCCCGTTCCTTCGACCTCACGCACCTCGACGCCGCGCGGATCGCCGATCGCGTGCGTGCTTCGGGAGCGCACGGCCCGCTGGCGTTGGTCACGCTCCTCGTCGCGCAGGCGGTGGTGGCGCCGTTGCCGTCGCCGCCGCTCTTGATGGCCGCGGGCTTCGTCTACGGGCCATGGGTCGGCTCCGCGATCGGCTGGGCGGGCCTGCTGCTGGGCGCAATCGCCTGCTTCGGCTTGGCGCGTGCGCTCGGGCGTCCCTTCGCCGAACGGTTCGTCGGCGGCCAGCGCCTCGCCGCCGTCGACGAGTACGTTGGCACGGGGTCTGCCAGGACGTTTCTCACGGTTCTGTCGCTTCGCGTCTTCCTCCCTCCGCTCTTCGACGCCGTGAGCTACGCCTGCGGGCTGCTTCGGATCCCATTCCACTGGTTCGTGCTTGCGACCGCACTCGGCGAGCTCCCGAAGGTCGCGAGCTTCACCTACGTCGGGGCGGCCGTCGGCGGCACGCCGACCTGGCTGTCGACGGCGATTCTCCTGGTTCCCGTGGTAGGCGTGATCGCGCTCCGGCTCGTGCGCCGCGCCGCACGGGCGTCGCGCGCACCGGCCTGATCTTCCACGTGGCCGGGACACCACGGCCCTGCTACATTGCCGGCGATGGGCGTGCCGCAGCGGTACAGCGTGGTGGTCGCGAAGGACTACCTCAAGTTCTCGGCCGCACACTTCATCGCCTACCCCGGCTTTCGCGAGCCGCTCCACGGCCACAACTACCAGGTGTCGGTCCGGGTGGAGGCCGACCTCGGGCCGGACGGCTACGTGCTCGACTTCGGCCTCGTGAAGCGCGTGGCGCACGAGCTCTGTCGCGAGCTCGACGAGCGTGTGCTCCTGCCGCTCGAGAGCGACTGCCTGGTCACCGAACGGACGGAGGAGGCCGTCGAGGTGGTCACGGCCACCGGCGAGCGCTTCCGCTTCCCGGCGAGCGACGTGCGATTGCTGCCGATCGCGCACAGCTCGGCGGAGGAGCTGGCGGCCTATCTGCTGGGGCGGCTCCGCGACGCGCTGCACGCGCAGGTCGGCGGGCGGGGGCTCCTCGCGCTGGAGGTCGGCGTCGCGGAGGCGCCTGGCCAGGTGGCGTACTACCGCGAGGCGTTTTGAGAGCCGCGTTCGTTCTCGTGGCCGTCCTCGGCTGCGGGCCGGCGCTCCCCGATCCCGATACCCCCGGGGCGGCCGTCCTGCGGGCACGTTGCACGGGCTGCCACGGCCTCTACGCGCCGGGCAGCATGACGTTCCCGATGTGGCAGGTGCAGATCGAGCGCATGCGAGGCCTGTTCGCGCAGCGCGGTCTCGCGTGGCTCGACGCGCGCGAGGAGCGGGTGCTCCTCGACTACCTCGCCGCCCATGCCGGCACGAGCTGAGGCGTGACCCGAACCGAGCGGACGTACTACGCCGTGTCCGGCCTCTACACGGTCGCGCAGTTCTTCATCGCGCCGATCTATCCACTCTTCTTGCTGAGCCGCGGGCTCGACCTGTTCCAGACCAACGCCGTGCTCGCGACCTACCTGATCACGGTCTTCCTGTTCGAGGTGCCTACCGGAGCGGTCGCGGACCGCTTCGGCCGCAAGCGCTCATTCCTCGCCGCCTGCGTGGTCCGCATGGTCGCCTACGCGCTCTACGCGTTCACGCGAGGCTTCGCCGATTGCCTCGTCGCCGAGTTCGTTGATGCGGTTGGTACCACGCTTGCCAGTGGCGCGCTCGAGGCCTGGGTGGTCGACGAGGTGCGGGCGGACGGGGACGCGCGCCCCACCGACGCGCTCTTCGCGCGCGCGCAGGTCGCCGCGCGAGCGTCGATGATCGTCGGCGGTGTCGCCTGCGGCTATCTCGCCGAATTCGGCTGGACGCTCCCCTGGCTCGTGTGCAGCGGGCTGTTCGTCGTGACGGGTCTGGTGGCTGCGACGTCGATGCGCGAGACGCGCGCGGCAACGCCGGCACGATCGCTCGGCCGGACCGCGCTCGACGGCCTCCGCGCCGTGCGTGCCGCGCCCGTGCTGATCCTGCTCTGTACGCTGACCGGAATCGCGGCGTTCGCGAGCTTCCCGCTGCACATCCTCTGGCAGCCGCGTCTCGAGGCCCTGGCCGGGAAGGGGCTCTGGCGGATGGGCTGGATCATGGCGCTCCTCAACCTGACCGCCCTCACCGGGAACGCGGTCCTGCCCCGGCTCCTCCGGCGATTCGCGCGCGAGACCGTGCTCGCCGCGGCCTCGTTGTGGCGCGCCGTCACCGTGGGGATCGCGGCGGCCGCGACCACCGCGTCGCCGATGGTCACGGGCGTCGTCCTCCAGGAGATCGCCTTCGGGCTGAGCGACCCGGTGCTGCTCGGGTGGACGAACGAGCACGTCGTCCCCGGCGCGCGCGCGACGGTCCTCTCGGTGCGCTCGACGTTCTTCACGCTGGGCGGGGCGTCGGGGCTCCTGACCCTCGGCCTCGTGGCCCGCAACCTCGGCATCCCGCGGGCGTGGGCGATCGAAGCGGTGCTCTTCGCGCTGGCAGCGCCGCTCTACCTGGCGCTCGGGCGTCTCGGAGGGCGTGTTCCGGCACGCGAGACGCTGGCCGAGGCAACGGTGGACGTGCCGGCCAAGGTCGCGCCGCCGTCGGTGGAGCCGGTGTACGTCGCGGAGCGCGGGGCCGGCTCGTAGCTTCCGGACTGCGTCGCCGCGACGGCTACGCCGCCAGCTCTTCGGCTTCGATCTCGTGGGCGAACAGGATGACCTTCTGGCCGCTGTCGAAGTCGACGGTGAAGATCTGGCGGCCGAGGTTCTCGCGCTCCGAGATCACGGTCCCGGTCGTGGCACGGCGAATGATTCCACCCGCGTGCACGATGGTGCGCGTCGAGCGGCAACGAGTCCCTGGAACGAATGACATGACTATCTCCTTCCTCGATCAGGCCGCCGCGAGGGCGTCCAAGTCGCGGCGCGTGGCGAAGCGTGTCCCTTTGAAAGTCCCGCAGAGCCGAACGTGGCCGCGGTTCACCATGAAGACGACCGTGGCGAGGAGCTCGGCCTCCGAGCGGGCGTGCTCGGCGACGGCGTTGACGAGATCGAGCAGCGTGATGTTCGGGGCCATCGTCGTCTCTCCGCCGTCGAACGCTCGCAAGTTAGATGCCAGACGCGCGATGAGGTTCCGGCAGCGGCTGGTCCCTAGGTTCCTTGCTCATTCGTGCGGCGCGAGAGGGCGAGCCACCCCCGGCTCGCCCAAAGAATTAGCACCTGCCTGCCTCTGAACTGCGAACTGAAGTTCACAGGCCGCGGCTGTGGACCGCGATCTGCCGCGCGGTGTCGGACGAAATGACAACCACGGTCAACCTCCTGAACTTCGGGTTTCCCCTCGGTAGACGCGCCGGGAGGAGCGACGCCATGCGGTTTGCGCTGCGCCCGACTCGCGAGGCGCGAGCCCGTCGAGCTCGGCCGTTCCGCTGGGCTCGGAGCGGTGGGCGTTTCGCCCACCCCTGTTGCTTCAGCAGGCCCCTGGTGTATGCGCCAGGAATCCACGTCACCCGCAGGAGGGGCAAACGCATGAAGGTCTACGATTTCGCCGGAGCGCCGAATCCGAAGAAGCTACGTGTGTACCTCGCCGAGAAGGGCATCAACATCGCGTCGGAGCCGGTCAACATCATCAGCGGGGAGAATCGCCAGCCGGAGTTTCTCAAGAAGAACCCGCTCGGCGGCCTTCCCGTCCTCGAGCTCGACGACGGCAGCCAGCTCACCGAATCGCTCGCCATCATGGAGTACCTCGAGGAGCTCAATCCGAAGCCGCCGATGATCGGCACGACGCCGATCGAGCGGGCCCGCGTGCGCGAGCTCGAGCGCATCTGCGAGCTCGGCGTGCTGTCCTCGGTCGGGCAGATATTCCAGAACAGTCATCCGTTCATGGCCGGGCGCCTGAAGCAGTCCCCCGACGCAGCCGAGAACGCACGCAACCGGCTGGCCGCCAACCTGAAGGTCGTGGATGGCAAGATCGGTGACCGGCCGTTCGTCGCCGGGTCGCGGCCGTCGATCGCCGACTGCACGCTGTTCGCGGCGCTGGAGTTCGCCGAGTTCGCGCAGGTCCCGCTCGATGCGTCGTTCAAGAACGTCAACCGCTGGTACGCGGGCTTCAAGGAGCGTCCGAGCGCCCAGGCCTGACACGTGCTGACCGTTCTCGGGCCGCTGCTCGCGGCCGGCGGCTTCGGGCTCTACTTCCTCTCGAGCTTCCGCCTCGCCCGCTACCGGCGCCGTCCGTGGGAGTTCGTCGCGATCGTCGCCGCCGGGGCGGCGCTCGGCGCATACCGCCTGGTGGCCGCGCCGGGCGCCGCGACGGCGGTGGCCGCGGCGCTCGCCGTCGGGATACTCGCCTTCGCCTGCTGGTTCCTCTTCTCGTTCTCGATGTACGGGAAGCGCGAGGACCGGCCGCGGGTCGGCGAGCGCTTCCCCGACTTCGCGCTCCCGACCTCCGACGGCCGGGTCTTTCGCCTCGCGGAGACCCGCGGCCGCCGCCTGCTCCTCGTCTGCTACCGCGGCATCTGGTGACCCTTCTGCACGACGGAGCTCGGCGAGCTCCGCCGCCACTACCGGGAGATTCTCGACCGCGGCGTCGAGGTGCTGGCGGTGAGCGTCGACCCGCCGGAGGTGTCGGAGAAGCTCCGGCAGAAGCTCGGCGTGGGCATCCGGTTCCTCTCCGACGAGCGCGGCGTCCTGATGGACGCGCTCGACGTCCGCGATCGCGAAGCCCTGCCACCGGACTTCGTGACGGGCGGCCTCGGCAAGGATCGGGAGAACCGGGACATCTTCCTCGCCACGAGCTTCCTGGTCGACGAGGACGGGGTCATCCGCTGGGTCTCCCGGCCGGACACGTACCGCATCCGTGCACGCGCGAGCGAGGTGCTGGAGGCGATCGACGCGCTCGGGCCGCGCGCAGCTCAGCGGGCCTCGGCGTCGACGTAGCCGAGGGCGCGCAGGCGGCGCTCGGTCTCCGGATCGACGACGGTCGTCTCGGCGGCGGCCTGCGGCCCCCGCGCCAGGCGGAGCCGTGCGGCCGTCTGGCGCGCGTACCCGACGACGATGGGCCGGTCGGCAGCGAGGTTCCGGCGCTCGTCGGGGTCCGCCACGAGGTCGTAGAGCTCGACGCGTTCTCCGCCCGCGCGCGCGCCCCAGACGCTCTTCCACCGTCCGGCGACCACACCGGCGAGAGCCGGGCGGCCGAGCTCCGTCTCCATCAGGTTCTCCTCCGGGGGCAGGGCGCCGTCGAGCAGCGGACGCCCGGGCAGATCCGCCGGGGGCTCCCGTCCGAGGACGGCCAGGACCGTCGGCAGCACGTCGATCTGGCGCGCCAGCCCGCGGACGCGCCGCCCTCCGCCCTCGGCACCGGGGAGGCGCACGAGGAGTGGTACGCGGACCAGCTCCTGGTAGAGCGTCCGGCCGTGGTCGAAGCCGCCGTGCTCGTGGAACTCCTCGCCGTGGTCGGCGACGAAGACGACGACCGTCGAGCGATCGAGCCCGCGCGCGCGCAGGTGATCGAGGAGAGCCCCGAAGGACTCGTCCAGGAGTGCGACCTCCCCATCGTACAGCGACGCGAGCAGCGCGATATTGTCGGCGGTGGCGAGCGCCGGCTTCTGGAGCAACTCGACGACGGGCGTCCGCGGATCGATGGTCGGGTGGATGTCGCGCGGCCGGAACCGCTCCGCGTAGGCCGGCGGAGGCCGGTAGGGGGCGTGGGTGTCGGTCGCATGCAGATAGAGGAAGAAGGGGCGATCGCCGCGGGCGTCGATCCACGGGAAGGCGGCCGCGTTCAGCTCCGCGGCGGAGACGTAGACCGTCTCCCGATCGTCGCGCTCCTCGAGGTAGTGATATTCCCCGAAGCCGCGGTCGAAGCCGAAGCGCGGCGCGACGTTCAGGTTCGTGACGAAGGCGGCCGTGTCGTAGCCCGCCTGCGCGAGGATGGTGGCCATGGTGGGCACGTCCTTGCGCAGCGCGGACATGAGAGAACGCGCACCGTGCTCGGCGGGGTAGCGGCCGGTCAGGATGGAGGCCGTCGACGGGCGGGTCCAGGAGGCCTGCGCCATTGCCGACTCGAAGACGATGCTTTCGCGGGCAAAGGCATCGAGTCGAGGTGAAGTCGGGCGGTTGTAGCCGAGGCAGCCGAGGCGGTCGGCGCGAAGCGTGTCGGCGACGTAGAGGATCACGTTCGATGCATGCGCCGGACGTGGCCCCGAGGCGCCCGGCCGCATCGACCGCCCCTCGACGCGCGGCCGGACGAGCCCGAGCTCGGGCCCGTCCGCCGAGAGCGCGAGTCGCGCGATCGTGCCCGCCTCGGGGCCGAGGTCGACGGCGAGGCGCCCTGGCTCACCGCGGGTCACCACTGCCAACCGCTCCTGGCGGCCGTCGGCCTGGACGGTGACGCGCAACCGGTCCCCCGCCGCGCGCTCGCCGGACTCGAACATGAGCCGCGCGCCGTCCGGAACGCGCAGGAAATAGGTGACCGTCGTGCCGGGGACGAGGACCAGGCGGTCTCCCTCGACCCGCGAGGCCGGCGGTCGCGTCGCGTCGAAGCGCAGGGAACGAACGCCGAAGCGTCTCGTGATCTCGTGACGCTCCGCGGGGACATAGGCAGCCGGTACGGACAGCTCGAGCACGTTGCGCCCGGCCACCTGCTGCTCGGCGTGGAGCGCGACGCGGATCTGCTGCGCGCCTGCAGAGACCCTGAAGCTCCCCGAGGGGCGTCCGTTCAGACGGCTGAAGAGGGCGTGCATCGGCTCGCGGACGACGCAGTCGAGAACGACCGTGGTGTCGAGTGGGTGAGGTCCCGCGTCGAAGGAGATCGACGCTCTGGGCGCGTTGGACCAGGCGACGAGCTGGCCTTCCTCGTCGCGCTCGGGTGGGCTCCAGCCCTCGACGAAGTTGCCCGCCGCCCGCCCGTCTCCGGCGCGGATCTCGGTCGTAGGGCCGGCGCTGTCGGTGGCGGAGAACGTCTCGATGAGGTCGAAGACCATTACGCGCTCGCCCGGTGACGCGACGCGGCGACAAGCGGCCGGCCCGAGCAGGCAGACGGCCAGACCTGCCGCCGCACACGTACGCCAGCCCCGTTCCACGGGTCGCGCTTATAGCGACTCGATGGCAGTTCCGTCACGTGAACGAAGAAAATACTCAGGCGGGGAGCGTGTTCTCGTTTTTCCCTGTCGGCTTTTTTGCTTGACGGCGCCGAAGCCAGGGGCGTAGTGAGGGGACCAAAAGGGGGGCCGTGTACGAAGCTCACACGGGCCGTTGTCCTGCCGCTCCTGCTCCTCCTGTCGCCGGCGCCGGCCGTGGCCACCACCAACATCGGCCTCTACGACTTCGGCCAGGGTAGCGCGCTCCTCGATCACCTCATCGTGAGCCACGGCCTCGACGCGGCCTACACGCGCTACGCTCCCGGGAGCTTCGGCAGCGTCAGCGACTTCTCCGTCCAGAACGTGTGGCTGGTGCCCTCGAACGCCGGCTACGCCGGGCTGCGATCGAACACGAGCTTCCAGTCGGGGTCGGCATTCTCACGCGTCGTCATCACCGGGCTCGACCCCGACACCCGCCATCCGTCGAGCGAGGCGTCCTCCGGGTTCATGCTGAACGCCCTGCAGTGGGTCGCACAGGGTCCCAAGCCGGGTCTCATCATCCTCGCCGACTACTATTCGACCCTCGACTGGTTGCCGCCGAGCTGGGGCGTGCCGCGGGCACAGGCGAGCGGGTGCTTCGACTCCGTTTCCGTCGACCCGGGACAGACGGGCCATCCGGTGAACGCGGGGCTCACCACGACGCTTCTGAGCTCGTGGGGTTGCTCGGCGAATGACTACTTCGCGGCGGACATCGCGGACTGGACGACGCTTCACCGCTTGGGCAGCGGCCCGCAGCCGATCACGATCGCCCGCGACTTCTGCGTCGGACCCCCGGGCGACTGCGACGGCGACGGCGTGGCCGACGGAACGGACAACTGTCCCGGCATCGCGAATGCCGACCAGGCCGACGGGGACGGCGACGGCATCGGTGACGCCTGCGACAACTGCCCGGCGGTCGCCAACGCGGATCAGGCCGACCGCGACAGCAATGGGATCGGCGACGCGTGTCAGGACACGGACGGCGACGGGATCATCGACATCGCCGACAACTGCCCGACGACCGCGAACGCCGACCAGGCCGACGCGGACGGGGACGGCGTCGGCGACGTCTGCGACATCTGCCCCGGCCACGACGACCACCAGGACACGGACCACGACGGCGTTCCCGATGGCTGCGACAACTGTCCGGCCGCCTACAACCCCTCGCAGGCGGACGGCAACGGGAACGGCATCGGCGACGCATGCGACGACCGGGACGGCGACGGGGTCGTCGATGCCTCGGACAACTGCGTCGACACGCCCAACCCGGGGCAGGAGGACCACGACCACGACGGCGTCGGTGACGCCTGCGACCCGTGCACCGACACCGACGGCGACGGGTTCGGCAACCCGGGGTTTCCGCAGAACACATGCCCGGTCGACAACTGTCCATTCATCTACAATCCGGACCAGCGGGATTCCGACGGCGACGGCGTCGGAGACGCGTGCGTGGTCTGCACCGCGCTCGGCCCGGCGCTGAGCTATCCCTTGGTGGTCCAGAAGAGCATCATCGCCAGGCGCGGTCACGGCACTGGCGTCTTCGGGAGCGCCTGTACCGGTCGCGCCACCCTGAGCGGGACGAGTTTCGAAGACATCTCGCGGCCCGCGAATCTCATCGCGACCGCGGCGAGCGGGACTGCAGTTCGCTTCCTGCCTGACCAGCGATACGGCTACTTCAGCAGCCTCGTCGACGGCGACATCGCAACCGGCGGTGGTGCCGTGAGGGGGATATCGCCCTACCTCGTCTCGGGCGTCATCGATACCAGTGGAACCTACGCCGGTGTCGCCGATTGCGCGAGCGCCATGGCCGCCGCTCGGCGTGCTTCGGCAACCCTCGCGGCGCTCCCGCCGACGCGGGTGCTGGGAAACGTGCACGTGGCTCCGGGGGAGGAGGTCGACATCGATGCGGGCGAGGGCGGGGTAGTCCAGATCGACTCGCTGACGATGGATGGCGTGCCGGGCTACTGCCCGACGGCCTCAGGGGGCTTTCTCCTTCTGAGCGGGAACCACGCGGTCTTCAACGTCAAGAAGCGGCTCGACCTCGGCAACTGTGCGGACCTGGCGGTCAGTGGCGTCTTCAACGTCCCCGGAAAGGGTCCGACGATCCGGATCGGGTCGAATGTCGGTCCCCCGCCCATCCTCGCCCCGGACCGGACACTCGTCGTAGCCGGAGACATCGCCTCGGACAACGGAACGTTCCTCGAGCAGAGCTGGGTCTCGAAGCTGGTGATCGAGGGAGGACTTACGATCCTCGAGCCCGACGAGGGGCTCTGCTTCTGACACGGACAGCATGCCGGAGCGGCGGGGCCTTGACCGTGCCGAGCCTTCGGACGCTCACGGGATCGCCCCCTTCTCCTTATGGGATCGCGTTGAACCATGGGGTCTAAAAGGGGGGTCGTGATGAAGCTCACACGCGCCGTCGTATTGCCGCTCCTGCTCCTCCTGTCGCCCGCGCCGGCCGTGGCCACCATGAACATCGGCCTCTACGACTTCGGCGCCGGCGCCGCGCTTCTCGATCACCTCATCCTGAGCCACGGCCTCGACGCGGCCTACACGCGCTACGCTCCGGGGACCTTCAGCAGCGTCAGCGACTTCTCCCTCCAGAACGTGTGGCTGGTGCCTTCGAACGGCGCAATCGGGACGTACAACGGGCTGCGCTCGAACTCGAGCTTTCAGTCGGGGTCGGCATTCTCGCGCGTCGTCATCACCGGGATTGACCCCGACTACCATCATCCGTCGAGCGAGGCCTCCTCGCGGTTCATGCTGAACGCACTCCAGTGGGCTGCACAGGGCGCCAAGCCGGGTCTCATCGTGCTCACCGACACCTCTTCAGGCTTTGACTGGCTGCCGCCGAGCTGGGGCGTGCCGCGGCCGCAAGCGGTCGGCGGATGCTTCGACTCCGTCTCCGTCGACCCGGGACAGACGGGCCATCCGGTGAACGCGGGGCTCACCACGGCGCTGCTGAGCGGCTGGAGTTGCTCGGCCCATGATTACTTCGCGGCGGACATCGGGGGCTGGACGACGCTCCACCGCCTGGGCAGTGGCTCGCAGCCGGTCACGATCGCGCGCGCGTTCTGCGTCGGACCCCCGGGCGACTGCGACGGCGATGGCGTGGCCGACGGAACGGACAACTGTCCCGGCGTCGCGAATGCGGACCAGGCCGATGGCGACGGCGATGGCGTCGGCGACGTCTGCGACAATTGCCCGGCGGTCGCCAATGCCGATCAGGCCGACCGCGACGGCAACGGGATTGGCGACGCGTGCCAGGACACGGACGGCGACGGGATCATCGACATCGCGGACAACTGCCCGACGACGGCCAACGCCGACCAGGCCGACGCGGACGGCGACGGGGTCGGCGACGTCTGCGACCGCTGTCCCGGCCACGACGACCACCAGGACGCGGACCACGACGGCGTTCCCGATGGCTGCGACAACTGCCCGGCCGCCTACAACCCGTCGCAGGCGGACGGGAACGGAAACGGCATCGGTGACGCGTGCGACGACCGCGACGGCGACGGGATCGTCGACGCCCGGGACAACTGCGTCGAGATCCCCAACCCGGGACAGGAGGACCGCGATGGTGACGGCGTCGGTGACGCGTGCGACCCCTGCGTCGACACCGACCACGACGGGTTCGGCGACCCAGGGTTTCCGCAGAACACTTGCCCGGTCGACAACTGTCCACGCATCTACAATCCGGACCAGCGGGATTCCGACGGCGACGGCGTGGGAGATGCGTGCGTGGTCTGCAACGCGCTCGACCCGGCGTTGAAGTATGCCCTCGTGGTGCAGAACAAGATCATCGCCAGGCGCGGTCACGGCACTGGCTTCTTTGGGAGTGCTTGTACGGGTCGCGCCAACCTGAGCCGGACGGGCGTCGACGCGGATCTCATCGCGACCGCCGCGAGGGGGACGGCGGTCCACTTCTTGCCCAATGCCGGGTACAGCTACTTCGACAACAGCGTCGGGGGCGACCTGGCAACCGGCGGCGGCGCCGTGAAGGGGCTGACGCCCTACATCGTCAGAGGCGTCATCGATACGAGCGGAGCCCATCCCGGCGTGGCCGATTGCGCGAGCGCAATGGCCGTCGTTCGGCGCGCTTCGGCAACCCTCGCGGCGCTCCCGCCCACCAAGGTGCTGGGGACCGTGCACGTGGCGAAGGGGCAGGAGGTCGACATCGATGCGGGGGAGAACGGAGTAGTCCAGATCGACTCGCTGACGATGGACGCCGTGCCGGGCTACTGCCCTTTGGCCCCGGCAGCCTTTCTCGCGGTGTCCGGGAATCACGCGGTCTTCAACATCACCGGGCGGCTCGAGCTCGGCAACTGCGCGATCGTAGTGTTCGACTCCAGCCTCGTCTTCAACGTCCCTGGAAGGGGCCGGACGATCCGGATCGGATCGAATGTCACTCCCCCGCCCATCCTCGCCCCGCAGCGTACCCTCGACGTAGCTGGGGACATCGCCTCGGACAACGGAACCAACCTCGTGCACGTCTGGGTCTCGAAGCTACTGATAGAGGGAGGTCTCACCATCATCAGTCCTTCCGATCTTCTTTGCTTCTGACAACCGAGAGCTGACTTCCGGGCCATGAAGCTCCCTCGTGCCGCTTTGATGCTCGTCTTGCTCTTCTTGTCGCCCGCGCCGGCCGTGGCGACGATCAACATCGGCCTCTACGACGTCGGCCAGGGTAGCGCGCTCCTCGATCATCTCATCGTGAGCCACGGCCTCGATGCGGCTTACACGCGCTACGCCCCCGGGAGCTTCGCGAGCGTCAGCAACTTCTCCGTCCAGAACGTGTGGCTGGTTCCCTCGTTCGCGACGTACAACGGACTGCGCTCGAACCCGAGCTTCCAGTCGGGGTCCGCGTTCTCACGCGTCGTCATCACCGGTCTCGCCGCCGACCTTCACCATCCCTCGAACGAGGGGTCCTCGCAGTTCATGCTGAACGCCCTGCAGTGGGCCGCAGCCGGCATCAAGCCGGGCCTCATCGTCCTCGCCGATTACTACTCGTCCTTCGACTGGTTGCCGCCGGGCTGGGGCGTGCCGCGGGCGCAGGCGATCGCGTGCTTCGACTCCCGTTCCGACTCCGTTTCCGTCGACCCGGGCCAGACGGGCCATCCGGTGAACGCCGGGCTCACCACGACGCTGTTGAGTGGCTGGGGTTGCTCGACCAATGACTACTTCGCGGCGGACATCACGAACTGGACGACGCTCCACCGCCTGGGCAGCGGCCCACAGCCGGTCACGATCGCGCGCGACTTCTGCCTCGGACCCCCGGGCGACTGCGACGGTGACGGCGTGGCCGACGGAACGGACAACTGCCCCGCCGTCGCGAATGCCGACCAGGCGGACGGGGACGGGGATGGCGTGGGCGACGCCTGCGACAACTGCCCGGCGGTCGCCAACGCCGACCAGGCCGACCGTGACGGTAACGGGATCGGCGACGCGTGCCAGGACACCGACGGCGACGGGGTCCTCGACATCGCCGACAACTGCCCCAGGGTCGCGAACGCCGACCAGGCCGACGCGGACGGGGACGGCGTGGGCGACGTCTGCGACATCTGCCCCGGCCACGACGACCACCAGGACACGGACCACGACGGCGTTCCCGATGGGTGCGACAACTGCCCGGCCGCCTACAACCCGTCGCAGGCGGACGGCAACGGGAACGGCATCGGCGACGCATGCGAGGACCGGGACGGCGATGGCATCGTCGACGCATCTGACAACTGCGTCGACGTGCCGAACCCCGGGCAGGAAAACGCGGACAACGACTCCTTTGGCGACGCGTGCGACCCGTGCACCGACACCGACCACGACGGCTTCGGGAATCCGGGGTTCCCCCAGAACACCTGTCCACTGGATAACTGCCCCTTCACGAGTAACCCGGATCAGCGGGACTCCGACGGCGACGGGATCGGGGATGCGTGCGTGATCTGCGGCACCCTCGGCGATCTCCCTCTGTACAGCGTGGTGGTGGAGGAGACGCTTACCGCCAGGCTGGGATTCGAGTACAGCAATTTCAAGAGCCCCACCGACTTCTACGGGAGCGCCTGTGTCGGACGTGCGTGGCTTCAGGGGGCTCGCGTCCTCGAGGGCTTGAGCCCCGGGAACGTGATCGCGACCAAGGCGACTGGCACCGCGATCCGCTTCCCGCCCGTGAACCCGAACGCGGTCCTCTACTACAACGAGATCGATGGCGACGTCGTGACCGCGGGTGGGGCGGTCAAGGGCATCCCGCCCCTCCACAACTCAC
>Ga0070699_100002189_pt1 | contig 17680 bp, 15 predicted proteins | sample KBSK1503metaG_FD_65473 | JGI IMG/M metagenome (GOLD analysis project Ga0070699, IMG submission 65473) | Corn, switchgrass and miscanthus rhizosphere microbial communities from Kellogg Biological Station, Michigan, USA - KBS K1-50-3 metaG | ecosystem: Host-associated > Plants > Roots >... | reverse complement strand
CGCCTGGAGCTCCGGCCGCGGGAGGTAGCAGCGGCCGATCCGGAGGTCGCGGGGGAGATCCCGGAGCACGTTCGTCATCTGGAGCGCCTTGCCGAAGCGCGCGCCCCAGGTCTTCATGAGCGGCAGATCCCACCGGGCGAGCCGCCGCCGATGGGCGACGTGCATCTCGGTCCAGAACTCGCCGACGGAGCCGGCGACGAGGTAGGTATAGCGATCGAGATCGTCCAGCGACTCGAGCGCGTGGAGCCCACCCCCGTCTTCGCCGGGGAACTGTGTGAGGTCGAAGATCATCCCCTCCGTGATCGTCGCCAGCACCATCCGGACGCGCGCGGCGTCGGTCGCGGCCAACCGCTCGAGGGCAGCGAAGCACTCTGGAAGCCGCTCGAGCAGCCGGCGCTCGGCCGGATCGTCCTGGACCGCCGCCAGCCCGGTCAGGCGGGGAGCCACCGCCCCGGTGGCGAGGGCGTCCCGCAGCGCCTCGAGCTGCCGGAGGCGATCGCGCCGGTCGACGAGCCGGGTGTCCGCGATGGTGTCGGCGGCGCGGGCGAGGAGGTAGGCGAGGCCGATCGGTCCACGCAGGCTCCGCGGGAGGATCGCCAGCGAGAGGGAGAAGGTCCGGCTCACCTGCCTCAGCAGGTCGAGGGGCATCAGTCGTAGTCGAACGGTCGCGGAGGTGGATCGGGCGAGTCCTTCGCCTTCTTCAGCCCTTCTTGGAACTTCCGATCGAGCACCTTGCCCTTCTGCTTTTCGGCCTCGAGCTCTCGCCGGAACCGCTCCTCGCGCTGCGCGGACTGCTTCCGGAGCGCATCGAACGCGGAGCCGAGGTCTTCCGTGGTCCGCTTCGGCGGGGGCAACTCGTGCGCGATCACGGCGGCCAGCTCGACGTCGATGGTCAGCTTGGCCTGGCAGCACGGGCAGGTGATGACGAACGAGCGCTTCGTGGCCATCGCGTCCTCACGCTAACAGCCCGCCCCAGAAGCGTCAAGGAGGATGGCGCCGGTTGTAGAATGGGCCATGCGCGAGCTTGCCAACACCTTCTCGTGGTCGCGCAGCCGCGACAACACCTTCCAGGAATGCCGCCGGCGGTACTTCTACCAGTACTACGGGGCGTGGGGCGGCTGGGAGCCAGATGCATCGGCGGAGACGCGGCGGCTCTACGTGCTCAAGCAACTTGCCTCGCGGCAGCAGTGGGCGGGCCGGGCCGTCCACGACGCCGTGGAGATGGTGCTGCGGGCGTTCGCCCACGGCCACGAACTGCCGCAGGAGCCCTTCATCCGGGATGTCGTCGAGCGTATGCGCCAGGACTGGCGGAGCTCCCGGGCCCGGCACTACTGGGAGAATCCGAAGACGGCGGCGCTCTTCGAGCACGAGTACGGTGTCGAGATCAAACCCGAGGCCTGGCAGGCGCTCTCCCGCCACGTGGTGAGCTGCGTGCGCAACTTCTTCCGCCTCCCGCTCCTTGCCGAGATCCGGCGCACGCCCCTCGAGCACTGGCTGATCGAATACTCCTCGAAGGCGTTCGAGTTCGAGGGTACCGCGATCTGGGTGGCGCCGGACTTCGGGTTCTGGAACGCCGAGAACCGGCTCGTCCTCGTGGACTGGAAGACCGGCGCCGCGGACCCCGGTGCGACCGCCTTCCAACTCGGCTGCTACGCCCTCTACGCCCACGAGGTGCTCAAGCAGCCGCCCGCCCGGGTGGATCTTTTCGAGGCGAATCTCCGTGACGGCATGGTCACGGCCGTCCACTGGGACGACGACCGACTCGACGCGATCCAGGAGCGGGTTCGGTTCTCGATCCGCTCGATGAAGGCCTATCTGGCCGACCCCGAGTCGAACGTCGCCGCCATGGACAACTTCGAGCGCACCGAAGATCTGCGCCTCTGTCGCTGGTGTAACTTCCGCGCGGTTTGCCGCCCCGAACTTTAGTCGAAGGGGGCCTCGACGGCCCCCTCCGAGCCTCCCCCAGGGAACGGTTTCGTGAGCCGAGCGGTTCGCGGGGCTGGGGCCCCGCACCGCGCAGGCGACCAGAAGAAGGATTGCGCCGGCGAAGCCGGCGCTCGAACCCAGTTACTCCGACGCCCGGTCCTGCGGAGCGCGGAGGAAGTCGAAGTCGCATCCTTGTGGTGCCTGGAGGACGTGCTCGACGTAGAGCCGCCGATATCCGCGCGCGAGCGAGGGCGCCGGGCGGCGCCAGGCGGCGCGCCGGCGCGCCAGCTCGGCCTCCGGGACAAGCAGGTCGAGCCGCCGCGCGGCGGCGTCGAGGACAATCTCGTCGCCGTCCCGGACGAGCGCGAGGGGCCCGCCGACCGCCGCCTCCGGCGCCACGTGGAGCACGACCGTGCCGCCGGCCGTTCCGCTCATGCGCGCGTCGGATATCCGCACCATGTCCCGGACCCCGCTCGCGAGGAGCTTGCGCGGGATCGGCAGCGAGCCGGCCTCCGGCATACCCGGGCCGCCGACGGGTCCGGCGTTCTGGAGTACGAGCACGGTGTCGGGTGTGACCGGGAGCGCGGGGTCGTCGATACGACGATTCAGGTCGCCCAGGTCCCGGAACACGCAAGCGGGTCCACGGTGGTTGAGGAGGGCAGAGGTCGCGGCGGACACCTTGAGCACGGCACCATCGGGCGCCAGTGATCCCCGGAGGATGGCGAGGCCGCCCGCCGGCTGGAGCGGCCGGTCGAGGGGCGCGATCACGTCCTGCCAGCCGCCCGGCTCGGGGACCGCATCGAGCACGGCGCCGAGCGTCCGACCGAGCACGGTGGGGGCCGCGAGGTTCAGCAGCGGGCGGAGCACCCTCATGACGGCGGGGATGCCGCCGGCCTCGGCGAGGTCTTCCATATGGTACGCGCCGGAAGGCCTCAGGTTGACCACGAGCGGCGTCGTCAGCGCGGCGCGGTCGAAATCGTCGAGGTGGAGCGCGACCCCCGCGCGGCCCGCGATGGCGGGGAGGTGCACCACCGCGTTCGTCGAGCCGCCCACCGCCATCAGCACGCGTACGGCATTCTCGAACGCGGCGGGGGTCAGAATCCTCGAGGGGCGCAGGTCCTCGCGGACCATCTCCACGATCCGCCGGCCCGCCGACTCCGCCAGCCGCAGCCGCCGGGCGAGCGGGGCCGGCACGGCCGCCATGCCGGGCAAGGTCATGCCGAGCGCCTCGGCGAGCGCGGCCATCGTGCTTGCGGTTCCCATGACCATGCAGGTGCCGGTGGACGGAAAGAGCTCGCCCTGGATCACCTCGAGGCGGGCGGCGTCGAGCGTGCCCGCCCGATGCTCGCTCCAGAAGCGGCGGCAGTCGGTGCAGGCGCCGAGGCGGGTGCCCTCGAAGCGGCCCGTGAGCATGGGGCCGGCGGTGACGACGATCGCGGGACGGTCGGCGCTGGCGGCGCCCATGAGCTGGGCGGGGAGGGTCTTGTCGCAGCCGCCGAGGAGGACCACACCGTCCATCGGCTGACTCAGGATCATCTCTTCGGTATCCATCGCCATCAGGTTGCGGAAGAGCATGCTCGTCGGCGCGAGATAGATCTCGCCGAGCGAGATCGTGGGGAACTCGAGCGGGAGGCCGCCCGCCTGCAGCACGCCGCGCTTCACGGCCTCGGCGACCTCGCGCAGGTGCCGGTGGCAGGGGTTGAACTCGCTCCAGGTCTGGGCGACGCCGATGATCGGGCGCGCGAGGTCCTCGCGGGTGAGCCCGGCGCCGCGCGCGTAGGCGCCGCGGATGAAGAGACTGAAAGCGGGATCGCCGTAGTCGGTGAGTCCGCGGGCGATGCCGGATGCCGTCTCGCCGCCGGCGCCGGTGGCGTCGCTCATGGTCGGCGGATTGTCACCCCACGCTCGGGCCGCGGTCAAGCGCCGACGGTGGGAGGTGTATACTTGCCGCGATGAATTTTCGGAGGATGCTCCTCCTCGCGTGCATTGGCGTCCTCGTGGTACCGCCGGGCACGGCGGCGCAGGATCCCTTCAAGGCGATCGATCTGATCAAGCCCGCGCGCGTCCAGGTGGCGAAAGACTTCGTCAGCCCATCGCCGGCCGGCCAGTCGGTCAAGCTCGCCGACTACCGGGGCAAGGTCGTCTTCCTGAACTTCTGGGCCACCTGGTGTCCGCCCTGCCGTGAAGAGATGCCGGCCATGGAGCGCCTCTACCAGCGCTACCGGGACAAGGGGCTGGTGGTGGTGGCGGTCTCCATCGACTCGGAGATAGTCGTGATTCCGCCCTTCGTCAAGCAGAACAAGCTGACGTTCCCGATCGGTCACGACCCGAAGATGGCGCTCGCCGAGCGCTATGGGGTGCGCGCGCTGCCGTCGAGCTTCCTGATCGACCGGCGCGGCAACCTGGCCGCCCTCGCCATCGGCCCCCGCGCGTGGGACACGAAGCCGGCCTACGCGGTCATCGAGTCGCTCCTCGACCACCGATAGGATGGCGGGGCGACGCCCCCGCCCGACGCCTCCGATGATCGTCCGCGTGCGCGTTCCGGCGACGTCGGCCAACCTCGGCCCGGGCTTCGATACCCTCGGGCTCGCGCTCACCCTGTACAACGAGCTGACGCTCGCCCCCGCCGACGCCGTCACGGTCGTGGTGCGCGGGGAGGGGCAAGGCCGGCTTCCCGCCACCGACGCCAACGTTGTCGCGCGCGCGGCCCGCGCGCTCTTCGAGGCGGCGGGCCGGCGGTTCACGGGGGTCGCGATCGAGTGTGTGAACCGAATCCCGCTGAGCCGCGGGCTGGGCTCGAGCGCGGCCGCCTGGCTCGGCGGTATGCTCGGCGCCAACGCGCTCGCGGGGACGCCACTCGACCGGGCGGCCCTCCTCTCGCTCGCCGCGCGGGCGGAGGGCCACCCCGACAACGTCGCGGCTGCACTTCACGGCGGCGTCACCGTCGCGTGCGAGACGCCGACCGGCGTCGTCGCCGTGGCGGTGCCCGCGCCCGACAATCTCCGGTGGGTGGCGCTGATCCCCGAGGTGACGAGTACCACCGCCGAGGCGCGCGCCGTGTTGCCGCCGACCGTGCCCAGGGCCGACGCGGTCTTCAACGTCCAGCGCGCGAGCCTGCTGCTCGCGAGCCTTCAGGCCAAGCGCGCCGACCTGCTCCACGCGGCGATGGACGACCGCCTCCACCAGCCGTACCGGGTCAAGCTTTTTCCGTGGATGCCCGCCGTCGTCGCCGCGGCGCGCGAGGCGGGCGCGCTCGGGTGCGTGCTGAGCGGCGCCGGCCCGTCCCTTCTCGCCGCCGTCGCCGAGAATCCCGAGGGCGTCGGCCGCGCGATGACGGCGGCTCTGGCGGCCGCCGGCGTGCGGGGCCAGGCGCGCGCACTCGACGTCGACACGACCGGTGCCGTCGTCGAGATCGGCTGACCGGGTGCGCAGCCTGGTTTGGGCCCTGGGGCAGCGCGGCAGCCTGGTAGGAATTCGGCTGGCCAACTTGACTCGGCGCCGACGCCGACGCTACGATGAGGCTCCTCGTGATCAGAAACGACCGTTGGATCAGAGAGATGGCGCTCACGAAGGCGCTCATCAGCCCCTTCGAGGAGAAGCAAGTCCGGCAGGGCACGATCTCGTACGGCCTCTCGTCATACGGCTACGACATCCGGATCGCCGACGAATTCAAGATCTTCACCAACGTCAACAACTCGATCGTGGACCCCAAGCGCTTCGACCCGCGCTCGTTCGTCGATTTCAAAGGCGACGTCTGCATCATTCCTCCTAACTCCTTCGCCCTTGGCCGCTCGATCGAGTACTTCAAAATCCCCCGCAACGTGATGACGATCACCGTCGGCAAGAGCACGTACGCGCGGTGCGGCATCATCACGAACGTGACCCCCCTCGAGCCGGAGTGGGAGGGCTTCGTCACGCTGGAAGTATCGAATACGACCCCGCTGCCTGCTAGAATCTATGCTAACGAGGGAATTGCCCAGGTCCTCTTCTTCGAGTCGGATGAGCCCTGCCTGGTTTCCTACGCGGACCGGCAGGGGAAGTACCAGGGCCAGCGGGGGATCGTGCTCCCGACCGTCTAGCCCCGGCGCCGGTCCCGAGAGGGACCAGGAGGCGATCGGTCCCATGGCAGAGCAGACAAAGAAGGAAACGCGGCCGACCAAGCCCAGCGACGGCGGCGATGCGGGGACGGCCAATCCCGAGGTCGCCAAGAAGGGCAAGAAGATCAAGGAGGACGTCGACAAGCTCCTTGACGAGATCGACGACATCCTCGAGGAGAATGCCGAAGAGTTCGTCAAGAGCTACGTCCAGCGGGGAGGAGAGTAGCGTGCCGATCTACGAGTACGCGTGCGCCGCCTGCGGGAAGGAGTTCGAGAAGTACGTCGTCACGGCGACGGTGACCGTGGTGTGCCCCGCGTGCGCGAGCGCCCGCGTCAAGCGGCGACTCTCCCTCGTCGGCGTGAAGACGGGCACCGTGGCCTCCCCGATCGGCGCGTCCGGCGGCTGTTGCGGCGGCGGCTGCGGCTGCCACTGACCGACCCGTCCCCTATCCGCTGCCACGGCGAAGGGCCCCCCGGGCCCTTTCCGTCGCCCCTGCGTCTCGCATCCCGACCTTCCGGCCGTGTATCTTAAGGGCCAATGAGCGAGAAGATCCGCCTCACGGCCTACGCCGCCTGCGCCGGCTGAGCCTCGAAGATGGCTCCTGGAGATCTCCAGGAGGTGCTGGAAGGCCTGAAGCTCGGTGAGGCGGCCCGCGCGCACCCCGAGCTCCTCGTGGGAATCGGCCGAGCCGACGACGCCGCCGTGTACCGTGTGACCGACGACATGGCCATCGTCGAGACCGTCGACTTCTTTCCACCCGTCGTGGACGACGCGTACACGTGGGGCGCCATCGCCGCCGCCAATGCGATGTCCGACGTCTACGCGATGGGTGGGCAGGTCCTGTTCGCGCTTGCCATCGCGGGCTTCCCGCGGGAGTTCCCGAAGTCGATCGTGACCGAAGTCTTTCGTGGCGGCGCCGACAAGGTGGCGGAGGCGGGCGGGGTCGTCGCCGGCGGCCACACGGTGGTGGACGAGGAGCCGAAGTACGGCCTGTGCGTCACCGGCCGGGTGCACCCCGAGCGCGTCTTCATCAAGGGGGGTCTCGAAGCCGGCGACCGGCTTTTCCTCACCAAGCCCCTCGGAACCGGCGTCATCGTGACCGCCGCGAAGAGCGACGCCGCCGGGGCCGACGTGCTCGCCGGCGCCGTGCGGAGCATGCTCCGGCTGAACCGCGTGGCGGCCCAGATCGCGCAGGACGCGGGTGTCCGCGGCGCGACCGATATCACGGGCTTCGGCTTCCTCGGCCACGTCGCCGAGATGGTGCAGGCCTCGGGCGTGGGGGTGTCGATCGACGCCGCCCGCCTGCCGTTCCTCGATGGCGCGCAAGCACTCGCCGACAAGGGGCACTGGAGCGGCGGCATGAAGCGGAACCGTCGATACGTGGAGGGGACGTTCGGCGGCCGGCTCTCGATCGGCGACCGGCTCGCGCCCGGGTTCGTCGGGCTGCTCTTCGAGGCCGAAACCTCGGGAGGGCTCCTCATCGGCACGCGCTCCGCCGGGGCCGCCGGGATGCTGGAGCGCTTCCAGGAGCGCGGCGAGCCATGCTGGGAGATCGGTCACGTCACGCCCGAGGTCGGCATCCGCGTCGCATAGCTCGCGCGGGCCTGGCTCCGTTCGAGCGTCGGCCCTGCCGGCGCATCCGAATCCTGAGCCCTCTTCCGAGGATCTAGCGGGGCTGCGACTGCTTCAGGAAGGCGACCAAGCGCTTCTTGAGCTCGGGCGGGATCTCGACTTCTGCGAGCTTTCTTGCGGCGTTGACCGTTCCCTTGTAGGTGTTGACGAAGGCGATGCAGGGCCGGCACCCTTCGAGGTGCCACTCCAGGAGTTTGACCTGATCGCGAGGAAGCGTCCCGTCCAGGTAGTCACCCAGCACCTGGGCGATCCTCGTACACTCCATGATCTCGTCACTCATACTCGGCACCGCTATTATAGCTCCACACTCGTAACGATGCTGGAACACATCGCAGGGATTCCCAGTCCCGGTGTGACGACGTGATCCCCGCCTGGGAATGACGCTCCGCGCCGCGCTACTGACGCCGTTCGCGCCACCCTCCGTCCGCGGCAACGCCGTCACCGTCAATCGCATCGCCAAGGGCCTCGCGGAACGGGGCCTCGACGTCCGCGTGTGGGACCTCTCGGCGACGCCGGCGCCGGCGGTCGAGGCTGGGGTCGAAGGGTACCGCCCCTCGCTGATCCATGCCTTCCATGCCTTCCGGGCCGGCCCGCTCGCCCTGCGCCTGGCGCGCCGTGCGGAGACCCCGCTCCTCGTCACGGTCACCGGCACCGACGCCAACGTCGACCTCTTCGATCCGGAGCGCGCCGCCGGGGTTCGGCGCGTTCTCGAGGGGGCGCAGGCGATCGCGGTGTTCCACGAGTCGATGCGGGAGCGCATCGCGGGCATGCTCCCCGACGTGGCCTCCCGCATCGAGGTGATCCCCCAGGGGGTCCGATTGGGCCCGGGCGAGCCCTTCGACCTGGCGGCGCGATGGCCGCTCCCCCCCGACCGGGTCCTCTTCCTGTTCCCCGCCGGCATCCGCACGGTGAAGCGGCCGCGTTTCCCGCTCGGGCCGTTCGACCGGCTCGCCGCACGGTACCCACAGACGCGCCTCCTCTACGTCGGGCCGATCCTGGACCCGGTGGAGGGCGATGCGTTTCTCTCGGAGATGGCGCGGCGTCCGTGGGCCCGCCACCTGGGCGCCGTGCCCCACTCGCAGATGCGCTCGGTGCTCGAGGCGGCGGACGGCGTGATCAACGCCTCCGCATCGGAGGGCGGCATGGCCAACTCCGTGCTCGAGGCGATGGCGGTCGGCCGACCCGTGCTGGCGTCCGACATCGAAGGCAACCGCTCCCTCGTGGAGGAGGGCGTCACCGGCTTCCTGTTCGGGACCGGGGAAGAACTCGAGATCGGGGCGAGGCGTCTCATCGATGACCCGGATCTTCGCCGTTCGCTCGGGAACGCCGGGCGGGAGAAGCTGCTCCGCCTCTACCCCCCCGAACGTGAGGTCGACAGCTATCTGGCACTGTATGACCGGCTCGCACCCATCCCGCGTTGAGGGGCGGACGAGTTCCGTTGACTGCTGTGCCGTCCAGTCTCATAATGACCGCGAGCGCTGATTTTTCGATGGCATCACCTTTGCTCCGGGTTAGCTTGGTTAGAGTGGACATTCCGCTCGCGGAAAGGAGCGTAGATGGCCGAGGATGCGCGCGTTCAGGAATTCGTGAAGTCGTTCCAGTCGCTCCGCGCCGAGGTCCAGAAGGTTATCGTCGGCCACGACGACGTCATCCTGAGCGTGCTCGTGGGGCTCTTCGCGGGCGGTCACGTCCTGCTCGAAGGAGCGCCCGGCCTCGGTAAGACCCTTCTCATACGCACGCTCGCCGAGGGACTGGAGCTGTCGTTCTCCCGGATCCAGTTCACCCCCGACTTGATGCCCGCCGATATCGTCGGGACCAACATCCTCGTCGAGGATACGAGCGGCCGGAAGCAGTTCGAGTTCCAGCAGGGGCCGATCTTCGGTCACATCCTCCTCGCCGACGAGATTAATCGCGCCACCCCCAAGACCCAGTCGGCGCTCCTCGAGGGCATGCAGGAAGGGAGCGTGACGGTCGGCGGGGCCACGCGGCCACTCCCCGCCCCGTTCTTCGTTCTGGCCACGCAGAACCCGATCGAAATGGAGGGCACGTATCCGCTGCCCGAGGCCCAGCTCGACCGGTTCATCTTCAAGGCGCGCGTGCGCTACCCGGCGATCGAAGAGCTGAACACGATCATCGATCGCACGACCCGGCCGCGGGAGGTCGAGGTCCGGCGGGTGATGAAGGGACCGGCCGTGCTGCGATTCCGCGAGCTCGTCCGTGAGGTGCCGATCGCGTCCCACGTCCGTGACCTGGTATCGCTCATCGTCATGACGACGCATCCGGCCTTCGACCACGCCCCGGATGTCACCAAGCGGTTCGTACGGTATGGCTCGAGCCCGCGGGGGGCGCAGGCCATGGTGCTCGGCGCGAAGGTGCTCGCCCTCTCGCAGGGGCGGTACAACGTGAGCGCCGACGATATCCGCGCCATGGCGGCGCCGGCGCTGCGCCACCGGATCATCCTGAACTTCGAGGGCGAGGCGGAGGGCATCGATACCGACACGGTCGTCGCCCGCGCCGTGGAGAGCGCCGAAAGACTGGCCGTGCGCGAAAAGGAAGTCTTCCTCCGGTAGGGCGGGCATGATCGATCCCGTCCGTCTCGACCGTCTGGTCCGCCGAGTCTCGCGGCAGGTGCGCCGGCGCCGCCTCGAGTTCTACGGGCTCAAGGGGGCGTTTTACGGGGCCGTGGCCGCGGTCCTGCCGCTCCTCGCCAAGGGGGTCGTCGGACCGGCGGCGCCGGCGGTGGCTGCCCTGCTCGTGGTACTCGGCGCCGCCGCGGGCGCCGTGTTCGGCCTCGCCCTCGCCGCCCCCGGCTCGGACGTCGCGCGTGTCGCCGACCGCGCGTTCGGTCTCGAGGATCGCGTCGCGACCGCCCTGGAGTGGGCCGCGCGGCCCGATCGCACCGCGCTCGTAGACCTGCTCGTGACGGACGCGATCGCCCGCGTCGAGCGCCTCGAGTCACGGCAGGCCGTCCGGCGGGCCCTGCCCGGCGAGGCGCGGCTGCTGCCTCTGCCGCTCGTGGCCATCCTGGCCCTCGTCTTTACCCCCGCCATCCGGCTTCCGCTCAATCGTGTGCCCGACTTCTCGACCCACTCCGACGTCGAAGGGTCTCCGGACCGCGCCGGCAAGCTCGAGAGCAACGAGCGGACGCTCGCCAAGCCCGACGCAGCCAAGGCGGGCCCGCTCTCGGAGCGGGACGTCGAGCAGGCCTCGGCCAGTATGGTGAGCGCCGCCGATCGTCCCGCCCTCTTCAAGGACACCTCGCTCGGCGGTCAGCGGCCCGACTTCAACAGCTTCCTCAGGAAGGGGGACGAGCGGCTCAAGCTGCTCGAGCAGGTCGACGCGCTGCCCGACCTCCGGTCCGACTATACCCAGAGTGAATACAAGATGATGCTCGAGCAGTCGAAGGCCCTCACGGAGGGACTCCGGCCCGATCAGGTCCCGCTCGAAAAGCTCCGCGAGCTCCTGAAGCAGATGGAGGAGCTCGGTCAGAAGAAGGCGAACGAGGCGGCGGAGAACGCCGCCCAGGGGCTGAAGGCGGTCGACCACGGTCAGCCGGGGAAGGCCATCGACGCCATGAACCGGTCTCTGAACACGCTGCGCCGCGCCGAGGAGGAGCGCAAGGGCGCCCTCAATCTCAACGGCGGCAAGCAGGGCCAGACCGGGCGGCGCAGCAGCGAGAGCGGCGACAGCAAGGAGCCGGGTGACCCTGAGCAGCAGGAGCCGGGCGGCAGCAAGGGCCTGGAGCCGGGCAAGGGGCCGGGCGATCAGCCCAAGGGCGAGTCGACGCCGCGGCTCACCGCCAAGCCCCACGACTCCTCGCTCGAGGGCGACCAGGGGAGCGGTAAGAAGGACAGCGTCGAGACCAACATGTACGGGCGCGCGGCCCGGGTGCCCTCGCGTCTGCCCTACGGGAGCGCGTTCGATCAGTACCGACGCATGATGGAGGAGGCGATCGCCCGCGAAGAAGTGCCCCGTGACTACCAGCCGCAGGTCAAGGACTACTTCCGGGCGCTGAGCGAGAAGTAGCGTCGTGGCAGCGCGGACGGTCCAGGAATTCTTCACGCCCGAGTTCCTCGCGCGTCTCGAGCGGCTCTCGCTCATCTCTCGCCGTCCCTTCCGAGGCCGGCTCAAGGGCGAGCGCAGGAGCCCCCGCAAAGGCCAGAGCGTCGAGTTCTTCGACTACCGGCCGTACGGGGTCGGCGACGACATCCGGTACGTCGACTGGAACATTTTCGGTCGGCTCGATCGCCTGCACGTCAAGCTGTTCCTCGACGAGGAAGACCTTCGGGTGCACCTCCTGGTCGACGCGTCGGCGTCAATGGGCTTCGGAGGGAAGCTCGGCTACGCCGCCCGACTCGCGGCCGCGCTGGGTTTCGTGGCGCTCGTCAGCCTCGAGCGGGTGGGAGCGGCGATCCTCCGCGAGCGCCTCGCCGAGACGTGGCCGGCTGCCCGCGGGCGCCGGCACATCGTGCCGCTGGTGGAGTTCCTATCCCGCGCGCGCGCGGCCGGCGGAACCGGGCTCAACCGCGCGCTCGAGAGTTACGCGATCCGGTCCCGTGAACCGGGGGTGGCCGTCGTGCTCTCGGACCTCCTCGACCCGGCCGGCTACGAGCGGGGGCTGCGCGCGCTGGTGGAGCGCCGATTCGACGTGCACGTCCTTCACGTCCTCGGCCGCGAGGAAGTGAATCCTTCGTTCGGCGGCGACCTCCGCCTGCGCGACAGCGAGACCGGCGAAGTGCGGGAGGTGACGGTCGACGGCGAGGGACTCCGGGCCTACCAGGAGCGACTCCAACGGTTCCTCGACGGTGCCGAGCGCTTCTGCCGCGCCCACGAGATCGGGTACCGGCGCGTCGTCAGCGACGACCCGATCGAGCAGTTCGTGCTGTCAGAACTCAAGGGGCTGGTTCTAACGTGATCGACCCTGGCCTCGGCCTTCATACCGATCGCGTGGGTGCTCGGCGCGGCCGGACACTCCAATGACGTTTCTTTCCCCGTTCGCGTTCGCGCTCTTTTCGCTGGCGGCCCCGCTGCTGGCCCTGTACTTCCTGAAGGTGCGGCGTCGCGAGCGCACGGTGTCGAGCCTGCTTCTGTGGGAGCGGGCCCTGCGCGATCGTCAGGCCTCGACGGTCTTCCAGCGCCTCCAGCGCGATCCGTTGCTGATCCTACAGCTCCTCGCGCTGCTCGCGCTCACGCTGGCGGTGGCCCGGCCTACCGCGACCGTCCTCGGCCACGGCGCCCGGAAGGTCGTCGTGGTTCTCGACACGTCGGCGTCGATGAAGGCCACCGATGTGAGGCCCTCCCGCTTCGCGCTGGCGAAGAGGGAAGCCCGCGCGCTGGTCGACCGGCTCGGCGTGGGCGCCGAGGTGATGGTGATCGAGGCCGGCGTCAACCCGCGCGTCACGGCGCCGCTCAGCCGCGACCACGGCCGCGCGGAGGCGGCGGCGACGTCGGCGCAGGCGCACGACGTCCCGAACCGCCTGGGCGATGCCGTCCAGACCGCGCGCGCCCTCACCGCCGACGATCCCCACGCCGAGATCCATGTGTTCACCGACGGAACGCACCCGCCGCTGGAGGGCGACGAGCTGGCCGATCCGCGCATCCGGTGGCACGGGGTCGGCCGACGGGGCGACAACGTCGGCATTACCAGCTTCGCGATCCGGAGGGACTATTTCGGCAGCTTCGAGTACCAGGCCTTCCTGTCGATCGTCAACTTCAGTAAGACGGAGAAGTCGTTCTCGTTCATGCTCGATCTCGACGGGAAGACCCTGACCACGAAATCGCTGACGCTCGGGCCCGATGTCCGACGCGCCATGGTGGTCCCGTTCAGCAACCAGGGCGGCGGCGTCGTCACCGCCCGCATCGACGCCGACGACGATCTCGCCGCCGACAACGTCGCCTACGCCGTGATTCCCCCGCCGCGCAAGATCGCGGTTCTCCTCGTCAGCCCCGGTAACCTGTTTCTCGAGAAGGAGCTTCGCACCGACCCCCAGGTGTCCCTCCAGCTGCGGGCGCCGGACACGTACGGCGGCGGTATGGAGAGCTTCGACGTCGTCGTGCTCGACAGCGTGAATCCGCCGCGGATCGGTCGGGGGCGGTACGTCCTCGTCAACAGCGCGCCGGGGGACGTGCCGATCCAGCTCCTGGGCCGTGTGGAGCGGCCGGCCATCTTGGACTGGGACCGCGGCAGCCCGATCCTGCGCAATGTCGACCTCGCCAAGGTCGTCGTCGAAGACGCCGTCCGGATGCGGCCACTCGCCGCCGGCAAGGCGCTCGTCGAGTCGGCGGCGGGACCGCTCGTCTACGCGCTCGAGGAGCCGGATCGCAAGGCGCTGTTCATCGGCTTCGACCTGTTCCGGTCGGATCTCCCGCTCCACGTCGCGTTCCCGTTGATCCTGTCGAATGCGCTGCGCTGGCTGCATCCGGCGGGGCTCGACCAGGCGAGCCTGCAGCTCGCCTCGGGCCAGCCGATCGTGCTGCCGGTCGAGCACGGCGTCACGTCGGCCGAGGTGCTGACGCCGTCGGGGCGCCGGGTGCCAGCCCAGGTCGTCCGGGGTGTGCTGACCTTCGCCGACACCGACGAGATCGGGGTCTACCGCATCCTGACCGCACGCGGCGAGATGCGGGTCGCGGTCAATCTGATGAACGCCGAGGAGTCGAACCTGGCCCCGCGGCCGCTGCCGGCGTCGGGGGCGACCGGATCGGGGGCGGCGTCACCGGTGCTGGTCGAGCGCGAGATGTGGCCGTGGTTCGTCGGCATCGCGGTCATGCTCCTTGTCGTCGAGGGCCTCCTTTACTGGCGCCGGCAGACGGCGGGCCAGCTCCGCCCGCCCGCCGGGCGCGGCGACCGGTGGGCGCTCGCGCTGCGCGGCGCGCTGGTAGCGGTGCTGCTGCTGGCGTTGTTACGGCCGACGCTGCCGCGCTGGGCGGATCGCCTCAACGTCGTGTTCCTGCTGGACGAGTCCGACAGCGTGAGCCTCGCCGCGCGGGAGCGTGCCTACCACTTCGCCGAGGAGGCCGTCCGCGGCAAGCGGGGCGGGGATCGGGCCGGGCTGATCGTGTTCGGCAAGGAGCCGCTGGTCGACCAGAGCCTGTCCGAGCGGGGGATCCTCGAGCGGCCGAAGGCGCAGGTCGGCGGCCGCGCGACGAATCTCTTCCAGGCGATCGAGCTCGGGCTCGCGAGTCTGCCGCCGGGCGAGGCCAACCGGCTAGTGCTCCTGAGCGACGGACGGCAGAACGAGGGTGACGCGCGGGCGGCGGCCCAGGCCGCCCGGGATCAGGGCGCCGACATCTACTTCGTGCCCACGCCCCTGACGTTCACGCAGGAGGTCGTGCTCGAGTCCCTGGTGCTGCCCGAGGAGGTGAAGTACGGCGAGCCGTTCGAGGCCAAAGTTGTCGCCTGGAGCGAGAAGGATACGCAGGGGCGGCTCTCCCTCTACCGCAACGGCCAGTTCCTCGGCTCCCAGGTCGTCCGGCTCGCGGCCGGGAAAAACGTCTTCGCGTACCGCCAGTCGCTCGAGAAGAGCGGCATCCACGTCTACCAGGCCGGCATCGAGGTCGAGGGCGACACCATCGAAGACAACAATCGGGCCCTCGGTACCGTCGTCGTCCGGGGGCGCCCCACCGTGCTGCTCGCCGAGAAGGACCGAGTCCAGGCGGTCTCGCTCGCCAGTGCGCTCCGGTCGCAGAGCATCGACGTCACGGTCGTCGGGGCCGACCAGATCCCCGGCGACCTGGCCGGGCTCGAGCGGTACGACGGGCTCATCCTCTCCAACGTCTCATCGCTCAAGCTCACGAAGTCCCAGATGGCGAACATCCGGGACTACGTCCGCGATTACGGGGGCGGCCTGATCATGGTCGGCGGCGACGAGAGCTTCGGCCTCGGCGGCTACTACCGGACCCCGATCGAGGAGGCGCTGCCGGTCACGATGGAAGTCAAGGAGAAGATGGAGGTGCCGAGCCTGGCGGTGGTGCTGTCGATCGACCGGTCAGGGTCGATGGCCATGTCGACGGACGAAAAGGTGACCAAGCTCGACCTCGCCAAGGAGGCCGCGCACCTGGTCGTCGACCTTCTCAACGAGCGGAACGAAGTCGGCGTCATGAGCTGGGACACCGAGTTCCTGTGGGACTCACCGCTCCGCAGCGCCAAGGAGAAGGCGGCGGTCCACCGCGCGATCGCCACCATCCGGGCGGGCGGCGGCACCGACGGCTATCCGGCGCTCAAGGAATGCTATCGCGTCCTCTACGACAGCCCCGCCGTGCTCAAGCACGTGATCTTCCTCTCCGATGGGCAGATGACCCGCGGCGACTTCGCCGGGTTGCTGGGCCGCATGGCCAAGGACAAGATCACCGTGTCGACCATCGCCATCGGGACCGACGCGGACGTGCAGCTGATGCGGGACATCGCCAAGTGGGGTAAAGGACGCGCCTACTATACCGAGGACCAGCAGACGCTTCCCCGGATCTTCACGCTCGAGACCCAGCTGGCGTCGAAGGCCGCGCTCATCGAGCAGCCGTTCCGGCCGGGTGTGACGGCGCCCGGGCACGAGGTCCTCCAGGACATCGACTGGAAGACGGCGCCACCCCTGGGCGGCTACGTCGCGACCACGCTCAAGAGCACCGCCGACATGCTGCTCATGACGCATCAGGAGGATCCGCTCCTTGCCACCTGGCGCTACGGACTCGGACGGGCGGCCGCGTTCACGTCCGACGCCAAGGCCAAGTGGGGTGTGCTGTGGCTGCGCTGGCGCGACTTCAACAAGGTCTGGGCGCAGCTCACCCGCTGGACTCTGAAGAGTGGCTCCCGGGGCGACACGGTGGCCACCGTCAGGCGCCAGAACGGGGTCGGTGAGGTTACTATCGAAGCGGTCGACGGCAAGGGCGAGTTCATCAACTTCCTCGACGCCGAGGTGGGGGTGGTGACGCCCGGGCGTCAGCGGACGGTCGTCGGCCTGGAGCAAGTCGCGCCCGGCCGCTACCGCGGGCGGTTCCGTGCCCCGGAGGAGGGCGTGTACCTCGTCGGCGTCTCCGAGCGCCGGGGCGCGAACATGGTCGGCTCGCACCTCGCGGGCCTGGTGGTGCCATATTCGCCAGAACTGCGCGACCTGGGGGTCGACGAGACGCTGCTGCGCGAGGTCTCGGAGATGACGGGGGGGGATGCGCTGGCGACGCCGCAGGAGGCCTTCCTCCGGGCGCGGCGTCAGTCGCGGGTGGCCGTGGACCTGTGGCCGTGGATGCTCGGGTTCGTCGCCGTGATGCTGTTGCCAGAGATCGCGCTGCGCCGCGTCGGGCCCGGCACGCTCGCCGGGATCTTCCCGCGCCTCCGCCGCCGTCGAGGAGAGGGTGGCCGATGAGCCGCAGACGGGCGCTTCTACTGGTCGCGATCATTCTCGGTAGCCCGGCGTGGCCCGCCGAGGCGGCCGTGAAGCGGAGCATGCTGGTGGCTCCGTTCGAGACGGGGGCGCTGTCTCGCGAGGACGCATGGATCGGCGACGGCATCGCCGAAGCGCTCGCGCTCGCGTTCGTCCAGCATCCCGCCTTCGTGGCGATCGACCGCGCCCGCCTCCGGACCGTCGCCGACCCGCAGGGCTGGACCGAGGCGAGCGTGCTCCAGGCCGCACGCGCGCTCCACGCCGATGTGGCCGTCTTCGGCGACGTCCGCCGCGACGCTACCAACTACGTCATCCATCCCCGGTATATCGAGCTGACGGCCGGAGCCGGCGAGTCCATAGCGCTCGACGAGCTGGTGGTACCGGACGCCGAGCTGCTCGATGCCCTGGCCAAGCTCCCGGGGCTGTACCTGCGTTCCCTCAAGGTGACCCTCGCCGCCGACGACGCTGCCCGCCTGCAAGGCGCCGCGCACCCGACGGCGTCGCTGCGTGCGTTTCATCTCTTTGTGAACGGCCGCATCGCCGCCCTCAAGGGGACCCAGGAGGGGTACGAGGCCGCGGGTGACCTCCTGGCCCGCGCCATCGACATCGACTCGACGTTCGTCGTCGCGCAGTACTCGCTCGGTGTCGTGCACCAA
>Ga0070699_100002185_pt1 | contig 17702 bp, 18 predicted proteins | sample KBSK1503metaG_FD_65473 | JGI IMG/M metagenome (GOLD analysis project Ga0070699, IMG submission 65473) | Corn, switchgrass and miscanthus rhizosphere microbial communities from Kellogg Biological Station, Michigan, USA - KBS K1-50-3 metaG | ecosystem: Host-associated > Plants > Roots >... | reverse complement strand
CGCGAGCGAAGCGACCGGATGCCGGCACTCAACCACCGTTTCAAGAGTTCTTGCGATTATTGAGTGCCGGCATCCGGTCGCTTCGCTCGCGGTACTGTATTGGGTGGCGACACCAATCGCCATAATTCATGCTCAATCGCCAAGTTTCTACCCGGTCGCTACCGCTCCCGGTTCTGACGTTGTGTAGCCACTGCGGCCATGTCGTCCTTCTGAGTTTCAGTCTAGTTGGGGCGAATGAAAGATCTCCCGCCCATGAGACGTGCTTAACTCAAGCGAATTGTGTAGATCAGGAGGGACAAATTCACATGCGCGCGGATCGTTTGCTTTCAATTCTTTTGCTCTTGCAGACACATCGCCAGTTGACCTCGCGAAATTTGGCCAACCGTTTGGAGGTATCAGAACGAACAATTCATCGTGACATGGAAGCGTTGAGTGGAGCGGGAATTCCAGTAGTTGCCGAACGAGGCACAGGTGGCGGCTGGTCTTTGCTCGGCGAATACCGCACAAACCTGACCGGACTCAATGAGGCGGAGATTCAGTCGCTATTTCTTAACAGGCCCTCTCGCTTGCTTGCTGACTTGAAAATGGAGAAAGCGAACGAGGGCGCGCTCTTAAAACTACTGGCTGCCCTTCCAGTGATCCACCAGCGCAATGCCGAGCGAGCGCGCCAACGCATTCACATAGATGTAGCGGGTTGGTCGCGAGAAGAGGAAGCTGTGCCATTGTTGCCAGTGGTGCAGGAAGCGGTTTGGTTGGAGCGTAAGCTGCGTTTCACCTACAAACGTGGAGGCGGTTGCGATGCAGTAGAACGCGTTGTCGATCCTTTGGGCCTGGTGGCTAAGGGAAGCGTTTGGTATCTGGTGGCTGCTGTTGCAGAAGAGGTCCGCAGTTATCGCATCTCTCGCATGTTGCATGCCGAGCTCGTGAATGCCTTGAGCAAGTCGCCCGTCGATTTCGATCTGGCTGCTTACTGGGAAACATCCTCAGCAGTTTTCAAATCACGTTTGTCTAACTACACCGCTACGTTCAGGGTTGCTCCCGACGCTTTTGTGCGTCTCAGCTATGCCGGGCGATTCGCGCGCGTGGGAAGAGCAGAGGAAACGGATTCACGCGGGTGGATTAAAGTGTCGGTCGGCTTTGATGTGGACGAAATGGCTTGCGAGTATGCGCTCTCATTTGGTGCGAAACTGGAAGTACTCGATCCTCCCTCGCTGCGGGACAAGGTTATTGCGGCCGCAAGGGAAGTGCTGCGTGTTTACAGTCTGAAGTCTGCTGCGAGTTCGGGCAGCTAGCGACCGAATCATTTATCATCTTTCATTTGACATTTTTCATTTGGTCATTTGACGAGGTGGTCTTAGGTCTTGGGCTTTAGGTCTTTGTGTTTTTCTTTCGTTTCTTCCAAGCACTTGTGATTCGATGGTTGCTCTAAGACCGAAGACCAAAGCCCGAAGACCACCTCGTCAATGAACAAATGAAAAATATCAAATGATGAATGAAAAATGATTCGGTTGATCTTGGCTTGTCGACTTTAATCTTTCACTACCTCGAAGTCGATCCACTGCACAACCGGGCCTTGCTTGATTTTGGCGAGTGAGTCGTTAACGACAAGCTGAAGAAAATATCGACCAGGCTCAGGCTCCAGGTCGGAGTTGATTCGAACGATGCCAGTGGTTACCACGCGGCCAAGATCTGATTGGTTAGTAACATCCACCGGCATCGGCGGGCTACTGTAGAGGGCTTTGCCGTCGGGCACAAAAACAAACTGACCAGCCGAGCCAATGCGCGACGATGCGACCTTTTTTCAGATAGCCTCAGTTTACAGGCTTCAGTTTACAGGCCTCCAAGGATCGTCTTCCATCTTGTCCAAGCTTCCTCACGAGCCTTTTTGTTTGCCTTGTAGGCTGTTAAGGACTTCTGATAGGCGTCCGCAGCTTTCTCATCTGCTTCCTTGTCGCCTTTTGCCTGAGGCGCGCTGGGTTCGGGTGCATCGCCGGCCCTCATGAAGCCGTGGCCCGCACCTTCGTAGGTAACGGGTTCATACTTCTTGTTTAGCTCCTTCATCGCCTCAGTCGTGGCAGGCAAAGTTGCATCGATGCGTGCGTCATTTCCCGCGTAGAAGCCATGGACTGGAGCCTGGATACGCTCGAGTGCCGCCTTGTCGATGGTTTGATCTTCCTTAACCGGAGCTGCGCCATAGAAAACAAACGCCGCTTTCAGAGTCGGGCGGTTTGTAGCAAAGCGAAAGGTTTGTGATCCGCCCCAACAGAACCCGGCAACTACGACCTTGCCGTTTGAGGCCGGCAGCTTTGATACGTAATCGGCCACAGCATTAAGGTCAGCTGTGATTTGATCCGCGGGCAAATCGCCGATGGCCTTGCCCACCGCGTTGCTAGCGGTAGCCGCCAATTCGGCCGTGCCGCCGCCGTTAGGGCCTTTGCCGGAAAGTAAATCCGGAGCTATCGCGACATAGCCTGCTTCAGCCAGCTGATCTGTCAGACTTTGTACCCAGTCGGTCATGCCGAAAATCTCGTGAATCACAATAACGGCCGTGGCTTTCTTTTTCACTTCCGGGTAGACGACGAAACTACTAACCTCGCGATTGCCGTTCTTCACCTTTACCCATTCCTGGTGTCGTGGCGATTTTGCGAGACGCTGTTTGGCCCAGTCCTGAGTCTCAATTGTTTCAGAATCAGCAGACGTAAAGTGGTGATGGCCACTCATCTCCTGGGCGTGCGCCGAGATTGAGCATAGGAAGAAAGCGGCGGCCAGACTGATCGGTGTTTTCATAAATTTAGGCCTCCCAAGATGGACTTTGGTTGATATTCGCAGATTGCTGAAAGTTTTGGTTATCCTACCGAAGCTGCGGCAATTCAAGCAACTGACGCGAGGTATTAGTAGTGCTCCGCTAGCGTGTTGCTGAGAAAGAAAGGCCGATCGCCTGGAGAGTTACTTAGAGGCGATGAGGTCAGAACCAGCTCGCCGGTACCGGGTGGGTCCGTGCGCCTGGAGATCGCGCCATGCTTACTTACCCGCTACCAGCGGGTGGGTAGAAACTTGGCGATTGAGCGCGAATTATTCGGTTGGTGTCGCCACCCGATACAGTACCGCGAGCGAAGCGAGCGGATGCCGGCACTCAACCAGCGTTTTAAGAGTTCTTGTGATTATCGAGTGCCGGCATCCGGTCGCTTCGCTCGCGGTACTGTATTGGGTGGCGATTGGTATTGGGTCAGGTTTGGGTTGATGGACATTGCAGCCTTTAAGACTGGGTTTAAGGACTCCGAAATCCCACCCACGGTAGAAGCTGTGAAAAATTAGATCGATCCTGACCACGACTTCCACGCCGGCTCTGGCCAACAGAAAGCCCAGCATCATTCCGGCTGGGCCACCACCGGCGATACAACAGCGCACGTGCAGTTCCGCACTTGGATTCTTCTTCGGGGCCATTTAGCTGGTCCTCAAGCGATTGAATGATCTACAAGCAAAATAAGAAGCCCCCCAGCCTGAACATTTCCGTAGATTCGGCAATTCTTGTCAACAATATGGCCCACGCTCGTGTATTATTCCCACGCTTTGCCATCTTTTCGATTGGTTCAGTCAAAGAATCCTTCTGAACCGAGGAGGAACAAATGTCAAAACCTCTAGTCCTTATGCTCGGCGTCTTGTGTCTTCTTATAATGGGTTGTTCCAAGTCTGAGATGACGACGAACCGTAACTCAACAGCGCCAGCAACCAATAAGAACGCATCTGCGACGGCCGCGCCGACAACCTCAGCTTCTGCGAGCAGTGCTCAGAAAGTGGGCGTTGCTGAATGTGACGCGTTCATTGCCGCCTACGAGGCTTGCGTCAACGACAAAGTACCAGCGGCGGCAAGGGCGCAATTCAACACAACCCTGGCCCAGTGGCGAAAGAGTTGGCACGATCTGGCTGCCAACCCGCAGACCAAGCCGACCCTGGTGCAAGCCTGCAAGTCGACTCTCGAGCAGTCCCGTCAATCGATGAAAGCTTACGGTTGTAAGTTCTGAAGTAGTGAGCAGTCTATTCACTACTGGTTCTTAACTACTCCGCCGTGCTCCAGGGCTGTATATGTTTCCGGCGAAAACAACCCGAGCCAGGCATCAGACCGCGGAGTAAGAAACAGTGCGGCATAAACTCTTTCGTTCAGTTTATCAACGTCGTTGCGGCTCGGATCCGTGAGCAGCCAGCCGTAGAGCTTTGTGCGCAGCATATACTCGTTACGAACGGTATCCAGGGCGATCGAACGTTGAAAATTTTGCAGGAGATTGTCTAAACGGATGGCAGGATTAAGACTGTCAACAGCATCGTTGAGTACGTCTTGCGTCTGACGCTTGATCAAGCCGATGCTGCGCTCATCGAGTTTGGCATCCTTGAGATGGAGTGCAGCTATCTTTGTCCACGCAGGTTCATCGGTTATCTTTCCCAGCAGCTCAGGGCCTTGCATGATCGAGCGAAGAATGCTCACTTCGGTAATCATCTTGGTGACTGCCAGAGGGGCGATCGCTATCGCCTTGCCGTTCTGGTCCTGCTCGACCATGAACCCTTGTGGCGGCTTTCCGCCAATCTCAGCAATATCGCTATACCAGTCAAAAGAGATCTTTCTAATCTGAGCACGGTGATAATTGGCCAGCAGACTCTGTCGCCGTGTGTTGTCTTTTCCCTGTAGATCCCTGAAGACCTGACCCGCCTCAGCCAAGCCGCGCAAGAATGCTTGTGGTCCAAATAGGCCAGGCAATGCGTCAATCGGCCTGCCTTGAGAGTCGAGAATGTAATGGATGCTGTTGCCGGTTACGGTACGCTCGAGTTTGCGACCATCGCCAAAGTCAATGGTGACGCGTGGCGCGGGCCGCACTGATTGCCAATGGAGAATGAATTGCTCGCGCAGAGTCTTTGCAACATCTGCGTTCGAATAAAGCACGGTGCGAAAGAACCGGCTGTTGGCGCAACTGAATTCTTCGTTTAGTTTGCCGAGCAGTCGCAGCGATAGAATGGGTTTGCCAGAGACTAGCGAGGCTTTTCGCGCTTCCCGAATATCCGTGTACCAGTAAAGACCTGAGATATAGCTATCTTTCTGCTGGCTCACCGCGTCGAGAGCTGCGGCGATACGTTGCCATTCTACAGAGATGGATGCAGAAGGATCCGCGATGTGCCGTTCAATCTCATCAGCATAGCGTTCCCGTAGAGCCTCCAGTCCCGCGGGGCCCTGGGACCGAAGTTCAGCGATTGCCAGAGTCGATTCGGGCGCATTGTTCGAAACTGCTTTGCGCACCAAGGACTCGTTAGACTCATTTGCAAAAGAGGTGTTGGCGAAAACGAGGTTGAGAAACAGGGCAACAAGCAAGGTGAGCTTTATTCTCATCGGGACCTCCACTAGTTGGTAATGAGCTGGGGTGGAACGGGAAGAGTGGTAGTTTGAGGCAGCAGACGTGGATGAGGTTGTCCCTGCCGCGAAAGGAAAACAGGCTCCATAGCTTCAACGTTGTCGCTTCCAGTTTGGATTGTCGCACGCCGTACCGCAATTTCTGTCTCTCGCATTTCAGGCGCGTGCGTATTAACAACGGTTAGGGTCAATGATAGATTACCGAGAGAGGAGCAAAGCCATGCCAGAGAGGCAGAAGGTGGTGCCGATGATTCACGTGCCCGATGTGCGCGCGACCGTCGATTGGTACGAGTCCATCGGCTTCACGGTGATTAATACGTACGGCAATGACGGTGAGGGACTTAGTTTTGCGATTCTATCGTTCGGAAGTAGTGAAGTCATGTTCAACCAGGGCGGGCAGTCAAGCGCGCGGCACCGTCGGGAAGTCGATCTGTATGTCTATTCGGACAACGTCGACGATCTTTACCAGCGTATTAAGGAACGAGTGGAGGTCGTGGAGGGCCTTCATGACACTTTTTACGGAATGCGGGAGTTCATCATTCGCGACCTCAACCGCTTTTGGATAACGTTCGGGCAACCGAGTGTTTTCGAGGTGCTGATGACAGGCATACGGGAAGGCAACAAGGAAGTCGTCCGGGCTGCCCTTGACGTTGCACTTGAAAGTGGCGGCCTAAAGCCGCAAACGCTCACTGCCGCGCTGGCCGCTGCCTCGTCAGGGGAAAACACGTCAGGCGATAACCAGAATTCCGAGATCCGAGAGATGCTCAAGAAGGCAGGTGCTGTCTCGCCGCCTGAAGTTGACGCCGAGACATTGCAATCTTACGTGGGCAAATACAAAGGCGAACAGGGATTTGAGATCAATGCCACCCTTAAGGATGGCAAACTCTTCGCGGCAATCGGCGCACAACAGCCCCTGAGTTTGATTGCGATTGACAAGACCACGTTCCGACCCATTGCATTTGACGGCCTTGGAACCGTCACTTTCAACGTCGAGGCCGGCAAGACGATTGGCTGTTCGCTCAAGCATGGACCGAACACGATGCAACTGAAGCGCGTAAAAGAAGCCAAATGTTAAAGTCCCAGTGAGGATTCTACGATGAAAGTATCTGTCTTTGTGGGCACCAGTCTCGACGGCTTCATTGCGCGACCGAACGGAGATTTCGACTTTCTGCCGGAGGGCGGCGGCGAACCCCACGGCTACGACGAGTTTATTGCAAGCGTCGATGCTCTTGTGATAGGTCGCAAGACCTTCGAGAAGGTTCTGACCTTTGAGACATGGCCATATGGTGACAAGCGCGTAGTGGTCCTGAGTAGTGGCCCCATCGACTTGTCCGCGGCTGGCGGGGGTGCTGTCGAACAGATGGCCGGTCCGCCGGCTGAGATTGTTTCGCAACTCGCTGCCAGTGGCGCGCACCACCTCTACGTCGACGGCGGGATCACGATTCAAGGGTTCTTGCGCGCGGGACTCATTCAACGTCTCATCATAACTCGCGTGCCTGTGCTCATTGGGCAGGGAATTTCTCTCTTCGGCACCCTGCCGCGCGACATACGGCTCCGTCACGTAGCGACTCGGCACTATCCGAGTGGCCTGGTTCAGAGCGAGTACTACATTGCCGGTTAACGCAGCGTCCACTCGTATTTGTCTGCACAAAACAGAAGTCCCGAGCTCAATATGAGGTTACTTCAGTTGCGCCTGGATCTTCTTCGGCAACTTTGCCCGCACCAGTTGGTACGCAGTTTTGACCAGATCTTTCAGTTCGCGATCGGCCAGTGCGTCGAATCGCTCCAGCGCAATCCAGTGGTACCGTGCAACGTAAGGAGCGGGAATGATTCCATTTTGTTCGATCAGCTCCGCAAATCTCTCGGGTGTGCACTTGAACGACATGCAGTGATCCGAAGAAGCCTCGAGCGCGAGCACGGCAAACATTTTCCCCCCAATGCAGAAGAGCAGATCATTTCCCCATTGCACTTTTTCAGTGACGTGTGGCAACGAGAGGCAAAATTTGCGAACTTGTTCGATATCCATCAGCTGAACTCGAGTTTTCCCGATGCTTCGTTCCAACGCCAAACATTGCTGTCGCCGGTAAGGTGCACACCTCCGAGCCAGAGGTCAATGGAGTTCAAGGTAACGAAATCGGCTTCGCACTTAAGCACCGCTCGACCGGCCTCGGTTAGTTTGAGCTCGGCTTGGTAGCCCCCGTTGGGTGCGAGCTGTTCTTCCGCTTTAGCGTTGACAACGGTTAGCAGCGGGTGGTGCGCCCTGCTCAGCATTCGCAGAGAAAGCCATAGCTGAGCGTCGCCGAAACCGTAGACAGGTTCGGCGTTGCTGAATCTGGGAAACAGATCGATGAACTTTTCAAACCCGTTATTGATAAGGTCGAGGGATCGATTTTCAACCTGGCCCAAGCCATTCTTCGTGGCGGGAAAACGCTTGAGGTGGGCCTGCAACGCTCGCGGGAGAAAGGGCAATGATGATGTGTCCGTCTTGAGAAGAGTTTCTATCGCCGTCGGATCGGAAGAACGGTACGCAGCCCACGCAGCCTTCGCAAGATTCAGCTGGTCCAGTGTTACCTGTTGGCGCTGCGGAAACAACGAAGCCAATTGTTCGGCGGTGAGCTCGCCTAGTCCGCGGAAGTTTTCGCGGCCTGGAAATTCTCCGATATTGATTAGACTGAGTTTTGTCTGCCCGAGACGCTCAGGCGCAAACCAGTCGAGAAGGTAGAGCAAATTGATCTGGCAAAACAGATCGTGCTCAAACCACAACACAACTTCTTCATGCTGGGAAGAGGAGCGGAGTATTTCCTCCTGGCTTAATAATCCTTGTTCACACGCCTCGATCCCAACGCCATAGCTTTCGGCTAAATGCGCTGTTCTGATGTGTCGCCATTCTTGTTCGTCTGTCCCGGTTGGTGTTGGCCCATGATCCAAAGCCTCGCGAAAGGAAAAGAACACACCGGGGACGGACGACTGCTTCAGGGTGCGTTCAGTTGATTCACCGTTCAGTATGTGCAACATGAATATAAGGTGGTCAGTAGTTTAGTTGGTCAGTTGAGTATGTTGTATTTTGTGCTTGGTACTTTGTTCTTGGTAGGAGTTATTTTCAATTCACCGAGACTCCGCGGCCACAAAAACAAAGTACCAAGCACAAAGTACAAAGTTCAAATAGCGGACAACTAACTACTGACTACTGACTCTTCATCAGTTCCAATACCGCCGAAGTCATTGCCTTGACTCCTGTGCGCAGCGTGGGCTCCGGTAAGGGCGCGAAGAGTGCCGAATGAAGCGAGGGCAGCGGAGTGCCGGTTTCTCTGCTCAGTTTTACCTTCACCGGATCAACTGCGCCCAACCAGAAGATGGTCGCCGGAATCTTCTGATCCAAACTCAAGTAGCCAAAATCTTCGCTGGCCATCGCAGGTGGCACGCGTACGACGTTATCCTCACCCAACGCGCTACGGAACACTGTAGCCAGTCGTTCAGTCAACTGCGGTTCGTTGTAGGTTGCCGCTGTAACTTCGGTGTCGCTGATTTTGACGATCGGCGCCCGATCGTTTGGGATCCCCGCCGCGAGCGCGATTCCTTTCGTGATACGTTCAATTGCAGCCAACAACTTTTGCCTGACTTCTTCTTTGTAAGCGCGAACCGTAAGTTGCAGATTAACTTCGTCGGGAATGATGTTGTAACGAGTGCCACCATGAATTGATCCAACGGTAACAACCGCGGGATCGAGGGGCGAGTTTTCGCGGCTGACGATTGTTTGTAAAGCCATTATGACCTGGGCGGCAACTACGACAGGGTCCTTCGTGGCATCGGGTTTGGAGCCGTGGCCACCGAGTCCGCGTATCTTTATATCAACTGAAGTGGAGCTGGCCAGCGCATAACCAGGAGTATAGCCAACCTTTCCTGCTTCGAGATCGGCGCTATCGTGAAGGGCTATGGTGTAATCGGGTTTGGGAAATTTTGTGTAGAGCCCATCACGCAGCATTGCGCGCGCGCCGTCAATGGTTTCTTCGGCAGGTTGACCGATTAGGACCAGCGTGCCATGCCAGCGGTCTTTCATCTCGGAGAGCATCTTCGCTGTGCCCAACATGGTCGTGATGTGAATGTCGTGTCCGCACGCATGCATCACGCTCACTTCCTGACCCATGTCGTTTTTCGTCTTTACTTTGCTGGCGTACGGCAGGTTGGTTTTTTCATCGACGGGCAGGGCATCAAGCTCGGTGCGAACCAGAACGGTCGGCCCGGCGCCATTTTTCATTATTGCAACCACGCCATAGCCGCTCCAATCCGGATGCTCATACCTGCCGAGGTGCTCCGTGACCGTATACCCAAGTGTTCTTAGTTGTGTGGCGAAGAAAGAAGACGTCTTATCCTCGTGGTGGGAAAGCTCCGGGGCGCCATGCAACATTTTGTAAGTTGTCAGGAGGGAAGCAATGTTGCGGTCGATCATCGCATCAATTGATTGCTGTGCTTGCGCGACTAAAGTCACGCTGGTGAGAAATAAGGCCCCGGCAATGATCTTGTTTCGCATTTTTTGTCTCCAAGGGAAATCGGCAGAGTCTGCTCAGGAATTCAGTCTTGTGAATCTCAGCTCAACTAAGTTTTGATTGCTCATCATAGACCGGACGTAGGCTACAAAGGAAGAAACCGTAGGGGCGTCTCTCCGTGATCGCCCCTTTCAACGCGACTCGGGCCGCCCACGGAGGGACGCCCCTACATAAATTAGGACACGACCGAATGGTGGGTGGCGTGCGTGGCTAGGCTTTCAGGGAGATCCAAACTTCTGCGTAGTAACGACCCGGCGTAGTTCCCATTACTCCCTTGAATGCGGATATAAAAGCGCTGGTGCTGTCGTACCCGACCTCGAGCGCGACTGAAGTTACTGGTTCGCCAGAAGCCAGCAGGCTTAATGCGTGAAGTAGGCGCAATTGTTGCCGCCACTTTCCGAAGGTCATATCCGTCTCCGAGAGAAACAGTCTCTCGATGGTTCGCTTGGCTGCCCCTTCTGTCTTTGAAATCTGCTCGAGTGATCGCGCATCGCCAGGCCTACTTCGAAGCTGCTCTGCAATCCGGAGCGCGCGCTTGTCGGAGGGCATAGGAAGTTTCAGCGGCATTGTTGGGATAGTCTGGAGTTCATCCAGAATTACTCCAGCCAATCGAGCCTGCGAAGGGTTGGTGCGATCCAGCATGCCGATGTTGATGGTATGCAGTATCAACTCACGTAGCAGTGGCGAAACGTTGACTACGCAACAGTCCTTCGGCAACGCCTCGCTGCAGGTTACTCGCAGATAAAGCGTGCGCATTGCAACCGAGCCAGTCATTCGAATTTCATGAGACTCATAAGCTGGTACCCAAACTGCTCGTCGGGAAGGAACAACCCACAGACCGGTTGCAGTTTTGACAGTCATCACCCCGCGAGAGGCATAGATGAGTTGATGCCAATCATGCGAATGAGCCGCTAGGAAGTAACCCGGAGGGAAATCGAGCGCGTGGCTTCGGATATCAATATTATCTTCAGACGAGGAGTCTTCCGGGACGGGGCGTCGCTTTCTCGACATGATTTGGCATTATAGCGCAAGACGCACATAGCAAACGGTCATAAGATCGAGCTCGCCGAACCAGGCTGATACCCTCTTACACCCTGACAATAGGAGGACGGAATCAAATGCCGAATAACGTGAAACACTTCTCCATTAATGCCGATGATGTACCCCGCGCGCGCCGCTTTTACGAGAAAGCCTTTGGCTGGAAATTCGAACCCTGGGGACCGCCAAATTTCTATCTGATCAAAACTGGGACGGACGAAGATCCCGGCCTTCACGGGGCTTTGCAAGGTCGTCGCGAGATTGTTGCTGGGAAACCGATGTTTGGGTTTGAGTGCACACTTGGGGTCTCTTCAATCGATGAGACCCTTGCGGCTGTTGAGGCAAACGGCGGCAAGATCGTGATGCCGAAGTTTCACATTCCTACAGTGGGTACACTAATCTTTTTCGAAGACACAGAAGGAAATGTGGTCGGTGCGATGCAGTACGAAGAGGACTACTGAGCTTAGGCGCGGGTTGGGCCAAAAGTGAATCCTAGAGTGGGAGAGACTGTGTGACACTCGTCTGCACTTGGAAGTAGCCACTCAGTACAGAACCAGGAGCGGTGGCGACTGCACTCAACTTACAGGACGATCCAGGTGGAAGTTTCGTTCTACTGAATAACGACTACCCGAAGAGATCCGCGCATTAGTGTGGGTCGGGTCGTAATCGCTTTCGTAGTTGAGTGCGGTCGCTACCGCTCCCGGTTCTGTAAGCTGCGTCGAATTGTTAGCGATCTCGTTAAGTCAATCTCAAGATTAATGAACTAGAATGTTGTAAGTAATTTTGCCATACACTTTCACAGGCCTACCTTGTTCTAGCGTCGGGGAAAAGCGTGCCTTTCGAGCCGCCTTCACTACATCATGTCTTGTCCGGTGACACGATTGACTGGGTGCCAAACCCTAACTACGGCTTTGGCGGCAGTGGATTACTCAAAGCGGCTGCGATGAAATCGTTAAGTCCCGCGTCCGAGTCCTGATGACGAAACTTGTAAAAACTCGTCAGTGTCACCAACCACTGTGCCTTATTCTGTGCATTCTTTGGGTCGGTTCCGGCAGCAGCAATCGCACGAGCGTAGGCATCGATCATGCGATCGATAGTCACGTTCAACTTTTCAAGCGCGGCCTTGCTTTCGGGCGTTTCGGGTTTGTTGGCATAAGTAGTTTGATATGCAGATGAAAGTGTCTTATAAGGACCATTCTGGTATGCCGCCGCTAGTAAGTAGTAGGTCGAAGGAGCCTTTTTAAGATCACTTTCGAATTGTGCAGCCTTGATCAATGGCTCGATTGCCTGGTCTGGCGCACTCTTCAAGTTGAGAAAGCCAACCGTGTAGTAAAGATAGGCGAGGGTATCTTCCTTACCTTTGAAAGGCGCCCAATCTGCGGGCGTCTTACCGCCTTCAAGCGCCTGAATTGCCTTATGTGCATAACCAAGCGCGTCTGCGTTGAAGGCCTCATTTTTTTCACTGGTCGCCAGATATCCAGCGTACCCGAGATCAATCTGGGCTCGCAGGTAGTTGGGCTCATCAGCCAGTACTTGGGCGCCTACCCGGTAAGCCTCAGCAAAATTCTTGTCATTATAAATAAGTACCGGCAATTTCAGTTTGCGATCGTCACGCTCAAAAAACAGGACCCATTGCTTTAGGTAGTCAGTGTATTGATCCTTGTCTTTCGAATACTTTTGCAAATAATCCCTGGCAGCTTGATACGCGACCCTCGGGTTCGGAATGCGATTGTCCACGAATCGCTTGTACATATCGATCTTTACTTGATCGTCGGTTTCCTGAGCAAAAGCCACTAAACCGAAACCCGACTGTCGTAGGCTAAACGACGCCAATGAGAGCGCCAGTACAAACCCAGTCACTGCAAACTTCCTAATCAACGACTTCATAGTTACCTTTTCCTCCACTCCCTTGCTTAGACGCCTTATTGCCCGCTAAAGGTTTTATCAGCGTGAGGTTATAATTAGTTTCGTTACCAACGCAACCATCGCCGCAGATAACTGGGAAATTTTCCAACCAGGGGGGCCTAATGACAGCAGATCCAATTGAAAAACGACCAGACCATATCAAATTCTCGGGTCGCATTCTATTTTTGACTGAAGATACCTCGCTGATTCGCCGGCAACTGGAGGCTGACGCCCACGTGTTGGATGGTGACACGGGCGGACACGGAGAAGATGCGACAGAGTTAGAGGCTGAACTTGCCCGCAGGCTGCTCGCTGGCGATCTGCCACTGATGAAAAACATCTCCACTGACGAGATAACCCCGGGCTGGGTTTGTTTTTACTACGATGAAACACTCGGTCACTACGTCTACGCCGGCATGCGTGAAGGCGCAGTGAAGAAGGATGAAGTGAAAAATGGTGGTTTTGGTGTGGTTGTTTCCGGGCTCTCCAAAGGCTGTGGCTCGTCGCGAGAAACTGCGCCCTACGCGGAAAAGTGGGCGGGCATTCAACTGGTCATAGCAGAGAGTATTGAAAAGATTTACGGTCAAAACTCGCAGAATATTGGCCTGCTAACCTCGACGGATTTTGGCCTTATTGAACGCATCCGCCGGGGTGAAGAAATCTCACTTGCAGAATTTACCAAGGGGCTCGATCCGATCTCCCAGGACATCGTTTCCTACGGCGGACTTTTCAACTACAACAAGGCACGATTGGCTGGCGCTGTTTTGCCGCCGCTGCTGGAAACTGAAGTGCGGCCAATGACGATCGTCGAGAAGATAATCGCTCGTCATGCATTTGTGAGCGCCGGAAAGATCGGAGTTCGGGCAGTCAAGCCTGGTGATGCGTTGTTTGCGGTTGCCGATGTGCGCTTCTCGCACGAGTATGTAACGCCGATGGCCGAAGCACTCCTCAAGCAGTCACTCGGTTCGCGAGCGCGAGTTACAGAACCGGAATCTGTTTTCGCTTTTCGCGATCATCTGACGTTTCTCGGCCGCGTGATGTCACCCAAACATCGCGAGATGGGTTTACTCGAGAAGGCGGAAGGACTGGCGACGACGCAGGAGAACTTCGCAGCTCTTCAGGGCATTAAGCTCTATGGAGAGAATCCTGGAGGTGGGTCGGAGGCGATCTGTCACAACGCTGTAGTGGAAGATCTTGCGCTCCCCGGACAAATAGTAATCGGCACTGACTCGCACACGTGCATGGCCGGCGTCCTCGGATGTTTTGCCTTCGGCGTGGGATCTACAGATATGGCTAATGCCTGGTATACCAAAGACATTCGCATCCGTGTCCCTGAAACTGTTCGTTACGTTTTGAAGGGAAAGAAACCCGCGCACGTTTCTGCGAAAGACGTAATGCTGGTGATCCTCGCGTCGGAATATATGAAGACGAGTAAAGGCATTGGCAAGGTCCTTGAATTTGCCGGCGACGATTTGAAGAATTGGCCCATAGACGAACGGGCTACGCTAACAAACATGGCGGTTGAGGCCGGAGGAACAACGGGAATTATCGAACCCGACGAAGGTACTCTGGAATACATTGTTCGCACTCGCGGGCTTGATGCTGAAGAAGTGCGCAAAGGTTTTACCTTCAGTGATCCCGACGCCGAGTATGCAGCGCAATTCGAAATCGATCTCAACGAGATTAGGCCGATGGTCGCAACTCCTGGCGATCCGCGTAACGGAATACCTATCGATGAACTTCCGGAAGAGGTGATCATTAATGCGGCTTACGGTGGCTCCTGCACAGGCGGGAAGATGGCGGACATGGACATGTATGCCGAGGTGCTCGAGAACGCGCTGGCGCAGGGTAAACGTGTCGCGCCGGGCGTTCATCTTTACCTTCAATTTGGCTCGCAGAGGATCAAACAGTACGCTCGTCGTCAAGGCTATATAGAGATCTTTGAGAGGGCGGGTGCGGAGTTGATTGATCCGAGCTGTGGCGCGTGCATCAACGCCGGTCCTGGCGCTTCGCCGAGTGCTGAAACCGTGACGGTCAGCGCGCAAAACCGCAACTTTCCCGGCCGCAGTGGCCCAGGTAAACTCTACCTAGCCTCACCTTATGTTGTTGCCGCGTCGGCGATCGCAGGGAAGATCGTCGAACCCAAAGAATTTTTGCGGAAGCGCGATCCAGAGCTTGTGGAAGTCTAATCTGCGAAATCTGCGGATTCAGTGGCGTCTCAAGGAGCGAGGAGTCGCCGGATCAGTTCGTGCATCCGCTGAAAATCGATGGGCTTGACCAAATAACCCTGGATGCCTACATCGTAAGCAGCGCGGCGGAAACCCTCGGTGCTGAAGGAAGTAATGGCAATCACCGGCACGTTTCGCAGCGCTTCGTTCTCACGGATTTTCCGTGTCGCGGCAAGTCCATCTAATCGAGGCATACTGATGTCCATTAAGATAAGGTGAGGGTGTGTAAGTGAGGCTACGCTGATTGCTTCTTCGCCGTTAGAAGCGGTGACAACCTTGTAGCCCTCATTCTGAAGGTTCAGACTGATAACGACCACATTGTCAATATAGTCGTCAACTACGAGTATCAGAAACGATTTCGCAGCGGCCCCTGCGCCATACTTTCCTGCGACCTCTCTGTTCTCCTTCTTACGGATGTCTGTAAGCGTACTGGTCGCGAGAGGTTCTTTGCGTTCCATGACGGTGATTATAGGACACGTGCAGGTAGTTTTGGTATTTGCAGAACCGCGAGCGGTAGCAACCGGGTGCGCGTAGAGATCGCGCCGCGCTTACTTACCCGCTACCAGCAGAAACTTAGCGATTGAGCAGGAATTATTCGATAGGTGTCGCCACCCAATACAGTACCGCGAGCGAAGCGACCGGATCGCGGCACTCGATAATCCCAAGAACTCTTAAAACGGTGGTTGAGTGCCGGCATCCGGTCGCTTCGCTCGCGGTACTGTATTGAGTTGCGATCATGTTGGTGTCCTTCCTCACTGGAATGACTCTTCACACAGCCTCGGGAGCGATCGGAATCCTGATACATGGACTGACCAGGATAAAGGCACGCTAATGGACATCTACATTCAGCGGCGCAATAACACAAACATGACTGATTCCCAGAACCGCGCCGATAGAATCAGAGCGGCCGTAACTGCCGGCCTCGCTTCCGATAAGCGCGGATCGTTTACATAGAGAGGTTTTACAGTCCTGGCGCGTAATACGACTTGCGCCCCAGGATCACGTAATCTGGATGGTCCTTCACTGCGAAAGTAATCTTCCTTCGCTTTCCATCGCGCTCTTTGTTTGTCGGATAGTATCCAACTATGTAGCGCTTGCTTATGTCCGAGAAAATACGCGAATAGATTTCCTGAGCTTGTGACGGCGTTTCCAAAAAATCTGTCCACCCGCCGGACAAGGTCGCCACCTCCGCCAAAGCCGTTTGCACTTTAAGGTTTTCTTCGGCTCTGTATCTCAAGATCTCGATCGTCATCCTTCTTTGGCGCTCTTCCTCGCGTGCCTTGAATGCCTCTCTCACCTTAGGCCTCACTGTAGCCAACCACTCGGCTATCTGTCTTTCGTCGTCAGCCTTCACTCGCTCAACTTGTTGGTCCGGGGTTAGCCCGATGAGCCGGAATCCTGGTACGACGGTATAGATGGTGGCGCGCGATTTCTCTACCGCCTGGTAAACATCGTCGAGGCTAAACTCAGTCAAACCATCCCGTTGAAGTTTCTTCCTTGTCTCAACTTCTTCTTGCGCCCGTGCTAGCAATTCCGGAGGTAGGTTAGGCGGAACAGACGGAGTGATGATCGAGTTCCGCAAGTAGAAAGCTTCATCGCCATCGGTTTGAAATACAATGATTGGGCGCTCGTCCTCCTCATCGAACGCTTCTTTAAGCGTTGCCATCAACGCACTATATTGAGCACTGCGACCAAACTGTCGACTATTGCCGCCAAAACCAAGGAAACCTTTCTTCCCTCTGTTCTTTTCGACCAGCGAATCCAACTTCTTCTTGAGATACCTTTTGTCGTTTGTGAAGTCGACAAGTAGTTCGATGTCGTCAGTGACTATGGCCATCCGGTCCAGCGGCCCGAGTTTATCGACGAGGATCTTGGCCGCCTCAACACTGTTCTTGATATAGGGAAACTGGCTGCCGCTGTAATCGATGATAAGAACGATCGACCGCGAGACGCTGGTGTTATCGCCTAGCAGGAAATGACCCACTTGCTGTGGCGTGCCGTCTTCATTGATCGCGAAATCGCTCGCTTTCAGGCCTTGCACCATATGTCCCTGCTTATCGACTACTGACAAGTCACAGACCACGAGCGAAGTGTCGATTCGAACGACATCTTCACCGGCGGCATTACTGTTCTGATTCGAGGAACTGCTTTTTGCGGCAGAATTTTTTTCCGGGTCCCACTTGAGCTTCTTGAGGCTGGAGCCGAAGTCCTTGAGCTTCGGTTTCTCCCTGTTAGGCGATTGGGCGAGGGCGCTTTCAGGGAACAGACCAAGACCCAACATGACGACTAGCGCAAAACATAGAGGCAACTTTGTACACATGCTTAATTCCATACATCACACGGTATCCGGTCCATCCACAGATTACACCGATTTGTTGAAAACGGTTCAGCCGCAACTGCGAGAACTTGCGAATCCTGAACCAGATTCACTCAATCGTGCTGCACTCCACGTCAGAACCGAGGAGCGGTAGAAGCTGTGAAAAATTAGATCGCTCCCGGATATGACACAAGCTAAGAAAATTTGCAGGTTGGGAAGGGGGCAGTCGAGAGGTTCAAGGTGCGATAAATTCAACGCGCCCCCGCCTCAACTTT
>Ga0070699_100002184_pt1 | contig 17706 bp, 11 predicted proteins | sample KBSK1503metaG_FD_65473 | JGI IMG/M metagenome (GOLD analysis project Ga0070699, IMG submission 65473) | Corn, switchgrass and miscanthus rhizosphere microbial communities from Kellogg Biological Station, Michigan, USA - KBS K1-50-3 metaG | ecosystem: Host-associated > Plants > Roots >... | reverse complement strand
CACTGCCAAAGCTCGGATCAAAGGCGTTGAGGCAACGCATGAGATGAGTTTGCCGTTGGGCCACGCCGGGACCATCACACCTTTTGGCACACTTGGCTGGCTTAAAGGTTCAAACTTGACGCCCGATCAAAACACGCTGCTCCTGATCCAGCAGTTTTACAATCGTTCCGACACGGCGGTGCGGTTGGAGGGGTCGCAAACTGATGCGCCATTATCAACCATTACGCCGTTCCGAATGATTGAAGGTGTTCGCTTCGACAGTACCAACCGTAAATGGTTTGGTGAATACGAAGTTCGCTACCAGTCGCGCGTCAGGCGTGTCGATCCCGGCGACATTACGGCTGCGATCTCGACGCAGTACGGTTCACTTGCGAGTCTGAATTCTTTCGTAGTGCACACTCTACGTGGCGGCTATGCTTACCGCAAAGAAAACTATCGCGCGTTGTTCACTCTGGCCGTAGAAAACTTTGCTGACAATTTGTATTTCGAGCACTTTCAAACAGCTCCAGCACCGGGACGCTGGGTGGTGTTCGGGATGACACTCGAGTTTGGTTTGCGGTGATGAAACGTTACCTACTTTTAGTAGCCGCAATGTTAGTTTGCTTCCTGCTGCTTTTCATCGCAGTCGAGGCGTTGGGCATTCCGTTGCTGATCGATCCCACGCCGTGGATGCGACATGGGGGAGTGCTCGCCGCTGCTCTGGGTGTGAGCTTGCTCGTCGCGGATGTTTTGTTGCCGGTGCCTTCGAGTCTGGTGATGGTCGCGCATGGAGCGCTCTTCGGCGTTGTGATCGGTACCTCGCTTTCGTTACTCGGCAGTGTGGGTGCTGCGTTATTTGGATTTGCAATCGGACGGCGTGGCGGCAAATTGATTGAACGTCTTGTGTCACCGGAGGAACGCGCGCGTGCGAACAAGATGTTAGCGAGTTGGGGTGCGCTGGCCGTCGTTGTCACGCGCCCGGTCCCGTTACTCGCCGAAACAGTGGCGATCATGACGGGCGCTTCACCACTCGGATGGAAACGCATGGCCCTCGCAAGTTTCGTTGGCTCGCTGCCTCCAGCATTGCTCTACGCGTTGACCGGAGCGGCTTACGCGAATTTCCAAAATGTGGTGTTGATGTTTGCTGCAACTCTGCTCGTGGCAGGTTCATTCTGGTTGATCGGCCGGCTGCTCGAGTCGCTCGTCAACAGGCAAAAACGGCAGGAAATCACTATTGACAGCCGACATTAACAGTAGTATGTTCGGCGCGCTCAACCATCAATCGCCTTTACTCACAAGCAGGTCCCATTTAGCCACGTTCTCTCAAAAACGCTTCTATTCGAGGAGACAAGATGAGTTATCTCGATCTTCCACGGCTTCATTTCAGTGGTCTATTCTTTGTTGGCCCAAACACGATTAACAACTCACCCGCGAATTATGATCCGAACACTCAGCTCGAAAACCCGCCGGGACAATACGACCCGGCTGTGGCGGGTTGGAATCCCCTGGGCGTCGCGCAATGGTGGCTCGAAGAATGCAACGTGTTGAGTGCCGTTGGAGCAAACGGAGCGGCGGTTTCCAACGACCCTGTGATCGGCGCTCCGGTGTTATCACCCAGCCCGAAAACGCCGCTACCCGATGGCACCGGTGGTTACTACGATCTCGCCAAAATGGTCGATCTGGATGTGGACCAGCAAGGCCGTAGCGCTCTCTATGGTCTGCGCATCTCCGTCACGGTGCCGGGCGGCGCTGGATTTCAGGGTTGGATTAATACCGTTCCTGAGCTCCGTCAATTGAACCCACGGATGATCAACGCCCCTAACAGTTGGGGCGCAGTAGGCGACTGGATGGGAACGGTGCAAAACGTCTCGTGGTTCGGCAACATCTCCATTTCTCCTTTTCTAGTGGCGCTCAAGGCCGCCGCTACCCTGGGCTTGAACGTAAAACTAACCGTCGATCTTCATCAGAGAAATCCGGCGAATGTGTTCACTTCCGGTGATCAGTTCTGTTATGGACGTGTGCTCGGCTCGATTGGACCTGTCCTTCCCGCAGACTTTCCCCAGGTGGTTCCCGGCCGCTGCTTGCAACCTTTCCAATCGCCGGCGCCTTTGGTTCCTACTGCCATGGAATTCGTTGATACCAACACCGGTAAAAGATTGCAGGCCCGGGAACGAGTGGTCGCAAAGTCGAACGCACTGGGCGAAGCGATCGCAGCGAACACATCAGAGGCTCTCACTTCTATACCGCCTCTCGCATGGAATCCGGCCTACGCGGTTATTCGTCCGGTAGGAACGGGATTAATGCTCAGCATAGATATTGGTGGCTGCATTCATGTGAAGACGGACCCGCCGCCGCCGGCGTCTCCAGTAACCTCGGATGGAACGTTTGTAGTCGACTCCGGTATTACCGTTGGTGTTTTCAATCTGGCGACCAAACAATTCAAGGCTTTCACAAACGGCAACATCCCCCCTCTCTCACTTCAATATCAGCAGTTGCTGTCAACTCCCAAGAACGTCATGCTGGTGAAAAATAGTTGTGTGTTCAGTTTTCCGATCACGACGGCGGAAAAGGACAGTTGCAATAGTAATCCGCTGGAGATTCAGGTTAACGGCGTGACGGTGGCCCGGGAATCTGAGAGTGGGTACTGGATCGACGTAGCTACCTCTTCGCAACGGCTCGAATGTACCACCGGAAATCCGACCGCCCAGATGCAAATCATGGTGCTAAAGTTCGGTGTTCCGATTACCAACCAAATGCCGCCCGTAACGGCCAGCATCGAGGACGGTAGTACTGGCCAGCCTTCCACCGACGTTGCGATCAGTTTTACGCCATTGAATGCTAACGGGGCATCCACCGTCACTACCACGGTACAGGTTCATCAGCTCAATCTGTCGCCGGAACGCGAGCCGCTCGATAGCGAGGTCCTGTACGTTGTTATCAATGATTCGAACGGCCAACCGATCGGTGATGAGGCAGCCATGTCTGGCCCAGCCGCCATTTCGGTCCTCCTGTGGAACGCATTTACGGCTCCAGCGGTTCCTACCTGGAACGACATTAGTCAGATCTTCGGCGCGTACGCGCGCATGTATCCGGGCATGAAATCGCGGCTCGATATCTCTAATGAGGCCACCGTCGTCGGCGATGTTGACTCAGTACTGGGCCACGTAAGTTTGCCGGTTGAAGATCCGGCTTACATGCCCGTCACGCGTGACCTCTCGCCCAGCAAAATGAACATGATCATTAAATGGCTGCAACTAATGACGAAAGCCTAGTCCTCCAGAGAGACATCATGAAGAAACTAATTCTCATCGCCTCGCTTGTCCTTGCTATCGGCTGCACTACCACGCCGACGACTAACGTCAACACCACACCATCCGGCTCGCCGTCACCGGGGGCTGCTGCGTCGGCAGTTCCTTACAATATTTCGCTCACCGGTTTCCAAATCTCAGGCTTTCCCGGAGTTCATTCTGCTGTAATTGCGGGCGGTCCTGAAAAGCTTGTGGTGTTGGGCGGAAGACGCAACGGACTGCACGGTTTTCCAGGTGGCCACGACGCCGAAAAAGGACCTGCGTTTCCAAAGACAGAAGCCAACGACACGATTTACGTTCTGGATCTCCCCAACAAAAAACTACTTGGTAGCGCAAAAGTAGCAACCCTGTTTGGTACCGCACCAGTAGGAACACAGTTGAAAATTGCCAACCAGTTCAAAGCTACAAATCTGCAATACGAGATAATCAATGGTTGGCTTTACGTGATGGGAGGGTATGGGCCGGATGCACAAAAGGGAACGTTGACCACACTTGGTTACGTCACCGCCGTCAATTTCGATGCGCTGGTCAACGCAGTGATTACGAACCAGCCGCTCGATCCTGCAAACACGTCATGTCTTGACCATCTCGCCCTCGCGATCACCGGTGGAGACCTTGAGTGGTTGACGGAATCTTCCGGAACCACTCTGTTTGTGCTCGCGTTTGGCCAGCAATACGATGGTGAGTACACGCCCAGCGGTGGACTCGTTAATCAAAACTACGCCGATGGTGTGCGACTGTTTACGTTTACCTATCCCCCAAACAGCGCCAAACCATCAGGGATTAATTTCGTCACTTCGGTTCCGAATCCGCCCGGCACGCAACTGGATCCCGAAAACCAGTTCCATCGCCGCGACCTGACAATGAAAACTTCAGTTGACGCCTCCGGTAACCGGCGACTCGTCGCTTACGGTGGCGTTTTCAAAGGCGGGCGCTTTGAAGGTTTTCTGAACCCTGTATTTGTCACTCCCTGTGCGAATACAGTCCCTCCGTGTGCGACTAGAGTCGCGGTGACACCCAATACCAGCATTTCTCAACTGATGAGCCAGTACGACACCGCCGCAATTCAGTTGTTCGACAACACCGGAAAAATAATGTACACGACGTTGCTTGGTGGCATTAGTTATTACTACTGGAACCCATCCACAAACAGTCTCAAACATGACCCACTCGATTTGAGCAAGGGCATCGACGGACTGCCGTTTATCAACAGCATCTCCACGTTGAAAATGGCAATTGACGGGACTGGCGCGCAGTACCTGCACGTGGGCCAACTTATGCCTCCGGTTCCGGCGACCTGTCCCGGCCAGGGCGAGATCGTGGCGCCAATGGGCGGAGCTGAATCCAAATTCGTGATAGCTTCGGGCGTGCCGCAGGTAACTCCCGGTGTGATAACGTTGAATTCGCTCACCAGCGTGACTTCCATTGGTTATCTTGTTGGTGGCATCAATGCCACGCAGCCGTACAGTGCCATGGGTCCAACCTGCGCGTCGGACATGTTCTACGTGGTAACCATCAACCCCACGCAACCAACCAACACCATCCAACTTCAGGCCCCGCCAGGCTAATGATGGAGCTGCGCGAGCATCGGGATTTTCGCAGTTATTGCAGCCTGGCCGAAAATGGAACCGATAAATTGCCGGTGGCTATTGGAGGAACACGCGATGAGTGAATGTAAGTTGTTCAAAAGAAATGGCGGGCCATACGGGACAATCTTCGCAACTTTTTCCTGTCGCCACCGGCAGAAATGCTCAGTTTCTTTCAGCAGTTGCGAGGTATCTCACAATGGAGAAACAATTCATGTGCTGTTTATTCTGGACACAAATTGGACACAGGTTTTGCATCTTCAGTTGGACTGGCTCGCTTAGACAAACCGCGACGTGCGAGCAAGATTTGACGCCGTGGCTATCTTTCGCAGATCGACGTTGATTTTCAATTATCTCGTCTGGTCAAGGCTTCTGTAATGCAAAGCTGCACTAGATGAAACTCCATCAGATCTAATTAGGTTGGGCTGCTAAGGTCGTTATCTGATCGTGTAAGCCCTTGAACTTATCCATCTTCTTCTCGTTCTTGCTAACCCAGGACTTGATTAACGAGCGCTTCTGCTCGCGACTAGCGAAGTGCTTCGATGGACTCTCAAGATACTCAGCATACAAGTCAGAATCACCGGTGATAATGAGAAATGCAGCAAAAAGTTCCGGGGAATTGGTGCTTTCGATGTTCTCATTAATAAAGGGTATGGCGAAGACTCCGTATCTTCTCACCTGGGTAAGTTCCCGCGGATCGATTCGTTCTGGCGTTGGGCCTTGGTGACCCTTCTGCCAAGCGCCGCGAAGCAGTTGAGTTGCATTCAGGAACTTTCCTGAATCCCAGTCTTGAATGAAGCTATCTCTCAGCTGAAGGCTGCCATTAAACACATTTTGCGCGCCACTATCGTAGTACCGATTTATGCCGGCGACGGCGTTCAAGAGAAGTAATAAACGATAGACACGCATCGAGTCTGTTTCGCGTCTCAGTTCGTTGACCAGAAAAGGCACCATGTTAGGACCAAGGGAAACGAGGTCTTTTACTGCAGCTCTCATCTCGGTTGGGCCAATATCGCTTCGCAACCAAAAGGGTTCCCCCAGTCCGGGGTTGGACTCGATGGCGCGGTTCCATCTCTCGTAAGCGGTTGCAAAAGCTGAGTCGTCGCTTTGCGACGTTGGCAGCGATTTTATGAGAGAGGCTCCTATTACGGTAACGCACAGAAAGAATATTAGAAGTCCGGATCTCATTTTAGTTTCCTCCTACAATGTTGGAATAAATGCCGCCCTCGAGTTGTTGTAGGTCATGGGCCATTCTTAAATCCTGTCCAAGCTTGCTGGACGCCAGACAATCCGGTCCACCCCCTCCGGCTTTCTTTGCAACGTGCACCACATCCGCAGTGCTGGGACCGTAGTAAGCAATGTTCGACTTTCCCTTCGAAGTGTAAAACGCACTCATCTCGGAGACGCTAACCTTTCCGTCTCCGTTACCATCTGCTTCGACCCACCACCAGCGACTGGTGTCATCGATCGTCCAAGCCAGGCAATTGTAAGTTGACGTGGCCGCCGCTTGCTTCCGGACCTGGCATCTCTGTAAGTTTGGAAAATCCGGGGGCATAGTATTCCATTCGGCGTCGGTAAGAGCTGTGCCAGCGCACAGGCAAGCCAAAATGTTACAGATAGCTTCGGCCAGGACGTTTTGCTCGCGCGAGTTACACTCACCGGCGCCGCCGCTTTCGAAGTCACCCCATTCATAAGCCGTCCAAATGGCCTGCACGTTACCTTCCCCCGCACCCTCGCCCGTGGTCGTTCCACTATTGGTCGAACAAATCGACGGGAATGTGTTGTCCCAGCCGGGCCAGGGATTATATGGTGGGCCGGTATATCCGTAGCAGTTCCTGTCTTGTTCGGAAGCTGTCATCAGCGTCGAACCGCCAACGAAACCATCCCAACCGCCCGGATCGACCCACCCAGCGTAGAATGAATCGGGACAACAGTTCATGCACGAGTAGGTGCTGCTGATGCCGTTCGGGATGTCAATCTGCTCCGACCGTCCAATTATTGTGTGGTTCTGGGCACCCCGCATCGACCAGTTTACCTGCCCGCGTGAGGCCTGCGGCGGGAGTGTGTGCCCTTGCGCATCTGGTACTTCCCGGTCACGCAGGGCGCGAATGTCAACAGTTACGTTTTCCCCTGGCTGGAGCGTCTTCAATCCGAGGCTGTAAGTGCCGCTCTCATGACTTAGGTGGAACGTATATTGGCGCGGCTTATCCGTCACATTCTGAAGATGAATAACTGTTGATGAGCCCTTTTCAATCCACCATGGATAACCGGCGGCGCTTGCGGGTTCCGAATTCGCGTCAACCATCGGTACGCGGAAGACCTGATTTCCGTCGCGGCTTACAGTTTGCGCAGAAATAAGGACCGTTCCCGGTTCCGTTGAGTACTTAAACTCAAGACCAGCGGTGACGATGCCATTGGCATTTAGGCGCTTAGCCTGAATTGGGCGCAATACGTCAATCGATTTTATCTCTCCGGGATCGAGCTGAATTTCGGGAAGCATCAACGAGGCCAGGGTACCCTCCGCTGTCGTATAGGATAAACGTCCCTTGATGACGGATGGAGTTGTTGCAGTGTTGCGGGCAACCACAAAGGGAGTTAGAGCAGTCCCGTCCGGTAAGGTTAAGCGCAGGCCAGTGCCATTGAGTCGAGAACTTACCGACATCGCCGGATCGAAGAATTCAAGTGAGGAGGAATAACCGGAAGACGGTTCGCTTGCAAAGCCCCGAACCAATAGAGCTCCCGGTTTGCCATTATGCGCAATGGAGACGCCGATCATCTCCTTGAGTTTGCCTTGTCCGTTGGGCGTGAATTCTTCAGCTTCGACTATGCGAGTCTGACGCGGCAGAAGGTTTATGCTCGCCGGGCGTTTTTGACCAGAAATAATCCCGTCAATCTTGAGCGTAACTGCAACTGCTGAATCTGATGTATTAGAAAGAACCAGTCGCACTTTGCTTTTGTCGGAATGCTGCCAGGATACGGCTTCCAACCTCTGAGACATGTTCGCGTTGTGCGAGTGAAGACCTTTGGCGGTCATCGGCATCATCTCTTCAGCGAAGACCAGGCTGCGTGCCCGATCAACTATTTCCAGGTGTCCGCCGAGTTCCCTGTTCTTCCCGTAGTACATAATCTGAAGATTGCCCTCTTCAAAAACAGTTCCGCGTACCACCCATTGCTCGATTTCTACTGTCACAAACGATAATCCAGGGACGATCATCGGCAGCACATCCAGTCGCTGTCCATCGGGACTGAAGAGCGTGGGTTGAACTGCTATTGGATCCGGTCCTTTATTGTTCAGGGTAAGTCTGGTGGTTAGATCGTCTCTCAAACTATAGTACGTTGCCGGAAGCGTGTGATAAGAGCTTGGCTCATCGGGCCGCGGACTCGCTAAAACCATGCGGCGTTTCGTGGAAGTTTGGGGAACCACGCTCGCCGACACGACCCCACTTGCGCCAACCGAGTCTTTTGGTAGCCGCAGATAGATCAAACTAACTACACTTAAGAGAAGCGCGAAGGCGGCAGCGAAAGCTTTAGAGCGATTCATGCGACGCAACCCCTTTCTGCTGGTGAAATTGAGCTGTGCAGCAATGATTGTCGAGACGAGCGGGTGCATCAGTTGCTCAAGCTGCAAAGCTGTTTGCAACCCCGGGTTCGGTGACTACGCCCGTGTGTTAGGCCCTTGGTCTTGCTTCGGATAAGCTGCCGGCCTGACCGTCAGACGGCGGGGGGATCGGAATTTTCTTTCGTCTGCACGTACTATTAATCTCCTGCATGGTTCTGTCAAGGCTTTTTGTTTCGGTTGGTTAGGCGCCGTTGCAAGGATAGGGCTATCTACTGGAATCACTCCCACCCGCGCCAATAAAACCCAGAAATGCTGAGGCAGAATCGGCCTGATGCCTTCGCTCAATCTGTCCATTAGCGAAGTCCGCGGTACACGCTTAGTCCGATTGTTAGCGGGAGCTGACGCTTGGACCGTTTCTACTTCAGCGTCACGGTGAATAGCCGAGTCCATCCGGCTTGATTCTTGAACCCACCCGCTAACGCGGGCGGTACTGACCTCCAGAGGCCGCGTTCCGCTTTACCCGCCGAATCCGGAGTTCTTGTATCCTCATCAATACTGCCGTGAAGGATCGCCTTTACTGGTTCGGTCGCGCAACCGACTATCCAAGCGGGTAAAACACTCGACCTGTATTTCCAGATCTGGAGGAGCCACTTGCGATCTTTCCCGCCGCCCAAAATAACCATCAGCGGTACAGCGCATCGAGCTTCGGGAAACGATGCTATTCGACGTAGGGTACGTTTGTCCTTAAAACTGGATAGCAACTCGCTAGCGGATGCGTGTGCCAATCGCCTAAGTACGTAGATAGTCGTCTGGACTCTTCATAAACACGTTCGATTTCGGCTTCTTGAAAAGCGATAATCGGTGAGTTCCGCGGTCGCGTCATAAACTAGATCGACACCTTAGTGTAGGGATAATTCAAGCTAATGACCTGAATGGCGGAGGGGACAGGACTCGAACCTGCATAGCCTTTCGGCCGGCGGTTTTCAAGACCGCTGCACTACCATTATGCGACCCCTCCGCATTGAGGCTCTGAGAATATAGCGCAAGCCGAGTTTCCAAACAAAACCGCCGCGGATTGCACCAATCACCTGGATCGTGCACGATCTCTCACAGGTCCAAACACATGCGCGTCACGATCGGCCAGATCAATACCACCAACGGCGACTTCGAAAACAACACAGCCAGCATCATTCGCGCCATCGAACAGGCGAAGCGCGAAAACTCCGACCTCGTCGTGCTGCCCGAAACCTGCGTCCAGGGTTACACGTCGCTCGACTGGTTCCTCGATCGTGACGTGCAACGGTGCGCGCTCGAGCCGCTCAAAAAGATCATCGAGGCTACCGAAGGAATCACCGCAATCGTCGGCACTGTCAGACCGTCGAACCAGACCACCGGTCGCCGTCTCTTTAACTCCGCCGCCGTGATTCGCAATCAGGAGCTACTCGGCTTTGCCGACAAAACGCTGCTGCCCGAATACGACGTCTTCGACGATCCACGCTACTTCCAACCCAGCACCGAAAGACACCTCTTCGAGAACAATCTCGGCGTAGCGGTTTGCGAAGACTTCTGGAACGACAAAACTTTCTGGCGCGAACGTCTCTACACTCACGATCCCGCCGATGAACTGATCGAACTTGGCGCGAAGGTGCTGGTCTCAATCAATGCTTCGCCTTTCAACAAAGGCAAGATGGGCCAACGCTGCGCGATGGTGTCGCATCGCGCGCTGACAGCAAAGATTCCGATCGTGTTCGTCAACCTCGTCGGCGGCAACGACGGCGTCATCTTCGATGGCGCGAGCATCGTCGCCAACGCACACGGCCAGATCATCCTGCAAGCGCCGCCGTTCGAAGAGTTCATCGGAACGGTCGATCTCGATAGCGACGAAGCCGACCTGCGCTGCCTGCCGGGCGACGACGTCGAGACGATTCACGGCGCGCTGGTTCTCGGCATCCGCGATTACGCAAGCAAGAACGGATTCAAACGCGCGGTGCTGGGCCTGTCGGGCGGAATCGATTCCGCGGTCGTCGCGGCGTTGGCGTGCGAAGCAATCGGCGCGGAAAACGTACTGAGCGTGACCATGCCTTCGCCTTACTCGTCGCGCTCGAGTGTGGAAGACTCGTTCGAGCTGGGCCGCCGCCTCGGCATGCCGGTGATCGAACACTCGATTTCAAACGCGTTCGAAGTGCTGCTCAAACAATTGCAACTGCCGGCGCCGTCAGTTGAGAGTCGCTCGACAGCGGCCGAAAACCTTCAGTCGCGCCTGCGAGGCAACATCCTGATGACCATCTCCAACTCGGAAGGTCGCTTGTTGCTGTCGACCGGCAACAAGTCGGAACTGGCGCTCGGCTATTGCACTTTATACGGCGACACCAACGGCGGTCTCGCGGTGATTGGCGACGTGTTGAAGACTGAAGTCTACGCGCTCGCGAACTATCTCAATCGAGACAAAGAAATCATTCCGCAATCGATCATCGACAAACGCCCGTCGGCTGAGCTCGCGCCCGGACAGTTTGACGATCAATCACTGCCGCCATATGACCAACTCGATCGCGTGTTGAAGCTCTACTTCGAACAGAAAGCGACGCCGAGCGAGATCGTAGCCACCGGCTTCGATTCGGGTTTCGTGCAGGACATTCTCAATCGCGTTGAGTCGCCGGCGAATGAATTCAAACGCCGGCAGTTGCCGCCGACGTTGATCATTTCGCGAAACGCGATCGGCATCGGACGGCGCCGGCCCGTCACGCATCATTACCGCCGCGAACGGTTAAATTGTTGACACCACTCGACCACAAACGCGCAACGACACTGAGCATTGCCTTGTGCTGTTGTGTGTTTCTGGTCCCGTCGCTCAATGCGCAGACGGAAGTCGACGCGCTCGCCGCCATCAAGATTGCCACCAATCCAACTACCAAACTCGCTGCTGCTGAAGACTTCATCGCGAAGTTTCCGAAGAGCAACGCGCGACTCGACATAACGAAACTCATCGCGGCCGAGATCCTGAAGATCAAGAACGGCGCCGTCGCGCTCGCGCTGCTCGAACGAGCACAAGCCGTGTTCACAAACACTCAGGAACGTGAGCTTCTCAAGCCCGTTGCACTTACAGCTTACGTGCTCGGCAATCGTCCGGACGAAGCGTTCGCACTCGCCGGCGACATCCTTGCGCAGAACCCGGATGATCTTCCAGTGCTCGTGCGAATGACGCAGCTCGGAGCGGACGAAGCGAGAAAGCGCAATCGCAAGTACGCGGACGTGTCGTTGCAGTACGGACTCAAAGCCATCACATTGATCGAAGCAGACAAGCAGCCTGACAGCCTGGGCCAACTCTATCAACAGACTGCCATTCTCCACCTCGCGAATGGAAACACGCAGGAAGCAAGGGCGCGTCTGGAGAAGGCGACGACGTTGTCGCCGCGGGATCCCGGGAACTTCGCGTTGCTCGGACGAGTTATCAACGCCGATTACGTCGCGCAGTTGAGCACGTACGAATCGATGCCGGCGGGTAAGGCAAAGCAGGAAACGTCGCGGCAGTTAAATTCTATTTTGGATCGAGTGATCGACAACTACGCGCGCGCCGCGGCGCTCGCGACCGGACGCGCCGAATATCAGACGTTGCTGCAACAAGTGATTCCCGATCTGACAACGTATTACAAACAACGAAACGACGGATCGATCAAAGGTCTGCGACAGCTAATCGATCGCTACAAATCCCCGCAATAGTGCTCCTTCTAAGCCGCAAAGGAGCACGGTCATTGTTAGCCACAAAAAGGCAAAAGTCACATAAGAGAAGATTGAAGAGTTACAAGTGACGGAGTTAGATCGTTATCTGTGTGGCCGACTGCCAGATCGAGTTCGGCTTCGATGTCTCCGGTGGTTGAGTGCAGGTTTTTGAAGTCGAAGAGATTGTGATCCAGCAGGTGCGAGGGGGCGGCGTTGCCGAGTGCGTTGAGCATCGAGGCGCGGATGTGCGGAATCTCTTTTTCGAGGTCCGCAATCAGTGTCTTGATGCGCGCGCGTTTCAGGTTCGACTGTGAACCGCACAGGTCACACGGGATGATCGGGAAATCACGTTCCGCAGCGTACTCCGCAATGTCGCGTTCAGAACAGTAAGCCAACGGGCGGATGATCGTGTTGCGACCGTCCCTGGAACGCAGTTTAGGCGGCATCGCCTTCAGCGAGCCGACGTAGAAAAGATTCAACAGTAGCGTCGTGATAATGTCGTCGGCGTGATGGCCGAGCGCGATCTTGTTACAGCGTTCCTCGACCGCGAAGTTGTAAAGAATGCCGCGACGCAAACGCGAACAAACTGAACAATAGGTCTTTCCTTCCGGCACGATTCGTTTGACTATCGAATAAGTGTCTTGCTCGACGATTCGAAACGGCACATCAAGCTTGCTCAAGTACGCCGGCAGCACTTCCGCCGGAAATCCCGGCTGTTTCTGGTCGAGATTCACTGCCAGAATGTCAAAATCGACGGGCGCCCGTTGCCTCATATCCAGCAAAAGATCCAGCAGGGTGTGACTGTCTTTGCCGCCCGATACGCAGACCATGATGCGGTCGCCGTGGTCGATCATGCCGAAGTCGGCAATCGCTTCGCCCATGCGGCGGAGAAGTCTGATTTGTGTCCGACTTTCAGTAACCATTCCCGGTCAGAATGCCACGCGACCACACGTTTTTCAATTGGCCTGCAAATTTATGAATTGCAATTTGGTTACAAAGCTAGACACAAACCGCGGAGTTTGTCTAATATAGTGAGCCCGCTTCTGTGCGGCGAATCATCGTTACTAGCAGTCTAGCTAGAATCCAAGAAACAAAAGGCAAGCGCGTCGATAGTTGCTTCAAGGTTCCGACGGCCGGTGACTAACTTCCGCGCCCCCATATTTACGGAGGTAAAAGATGCTCAGGATAGGAAAGAACTCTAAAGATCAGGAAGATAACGACCACTCCAGCCAGAGACCGGAAGTTCCTGATTATTCCACCCCCAAGACCTACCCGTCGTACCAAACCACCAGCGCTGAAACCAAACCGGTCGACACCACCGGCGGCAGTTCGCGCGCGATGACGGAGAGCGAATCGCTGGCCCGAGATATTAAAGAAGGCACCCTCAGCGGTTTCGTGGGCGGCGGTACAGTTGTCACCGGCGAAGCTAATTTTAAGGCCATGATGAGAGTTGACGGCCACCTTTCGGGCCGCGTCAGCTCGTCGAGCGGTACACTCATCGTGGGAGCGAACGGTAAAGTCGATGCCAATATCGAAGTGGCCGTCGCCATAATTCACGGAACCATTAACGGCGACATTATCGCGACCCAGCGTCTCGAGCTCGGCCGCGCCGCCAAGGTCAACGGCAACATCCAGACGCCGTCGCTCGTGATCGAGCAGGGCGCCATGTTTGAAGGCAGCTGCAAAATGGTGCAGATGACCGCCGCCGTCGACAAGGCAAAGCGAGACAAGCGGGACGAACCGCTCGATACTTCGCGGATGAAGCCGATCCCAACCGATGCGGGCGCGAAGCCGACCGAAATTCCGGCCGCGACCAACGTCGTCAACTAAGCAACTCGCAGCTTGTGTTATAAGGGTGGTCCGATTGGGCCACCCTTTTTGTTTACAGGATTTACATGATTTTTCAGGATGAACAGGATATCTTGTAAATCTTGTTCATCCTGTCTAACTGATGATTCACATGCCGATGCTCCAAAGAACAATTACCGCATCTCTAGTCTTACTGCTGCTCGCTTCGCCAGGTTTCGCTCAGAAGGACCTGACGCATCAACCGATCACAGTAACGATCACTCAAGCCGAAGATGAGCGCCGCTGGAGCGACGAGCTGATGCAACTGCTCTCGAACCAGAGTCCGGTGGTCCGTCGGCGAGCAGCGCTCGCCGCTGGACGTATCGGGGACGAAGGTGCGGTGAAGTCGCTCAGCTATGTATTGGAACGCGACTCGGACAACAGTGTTCGCGCGATGGCGGCGTTTGCGCTGGGCGAGATCGAAGCTGAATCAGGCGCGAACGCGTTGATTGCAGTGCTGAAGAACACGAGCGCGCCGGTCGAGATCAGGGCCAGAGCGATCGAGGGCTTAGGCAAGATTGCGGCGGCATTGCCGCGCGAACAGGAAGCACGTCAACGCGAGGTCGGCGCTGCGATTCTCGACGCCTTGAAGTTTGAACTCGGCCGTACGACGACGGACACGTCAGTCGCGCTGCTTGGTTTGACAGCAGCTTTACGCGCACGGCCAACTGACGGTGGTCCAACGATCGCCAGGTTCTTGAGCAGTTCCAATCCGCGCGTCCGAGCCGATGCCGCCAACGCGCTCGCACGCCTGCGATTGAAAGACGGCCTCGACCAGTTACGAAAGCTGACCTCTGATGTCGACCCGATCGTACGTGGAAATGCAGCGCGTGTACTGGGGATAAGTGAAGACAAGCAGTCGTACGAAAAGCTGCTGGCGCTCGCTACTACTGATAAGGATTCGCGCGTCAGGGTTAACGCGATTCGCGCACTTGCCTCGTTGAAAGATCCTCGCGCCGCTGAACCGTTGTTGAAGCGCGGCGAGTTGCTGGCCCAGGGCGATCTTGCCAACCTGTCGCCTGAGCTCAATGAGGTCCTCGAGATCGCAACCACCCTCGGTCGCTTGCTGGCCCAGAAAGAAAATCAGACGGTGGTCGCGTGGCTGCGCAAGCTAAACGAAATCTTCAATCACCGCGCGCTTGAAGTCGAAGTCGCATTTGTTCGGATCGCGCCCTCGACTTATCTAGAGAGTTTCGGCGTCGGTGATCAGGCGAGACGAAAAGTTCAGGAGATTATTCTGCTCGACTGGCGCGCAGCCGCTGGTGTTGCCAACGGCCTCGGTGAAGTCGCAACCCTCCCGGCTTCAGTCGCAAACAAATCAGAGCTTGCCGCCATCGCTCAGAATCTCTTGCGCGCAATGCTCGACTACCGCAACTCTGGTCTTAACATCAACACGCTCGTCGCAGTCCATTCGGAATACGCGATTCCCGATGTGCTTCGGGCGCTCGCTGCGTTCAAGCCGCAGGACATGGCCGGCGTCGCGCGCGCACAACTCAATGAAAGCGACATCATCATCCGTGGTACTGCCGCGGATCTGCTTGGTGACCAGCCGCCATCCGAAGAGCACACACGCGCTCTCGCAGCCGCCTGGCCACAGGCCGCGAACGACACGCTCAACGACGCAGCGTTGTCGATCCTCGACGCACTTGGCAAACAGAAAACAGCCACGGCAAACGAGCAGATTAAAGAAGCGCTGAAGTCGGGTGATCATCTCATCAGGCGCAGGGCCGTCTCGATTTTGAAAGCTAACGGCGCCGGCGATTTTTCCGCGCAAATCGGAACTGTCCACACACGCAACACCATCGCCGATTACAACCGCGCGCTTGGCCGCATTGGAAAAAACGTCCGCGCTGTAGTGACTACGAGTAAGGGTTCGTTTACTATTGAACTGCTCCCCGAAGCGGCCCCCCTAACCGTCGATAACTTCGTTCAACTCGCCCAGCGCGATTATTTTCGCAACGTCACCATTCACCGGGTCGTGCCGAATTTTGTGATCCAGGACGGTGATCCAAGGGGCGACGGCAACGGCGGGCCGGGTTACACGATTCGTTGCGAGATCAACCAGGTGCCGTACGACCGCGCCGCCGTTGGCATGGCGCTTTCGGGCAAGGACACCGGCGGCTCGCAGTGGTTTGTCACACACTCGCCGCAACCACACCTCGACGGCGGATACACAGTCTTTGGACGCGTGGTCGCGGGAATGGACGTGGTCGATAGGATCGTCCGTGGTGACGTGATTCAGTCAGTCACAATCAAGCAGAGCGCTGCGCGGAAGCGTTAGCCATTAACAAATGCTAGCTACCAGAATTGGACAACTCAAAATAGAACAAGTCAGGAAGAGGGGCTTGCCCCCGATCTTCGGAAAGCGAGGGCAAGCCCCTCTTCCTGACTTGTTCATTTTCTGTGCGCTGATTGTTTGCGTGACGGCTTCATACACGAGACTAAACGCGCAAACTTCACCGCAGCCCGAGCGACACTCCTACAAGATCGACCTCAAGATCGACTTCGACAACCTGACGTACACCGGCACGGAAAGAGTGCGTTGGATAAATCGCGGTGAGAAGCCAACGTCGATTATCTATTTCCATCTCTACCCGAACCTGCGCACAGGCGAGCAGTCGTTACCGGCAACCGCAACCACCGCCGATGCCGATGAACCGCGACTCGACATCATCGAAGTTCGCGGCGGCGCCGATGACGCGCTGCTCTATTCTTCGCTCGACGACCAGGGCACCACCCTGCGCATCAACCTGCGCGAGCAGGTCGCACCCGAAGCCACTGCGGAAGTCGTGATCAAGTTCAAAGGCGCGGTGCCCGAAATCGATCGCGACGAAACCAGCCTGACGACGCACGTCGTGAAGCAAGTCAGCGCCGCGTTGCAGAGCGAACGCGAGTTGCGACGCGCCCGCGACATCAACTTTCGCTGTCGTGGCGTGATGCTGCTCGGCTCTGCTTTTCCAGTGCTGACCGTACACGAAGGTGACGAGTGGCGACGCAAAGTCGAGCCCTCGGTCGGCGACTTTGTCTTCAACGAAGCGGCTGACTACGAAGTTAACGTCGCCATTAACCAGGGGGTCGAGCTATTTACTTCCGGCACGGAAACCGGCCCGCGAAACGAGAAGACCGGACAAACTTTTACCGCCTCGGCGTTGCGCGATTTCGCGATTCTCGCCGGACGCGGCTTGCGCAGCGAACACACTGAAGTACAAGGCGTCAACATCAGATCGATCTACCTCGCGGAACATGAACGCGTCGGGAAACGCGCCCTCGTCGTTGCCGCAAACTCGCTGCGCGTGTTCACTAACTTGTTTGGTCCACTGCCGTTCAAGACAATCAGCATCGCCGAAGCGCCACTCGTCGCTGGACTTGGAAGCTGCGAGTTTTCCGGATTCAACATCATCGCCAGCGCCTATTTTGTAGACTTCGACTCGCCAGCCGTCCGCAACCTGCCGGAGATCATCCGCGAGCAAAGACCGTCGGTCGAAGAAAGTCTGGAGTGGGCCGTCGCACATCTGGTGGCGCATCAGTGGTGGGGCGCCGCCGTCGGCAACGATCCGGCGCGCGAACCGTTGCTGGACGAAGCGTTGTCGTGCTGGTCGTCGCTGCTCTACTACCGGCAGACATACGGCGAGGAAAAGGCGTCGGCAGTTTTAGACGCGCAGGTGCGAGGCGTCTATCGTCTCTATCGGACGTTTGGCGGCGACGATAT
>Ga0070699_100002183_pt1 | contig 17708 bp, 11 predicted proteins | sample KBSK1503metaG_FD_65473 | JGI IMG/M metagenome (GOLD analysis project Ga0070699, IMG submission 65473) | Corn, switchgrass and miscanthus rhizosphere microbial communities from Kellogg Biological Station, Michigan, USA - KBS K1-50-3 metaG | ecosystem: Host-associated > Plants > Roots >... | reverse complement strand
ACCGTCGCACCTGCTTCACCCAATCCCAACGCGATGCCCTTGCCGACTCCGCGGCTTGCACCCGTCACAACAGCCACCTTCCCTTTCATTGAGACCATGTCAGCTCCTTTCTTAGTGATGTTTGGGTCGCAGATTAAAACAGGCTTTCAACGTTAACGCAAGGGAAATTCTCATATGGCCATAGGGCTGATTGGCAATATGTTACAAATGTAATCAAGGCAGGAATTCAATTTATAATTCAACTGCCTATGACTGCCAAATCCCTGCATGAGCAAATTGACAACCTCAAAAAAGCCATTGAAGCGCAGGAAGGCATGCGCTCGATTCTGGGGGATTCGGTGGTGGAAACAACCCTGACAGTTCTCCGTGACCAATTAAACGAACTCGAAAGACAACTCACCCAACAGGACGCCGCGAATCAAGCGCGCCGGAAGCTGGTCACTGTACTATTTGCCGATGTCTCCGGTTTTACTGCGTTCTCCGAAAACCGCGACGCGGAAGACGTGGCGAACCTCGTCAACCGACTCTGGATCCGTGCCGACCGCGTGATTCAGGAATATGGCGGCTATATCGACAAACACATCGGCGACGCGGTCATGGCGTTATGGGGTACCGAGACTGCCCGCGAAGATGACGCCGAACGCGCCGTCCGTGCGGCGCTCAAAATGCAGGAAACGTTCAAAGAAGGCGCAGGGTCGCTGCCCATCCACTTGAAAGTGGGTGTCAACAGTGGACAGGTCTTGTTGAGCGCGATTGGTACACAAGGCGAGTTCACCGCCATTGGCGACACGGTCAACACCGCGAGTCGTTTGGTCAACTCGGCCAATGGAAATGAAGTCCTCATTTCACATGATACCTATCAACTCGTGCGTGGCATTTTTGATATTCAGAAGCAAACGCCGATCATGGTCAAAGGCAAGAGCGAACCATTGCAAACGTATGTAATTCAGCGCGTGAGGCCGCGCGCGTTTCGGATCGGGAGAAGAGGTGTCGAAGGCGTAACAACTCGAATGGTCGGGCGCGAAGCGGAATTTCAGGTCATGCAATCCGCATTGGAGCAAAGCATCCAGAATCGCCGCGCAACAGTCGTCGTTGTGAAGGGTGACGCGGGCCTTGGCAAGAGTCGTCTTATTTATGAATTCGAAGCCTGGCTGGATTCTCATCCAACGGATTTTTATCTATTCAAAGGCCGTGCCGACGAAGAGACGATGAGCCTGCCGTATAGTTTGTTGCGCGATGTGTTCAGCGAGCGTTTTCATATTCGTGATAGTGACTCGCAGGCGGAGGCGCGCAGCAAGTTGATGAAGGGTATGGCCGCGCTTGTGGGGACTGAGAACGAAGAACGCGCCTCGTTCATTGGTGAACTGCTTGGCTTCGATTTTTCTGAAAGCACATATGTGCGCGGTATCCGCAAGGACGCGCGCCAAATTCGTGAGCGTTCCTTTAATAGCGTTGCACAGTTCTTTGGGCAGTTGACACTAGATGCGCCGATTGTCCTGCTGTTGGATGATATTCACTGGTCAGATAATGGCTCGTTGGAATTGATCGAGTATCTGGCCAAATTGGAAATTGATCTGCCATTGTTTATTTTATGTACCACGCGCCCCAGCTTGGATGAACGATATTCCAATTGGGGTGGCAACTTCCCGTGTTGTGACATTATCACCATCAAAACTTTGGATTTGAACGCCAGCCGTGAACTGGTCAATGATATTTTGCAGAACGTAAATGATCTGCCTCCGGAGCTTGTTGAAACCGTTGCCAAAAATGCGGAAGGTAATCCATTTTATTTGGAGGAACTGGTCAAGGTCTTGATCGAAGATGGGGTAATTGTGAAAGGTGAAGATATCTGGCAGATCATTCCTCAGCGGCTGACTCAATTGCGCGTCCCTGCCACGTTGACAGGTGTACTGCAAGCCCGCCTCGACCGACTCCCCGCGACGGAAAATGAAGTGCTCGAACGCGCAGCTGTGATCGGGCGCACGTTTTGGGATGCGGCCGTCTCTGCTATGCACGGTTCTGAAGCCGCGCGTGTACTGACTGGCGGGGAGGATGTCCGTTCAGCCTTGAACGCCCTGAGAAATAAAGAACTGGTCTTCTCGCATCAACCCTCCACATTTGAGCGCGCCGAAGAATTCATTTTTAAACACGCCATTCTGCGTGAGGTTACCTATGAGCGTGTGCTTAAAGCCAAACGTAAACTGTATCATCGTTTGGCGGCAGATTGGTTAATCCAGCAAAGCGGTGAACGTATTGAAGAATATCTGGCGTTGATCGCCCAGCATTATGAGCTGGCTGGTGACACCGTGCTGGCAGTCGAATTCCTCGAACGCGCAGCGGACCAATCCATGCGATTAAGTGCCTTTCGTGAAGCGTTATCTGCGGCTGAACGCGCGCTAGCCATTCTGGCTTATTCTGAAGATACAAACCCCGCCATGCGCGCACGTCTCTTGCTCATCATCGGTTCTGCCAATTTGTGGTTGACGGATCATGTCACTGCCACAGCTCGTTTCGAAGAGTGTATTGCACTGGCGCGCAGTATCCAGGACCGCGTTCTTGAATCGAAGGCTCTGGCGCGGCTGGGACGGATAGGCCTGGAGCAGGGGCGGTTTGAACAATCCGAAAGTCATTTGCAAGCCAGCCTCGCCATTGCTCAGGAATTGAATGATAGCGAGGTGATTGCGTACACGCTCGCGCATCTCGGTTATATCAGTCACTATCAGGGGCGCTATGCCGATGCACAACGTTATGGTGAAGAGAGTTATAAATTTGCCAGGGAGACGGGCGATGCCATCGCGCAGGCCTTCTCCTTGAATATCCTGGCGATGATCAGCGTCAATAACAATCAATATGAGCAGGCGCATATCTATCACCTGCAGGCCATTGAAATCTGCAAGAGCGCGGGTGATCGCTACGGTCTCGCACGGGCATACAGCAATCTCAGCGAACTCATCCGTATCCAACGGCGCTACGCGGAAGCCAAGCCTTATACGGTGGAAGGCATTCAGCTGGCGCGCGAATTGGGTAATCGCTATGCTTTGCCGATTATGCTAGTCAATCTTGTTTATTCACAGGTGGGTTTGGGCGAGATTCGTGAAGCCTACGCCTCCGTGCGTGAAAGTCTGCAACTCAACATGGAAAACGATTCAGTTTCGTGGGTGATCTTCTCGCTGGTAGGGTATGCCAATATCCTGGCTGCCGAAGGTAAGCGAGCAAAGGCATTGGATGTACTTGGCTTGTGTATGAATCACCCCGAAGTCAATAGCGATACTCGCCGTGATATTGAGATCGTGCTTGAAGATTTGAGGAAAATCCGAACTGATGATATCGAAGTGGGGCTTGAAAACGGCAAATTGCTCGACCTCAAAGAGGTCGTGATCACCGCTCTAGGTGGTTAAACCATTAGTGCTTGACGCTTTGCGCGAAGGGTAGTCAATCGGAATATTTTTACAAAATCATGTTGAATGGCTTGCAGAAATCTTCTGTGACTGAATCCGTTTTATAATTTGCTCATCTCATGAGCGTCAAACCTTTGCCCCAACAAATTGACAACCTCAAAAAAGCCATCGAAGCGCAGGAAAGTATGCGTTCGGTTTGGGGAGATTCTGTGGTTGAGACCGCTCTGTCAGTTTTGCGCGAGCAATTGAACGAACTTGAAGGTCAAGTCACCCAGCAGGATGCGGCGAGTCAGGCGCGCCGAAAACTGGTGACAGTTCTATTCGCCGATGTGTCAGGTTTTACCGCGCTCTCCGAACATATGGACGCAGAGGATGTGGCGAATCTCGTCAACCGTCTGTGGAGACGAGCAGACCGAATCATTCAGGAATATGGGGGTCACATTGACAAACATATCGGTGATGCAGTCATGGCATTATGGGGTACGGAGACTGCGCGCGAAGACGATGCCGAACGCGCGGTCCGCGCTGCGCTAAAGATACAGACCGCTTTTAAGGAAAACACGGCACAGTTGCCCATCCGCCTGAAAGTGGGAATCAATAGCGGGCAGGTCTTGTTAAGCGAGATTGGCACACAGGGTGAATTTACTGCCATGGGCGATACAGTCAACACCGCCAGTCGTTTGGTGCACTCTGCCAAGGGAGGTGAAACGCTTATTTCGCACGATTCGTATGAACTTGTGCGTGGCGTGTTCGATGCGCAGAAACAGATGCCGATCACGGTCAAAGGCAAGAGCGAGCCATTGCAGACGTACATTGTCCAGCGCGTGAAGCCACGCGCGTTTCGGATCGGCAGAAGAGGCGTCGAAGGCGTAACAACCCGAATGGTCGGGCGCGAAGCGGAGTTCCAGTTAGTCCAATCCGCGCTGGAGCAATGCGCGGTCAACCACCGTGTAAGCGTGGTCATTGTCAAAGGCGACGCTGGCTTGGGAAAGAGCCGCTTGATCTACGAAATTGAAGCGTGGCTGGACTTGCATGCAACAGAATATTATTTGTTCAAGGGCCGCGCTGATGAAGAGACGATGAGCCTGCCATATAGTTTGCTGCGCGATGTACTTAGCGCGCGATTTCATATCCTGGATAGCGATTCGCAGGCTGAAGCGCGTGAGAAACTGGTGAAGGGTATGGCGGGAAAAATCGGCGCGGAAAACGAGGAACGAGCCGCGCTCATCGGTGAACTGCTGGGTTTTGATTTTTCCGAAAGCGCTTTTGTGCGTGGCATTCGCAACGACGCGCGCCAGATTCGAGCTCGCTCATTCAATCATATTGCCCAGTTCTTTGTAGAACTTACGTTGACTTCGCCAATCGTCCTTCTGCTCGATGATATTCATTGGGCGGATAGCGGTTCGCTTGAATTGATCGAGTACCTGGCAAAACTGGAGATTGATTTGCCCCTGTTCATTTTGTGCACCGCGCGCCCGAGCCTGGATGAAGCTCATCCGAACTGGGGCGGCAACTTCCCGCTTTGCGAAATCCTCACGATCAAAAACCTGAATCTCGATGCCAGTCGAGAACTGGTCGGAGAAATTTTGCAGAACGTCCCTGACCTACCTGGAGAGCTTGTGGAGACTCTCGCCAGGAACGCGGAAGGCAATCCGTTTTATCTGGAAGAGCTGATCAAAGTGTTAATCGAAGATGGGGTGATCGTGAAGGGCGAAGACATCTGGCAGATCGTTCCTCATCGGCTGACGCAACTACGCGTCCCTGCCACATTGACCGGTGTTTTGCAGGCCCGCCTCGATCGACTCCCCTCAACGGAAAACGATGTACTGGAACGCGCAGCGGTGATTGGGCGCACATTTTGGGACGCGGCTGTTGAGGCGATGCGCGGATCTGAGTCCGCGCAGGCACTTGCAGGCGAGGATGTTCATACGGTGTTAAGCGCGTTGCGGAATAAAGAGTTGGTCTTCCCACATCTGCCCTCCACGTTTGATACTGTGCAGGAATTCATCTTCAAACATGCCATTCTACGCGAAGTCACCTATGAACGCGTGCTCAAAGCCAAACGTAAACTGTATCATCGCATGGCAGCAGACTGGCTGATTCAACAAAGCGGCGAACGCGTGGATGAATATCTGGGCTTGATTGCTCAGCATTATGAACTGGCAGGCGATAGCGCGCAAGCAGTTGAATTTCTTGAGCGCGCGGCAGATCAGTCCATGCGCTTGAGTGCATACCGCGAGGCGCTTTTTGCCTCTGAACGGGCTCTGACAATTCTGGCTACCTCCGAAAACGCGAACCCTGCCGTGCGCGCCCGCCTTTTGCTGACGATCGGTTCAGCGCATCTTTCGTTGACCGATCATGTGACCGCCGCCGAGCGCTTGGAGGAATGTATTGCCCTGGCTCGCACAATCTTTGATAGCAGGCTTGAATCCAAAGCGCTGGCGCGCATGGGGCGTATCGGACTGGAGCAGAGCAAATTTGATCAGGCTGAAAGACATTTGCATGAAAGCCTCGCCATCGCGTTTGAACTGAACGATATGGATGTCATTGCATATACGCTCGCCCATCTTGGGTACATCAGTCACTATCAGGGCAGATATGTCAACGCACAGAAATATGGTGAAGAGAGTTATGAATTTGCCAAGCGCATGGGTGACGCAATCGCCCAGGCCTTCGCCTTGAACATGTTGGCGATGGTCAGCGTCAATAATCGTCAATTCGACCAGGCGCACGCGTATTACTTGCAAGCCATCGAAATTTGCAAAAACGCGGGCGACCGATATGGATTGGCAAGGGCCTATAACAATTTGAGCGAACTCATCCGCGTGCAAGGGTCATATGCCGAAGCTAAACCTTATGCGCTGGAAGGCATTGCGTTGGCGCGCGAACTGGGAAATCGCTACGCAGTTCCGTTTATGATTGTCAATCTCGCATACTCACAGGTGGGCCTGGGGGAGATTAGTGCAGCCTATGCTTCAATGCGTGAGGCTTTGCAGCTCAACATCGAGAATAATTCAATCGCATGGATTCTGTTTTCGCTCGTAGGCTATGCCAATATTCTCGCTGCGGAGGGCAAACGTGGGCAGGCACTCGAAGTGCTTGGTTTATGTATGTATCATCCCGAAGCCAATAGCGACACGCGCCGCGATATTCAAATTGTCCTTGAGGATTTGAAAAAAGTTCGTGCGGACGATATAGAAGCAGAGCTCGAACGCGGCAAGTCACTTGACCTGAATAAAATGGTTGTCACAGCCTTGGGTGGCTGAGTGTATTTGGCTTTCTCTAACGCCAATGGCTCAGTTTGAAATAATCTCTGCCAACAAACCCAACTCAGCCAGCGCGTCCATCACTTTTTGGATGGCTCCACTTTTAACGATCACAGCTGTTGGACTTAATACCTCCCCCAAATATTTCGCGACATTGGACTTGCGCATCTCTTCCAGGATCTCAGGCCTGCTCAGTCGTAAAATGACCTGAGTCTCGGCCCGGGCCTCGGTCCCGTTTATCTCCCAACGCTTTAGAGCCTTCACCAATACAGGTGGGACTTTGTTATTCGTATGCTTCACCAGTAACGCTAAGAGCTGTTCTGCTTTCAATCCCTGCTCTTTGGCATGCTTCAAAGATTGGGCTGTAATTTGATATTTGAATTCATCCGGTTTTTCCTCCCCCCATTCACAAAAGCGGGCAATTTGATAACGGACTGCACGCGGTGCAAATCTTTCCACGCTGATTTTTCCGTTGGAAGAAACCGTAATCCTCCCTTTTTCCTCTTTTGTGTTGACGAATTCTGACACACGAAAAGCCGTTGGTTCTGCTGAACCGTCCGCAATGGATAAATCAACCTGACCCAGCCAGTGCAAAATATTCGTAATGAAATATTTGACCAACGCGCCATCCACTTGATCCCAATACGAGAAGCCACGTAGATATTGATCGTCCGACTCTCTTTTGATGAACCACGAGTCATGATCCCCAGCGGGACGTTGAAAGTCTGCATATTTTTGTTTGATATCGCGGATGAATGAATTCAGGCTCCACCATTTGCCTTCAGGAAGGGCATCAAGCAAATTTAGTAGAAACTCGCGTGTTTCCTGGGGTTGATTCGTCCATTCGCCTTCACAGATGATGCCAGGCACGAGTTTCAATTCGTTGAAGGTAGCGCTTTCTGTCCACGCGGTTTGCAACAACTTCAAGGCATCTTTGCGGGGAGCTTCGAGAAAGGTTTTGACAGCATCGGGTTGGAGCGTATTCTTTTTGATAAGTTTTGCGGATGTAAACAAGTTTTGTAGGCGTAGGTCGGATTGCCAATCCGACTTACCCATGCGCAACGCGGCAAGCAAAGTTGTAGCATCATCGAGAATGAAATCGTTCGCAGGAATATCCCTGCCTTTTTCCTTGGGCGAGGCGGGGCGGCCTAATGCCTCCGTTGGAGCGGGTTCTTCAGCCCCATCTTTGCTACTTTCGATCAGTAATAACAAATCATCTGGGATATAGGCAAATTCTTGTGAGCCCTTATCGGTTTCGAAGAAGGCGCGGGCAAGGAGTCCGCGATAGAAAAGCATTTCGGCTGTGGAGGATGGTTTGAGGTGTGGACGCTCCCTATCGCGTTTGCCTGCGCCCATTTCACGGATGTCCCCGTATTTGCGCGTGAATGCCTGCCATGTGATTCGCCCGCCTGAGTTGACGAGATCTGTAATGGCAGAGTTCGCTTGAGGAGAGAGGGAGCCCATTAATTCAGCAAGCAGTTCAAAGTCGAGAATAGCGGCGGAAAGTTCCTCACGCGCAGAATCCACGTCCGTGGACTCTAATTCGAGTCCCCAGAATTCCGCGAGGATGCGGAGATGTCCGATATCTTGTTTGAGAAGGGAATGAATGAAATCAGGCATAGTACGGATTACAAATTATAAATCGTAATCCGTCGTGTGCAATTAGCCGCGCACTACTTTCAACGCATTCGGCAAAATCTCAAAGCTGACTTTGCGAACATCTGTGCCCGGGCCTGAGAAGATTTCCCCATCGGCGTGAATGTAAAGTGGGCGATCAGCAGAGAGTGTGAATTTTTTGCACGTGCCCATTTTGACCTGTTTGAAGCGGCCGTGTGTGCCTTTCATTACTTCAGGCACGATGCGAAACATCATGGGCCGGCTGACATCGGTGATCATGGCGTAGTGAAAAATGCCATCGTCAATTTTGGCGTCGGGGGCAATCAGGAAGCCACCGCCTTCGCGGGGTCCGTTGCAGATCACGAGATAGATTACTTTTTGATCCCATTTCTCATTGTCGGTTTCAATTTGCATGCTGATGGGGTTATGATCAATGACGATGGTTTGAATGACTGCCGCAAGATACATGAGGAAGCCACGCAGAATGGGAAGTCGATGCGAGCGAATGGTGACGATGGCCCCAAACCCAATACCAAGCGTATTATCAAAATATTCCTTGCGCCCATTTTGGTCGGTCATCAAACCGAGATCGACCGTCGCAGCTTCACCGTTGATCGCGTGTTTGAGGGCATCGGTTGGAGTTTTGGAAGCGTTGATGCCATGCCCGAAATCATTCCCTGAACCGACCGGTACTACCCCGAGAATGGGGCGTTTCTCTTCTGGCACTTGCATAATTCCATTCATCACTTCATGAACCGTGCCATCTCCGCCCATGGCGATGACCATATCATAACCATCGTTGCCGGCTTGTTTTGCCAATTCAATAGCATGTCCCGGATAAACTGTCCCACTCCAATCTACACCGCCATGTTCCTGTGTGATGGAGCGCAAGTCACGTGCCACACGCCAGGCATTGCCCATGTCTGCCATGGGATTCAGAATGATTTTAACTTTGCGGTGCATGGGCATTCTCCTATTTATCATATTGTCACCCTGAGCCGCTCGCGACGAACGCTCCCTCAGAGTGACAAATATGTAGTGATTATAACCCCCGCAAAATAAATCGGATGTTTACTCGCCATCGATATTATGTGTGGCCAATGGACCAGTAATCCCGCGTGCCACCTGGAAACTACCCCGTTCATATTTTTTGGCTCTATATAAGGCCCCATCTGCCGCGCGCAGAAGGTCAGCTCCGTTGCGGGCGTTGACCGGATAAATGGCTATTCCACCTGAGATGCCCAGTTTGAGTTTTTTTCCATCGGGCAATTTAAATTTGAGTTTTTTCATTCCTTCAGTGATCTTCTCTGACACGATCATGGCTGAAGACAGGTCTGATTGGCTTAGGATCAATGTCAATTCATCGCCGCCATAGCGTGCCAGAAAATCGGTATTACGAACACCGCGTGCCATGCTACCGAAAACGAGGCGTAATACATCATCACCAACCGGGTGGCCGTATGTATCATTTACTTCTTTGAATCCATCCAAATCCATCATGACGATGGAAAAGGAATAATTATTTTTGCGCGCCGATTGAATTTCCTCCTCCAGTCTTTCATCCAGGGCGCGGCGGTTGGGCAATCCGGTGAGGGTGTCACTGTAGGCCTGATGGCTCACCATTTGATGCAAGCTGGCGTTTGAAATGGCAATGGCGGCTTGATCTGAAAGCAGCCTGAGCAGTTGAAGTTCCGATTCGTAAAACCCGCCAATGCTGGAACGTGCCAGGTTCATCACGCCCACAACCACATCACCTACTTTAAGCGGCAGCCCAATGATGGAGCCCAGCCAATCAGTGGGCGCATTTGAAAATAGGGGATGGTTTCGCATATCTTCGACGATGATCTTCTCCCCGGTGCGGGCAACTGTGTAAGTCAGACCATTCAGCCTGGGCTTTGACCAAACCTTATTTCGAACTCCATCTGAATCCAACGAGGCGCCAAAGGTCAGTTTTTTGTTTTTGTATAGGAAGATGTGCACATCACGTGCGTTGGCAGTGAGGCGCATGGCTTCTGAAGTGACTGCATCCAAAACATCCGGCAGGTCCAAACTTGAAGTGAGGTGGATGCTTAGCTTCCTGAGTGCGTCGAGTTCGTCAACTTGTTGCTTTAATAGAGCCAGAAGGGCGCGATTATCGAAAAGCCCCTGAACAAGATGCTCGGTGCGTTCGTTATTTTCAGAAGAAAACTTCTCAATCGAGGCTGAGAGAATCTCGAGGAGTTTGAGCAGATATTCCTTTTCTGTTGGGGTTCCGCCCTCTTCTTCCAGCGCACGCCGCGCCATGGACAAAATCTTTAGTCGTGTATCAAACATTCGTTATATTCACCGGTGCGGCATTTAATCATGATTTGCCAAAAAATGGAAAGGGACTTTCGTTCTACAAAGTATTGAATTGTGTTCATTATACTCACAGGTGGGCATGTAACAATTACATGCCCGTTACAACCCTCCCTGAACTGATATGCTACAATGGATATACCCTATCTTGGAGGACACCGTGTCAGATACTTTCCCCGCCTCGGACTCACTCAGGCCTGTCGCAGATGCCCATAGGGGCGCTTCTGCAACCCCGCTGAATCCACGCCGCCGCGGACTCATTATTGGCGCTTCGGATGGGCTCGGCGCCGAACTTGCGCGCAAACTCGCTCAACAAGGATATTCCCTTGCTTTGCTGGCTCGTCGCAAAGACAAGCTTGACGCACTCAGTAATGAGATAAATGCTTCCTTTGGGCAACAGCGTGCGCTTACTTATGAACACGACGTAGCCGAATTTGATAAAGTGCCTGAACTGCTTCGAAAAATTGTGGTCGATTTAGGCGGATTGGATCTAGTTGTGTTTGTGGCAGGAGTTAACTATCCACCAGGTGGAATTGACAAATACAATTTCGAGAATGACCGCAAAATGATCGAAGTTAATCTTATCGGTGCGATGGCGTGGTTGCATCCCATCAGCGAAATGTTTCAAGCTGCGAAGACTGGTCAAATCGTGGGCATTGCCTCCGTGGCTGGCGATCGCGGGCGGGTGGGTAACCCTGGCTACAATACTTCCAAGGCCGGGCTGGCCACATATCTCGAAGCCTTGCGCAATCGGCTCACGCGGCATGAGGTGAATGTGCTTACAGTAAAGCCCGGATTTCTAAAAACCGAGATGCTCAAAGCTGCCCAGGGCTCAACACCCTTTGCCATCGAACCTGAGCAGGCCGCCGAGGATATCGTCAGAGCCATGAAAAGGCGTAAGCAGGTAATCTACACTGCTTCCATTTGGCGCTGGATCATGCTGGCAATTCAACATACCCCTTCCTTTATTTTTAGAAGGTTATCTTTTTAATTCCTCAATTTTTTCTGGAGATAATACAAACTGCAGCTTTGCCTGCGGTCTATATCAATCATGTCCATCAATATCAATACTCATTTCACTCAACTCGAAAACTTTGGGCATTCACTCAAAGCGCCAGCCTATCTTCTCCCGATCAAAACAACAGAAGATATTTATGAAGCCTTTCAACTCGCAAAAAAGCTGGGGCTCAAAGTCACTGCGCGCGGGACAGGTATCAGTTACAACGACGCTTCGTTGAACGGCGGCGGCATTGTGTTGGATATGCGGGAGATGAATCAGATTCTCGAATGGTACCCAACTACCGGTTTGGTCCGTTGCGAAGCTGGTGTCACACTGAAACAACTGTGGCAGCGTGTCGAGCCGGATGGTTGGTGGCCGCCGGTTGTCTCAGGTACGATGAAGACCACGCTGGGAGGGTGTCTCTCTACGAACATTCACGGCAAAAATAATTTTCGGGTGGGGCCCATCGGAGAGCATGTTGTGGAATTTACTGCCATGCTTCCAACGGGCGCACTCGTTAATTGTTCACCCAAACTAAATGCAGACTTGTTCTACGCGATGATCAGCGGACTGGGGATGTTGGGCATCTTCACCTCGATTACGTTGAAGCTGAAACGCATCTATTCCGGACTTATGGCTGTGGATGCCTGGTCCGTGCCGAATCTCAGCCGACACCTGAGTGACCTCAGCGAGAACGCGCCCAATTATGATTATATTGTGGGCTGGCTCGAAACTTTTGCAGGCGGCAAGGGTCTCGGGCGCGGGCAGATTCATGGCGCGCGTAATCTAAAGGACGGTGAAGACTCCAATGCACAACAGACCATACAACTGAAGTATCAGCATTTGCCAGATCGTTTATTCGGTTTGATGCCCAAATCCCTGCTGCATTATTTTATGAATCCATTTGTGAATAACGTGGGATGGCGAGGGGTCAATCTTGCAAAATATCTTACGGCTTCACTGCGGCGACATACCTTTCGACAATCACATGCTGAATTTCATTTTCTATTAGATTATGTACCTAACTGGGAACGTTCAGTTGGGCGGGGCGGCTTGATTCAATATCAATCGTTCGTACCAAAGGAAACCGCTGAAGCTGCTTGGCGTGAAATAATTCAAATTTCCCATCGAACTGGATTGCCCTCCTATCTGGGTGTGACAAAACGTCACCGCCCGGATAAATTTTTACTAACTCACGGCGTGGATGGTTTTTCATTCTCTATGGATTTCAAAGTGACGGAAAAGAATCGTGCCAGGTTAAGCAAAATGTTACAGGAGTTTGATCGTATTATTCTGGATGCGGGCGGCCGTTTTTATTTCGCCAAGAACAGTGAAACCTCCGCTGAAAGTGCCAGAAGGTTTTTGGGTGACGAGACCATCCTGAGGTTCAAAAAACTCAAACAACGTTGTGACCCAAATAATTTGTTAGAATCAGATTTGTATCGTCGTTTGTTCAAATAAACAACCTGGAGATTTTATGGAACAGTACGACTTGATCGTAATTGGCTCGGGTCCGGCAGGGGAGAAGGGGGCTGCGCAGGCGGCTTATTTCAATAAGCGGGTTGCACTCATAGAGCGCGCTCCCTATGTAGGGGGCGCAGGGATTAATACAGGGACTGTTCCGTCAAAGACCTTACGGGAAGCAGCATTATATTTTTCAGGCTTACAGCAGCGCGGTTTGTATGGCATTGATTATTCTCTCAAGGAAAATATATCCGTGGCGGATTTTATGCACCGCGAAAAAATTGTTGTAGAGAATGAGCGTCATATAATACAAAACAATATTCAACGCCATAATATCGAATTGATTCATGGTGCGGCTTCGTTCAAAGATGCCTATACAATGCGCGTGTCTTCGCCTGATGGCGAAACAGAAATCAGTGGTGATATCATCCTGATTGCTACTGGTTCATCTCCTTATCATCCACCTGGGATTCCATTTGATGGGGATTTGATCTACGACTCCGATACGATCTTGCATATGAACCGCATCCCCAGAACGATGGCAGTTGTGGGTGGCGGGGTGATCGGTTCAGAGTATGCTTCGATCTTTACGGCGCTTGGTGTCGAAGTGACATTGATCGAGCCCAAGGAGCGCATCCTGCCCTTTGTGGATTCAGAGATTATCGAGCGCCTGAAGTATCAGCTTGAGTTGCTGGGGTTGCACTTTTCCCTCAACGATAAAATGACTGCCATAGAGCGTCACGATAAGGGTCATGTTCAATTGACACTTGAAAAGGGTGGTGTAATGGAGTTCGACATTGCCCTGATCGCTTCAGGGAGGCAGAGTAATGTGGAAGGACTGGGGTTGGAGCAAATCGGCGTGAAGATGGGCAACCGTGGTCTGATCCTCGTCAACGAAAAATTTCAAACCAATGTGCCCAACATTTACGCGGCTGGTGATGTGATCGGTTTCCCGGCTCTGGCTTCCACTTCCATGGAGCAGGCGCGCGTGGCGATGGTCCATGCCTTTGGTTTGGCCTATAAGGAATTTATGTCACCTGTTTTGCCGTTGGCAGTCTATGCCATCCCTGAAATTTCTTCTGTCGGCGTGACAGAAGATGAATGCCAGACGAAACAAATCCCTTATCTGATCGGGCGGGCATTTTACGAGAATAACCCCCGCGGACAGATCATCGGCGATATGAGTGGGATGATCAAACTTATCTTTTCTCCAGCGGACAAGAAACTACTCGGCGCCCATATGATCGGCGAGCAAGCTTCTGAGTTGATTCACATTGCCGCACACGTGATGCTGGCAAATGGGACGATCGATGCCTTCATCCAGGCCGTTTATAACTATCCAACATTGGCAGATGCGTATAAATATGCTGCATATGATGGCTTGGGAAATTGGGAGAAGTGGAAAAAATCAAATCAGAGTAATAGTGGATGAGTATCGAAATTCTTGACCTTGGTTTGATCGAATACAAAACGGCGTGGAAATTACAAGATCAATATGCAGCTGAAATAGCGCAGGGGAAACGTCCGCCGACGTTGTTATTGTTAGAGCATCCTCACGTATACACGTTTGGGCGGCGTGGGAAGCAGGAGAATTTGTTATGGGGTGAGTCGCAGCTCAAAGAAAAGGGAATTGCTATTCATTGGGTGGATCGCGGTGGAGATGTGACGTATCACGGGCCGGGACAGTTGGTTGGATATCCATTACTTCCATTGGGAAAAGTAGATTCTGATAATAAACTTCCGCAAGCCGATTACGTTGGCTACGTTCGCAAGTTGGAAAAAACACTCATTGTCGCTTTGGCGAACCTGGGTCTCGCGGCGGGACAGCGACAGGGCCTCACGGGAGTATGGATTCAAGCGGATGTCCATTCGCGCTGCCCAAGATGTAAACCAGAAGATCGCAAAAAACCAGCCAAGATAGCGGCGATCGGTGTGAAGGTGGATGCGCGCGGCGTGTCACGGCATGGCTTTGCGCTGAATGTGAACCCAGATATGGAATATTGGGATGGCATCATCGCCTGTGGGTTGCAGGACGAGCCAATTGTGTCATTGGCAGATCTTTTTGAGAATCCACCCACTCTGGAGACTGTCAAGCGGGAAGTGGTCAACGCATTTCGGGAAGTGTTTGAGATGTGAATAAAGATGCAGGGCAATCATGTTGCTTAAACAGAGACAGGCTCCGGCTGAGAAAGAGGCGGAGCCTGTCCTTTTTAAGTCCAATATAAATCAGGCTTGTGAAGGAGTCGTCGCTTTTACGGTGGCTTTGTTATCGCGTCGCCAAAAAACAAAGACAGTGGCAATGTAGGCAAAGTAGGCGATTATTTCCGTAAGAGATGGGTTGCCGTTGTAACCGAATAGGGTTTCAAGCAGTTGCCCAACCAGTGAATCTTCGTTGAGGATTGTATTCACATCCCAAACATGTTCGACGATAGCTGGAATCCAACCGACCTCGTTGAATTCATGGACGCCGTGTGCTACGAGTCCAGCGGCAAAAAGAATGAGTAGGAACCCGGTCACTTGGAAGAAGCGCCGCAGGTCAAGGCGGACAGTGGTGGCAAAGAGCGTCCAGCTCAGTAGGGTCGCGGTGCCAAGGCCCAGAATGGTGCCAACCAGGGTTTGAATAATGTTACTGGTGGCGTGGCTCGGGTCACCGGCAAAGAAAGCAGCAGTGATGAACAGGGCCAGTTCAATGCCTTCGCGCACGACGGCCACGAAAGCCAGCCAAAAGACCGCGCGTTTGCCTGCCGACGCGGCAGCTTTATTTACACCAGCTTCGAGTTCGCTTTTCAGAAAACGCGACTGTTTACCCATCCAAAAGATCATCCAGGTTAGGATGCCCGCGGCGATGAGCATGGTGATGCCTTCAAAGATTGCTTCGGCGGGGTCTTCCAGGGACATGCCGAAACTGGTAAGCAGAATAGCCGTCAGTATGCTGACGCCCACCGTGCTCAACACGCCCAGCCAGACGGTAAGCATAAGGTCATTGCGGCGAATCTTGTTGACTGCACCGAGGACGATGCCAATGATGAGGGCGGCTTCAAGTCCTTCGCGCAGAGATAGTAAATAAGTAGGTAACATTGAGTAAGCTCCTGATTAGTTATTCGATGGTGTGCATGTTAACCAATCAGAGGGAAATAATCCAGATATGTGTATGTAACTTCAGATACACCAGCTTGATACTCTTTCTCAACCTGATTGAGACTTCTTTTGTGTTAATAGCCCAGCGCCCCACAAATTCGATTTTGTGAGGCGCTGGGCATTGTTTACGGGAGGGAGAGTTATTTGCTCTTTTTTGCAGAGGTGGTTTTCTTCGTTTTTGCCATACGGCGATAGGGAGGCATGTCAATGACGCAGATCTGACACTTGCTGGTATCCAGCAATTTATTCCATAGACTCGGATAACTCTTGGCAAAACTTTCCGGGTCAAGCGTGGAGGTGATGACCATTGGCATATTGGCATAATAACGATGATTCAACAGCTGATGCAATTTATCCTCCGCCCATACGGAACTGATTCCGCTTTCCTTCAAATCATCGAGCATGAGCAAAGGTGTAGTGCGGATTTCATAGGCGCGGCGGTCAAACGTCACGTCTGAGTTGGGGCGGAAGGTGGCTTTCAGGTAATCGAGCAGGTTTGAGACTTCGACGAGAATCGCTTGTCCACCCAACAGCAAGCGATAATTCCCAACCGCCGCGGCGAGATGGGTTTTGCCAGAATGGGAGCCTCCCAGAATCACGAGCCAGCCGTTCGGGCTTTCTGCAAATTGTACGGCCGCATCGAGCGCCTCATGCAGACGCTTGACGTGTTGCGGGGTGACCTTCTCTCGCACAATCTCCTTGTCCTTGACGGATCTGCCATATCTGTCCTGACGTTCCTTGGTGATGGTCGTGACGATTTCCTTGCCCACCTCATCATCGCGTGTTTCAAAATTCCCAAATGACATCTCCTTGATGTGCGAAAGGGACAGCATCGAGATGCCGGGGTTGCTCGTCTCGGTGGGGCGGCGATAATCGGGCGCGGTAATGCGAATGTATTTCACGAAATCGGCATCCTGCAAGCGCGAGCGAATGCGGCTTTCGATTTCATCCAGGATCAAATTCGTCGTAATGACTGTCGGAAGTTTGTTGATATAGCGGTAGTTGATGATCTGGAACAGTTTTTCCTGGGCCCACGGCGTAGCGTTTTGAGTTCCGAAATCATCCATCACCAACAAGTCTGCATTGCGGATATCCTCAAAGCGTGCTTCGAAAGTTGTTTCCGGGTCGTTATAGGCAAAGCGTAGTGAATCCAATAAATCTGGAACAGTAATAAATAACGTAGGTACACCTCTTTGCACGCACGCATTGGCAATAGCCGCAGCGAGATGCGTCTTGCCGCAACCATACGAACCTTCCAGCAACAACCAGGTTTTGAGCGTCTTTGCGAAATCTTCTGAAGCATCCAGCGCATCGCGCAGGCTGGCAACTTCCTGTGGTGAAACAAATTCTGCCTTGGGGTTGCCCGATGAGTTGAAGTTGGCAAAAGTCAGATGACTCAACCGTTCCAGGTTGCTCATTTCATACAACCGCTGGCGTGCATTGTCTGCAATTTCAGTCGCCCGGCAAACGCATGGCTCAAGCTTGCCA
>Ga0070699_100002181_pt1 | contig 17723 bp, 16 predicted proteins | sample KBSK1503metaG_FD_65473 | JGI IMG/M metagenome (GOLD analysis project Ga0070699, IMG submission 65473) | Corn, switchgrass and miscanthus rhizosphere microbial communities from Kellogg Biological Station, Michigan, USA - KBS K1-50-3 metaG | ecosystem: Host-associated > Plants > Roots >... | reverse complement strand
TCCCAAGCACGGCTCCTGGCTCAACCTCGTCGAAGGCTTCTTCTCCAAGCTGGCCCGCTCCGTCCTGCGCCATATCCGTGTCTCCTCCAAACAGGAGCTCAAGGAGCGCCTCATGGCCGCAGTCGATTACTTCAACCGCGATCCAGTCGTTCACACATGGACCTACAAGCTCGACAAGGCCGCCTGATATGATTCGAATTTCAAAATCGCTGACCTAGTCACGCGAACTGTCCTGATCACCGGAAGCATTGCACAACCTGCCATCGGAATTGACGATGAAGGTAACCAGGTCACCTGGGGGTCCGTCGCGTCCGTAGGCACCTAGTCCAGCGCTTCTTGGCTATGCAGGCATGATCAATTTATGAGATAGGGACTCACACCGTGCTCACCGGGAACTTGGCCGAGGTCATTCCCGAACGCGCCAGCCAGTGCATGCACGCTGGATTATTTTGCCATGCCGGAGATGGCTTGAGCATGAAGCGAACTACCGCTTGTGAGGGCGATGATGGGAATCGCAGATCTCGCAATCAAGTCTCGTCTGCGCCACCCCACACGCGAAGACCGTTCAAGACCGTGGTCCGTCGATTCTAGACCGGAACGCACAGGGCATTCGGCACGAGAAGATTGTCGTAGACGCAACGGCGCTCGGCGAGCTTCAGCGCGCCACCTACGCGACGAAACACGTCATAGTAGACGCCGACCTGATGCAGCGTCGCATCGGGGCGATCGAACAGTACCTGAAGCACGACATAGTTCGCGCGGGCCTTCACCGTTCCATTGCTCTCCGCACTCAGGACAACCTGGTTTGCGATGATGTGCCGCAAATAACGCGGCGCAAACATCGAAGTTTCCATGAGCGCGAATGCGCGATCGTGGATCATTCGCTTGTTCTCACAATAGATCAAGCCGACCGGCAGTCCGCGGTCGAAATTTTCGCGCGACAGGACAACGTACAGCGCATCGTCGGTGAACATTTCTGTCCAATCCGCCAGTCGCTGCTCGTCGAGCGCCTGCGCATATCGCGCGTTGAAGGATTCGATCTCATGATGCAACAGCAGAGCTTGCAGGCGCGAATCCAGCGACGCGGCGTCGGGCGGGTGATCACGCGTCAGAGCGGGTTCACCCATGGTTCTAGAGCCCCATCTCCGCGCGCCAGTGCTGATACATGGCCCGGATCGATGCTTCCGAGATCAAACTGTCGGAAGTGCCCGCCGCAACTGCGGGATCGAGCTTCACCAGATGCTGGCCGCCCGGAACGTGCTGCATTCCGTCCTGCACAAACTTGATCGCCTCGTTGTCCTCCAGGCCGAGGAAGCCGGCCGGGCCCATGAGATTACCCTGGCGTAGACGATGGCGGATCATCTCGTCGTCGTCGCCTTCGAAGCCGAACATCGTCCACTTCATAATGAACTCGTGCGGACCAGTCGGTACAATTTGGCGCACGCCGAGCGTATTCATCTCGCGCTGGATGATCAGATTCGGCCAGATGGTCGCCATCGTCACGGACCAGGGACTGTCGAACTCCTCGATGAAGTCCATGAAGCGCGGCTCCGCCAGGGTCATGCCGTCGCGATAGGCGCGCATCTCCTTCTTGGCATCGCTGGAAACGCTCTTGCGCTCTGACTTCGCCGACGCCATCACGCCGTGCCGTCCGGTCGCGTCGGCAAGCATGAGCGACCGGTTACCGGCCACCAACAGCCCGAACGTCACGAGGAAAGTGTGCAGCAGCGTGGCGTGATAAGGATCCTTGAGGTTCTCGTGGTAGAGCTTCCAATTGCCGGGCAGCGTGTGGCGGTAGTAACCCAGAAGCCTTGGCTTGCGGCCGTCGAAGGTCGCCTCGAATTCCTTAAGCACGTCCGGCCCGAGGTAATCCTGAAACGATTCCATGTCGCGGACATAGGAAGCGAACACGACGCCGCGGTGAGTCGTGACCTTGAGCCGATGCAATCCATGCTGCGCGTTGTCGAAGTCGGCGGGCATGCCGCCCTTTCCGTTTACGCCGCGTCGGAATGGAACGCCGGCGAGATTGCCTCGAAGATCGTAGGACCATTGATGGTAAGGGCAGACGAATTCTTTGACGTTACCGCTGAGTTCGCGACAGAATTCTGCGGCGCGATGTGAACAGCGGTTCTCGACGACATTGATGGAGCCATCGTCGGCGCGCACGACGACCACAGGCGTTGGACCGACATTGGAGCGGATGAAGTCGCCGACCTTAGGCACTTCGCATTCCAGGGCGACGTAGTTCCAGGTGCGGCCGTGAAAAATCTTCTCGATCTCGCGCTCATAGATCGTCTGATCGGTATAGACCCAATCGGGGATGCGCGTGAGTCCTTCCACTGGCCAAACGTAACGCTTCGTCAGCGAAGGCTCAGGTTCCGTGTTCATGGCGACAATCTTCCGAGTATTCGCTTTGCTGTCCTCTTCAGCAGCCTGAACGCCATCCGCCGCTTTGCGATCCGGCGCCACGTTCGCCACGACCTGCGCTGAGGCGGCCGGCCGCTCTATATCGATGAAGACGTCATCGCCTTCGAGCTTCACGGCATAGGTGCGGAGGTCCTCTGTCACCGGCGCACACAGCGCCTTGCCGGAGCGAATGTCGAATTGGCCTTGATGCAACGGGCACTCGATCCTGCCGTCTTCGACGAAGCCGTCGCTCAACAATGCCAGCGCATGGGTACAAATTCCGGAGGTGGCAAAGACCTCATTCGATAACCGGTAAAGCGCGATGGGCGAGCCATTCACGTCTACGCCCAGCACGCCGTCCACGCCGATTTCGCTGAAGGATGCGACCCTCTGCCATGCCATCGTCTGCGGCCCGAAAACGAATGGTCAGCATAGCTTTGATTTTTCGCAAGGCCAATAGGTCCGTGAACTTTGCGCAATCGTGGCAAAGTCTTTCAGGTAATCAGCATACCATCATATCTTTCTAGCGCCTGAACGGGCGGCGTAGCCAATCAATGAACCACGACCAGAGGAACCGGCCGGCATTGAATGGCGTGCGGGGCGCTGCGCGCGTCTCTGCTCCTGCAAGCCGCGCATTGAGATTGGCGGCAAAGTCGGAAACCAAGCGACGGCCAAGCTCGAGGACAAGGCCCGAACGCGAAAATTGGGCGAGCGCGCCTTGCAAGCTGTATTCAACCGTCAAGAACACGCGCGTCTGCTGGCCTGCGGCCTCCGGCGCAAGGCGATAGACGATTTCACCCTTGGTCCGCGAGCCGGTACCCTTGTCGCTGCCCGCGCCGCGAATGATACCGCGCTGCGCCCGATCGTCGCGCTCGATCACGGCGGAGCCGGCGAAGCCGGCCTGGATCGGACCGAGCTTTATCCGCATCTTTCCCTTCGCGGTATTCGCGTCGTGCTCGGTCAACTCGGCCCCGTCGAGGCAGGCGGCCACGGCAGGGATGTCCGCGAACGTCGCCCATACGGTCGCCGGCGATCTCGCCACCACAAAACTCTCCTCGAACCGTGTCCAGCCCGTACGTGCCTCTTCGAGCGCGCTCGCCGGTGCGGGAATCGACGGCGGCGCGACTTCGCCAGCCGGCACGAAGGCATGAAGAGGAGCTGGCTGCGCCGCCGCCGCGGATGTGACGGCCGTGGGTTTCGACCGGCGCGCCGCGACCACGCTTTCCACCGCGTTGATGATGCCCAGATATCCCGTGCACCGGCACAGATTGCCGGAAAGCTCGACCCGGATCCGGCGCGCGTCCGCGTCCGGGAGCCGTTGCACGATGTCGCGCGCCGCGATCAGCATGCCGGAGGTACAGAAGCCGCATTGCAGGCCATGCTCGCGCGAAAATGCCATGCGCAGCTCCTGCATGATCGGATCATCGTCGAAGCCTTCGATCGTTTGCACCGCAAAGCCGTCGCACTGAACCGCATAGGTGATGCAGGCGCGCGCAGGCTTATCGTCGATCAACACGGTGCATGCGCCGCATACGCCGTGTTCGCATCCGAGATGGGTTCCCGTCAGGCGGCAATGCTCGCGCAGGAAATCGGCCAGATGGGTGCGCGGCTCGACCAGCGCCTGGACCTTCCGACCGTTCACGCTCAGCGCAACCGGCGTCATGATGCGAACACCTGCATCAAGGCGCGCGTCACCGCGGCTGCCGCCATGCTTTGCTCGACCGCATCGAGATCGCTAACCGATTGCGCGAGCGCGTGGCTCACCGCTTCAGTTGAGGCAGCGAGATCTCCTCGTTTTGCCACCTGCTGGGCCAATGACGTGAGCGGCTGGGGTGTCCCGCGCAGCGCGCCGAGAAAGATGCTAGCCACGCCGGATTCGGGATCAAAGACTGCGGCCGCGCTCGCTTCGGCAAACTCGCCCGTCTTGCGACAGAATTTGTAGAAGCCGTATCGTCCGGCGCGCGACAGCTTCGGGACATCGATCGATTCGATGACTTCGTTTGCCGCAAGCGTCGTTGTGAAGGCCCCTTGGATGAAGTGCGCGACCGGAAGGTTGCGCGGCGTGGGACCGCGAATATTGACGGATGCGCCGAGCGCGGCAAGGGCGAGCGGCCAATCCGCCGCAGGATCGGCGTGAGCGAGACTGCCGCCGATAGTGCCGCGGTTGCGCACCGAACGATAGGCGATGGCCGCCGCCACCTCGCACAGCATCTCGCTGCCGGAAAGCCGGCCGCGCGCATCCTCCAGACGGGCGTGGGTGACGCCGGCACCGATGCGCCACGTGCGACCGGCATCTTCCATTTGCTGAAGCGCCTCGAGCCGCGAGATGTCGACCAGGAGGGCAGGGCGCGCGAGCCGCAAATTCAACATAGGTCCCAGCGACTGGCCGCCTGCCAAAATCTTGGCGCCTTCCGCCTTCGCCAGGGCGGCCAATGCCTCCCCGACGTCACCGGGACGCACATAGTCGAAGCGCGCGGCCTTCATGCGGTTTCCATGCGCGGCTCGGTCGAAGGCTTAGCGCGGTCGATCGCCTCGAGCAGCCGGCGCGGGGTGAGCGGCGTGTCGGTCAGTTCGACGCCCAACGCTCGCAATGCATCGTTGACCGCGTTGAAGATCACCGCAGGCGGGGCGATCGCTCCGCCTTCTCCCATGCCCTTAATGCCGAACTCGGTGTAGGGCGACGGCGTCTCCACATGATGGATGCGGATGGCAGGAATCTCGGTAGGCCCCGGGAGGAGATAGTCGGCAAAGGTCGAGGCAAGCGGCTGTCCATTCGGGTCGAACGGGCTCTCCTCGTAGAGCGCGGTACCAATGCCCTGGGCTGCTCCTCCGAGCGTTTGGCCTTCGACCACCATCGGATTCACCAGCGTGCCGCAATCCTCGACGATGACGTAATCGAGAATCTCGACCGCGCCCACCTTGGTGTCGACGGCCACGACCGCGGCATGCGAGGCATAGCTAAACGCACCCGTGTCGCGTTTGGGGCGAAAGCCGACCGTGGCCTCGAGCCCGCCGAGATCGACATCGGGCGGCAGCTCTTGCGGCCGCAAATACCAGGCTTCGGCGACGTCGCGCAGTGAGATCGATTTTCGCGGCCCGATGATTTGCCCGTTTTCGTATTTCATCGTGGCGACGGCAGCCTGCATGAGATGTGCACCGATCGCGAGGAAGCGGGGGATGAGCACCTTGCACGCATTGGCGACCGCGCCGCCCGCCATCACGATGCTGCGCGAGGCATAAGTGCCGGTGGAGTAGGGCGTGCTGCCGGTATCGCCGAGCACGACCCGGATGTTGGCGATGTCGATGCCCATGACTTCGTGTGCGATCTGAGCGAGCGTCGTCTCCATGCCCTGGCCATGCGAGTGGACGCCGGCGCGGACTTCGAGCCCCCCATCCGGCGTCACTCGCACCGTGGCCTGGTCGTAGCCGGGAATGATCGGCAAGCCCCAGCCCGAGAACACGCTGGTGCCGTGCGCGGTCTGCTCGCAATACGAGGCAAACCCGACCCCGATCAGTCGGCCATCGCGTTCCCCGCGCCGCTGCCGCTCGCGCCACGCTTCGAGGCCGATCTTTTCGCGAGCGAGGCTGAGCGCCTTGCGATAGTCGCCGCTGTCGTAGTGTTTGCGCGCCACGTTGTCGTAGGGCATGTCGGCGGCCGAGACGAGATTGTCGTGACGGACCTCCCACGGCTCGCGACCGACGGCGCGCGCGATCGCGTCGATCACCAACTCCATGGCGAAACAAACACCGGTCCGGGCTACGCCGCGATAGGGCAGGAAGCCGGGCTTGTTCGTCGCCACGCACTGGGTCCGGCAGCGGTAGCCGCGGAAATCGTAAGGCCCTGGAAGGTTGCCGGTTGCCTGTCCCGGTTCCAACGCCACCGTGAACGGCCAAGCCGAGTACGCGCCGCCGTCGATCGTGATTTCCGCATCGAGCGCCAGCAACCTGCCGCGTTCGTCGGCATGGGCAGTCAGCCGGTATTGATGTTGTCGCGAGTTGGCGCCGACCACCAGATGCTCGCGGCGATCCTCGACATAGCGGAACGGCCGTTGGAATTTCAGCGCCAGCCACGCCACGCAGAGCTCTTCCGGCTGCAGGATACATTTGTAGCCGAAGCCGCCGCCGACATCGGGCGAGATCACGCGCACGCGCCCTTGGTCGATGCCGAGAAACTGCGCCAAGCCGACACGGATGATGTGCGGGACCTGGGTCGAGGCATAGACGACGAGCTGGTCGCTGCGATCGTCCCAGTGGGCGAGCACGGCTTTGCCTTCCATCGGCACCATGGCCTGACGCGCAAGCGCGATCTCGCGCCGGATCACGACTGGCGCACCTTTGGCCTTTGCCTCGAAGCCGCTCTCGTAGTTGAGCGTGAGAAAGACGTTGTCCTTCCATTGCTCGTGGACACGGACCGTCGACTCCATCCTCGCTGCCTGCGCATCCACGAGGACCGGCAGCTCGTCGAATTCGACGTCGATCTGTTCGCTGAGATCCTCGGCCTCGGCCCGCGTCGGGGCGACGCACATTGCGATGGCTTCGCCCACGAAGCGCACCTTCTCTTGCGCCAGCGGGTGCCACTCGGACAATTTGTAGCCCGGCACGGTTGTGGGTGCGACGATCGCTGCGACATCGCCCAGATCGGCGCGGATGAAAACCTGGTTTTCGGTGCCGGTGGGCTTGACGATGCGCCGGATGCGGCCATGCGCAATGGGGCTGCGGAAAAAGGCAACCTCGCTCTGCCCAGGAAGGATCATATCCGAAACGAAGTTGCCACGACCGTGCAGATGGCGGGCGTCCTCCTTGCGCTGGATCCGGGCTCCGATCCCTTGCGTCATGCTTGATCTCGATGCAAAGCCAACACGACCGCCGCCAAGCATCGGTCTCTCATGTGGTGGCGGCGTTGGCACTACCGCGGCTGTGCGGACATGACGAAGCGATAGTTGTCGAGCGTGTTCTCGGCGATGCGGAACCAAAGATTGGAATCCGCCAGGAACTTCTGCCACGACTCGTAAATCAGCTTGAAATCCGCGCTCCTGCCAGCGAGCTCGTCGTAGGTCTCGAACGCCGCTTTGTAACATGCGTCCAAAACCGGACGCGGAAATTGCCGCAGCTGGACTCCTGCCGCCACGAGCCGGCGCAACGCCTCCGGGTTTCTGGTGTCGTACTTGGCCATCATCAGGACGGTTGCTTCGGCGCACGCCGCCTCCACCGCGGCTCGATAGGACTCCGGCAAAGCCTCCCAATGTTGGAGATTGACGAGCAGTGTGACCTGAGCGCTGCCTTCCCACCAGCCAGGGTAGTAGTAGTACTTGGCGACCTTGTGCAGCCCGAGCTTCTCGTCGTCGTAAGGACCGATCCACTCGGCGGCGTCGATCGCGCCGCGTTCGAGGGATGGATAAATGTCGGCCGTGGGAATCTGCAGTGGCACAATGCCGAGCTTCGTTAGGATCATGCCACCTAGTCCGCCGATGCGGAACTTGAGCCCTTTGAGGTCGTCAACGGAGTTGATCTCCTTACGGTAGAAGCCACCCATCTGCACGCCCACATTGCCGCAGGGAATGGGCAGGATTCCGTCCTTCTTGAATAACCCGCGGATGAGCTCCAGCCCCCCGCCGTAATTCATCCAGGCCTGCTGCTGGCGTGTGTTGAGCCCGAAGGCGAGCCCGGAATCGAACGCGACCGCGGGGTTCTTACCGATATTGAACGAGGTGAGCGTGTGGCCGCACTCGACGGTGCCGTTTTGTGTCGCATCCCAGACTTGCAGCGGCGGCACGATTTCCCCGCCCGCGAAGCTCTGGATCTGGAATGTCCTGTCGGTCAGTTGCCCCACGCGTTGACACATAGCTTCGACACTGCCGTAAAGCGTATCGAGACTCTTCGGCCAGCTCGTTGCCAGCCGCCAACGCACTGGGGCACCGGTCTGAGCGATCGCCGGTCTCGCAACCGCGGTTGCAGCCACGCCCGCGCCCGCTCGCATGAGAAACGCACGCCTTTGCATTTTGGCTCTCCCGCTGAGATGTAACTGCTCGAACCTGCACCGCCGTCGGATTTGCAGTTTTTTTGCCGGTTGCACCTGCGCGCAGCGTGGATAAAAGCCTAACACAGTCCCGGACGCGTGCAAGTATGACCGTATACTGAGTATTTGCCGCTGCGCAGGAGACGGGAACTGGTGCGACGAGGAGGAGGGCCAATGGCGACAAGAACGAAAACGGCAAGAAAACACGTACAAAGACTCGCCGGCAAGAAGAAAGGCCGGCGAGGCAAGGCCAAGAAAAGATCATTGCATACCGGCACGGTCCATTCCGAGATGCCGCTGTGGGGGCGGCCCGGCTATCTTCTGCGGCGCTTGCATCAAATCCACTATGCGCTGTTTTTCGAGGAATGCGCGGGATTCGACATCACGCCGGTTCAGTACGGATTGTTGACGACGCTCTCGCTCAACCCCGATCTCGACCAAAATTCATTGGCCCGCGAACTCGGAATCGACCGCACCAATGTCGCCGACGTCCTCAACCGCCTCGCGAGACGTGGGCTCCTAGAGCGGCGCCGCAGCCCGGACGATGGACGCATGGTCCTTGCGCGATTGACCCGCCCCGGCGAGCGACTGACGCGAAAGATGTATCGGCCGATGCGACGTGCCCAGAAGCGTCTGCTCGAGCCGCTTCTCGCGCAAGAGCGTGACGCGCTTATCATAACGCTGATCCGTCTCATCAACGGCAACAATCATCTTGGGCGAACGATCTTTCAGCCCAGCTGAAGTCGACAACCGAGAACGGGGTGGGTCTTGTCGATGCCCGCCGGCGCCGTCCGGTTCAGAATGCGTCGGCTTGAGTGTTGGGCTGCGTCGTGCGAAAGGCGTCGAGGGCCATGCATCGCTCGAAGATCGCAGTCAGGATGCAGTAGTCGTCGAGCGGACAATCGAAGCGCTGGGCATTGAAAATCTGCGGCACGAGACAAATATCCGCCATAGTGACGGTATCGCCATAGCAGAAGCGACGAGCGATGCCCGCGCTAGCCAGGTAAGTCTCCAAACCTCCCAGTCCCTCCGCGATCCAATGGCGATACCACGTCTTGGTCGCTGCCTCGTCGGCACCGAATTGCGTCTGGATGTGCTTGAGCACGCGCACGTTGTTGAGAGGGTGAATATCGCAGCCGATGATTTGCGACACCGCCCGCACGTAATGGCGTCCGTACACGTCTGTCGGCATCAGCGGCGGCTCCGGGTAAACCTCGTCCAGATACTCGATGATGGCCATGGATTGAATGAAGGACTGATCGCCGTCGATCAGCAAGGGCACTAATCCTTGAGCATGCAGCGCTCGATATGAGGTCGTTCGATGCTCCATTTTTGGCAGGCTTACGTAATGCGGCCTGTATTCGAGCCGCTTGTAGGCCAGCGCAATGCGAAGCCGGTATGAGGTGGATGATCGGAAGAACGTGTATAAATCGCGCGGCAAACGTCTACTCCGCCGCAGCGGCTTTGCTGAGAATCTCGTCCGGCGTCGACGAGACCACCTCGACATATTTGGGAATGAACGTCCCCCCTTCGATATACTTGATGAAGTCTGGCTTAAGTTCGTTGGCCAGAACCTTGCGGATGCGCGCGTGCTCTTCGATATCGAACCACTCCGCGATCAGGAAGAAACGTTGTGGATCCTGGGTGTCGCGGCATAGCACGCCGTCCTTCACTTGAGCCCGCGACTTGTGCATAGGGTTGCCGTCCGAATAGTCGAACTTCTCAAACGAGCGGATGAATTCCTCCTCCTTGCCCTTGCTCACGCGAAAATCATAGATGTGCAGAAAGTTACCCTTCGTTGCGAGGGGTTCTTGCGCCATGGCGTCCTCCTGTTCTTGATCGATACGAAGGTACGCTGATGAATTTTTGAAAGCAACCACGCTCGATGTAGCTGGAGATCGTCGTAGCGCAAAAATATGTTGGCGATGGTCGTCGGCGCATCGATGCCATCGGCAAGTGGTGCACCGCCGATCGCCGATCCGGGGTGGGGCGTCGCCAACGGGCGGCGAAGTTGCCGAGTGGCTTCTTGCTCCGCGGATGATAAAAGATTGGCAGGCGCACTGGTTTCGGGCTTAAATGAAACGATAGCCTTGAGGGAGAGGGCCATGAGAATACATTCCCGCATTCTGTGTATCGGTGTGGCTGCAAGCGTTGCGCTGTTCGCTGCCGCGAATGCCGCCCACGCGCAAGACAAGGCGATCAGGATCGGAGGCTTGTTCGCGATGTCGGGCCCGGGTTCTTATTTCGGGGTACAGGACAAGCAGGGCATTGAGCTTGCTATCGAGCAGCTCAACAAGACTGGGGTCGACGGCTACAGGTTCGAGGTCCAGTATGAGGATTCGGCATGCAGCCCGCTGCCGGCGACGCAGGCAGCCAAGCGGATCCTCGAGCAATACAAGCCCCACGTCGTGCTCGGTGAAGAGTGCTCGGACGCGACGCTCGCAGTCATGCCGCTCATGGAGCAGGCGAAGGTGCCGCTGCTCAACGCGGGCTCCTCCTCGATCAAGATCACCGATCCCGGTAACCCGTGGACGTTTCGCATCATGCCCAACGAGGTGATGCAGGGCGTCGACATCGCGACCAATGCCTATAAGCGCCTTAACGCGCGCACCGCGGTACTGCTCTATGAGAACACCAATGCTGGGATCGGCAACGCGAAGGTCTTCGGCGACACATTCAAGTCGCTCGGCGGGCAAATCCTTGCCGACATCGGCTTCGGCCGCGACGTGAACGACTTCACCGCGATCGCGACGCGCATCGCCGGTCTCGGCAAAGTGGATGTGATCCCGACCTACACGCTCGAGGGCCAGGGCTTGCGCATCACGCAAGCGCTGGCGCAGGCCGGCGTCACCAAGGGTGGCGGCGGACAATCGATCCAGCTCGGCACGATCTGGTTACCCTTCGGTTTCGAGCAGAAGGCGGGCAAGGCGGCACTCGGCTACGTCCGCATCGTCCAATTCGATCCGACCGACAAACGCGAGGTGGTGCAGAACTTCATTCGCTCCTTCAAGGCCAAATACAATCAGGAACCGACGCACATCAATGCCCACGCCTTCGATCAGATCCTGGTCATCGCTGACGTCGTTCGCCGCGGCGGCAAGGACTCGCAGTCGATTCGCGATATCATGACCACTACAAAGGACTTTTCCGGTGTGACCGGCAGCGTCGAATTCGATAAGACCAATCAAAACATCAAGATGGATACCATCCACTATATGGAGACTTTGCCGGATCTGTCATGGAAGGCGCTCGGCTGGAACTGAGCGGTCATGCTGACCGTCGCCCTCCAGCAGGGAATCAATGGCATAGTCGTCGGAAGTCTCTATGTCCTCGTGGCATTGGGCCTCACCCTTATCTACGGCGTTCTCGTGCAGATCAACTTTGCGCACGCGGACGTCGTGACCATCGGCGCGTTTGCGGCCTATTTCTTCACGTTCGTCTTCGGCGGCAATTATCTCGTCAGTATCGGCATCGCGCTCATGGTCGGCGCCGCGCTCGGTTGGCTCGTAAACGCGGCGATCTTCGCGCCGCTGCGCGAACGCGGCAGCGAATTGTTGCCGCTGATCGCGACCATCGGCGTGTCCATTCTGCTGCAGAACGCGATGCTGCTCTGGTTCGGGCCGATCCCGTATGCCTTCGATAGTCCCTACAGCAATAAAGTCATGCGGCTCTGGGGCGGCACGTTCATCACCTGGCAGAACCTGATCATCATCCTTGTATCCACGCTCACCATCGCGCTGCTCTATGCATTCATGAAATTCACCTTCATGGGCAAGGCGCTGCGCGCGGTCGCACAAGACCGCGAGACCGCGGGCCTCATGGGTATCAATCCCAATCAGCTCATCATGCTGACCTTCGTGATTGCCTCCGCGCTCGCCGGCATGGGCGGCGCCATGCTCGGACCAATCCTCGTGCTAACGCCCTTTGCCGGCACGAGCGTGATCGTGAAGGCTTTCGCCATCGTCATCATCGGCGGGTTCGGCAACGTCGAGGGGACGATCATCGCAGGGCTGGCGGTGGGTTTGATCGAAAGCTTCACGACCCAACTCGTGAATCCGGGGCTGACCGATCTCGTCGTCTTCACGCTGCTCTTGCTGATGCTCGCATTCCGTCCGACCGGGCTGATCGCCGAAAAGCGTGAAGAGAATGTCTAGCGAGGGTCATCCGGCGCTTGCCGTGCCACCCGATCGGGCCTGGATTAACCGCCGCGGGTGGTTTTTTGTCGTCGCTGTCATCATCGCCGTTTTGCCGCTCGTCTTTCAGGACTCCTATTGGCGCACGAACCTGATCGTTTGCGCCCTCAACGTGATGCTGGCCATCGGCCTTGACTTCATTCTCGGCTATGCCGGTCAGCTTAACCTCGGTCACTCGGCGTTCTACGGCATCGGCGCCTATGCCTCCACGCTGCTCATCATGAAGCTTGGCGTGCCGTTCTGGATGGCGTTCGTCTCCGCAATGGCATTGTCCAGCGCCGCCGGCATGGCCTTGTCGATCTTCGCGGTTCGCCTGCGGGGCCATTACCTTGCAATCGCCTCGCTCGGCTTTGCCGTCATCGTGCATCAGGTGCTGCTGAACTGGATCAGCCTGACGCAAGGCCCACTCGGCATTTATGCCATCAAGCCGCCGCCGGACATTGCGCTACCGGGGGTGCCCGTCATCTCGTTCGCCGGCACGGGGAACATGTTCTATCTGGTCGCGGGCTTCGCATTGCTTTTCTACCTTCTGCTTGACCAGCTTGTCCGCTCGCCGATCGGCGAGGCTCTCACCGCGATCAGAGAGGACGAGGTTTCGGCCGCTTCGTTCGGCATCAATTGCACGGCCTGGAAGGTGTTCGCCTTCGGTGTCGGCTCGGCGCTCGCGGGCGCGGCAGGCGCCTTCTATGCGAGCTTCGTCGGCACGTTGGTCCCGGATGCCTTCATCATCACGGAGTCATTCACCATTCTGGCCATGGTGATCGTCGGCGGCATGGGGACGCTAATCGGCCCGGTCTGGGGCGCGATCCTGCTCACGATCTTGCCCGAACTCCTGCGCGGATTCGGCGATCTGCGTCTCGTCCTCTATGGTGCGGCGCTCACCCTCGTCGTGCTCTTCATGCCGGGCGGCATCGTGCAAGCAGTGCAGATGCTGCGCGCACGTCTTGGCCGCCTGCCGATTGCTACCCATGCGGGCACTCGCCAATGACCGCGCCGCACTTGCCAGCTCCGGAGGTGCAAGCGCGTCCTGCAAGCACGGCTACTTTCTTTTGCGGCGAAGGTTTGCACAAGCGGTTCGGCGGCGTGCAGGCGGTTCGCGACATTTCACTCAATGTCCCGCGCGGCAGTGTGTTTGCGATCATCGGGCCGAACGGGGCCGGCAAGTCGACGCTCCTCAACCTGATGAGCGGGCTCTATCAGCCGGATGCGGGCCGGATGATCTTCGACGGCGTCGAGCTCGTCGGCTTGCCGGCGCACAAGCGGGTACGCCTCGGCCTTGCGCGTACATTCCAGAAATTACGGCTGTTCAAGCAGTTGTCGGTGCTCGGCAACGTCATCGCCGCCTCCCACATCCATCACGAGATCCCGGCCTGGCAATACGTCGTCCACGGGGCCGCGTTCGGGCGCGACCATGCGCGCTGCCGCGCGCAGGCGATCAAGCTCCTCGGCTTCGTCGGGCTCGAACGGCGAGCATCGATGCGTGCGGCTTCGCTCGCCTACGGCGAGCAGCGCATGCTCGAGCTCGGCCGCGCGCTTGCAACCTCGCCCCGCCTGCTCATGCTCGACGAGCCCGCCGCCGGCCTCAACGCGGCGGAAGTGGAGCTGTTGCTCGAACGCATTCGTCTTCTTCGCGAGTGCGGCATGACCATCATCGTCGTCGAGCACAACATGGATCTGGTGATGAAGATCTCGGATCGGGTGCTGGTCATGGATTACGGGCAGCATCTTTTCGCGGGTACGCCGGCCGAGGTCCAAGCCAATCCGAGTGTCATTGCCGCCTACCTTGGAGCAATGACGTGACCGCGCTGCTGCAAGCCGAAGGACTTCAACTGGCCTATGGCGAGATTGCAGCCTGCCGCGATATCAGCTTGCATGTGGCGCAGGGGGAAATCGTCACGCTGATTGGCGCGAATGGTGCCGGCAAATCGACCACGCTGCGCGCCGTCGCCGGCGCACTGCTGCCGCGCGCCGGCTCAATCCATTTCCGCGGGCACGACATCACGCGCCTGCCATCGCATGAGCGCACCAGACTCGGGATCTCGCTCGTTCCGGAAGGGCGGCGCGTGTTCCCATTCCTCACGGTGCGGGAAAATCTCGAGCTCGGCGCCTTCAAGTACCGCAAAGAGGGCGCCAAGGTGCGAAGCCTCATGCAGAAGGCCTTCGACATGTTTCCGCGGCTGCGCGAGCGCAGGAGCCAGAACGCCGGCACGCTGTCCGGCGGCGAGCAACAGATGCTCGCGCTTGGGCGCGCGATCATGTCCGAACCGCACCTCATTTGTCTCGACGAGCCCTCGCTCGGACTTGCGCCGATGATCGTGGAGGACATTTTCCGCACGATCAAGGCGATCAATGCCGCCGGCACGAGTGTCCTCCTGGTCGAGCAGAACGCGCGCTATGCGCTCGAGACGGCGAGCCGCGGTTACGTGCTGCAGACGGGATCGATCATCGCGAGCGGTCCTTGTGCGACGCTGCGCAACGATGATCGCGTGCGCCAAGCCTATCTCGGCCGTAGCGCGGCCGAGCGGATGGAGCTTTGAAACGCGATTGCTTTGAGCGCGACGGCGGGCGTTTTGCGAGCGACGGATATACGGCAATCGATTTTTCTGCCCGTTCCCGCGCAAGCGAGAAATGCAGGAGCCGTGCCGTGAAGATCGTCCCCTTTTTGCCGGCCGAGGGAGTGTACCGACCTTCTCACCGTCCCAATATCGCTTCTTTCGTCGCGCGCGGATCACGATGGCGCCAAGCGCCGGCATCGACCGCCTGGAAGAAGTTGGCGAGGTGCTGATTAAACGCGGTCGGCTCTTCGAGGTTGATGGTGTGGCCGGCGTTGGGCATCACCACGAGTCCCGCGGTCGGGATCGTCCGCTTCATGAGCAGCCCGGGTTCGAGGCACGGCCAGTCCTCGTCACCGGTCATGATGAGGGTTGGGGCCGTGATCGTCTTCATATTGTCGACGAGATCGAACAGGGACGGTCGCCGTTTCTGGACGCCGCGCATGGTGCGCGCCGAACCTTCGCTCGAGTGCTCGGTAAGCTGGTCGACGAATTCCTTCCAGCCGCGCGGGTCTTTATTTTGAAACTGCACGCGCGTCGGTCCGAGCGCATAGGCCTCCGCTGCCTTCGCCATGCTGGCCTCCTCGAACTTCCTTGCCGCCGCCTCCGCTTCCGCTGCGAATTGCTGACGCTGGTTGGGCGCGGCCCCATAGCCGCAGCCCGCCACCACCAGCGAACGCGCTCGCTGCGGATAGGTGAAGCCGAAGTGGAGTGCCGCGAAGCCGCCCATGGAAAGCCCGACGATATGAGCTTTGTCGATTTTCAGGGCGTCGAGCACGGCACGAATGTCGTCGCGCGCACGATCTTGCGAATAACGCTCTCCATCCGCCGGCACGTCCGAGGGCGGATAACCCCGCGCGTTGTAGGTGATGCACCGATAGCAGCGGGCAAAATAGCGAACCTGCGATTCCCACGAGCGATAGTCGCCGGCGAATTCATGCACGAAGACGATCGGCATGCCTGATCCGCTGTCCTCGTAGTAGAGCTTCACGTTGTCGTCGGTGGTCAGATGCGGCATCGATGCCCCCTTTGCTCAACGCTCCGTCACGTCGGTCACGTCGTCAGCGATCGCAGCTGGGACGCGTGCGTGCCAATCGCTCCTATCCTGAACGGCTTGCGCAAGCGCGAGCAATGCCCGATCGCTCTGCGGTCGACCCACGATCTGAAGCCCAACCGGAAGTCCCCGATCATCGAAACCCACGGGGAACGCGACCGCCGGAAAGCCCAGCATGTTCACGAACCGCGTGAAGCGGCTCAGCGCGTAGAGCGTGGAGGCTGAGAATTTGTCCGAAGCCGGATCGGTCTCGACGGCGCGCGGTACCCGGATTGCCATGACCGGAAGGACGACGGCGTCGGTCGCGCCGAACACGCGTGCCATGAACTCGCGTGCGAGGGTCTCGCGCGCTGAAAGACTTGCGGCAAGCGTCGCATCGTCAACGGCAAGCCCTTTCGCCAGACGCTTGCGCAGGAGCGCGGAAATATTGGGGTCCTCGATGCGCGCGCGATGAACGCGCGCTGCTTGTGCTTGCAAAACGACGAGGGCATGGGCGCCGATCGCCTCGATCTCGGCAAGCGATGTGCGGCGTTCGAGTCGCGCGCCGCTCGCCGCGATAGCATCAACACCTTGAAGGCACGCGCGGCGAACGGGCAGGTCGGCCGCATCAAAACAATCGGCAATCGCAGCGACGCGCTCGATCGATCCGGCGGGCGGCCGATCGTCTCCGATCAGGATATGGACGGCCTCCGGCATGTCGGAAGCGCTGCGCGCGAGCAAGCCGATGGTGTCGAGGCTCGGCGCGAGCGGCATCGCGCCGGTGCAGGAAACGATGCCATGGGTGGGCTTCCAGGCGGTTACGCCGCAGCAATGGGCGGGAATGCGCAGCGAGCCGGCCGTGTCGGAGCCGAGCGCGACGACGACGCTGCCGCTCGCAACGGCGGCAGCCGAGCCCGACGAAGATCCGCCAGCCACGAAGTCGGGATTCCACGGATTGCGCACGCGACCGCGCGCATGGTTATAACCCGACGGCTCATAGGCAAGTTCGGTCAGGGCAGTGAATCCGACGCGCCGCGCGCCGGAGCGATCGAGCTGCGCCAACAGGTCGGTGTCGCCATCGATGGCGACGTCCGTCGGGGTCGCAAGCCCCCCGGTGGGCCGATGCGACGCCGTTCGAAATATATCTTTGGCGGCATAGGGGAGCCCGCCGAGGTTGCCGTCGACGGATGGAAGGCGATCCTCGATGGTCACGAACGCGTTGAGGCGTGGTTCGAGCCGTCGCGCACGCTCCGCCGCAGTCAAGCTCATTTTGCGACGCGCAGTTGCGTCGAGCGTCGGCCAATCCGGAATGCGGGCGCAAGTTGACATCGCGTTTGAATTTACCGGGAAGCCGATGCGCTTGCGAGCCGCTGGGCGGGCTGGGGCCCGCGGGCGTGGCACATGGGCACCTCGAAAAATTCCTCTCGCCAAGTCGCCACGAATCTGACTCGGTGACCGTGCGCGGTCATGGGCGGATGGAGCGAGCGGGTCATGGGGCAGACGGGCTTTTTCGATGTTGAGCG
>Ga0070699_100002180_pt1 | contig 17725 bp, 28 predicted proteins | sample KBSK1503metaG_FD_65473 | JGI IMG/M metagenome (GOLD analysis project Ga0070699, IMG submission 65473) | Corn, switchgrass and miscanthus rhizosphere microbial communities from Kellogg Biological Station, Michigan, USA - KBS K1-50-3 metaG | ecosystem: Host-associated > Plants > Roots >... | reverse complement strand
TTCGGTCACAGTCACCGTTGCTGTGCCGTCAGTCGGAGCGGCCCAGACGCCGCCGGAGTAACCCGGGGTCGTGCCGGTCGTGTTGCCCGATGCGATGATCCGGTTACCGGCAATCATCGACTCCAGACCCGCCGAACTGCGGGCAGTCTGCGAACCGCCTGCGCTGGATGCCTGGTTGCCCAAGAGGGCGGCCTCCATGTCGCGCTTCAGTTCCTTGCCGTATTTCGTGACCAGCCGTGCGAGTTCCTTCGCGCGACCGTACTTCTTCACTGCGTCCGAAGTACGCGAGACGATCACCGTTTTGCGGCTGATCTGCGTGTAGTTCGACAGCATCGTGGTGGGCGTTGCGGTCGTGTACGTCGCGTCATCGCCTTCAACCTGTCGGTTTGTGGCCGTGGCAGCGAGCGAATCGGTCTGCCATTGGTGAAGTGTGTTCGTGGCCTTCTTGCGAGCGGCCATCGACATGAAAGGGGTGTCCGTGGGGGAGATGTTGAAGATTGCGTCTTCCACATCTTCGGCGATACCGATCAGGTCATATGTATCGGTAGTACCTGCTACTTGAGTCATTTCCTTACCTCATTCGTTTCTCGAAGAGCTTGGCGAGATATGCTTCGGTATCTGCTGTTTTGCCTGACTTCTTCGATTGATCGCGCAACTGCTGTAGTTGTGCGTTCGCATGCGTGTTTGGTGCGGAGCGAGACGACCTGACCTGCACGGGCTTGGTGTCTTGAACCTTCTTTTCCACGAGAGACTTGGAGCCTTGCAATTTCTTGTATTGCATTGCTGCGTGCAACACCCGCACCATGCGGGGATCAGCAATCGAGGCCAACTCTTCGCCGGTAAAACCGAATGACTTGCCGGTGTCGTCCAAGCTCTTGAGGAGGTCGGGTCCGAAATCCTTGAAGTCGCGCTTCAGTTCTTCAATGCACTTCGCTTGTGCTTTTTGCTTCAACTCCGTTCGCTTGACTTGAAACTGCTGCCCGGCTTGCTGGAGTTCAGCATTGATCCGGTTTGCAGCCTCTTGCAACTCGCGTTGCTGTCGGTCTAGGACAAGGTACTGTGCAGGGTCCGCAGTCGCCAGTGCCGCCCAATTGACTTGTGCGTATTGCTGGAGTTGCGTGTTCAGGGAATGGGCCTGAACGACTTTGTCGAAGTTCTCCTTATGAAACTCGGCTTCGGCCTTGACGGTTTCTGCCTTGATTTCCAGAGTTCTTCGTTCCTCAGCCACTTGCTGAGTTTTCTGGGTGTAGTCCTTTTGTCGGAGAACCGCATCCTTGAGTTTCTTGGGGAGTTGGTAGACATCCCCTTCAAACTCAACCTCTTCAGCTTCGGCGGTTGATTCTTCGGTTTGGCCTTCTGGCTCCGAATCGTCTTCCTTCGATGCTGATTCTTGCTCTTCGGGTTCGTCGTCGGATTCTTCCGGGGGTTCCGGGTCATCCTTCATACCGGCGCGCTCGAAGGCGGCTGCAAGTTTGTCTTCGACGCTAGCTTGTGGAACTTCCTGGACAGGAGTGGTTGCCATCTACACCTCAACGTACAAAACGCTTTACCTTTTGGGCCACGGATTGGGCTAGGGACATTTCTGCCATCTTGCCCGAATCAATCGCGGTCTTGAACTGAGTTTTCAGAGAACCGAGTAACTGCAAACTAAGGATTAACTCGTGTTGAGTTTCCACGTTCGAGATTTCAACGGTCTTCATCCGCTCAATCAGCGTGGATTCTATATGCTGAAAGGCTTTTTGGAAAATCGGGTCGTCAAGGAGCCTTTGGGCGTCTCTTGCATTCTTGATTTCGTCTTGGGGCGTCATAGGAGTACCGCTAGGGTTTCTTCCTCATCTTCCAACTGTTGATATACCCGGTCGTAGGTCTGTTTGTAGATTTGCCTGACTTCGGTTTGAACCTGCATCTCTACAGGAGTAGCTGATTTCTGCGCCGGGGCCTTCTTCGGCGGCTGAATCACAATCCTCGGCTTCTTGGGCTGTTTCGCTTTGTCGATTGCTTCCTCAGCCTGCTTCCTAGCCAGTAATTCAATCACGCTTTCCAGGTAGGCCATGTCCCCGATGTATTGTTTCCCATCGATATAGGCCACGAACTTGTGGGGATGGTGCCTACGCCCCGGCGAGCCGTTATTTGGCTGCGGGCCGACAATCGTTAAAGCTCCGGTATCGCCTTCCTGCGTCGCATTGATTCCGATGGATACCGTGGAATCGGTCAGCCCTCCATTCTCTTGGAAGGCGTCGCTTTGAAATGCGGTGGGCTGGAAGGCCGTAGCCATGATTATTTCTTCGTCAACGCGATAATGAGGTCACGCCAGCAATTCACGTAGTTGTGCATCATGAACCCCTTAACCTCGGGAGAGCGAAGTTCGATGGCCTGGTCCCAACTCCCCGCGGTGGTGTAGTCGAAATCGCAGGTATAGGGGACATGAGGAGCGTTGGCGTCTCGCCATAGCTTGTTCAGGTACAACGGATACCACTGGCTGAGAGGCGCTTTGTGGGTCGGATCACCGTAGAAGCAATCATGCTTCCAGTCCGGCGTAATGATCGTCGCGGTAGCTTTGGGTTTAAGAACGCGATACAACTCGTTGAAAAAGTTGATCCGCTCATCCCACGTCAGGTGCTCTACGAAATGCGACGACCTAACCTCGTCAATCGATGCGTCGGGGAAGGGGATTCCGTTTCGGATGTCGTGGACATGCTTTTGCCCGAAATCGATGGAGTCGATTCCCTCCCAGCCATCCATTTTCGTCTTGCCGCAGCCGATGTCGAGTCGCACTGGAGCTGACTCCACAGGCTCAGTACCTGGGAGTGGTAGCTCAACTGCGCGAAGAACATTACCTTTAGCCAATCAAGTCCCCTTAGTGGCATGTTTGCGCGCCCACCATTGGCGCCTAGCTTCGGCCATCTTGGCCTTGGTTTCTTCAGGCAGAACACGGCCCGCTCCTTGCCCCTTTTTTGATGCCGAGACCTTTGCTCGCCATTCAGGGCTCGCAGCCCTCGCCTGAGCGCATGCTTTTACCTTTGCGGCGACTTCTGGGCGCGCCATCGCAGCCTTTGTCTGTACTGAAATCATCTGGCGGTGTTCAGCAGAGCCAATGCGTAATCTCTTCTCTCGCAGTTCTCTCTCCCATTTTGGGAGCCCATTGATTCTCAATTCCGCGCATTTTGCCGCCCGAACCGACGAGCCCTTCTTCCCGGCCTCTCGCAGTCTTTCCAACTCCTTCGGGTTGGAGTGCCGGCGTTTCTGCCCCGCGCTCATATTGGCCGCAGAAACTTCGGTATGAATACGGCCTATAACACCTTCCCCGCCAATCGTTAGGTTGTAGCCACCTGGTGCCATCGTGCCGTAGGCTTGGATCGCCTTACGCTCCAAGTCGCTGAGATATTCCCAATCGTCGGCGATCACCAGCGTTTCGAGCTTGAAGGTATCCGCGCCATATTTTTTGATGGCGAGTTGAAGCGCTTGGCTTCGTCCTTCATTGACCCGCATTTGATGCACGCGCCATCTCTCTTCCGCTGTTTTTGAGGTGATTCCGATGTAGCTTTTGCCGCTTGGCGAAGTCAGACGATATAAGCATCCCATTCGTCTATTATATCTACCAAACCGTGTCCGGCGTACCGAATTTCCCCAAATAATCGTAATGTCCGACCATCACATTTGCGTCGACAGCACAACGATATCCATGTTTTCTCGCGTCGCTCCAGAAATACAAATCCTGTGTTGCGACGCCTCCCTCAGTTTGCGTTTTGAACCAAGGGCGCCGCAAATCTCCATCCTTGAACATATCTAGGCGCCAGAGGTTAAATCCCATTCCTGTACCGCAGCACTCTTTCAATTCGCCTGGATTGATAGGCTGTGGTCGGAAATTGTTTACCGGATCGCGCGGATCGCCCCAGACCTGAGGTACGCCGGTTCCGGCTCCCTTGGTCCAATAAAGCCCCCCAATACAGTCGTATTCCGGGTGGTTTTCCATCCGCTCCTGGAGCCTGATCAATCCATCCGGGGGCGGAATGTTGTCGTGCTCGATGGTCAGGATGTACTTGAACTTCGAGAGGTCAGTGTGAGCCAGAATGTTTTCGATGGCTTGGCTGTATGCCTCTCCAACCTCCATACCAACGCAGAACATCCGGTATACTTGGTTGTTCGGGGGAGAGTAGAGATTCATCCAACTCGCGACTACCTTGGTCGGAATCTCGCCCGCAGCAGGGATTAGGATGATCGTATCCAGCCGCTTCCAAGCCCCTGACGCCTTGACCCGATTGATACTGGCTTCGAGGTCCGCGTTGTGCTTTCCGTAGTCTGGGGCGATGATTTGAGGCTTCAATTTCTCTCCTAGGCTCGAAACCACGCGATTGTAATTCCGCCGCCGCCAGACGTATACACCACGGTCAGTTTTGGCCTCTGTGCGTCCGTCCCATCGTCCGAGGCAATTGGAACCGACCCATCAGTATCGTCTGTCTTTCGGAACAATACGCCGTTATTGGTCAGAGAACTATTGATGATGTTCTGAACGTGCGTCGCGAGTGCAGCCGATGTGAAATCGTTGTATCCGATAGAACCACTGAAACTTGACGACACGAGAGGGCTAGAGGTTACATCCCCGGCCCCTAAACCGCCAGCCGTTGCCCAGTTGTTTGTGGCGTCATACTTGTTCCACGTCACATCAACGATCGACATGGCCCGAAGAATCTCATAGATTTCAATCGGGCCTGTTGACCCCACGGTATCGTAGACGCTCAGTGTGGCACTCGAAACTGTGACCGGTCCTGTGATATTCGATAGGCCGTCGAACTTCAATACCCCGCGCCTAGGAGTGGCACTTTCACGCAAAGACAATGTGGTATTCGTATTGTTGTTTGCATCCGGTGCGCCTGCATCGATCAGGGCGTCAGTCGTCCCGGAGAAAGTACCCCCAGTGCTGTTATCAGTAATGATTGCAGTCGTCACGTCAACTGTCCGTAGTAGCTGCCGCAGTTGTTCGGCATCACGCGCCGACCGTAGTCAAACCCGCAAGAGTCATCAATCGCCGGATACTCGCCTGAGTGCACGTTGTCGCCGTCGAAAGTGCCTTGCGGGGCGGTATTCCCACGAGTCGTGAAGTTCGCGCCCAGGTTATGCAAGTCTTGGCTGGTGATCGTACCCCGATAGAAGGCGTTTCGCTCGAAGATGAAATCCTTATGGAATTCGATGGTTCCGTAAGGGCCAGAATCACAAGGGCCGTCAATGTTCTGCGGTCCGATACCAGACATCCACGTATTCTCGGAAGTGGTCGAGCCGATTACGTTGTCAGCAAGGACGACTTGCATCGATGCCATGCCGCCTTCGGCACTGACTGAGCCCCCAGGAAAATGCGTTCCACTTGTCCCGACGTAATCGCTATAGGTAAGTGAATTGCCGCTTGAATGGATTTTCAGCGCGCCCTTGTCGAACTTGCAGTGCCCTCCAAGCGTGTTGTGTCCGACAAAACATTTCGCGGTTCCGAACATGCGAAGGGAGAATTCGTCCGCGTAATCGAAATCGTTCGCGACGATGCCCGACTTCATGTAGTAACCCATGACCGTGATGTTCGGATGATCTGGATTCGCCGGATCGCCGCCACTAACGACACCATGAGCCGTGTTCTCAAACAGGAAATTCTCAATACCCCATGTGATGAGGGCTTTGTTTCCTGAGTACGAGCCACTATCGTAGTAGGAGGTGCTGTCCGTACTGATGGTGATCAGGGCATCATTGCCCGTCCCTGCATCGCGGGTCAATGTGCAGTTATAGATGGTGATCCGTTTTGGCGACTCGTTCCACGCAGTACGCTTCATATCGATGCCGTTGATGACGACTGTATGCGGGAACGTATCCAGACTGTTGCTTGCTGCTCCGTTGATGTTATCGACTTGGGGCTGTGCCCCGGTTCCATAACTTCCGAAGTAGATATTCGAGGTTCCGAACTGGACCGTCGCATCCGCGTGGGATTGGCCTTTCTTGAACAGATAACAGGTATTACTAGCAGGCGTCCCGACGCTTGAGGCATAGAGACATCCAGAAGGCCCAAGACCGTCGTTTGTCCCTGCGTTGTTAATGCACACCGTCGCCGTGCCTGGGAAGGCCGTGGTGAGGTCATCTACTGTCACGCTCTGCGTTGTCGATGTCTGTACAACGCCTGTTTGTAGAAGCGTCCAGTCTGCATGTGATCCGGGAACAATCCCGCTCGACGCCGCGTGTGCCGTAGCGCAGGTATAGGTATTCCCGCCGTTGGTTACGATATCGCCAACGATGTAGTTATAGGCCAGTTCATGCACGGCAGGAGCGGACCAGGGGATTCCTTTCGTGACGGTCAGTTTGACTGTATAGGAACCAGCCGTAAGGATGTTGAACGCACACATCGGACCGCCTGCCTGCGAATACCTCGCCAGGCCGTTTGCATATGTACCGGTTACTGTCGTTCCTGACTGCTGGACTTCAAATAGGTAATACAACTGCCGGAAATTGTCGTCCGAAGAAAACCCCGTGCAGGTCGTACCTGTAGCATCAGTCAGAAACGCCAATGGCACGGGGCCGCTAGTACGAGTGAGGCTGAGAGAAGGCGTGATGGCCGATGATCCGCCGCCAGACGAGTGAACGCCCCCGCCTCGCTTTACGATCTTCCCGCCAGAGACGTAGATGGCCATTTAAACCAACGTCGCGCCGATCAGTCGAACGGAATCGAGAGCACCAAGCCCGAGGGCGTTTTTCACCACAGTCTTGATGTTTTGTTCAAACACAGCTTCGAGAATCCCCGGGGTGACTCCATACATGTAGACCGTGCCCTGAGTCCCAATCGAGCTAGGCAGCACATACCGGACGCCAACCGTAAAGGTCGATCCACTGTCATCGTTGCTGATGCTTTCCACCAATGCGATAGCTGTCGTCACTTTCTTCCCCTTGTTAAACCGTCGAACTAGCGAACCAAACAATCGGAGCGCGGAACTGAGACTGCCCCGTGCCTTGGATTTGAGAAAACCCGATTGATACCGGCATGCCGGAAGTCGTGGCCGAGTACGAACCCTGCCCGAGAGTAATCTGCATCGAAGCATTGGTTGCTGCGCTGAACATCCCGAGGAAGTTAGTGGCGATGCCTGCCGACTGTCGCAGATGAGAATAGGAACCATCCGCTCCCCCGGAGGTCGTGCGGGACACCAGAGCAAACCAGTACTGGCCGTCTGCAATCGTCGTTGTCCACGGGAAGGTCAGAGCCCGAAGCCCTGAAACCGAGGAGTAGATTCCTGCCGTCCCGGATTGGGTGATTGCGAAACTGGCCGATGCGCTGCCATACAGCGAAAGCGTCGAGGCGTTCCGGCTATACAAGCCTGCCCAGAAACTCAGGGTGTGAGAGCCTGAACTGTTTGAGCTGTTCGTGTTGTAGATCGGGACTACAACCCGGTCGAACTGGACATCAGGCAGTGGCATGGGGTCGATGATCATCACCCCCTGCCCAATCTGTGTCATTTCGTAGGCAAGGTCCGCATAAGGGCTGATGCCGCTTTTCGTTCCCTTGGTGCGACTGATCGTGATCGTCGATCCGTTCGAGGAAATGGAAATGTCCCCGCCGGCAACGAGACTTGAGGTTGCAGGCGCACTGAAGACGATCTGACTGGCGTTCGTGCCGCTCAGGGTCAGGTTGACCCCGGAGAAGCCGAGAGTCGAACCTGTCGCAGTGGTGTTCCCTGCGGTATTCGCCCCCAGCAGATTGATTGCGTTGCTTTCCGCTGCAGCGCCTGGTGCCGCGACGGACATCGACATTGCAATGCCAAGAGTATTGTGGGTGATGGACGCGGAGATATTCGCACCCGTGAACCCCGTGGATGTTCCTGCATACCCTCCTGCATTGAAACTCAGCCCTGAACTGTTCACCGTCCAAGTGACGTTCGTCTGGGCCGTGTTCAGGCCAATAGCATCCGTCGAAGCACGCGCCGTGGTGATGGCGTTATGGCTTGCAGTGACCGTGCTTCCATTGAGCCCGAAACTCACCCCATTGGAGTTCGAGAAGACGATGGAATTGACGTCGCCGCTGGTCGTTCCTGCGCTGACGTTGAAGTTGTAGGATGCCGTGATCCTCGAACTTCCAGACATTCCGAACGAAATGTTGTTCGAGTTGCTGAATACCATCGTCCCGGTCGAGACGGATTGAGTTCCGGCCGAGATTGCAACCCCGCCTCCACCACCAGCCTCGCCGACGACCGAGATGGTCATGGAGCCCGCATTCGTGGAGCCCGACAAGGTGATATTCGCCCCACCCGCCAGGACAAGCCTGTCTGTCCCGAATCCAGTGTCTCCTGCGGTATTTCCTCCCGTGGACATACCCACAGACTGGACAGCGAAACTCGTCGTGTCAGGCCCGGAGACGTAGAAACTCCCTGCCGACAGACCGACCGAGATGATCCCGGCTCCCACCATGCTCAAGGATCGTGCGTCTAATGTGGAGCTGGAACTTTGCCCAGTCGTTTGGCTGGAGGCATACAGCCCCATCGTCTGGTTGGTCTGTGCTGCTACTGAGGCAGTCATCACCGACCCGCCAGTAGTGTTCAGCCCGAACGAAACGCCATTCAAGTTAGACCAAAGGATGGTTCCTGAGGTCTGGGCGGTTCGAGTCCCCGCCGCCATGATGTTGACGCCATCTCCTGCCGCTGCGTTGGCAGAGATGACCACAGACCCATTGGAAACCCCAACTGAGACGACCCCAGCCCCTCGGAAACTCAGGGAACGGGCATCAATGGTCCCGCTAGAGCTTTGGGTGGTGTTCGAGACCGCATAAGCCCCGATCTGCTGGTTTGTCTGGGTCGGGACCGTGTAGGAAGCAGTAACAACATTGGCCCCGTTCGAGCCGAAACTGATCCCGTTGAGGTTGCCGAACGAAACATCACCTGTCCGGTAGGTCGTGTTGGAAACTACGATCCCTTGGACATTCGATTGAGTCTGAGCCGTCTGGTTGAAACTCGCACTCGCGGTGATCGTGGATGCGTTGTTCCCGAACGTGACGTTGTTCGAGTTCGAGAAGACAATCGCCCCCGTCGAACCGTTCACGCTCACCATGTTCTGGGTCTGAACGGTTTGACTCGCCGCGCTGAAGATCAGCGAAGCCCCGTTTGCAGACAGGGTGACGTTGTTGCCACCTTGATAGACGATATTCGTCCCGGACATCGTGGACGCACCCGATGTATTCCCGGAAAGGGTCAGGAAGATGTTGTGCGCACTGTTCCAGTCACTGGGCCGGACGATTTGAGTCGCGTTGGCGGTGGTGGTAGCTCCTGCGGAATTGAAGACCGTTACCGTTCCGGTAAAGTCTGCAATCGGGCTGGATAGGACGTGACTGAGTGCCATGTTTACCTCACGGGTTTCCTGCTGTGATGGTGAAGCTGGTTACCTTCATCGTGGCACCTACTGTCACGTTTACATTGTTGATACTCACCTCGCTCAAACCGAAGTCTGTGACATGGGTTGAACCATCGGATTGGACGATCCGAAACCAGGAGATTTGCCCGTTTGCCAGGCCAAGAACATCAGCTGGCAGAGTGGGGGACAAAACTCCCACAGCAGCCCCCGCTGCAAAAGGCGTTCCGAGCGTCCATTCCACGAGTTTTGTCGTGGCTGCCCCACCCGTCGCTGGTCGAGCGCCGTCATACGCCCTCAAGAGCGCACCATTCCCTGCTCTTGCCGTGATCTGGTCGAGCTGGTTGTTTCTCAGGGTGACTGCGTGACCGAAACTCATAGCTCACCATCCTGTGCCGGCCTTGATCCAACCACCTTGCCGTCTTTTCGGATTGGGATTCGTGGACGGTTGATGTCCTGCCTCAATCCACCGATTGCTTCCGCGATCTGGCTCAGGGCATCGGGCTTCTCGTTGGGGATCGCATCGACCGTCTTGGAGCCAATGACTTTTCCACCCTTGTCCCTGACTGGAATTCGAGGCTTGTTCATGTCGGACCTGAGCCCTTCCATGATCTTCACCACCTCACCCAATGCTCCACCGATGTTCTTGGTTGATTCATCGACCTTCGAGGCTACTGGATTGATGTCGTTGGCCTGTTTCTCCCGATCTGCCTGTTGTTGGTTGACTTGCAGGGCTGCTGCGTTCTTGGCCTGCATCTCGGCAATGGCGAGCTTGGTCGCGTCGTCCATCTGTTTGATGGCCAACTGAAGCTGTCGATCCCGCTCCTTCTCGTTGGCCTCGTTCTCCATCTTCATCTGGTCGAGTTGGGCCTGAGCCTGGAATTTCTGGGCGTCTGCTTGCAGTTGCGCCTGTGTCTTTTGTTGGTCTGCCTGGAGTTGTGCTTGGGTCTTCTGCACATCTGCTTGGGCCTTGATTTGGTCCGGGTTAGGTTGAGGCGGGGCGGGCGGTTGCTTGGCCGGGTCGGTCCAGAAATCCTCGGCATTCTTGAAGCCGGCATTCTGGGTGAGCTTGACCAAAGCGTTGTAGATGTTCTGCGGGCTTGCAACTCCAATCTGGATTGCCTGCTGTTGAGCCTGAAGAATCACCATCAAGTGTTGGAGCTGCTGGTCCTTGTTCCCTGTCCCCAGGCCAACGGAGACGGTCACATCACGGCGGGTTTTCCATTCTCGCGGGTCAACCGGAATCCACTGATTCCTGAGTTTGACCATTTCGACCTTGCGACCATTCTTGATGCTCACTGCATGGATCAGCAGCATCAAGCACTTGACCCCAGTTTCAGCGAAGATGCGAGCAATTAGCTCAATCCTCTGCTGCGAGGCGTTCATGATCTGACTTACGCCGTGGGCCGTCTTGTTCAGACTATTCGAGTCAAGGCCCTGGTTGTATTTCGTGACCCCGGTTCTATTCTCACGGACGGTATCGACGTATTCGATGGCCTGGAGGATCGATCCTGATTCTGTCGGGTGGAGAAGGGGCGCAATTGCCGCTCCGACCGGGCCATTGACCCGCACCACGCCACCCGGACGAGACACAAGCATGTCGTCCATGTTGACCATGTTCGCATCAATGGCATACCGCCCATTGTTTGCGAGGTACATGTTGTCCAGAAAACCCCGCGTCAGGGTCGTGCGGATCAACTGGAGGTCGTTAACGATGTCATCAACCGACTGGCCGTAGTGCTCATGAGGGATTCTCATGGGCGTGATTGCGGCTACAGGGATGAAATCGTCTTCTTCGTCTTCGAGGATCGTCGTCCCGACAATCACGATCCTGCGGAGTTCGGCAATCCCGTCTCCGTCAGAATCAAAGTTCATCCATACATACCGAGTCCGAACCCGACGAGTAGCAGGGTCTACTCCTAGATCTTCCCGCTCCGTACTGTTGTCGTCGTTCGTGACCGAGCGTTGACTTTGGAGGAACTTGTCATCCTCATTCCCCGATCCTGTGTCGGAGATAGTGTCATCAACGTCGAATCCATCTTCCCTCAGTTGAGAGATGGTCGGGTAGTCGATGACTTCCACAAACGGACAGCCCTGAAGGTCTACCTGTCCCCAATCGGAAGCCACTAGAACCCGCTCGGGAGCGATGTTCTGGACCTTGGTGTAGTGGTATTCCTTGTTCTGGCGGACGATCACGTCATGCTGAGGACCGTATCCGTTGTCGTAGACGGTATGCTCAATGAATTCAGGCTCGTCCTCTGCGAGTTTGGCTAGTTCGTCGTCAAACAGCCCTTTGTATGACTCTCGGCTGGGTTTGGGCTCAGTGCAGCTCTGCACCATGACATAGCCTGTTTTCTGGACAAGAGCATCATGGAACCAGTCGTGGAGGACCAGGAATCCATTGTTCTTGCTCATCAAGATATGGTTCACATAGGCAGTCTCTTGCTCTGCCTGCTGCACATCCTCAGGACCAAATGGATCGAAAGTGACCACCTCATCACCAGAGCAGAAAACCTTCATCAGTGAAGGCTTGATCCACTCCACGGTATCCGCAACGTCACGCATGACGACCTGTGAGCGGCCGTCTACCTCGTTTCCGTAGGGTCTGCCCAGATAGTGGTCCAGGGCTGCTGCGCGTTCCTCTGAGAGTTCACCAGAGGCCAGTGAAAGGCGTTCCTGCTGCTCGATGGCAGCTATGATGCTGGTTTGTTTCATTGCATCATCCGAGCCCATAGCCTTTGCAACACCATCAACTTTCTTGCTTCAGATGCATTGCATGCCATGACCCGGGCTCGGCGCGCCCCATACCCGCGAACATCCCACATTATTTGATAGATGTTCATTGGGCCACTTTTGGGGGGCGACCCCGGCGCTTTGGGGCCAAGGTATCGATGTCCAGGTCAACACCTTCGGTCTTCTCTGCCTCTAACGCCAGGAGCCGTTCATTGACGGTTTCCCAGAGTTCTTTGAGGTAGGTGACTTGTTCGTGAAGGTGCTTTAGTTGATTGAAGAGTTGTTGACTCATTGCATCTCAGGCGTTTTAGACGATTCCTGCTGCCGGATACTTGATCTTCTTGGCGAACAGTTCTTCGTTGCTTAGCTGAGGTGCGACGAGAGCCAGATACCGGAACGCATCGGCTCCGTGGCTGTATTCATCATGCACCGGGGACGCAGGCTCACCCGTGGTGGTTGGGATATTGCGTCGATACCTTTTTAGGCACTGAACGAGTCTATCAGACTTTTGTTTGTCGAAATAGACCTGGTTGAATGACATCCGGGCTTGTTTGATACCCGTTTCGATACTCTGGTTCGGAATGGGTCTGGTGCTCCATCCAAGCGCTTGGAGTATCTGGTTAGGGGTTCTCCCTGATTCCGGGGATGCGTGCATCGCATCGTGAGGGAGCCACATGCTTCCCCAATTGAGTCGTTTGTTCCTCAGTTCGGCGCTGAACCAATCGTATGTCTTATGGTCATCCTCTATCGTTTCGATAACCCGGAGGGTGGACAAGTGCTTTTGCACAAGGATGAGGAACATAGAGTCGTTCCAACCCAGGTCCCAAACCACATGCACTTTGAGAGCCGGGTCATACGGGACGGGGCAGATACGGCCTTGTTCGATACTGGCGGCGAGCTGGTCTGCGTAGATTGCTCCTTGGACAGCAGGCAGGCAGGCCCCTTCCCAGATGTTTTCGTAGTCTGCTTTGGGGAGAGTTGCTTTTGCATGGAGGCGTTCTTGTTCTAGAACCTCGGGGAACCAAGGGTTATCACTGTGATTGATCTTGACTGTTACGCAGTCTGGCGGAGGATTGATGACGAAGCGCACGTAGGCCGGGTCGTCGTCCAGCTCTGCATTGAAGCTGATCCATATCTCCGAACCCGGTTTGCGGATAGTCGGAGTAAGGATGCGCCAGGACCGATCTGAAACGGCTTTTGCCTCTTCCACCCAGCAACGGTCAACACCTTCATAGGACTTGATGGATTCGACTGTGTGTGATGCTAGGCCTGCGAACAGGAAGACTGTCCCGTTCTTGCCGCGAATCTCGTTGTCCAAGACATCGTAGAAGGCTCCTAGGCCTAGGGATTGAATCTGATCACTCAGTAGGCTGTGGACCGATTCCTTGATGGACTTCTGCACTTCCCGTGTGCAGAGGATGCGTAAGGGCTTCTCAGCTCCTTGAATCAGCAGGGCCCGGGCAAAACCCCAGCTCTTGGCCCCACCTCTGCCTCCGTAGGCGCATTTATAGCGATGCGGCTCGAAAAGGAAGCGAAGTTTTTGAGGGAATTCGATCAAACGATACTTTCTTGCCGGTCTTCTCGGTGAAACACCGTGTTTTTCGATACCCAGCGTCTAGCAAAGTATCATTTCCTGCTTTTGGCGGGCTTCTGAGCCTGGCGCTTGATCGAATATGCGATGGCAACTGCCTGCTTTACCGGCTTCCCGGCCTTCACTTCTGCCTTGATGTTCTTCGAGAAGGCTTGTTTGCTTGTCGATTTGGTCAGAGGCATCGTGGTCCTACTTGAATGTGACGGTCAGACTGTGCTGAAGCGGATTGTTCGGATCACCAACAACCTGCATGGGGAGAACTTTGCCTATCAGGCTCAGAAAGGCCGCTGGAGAGTCTTCTGCGCGGCGAGTTAGGTACTCGACACCCCCAGCGTTGTCCAAGGCCTCTAGCACCATGAGGCGCAATTCCTTGGTGACCTTGTTCACGGCCCCTTTCGGCTTCCCGGGATTACCCTTGCCGAACTTGGTCGTAGTTTTCGGGGCTTGCGAAGTGTCCACTTGCTGACTTGTTTCGGTTGTTCGCCTATTCTAAATCGTTTTCAGGCGAAGAACACGATTACCAGGCACAGAACTGCAATCATGATTGTCCAGAAGCGTTCGCTCATTTTCACCCTGCGATGATGAGCGCCAGAGCAGCACTTGCCGCAACGATAAGGATAGCCCGCACTAGGGCGGCTTCGTACCAGTATTTCATAGTATGAGACTCACAACAGCAGCCCAGAAGGCCAGAACCGCTATGGGGATGAGGAAGAGAATGTTCATGTCAGCCTTGGTCTTCATGCTGTTTCTCCGGTTTACTGGGCTTGTCTGGGGCTTAGGTCACGTTTCATTCACCGGCCCAAAATCGACTTCTGGCTTGATCCAGCGGCCATCTCTCTTGATGAGACCACGCATCGCGCAAGGGCATAACGGCTCGCCTCTCTGTGGGCCTATGCAGCCACATTGAGTTATTGCCTGAGTCGGCTCCCAGCCTTGATGCTTCTGAATGGCGTCGTACCGGCCGTAATCGATGACATGCATTACTCTCATTCCTTGCTCTTCAGTTCCTTGGCTTTCGCCCTGCGCTTCCTCAGCTTCTCAGCCAAGGTTTTGATCTGTTGGTGGTCTGCTGGGTTTGCGTAGACTTCTAGGCGGGTTAGGCCCTCGGCTGCGCGGCGCTTGCGCTCTTCAGCTTTGCGCTTGGCAGCGTCCCAATCAAGCCCTCTGGCGCGTATCTTGGCAGCACATGCGCCGGGTACATAGCCTTCGTTGTCGCTCATTAGATGCTTTGAAGATGGGCTAGCTCACGGGAATCGAACCCGGCCGGTGATAGACCGGTGGCTACCTTGCGCGCTGCCTTTGCCGAGCCCATCATCAAAGAACCAAACCTCACGATCACCCCCCGGCGGTCAGCGTAAGGCCCAGGACCCGCTCGATTTCTTCGAGTGTCTTTCGGTCCCGCTGCAATTCTTACTTGTGCCATGCGGTTTCCTTTGCTTTGGTTATGGCGGCAGCTAATGCTTCAGCAGGCGTAGCACCTTCTCCCCATACCTTCACCTTCGGCATGTGGGTGCTGCGGCCGATCTCCTGCCAGACTTGCCACTTGCCGGAAGCGCCGAACTTCAGCACCTCGCACTGGATCATCCAGCGAGGATGCTTCGCTAGTTCGGCCAGCAGATCGCTCACAGGCCAAGCTCCCGCATCAGGTCGTCATCGCTCATTTCGGGCAGCGCAGCGAACTGTGCTTCAGCGGCGATTTCCTTCTCGATCTGCGCGACCCAAACCGTGCGCGCCTCAATTTCTTGCGCCGACCTCGCAACCGCCAAACGCGCCCGTTCGTTCAAGAGGCGAAGCTGAAGGGCGTTTAGGTGGGTCATGTTGCTTCTCCTGTGTGTTTGCTGATCCGATGACTAGACTATAGATCGTGACCGGTCACAACACAAGCACTTTCTGCAACTGTTACATCTTCGAGGGCTTTGGCTTTCGCCCGGTAGGTCTCTTTGATCTGCTTTAGATCGTCTATGGTGTATTTCTTGCTTGGATGATGTCCCTCAAGCCATTCAACTGCCACCAGACCGATTTTCTCAACCAGTCTTGCGCGATATAGGACCAGATTGCCTGAGAGGTAGCTGTTGCAGTGCTCGCACTGTTTGTGCACGTTGAGTTCGTGAAAGCGGAGTTCGGGACGCGCTCCGGTCGATAGGTAGTGCCCAGCATTAGCTTTCGACCCACTGGACCTTCCGCAGCTAATGCAAGGTTCTCCAGTATCACGGAGTCTGACCCAGGTGTTGAATTGCTCCTGAGCTTCTTTGACCCATTTCGACCGTGGTTTCGCATTCTCTTTCCTTGCCTTGAGCTTCTGCTTCTCTTCCTTCTTCTGGCTGGATACGTGCTTCTTTGCACAGGGGACTGAGCAGACTTGGGCTAGGGGGCGGAAGGGGAGAAATTCCTTCCCGCAGGCTTTGCAGGTTGTCATCCCCACTGATCTGCCATTGCCTGACCGATCCCCTCGTATGTCTGACTTCTGAGCCTTGCTCTTTCCGGCCCGGGAGCCATACGCCAGCAGACTTCCCATGTTTCACGCTCTCGGCTCAGCGGTGAAGGGATTTCCAGTTGGTTCGTTGGCTTCAGCTTCGGCAATCCATCCAACCATAGGAATGTGGCCTTGAACTCCGGGTGGCCGAATTGATGAGGCTGAATGATCTGGTCCGGCTTGCGAATCTCGGTGCTCAGGATTCCTACAGGGTTTTCCAGTGCTTTTTTCTCGATTGGTGCGCTCCAAAGCTTCTTTGCAAATTCGATTGACTGCTGCTGCCGTCCATCTGCCCGCTTATCCTTGAACCATCTTGCACCGCTCACGGCCAGATCGGTGCAAGGCGGAAATGCGATCATCAACTCCCACGGCATGCTAGGCCAGAACGAATCCCGATAATATGGCCACGGAACCCCATCAAGCACGTTAAGGACATCTCCTTGGATGTGATGCGGGCTTCCATCATCAGCAGGCTCGATGTCGCATGACCATGCCTCATGACCTTTTGCACGAAATGCTCGCCGGACTACTCCGCTGCGCTCGCAGGCAACCAGCACCCTCATTGCGTTCCCCTATCCATTGCTCGGTTTGAGGCTTCCTGGCTTCTCCATACCTCGATTGCAGCCTGGTCGGTGGCCATCCTCCACCTCAACAGTTCCTCGGCCTCTACGGCCTGTTTAAGCCCTTCCAGATGGGCTGCGTAGTCAGGGTGTGCATAAGCATCCCTTTCCTGCTCTGCTGCGCTCTTGGCTCCGCTTCTGCTCATCAGGAGTGCCTTTAGGGTTTTCCTGTACTCTTCGAGGTAAACGCGCTCTGCCTTGGCCTTTGCCAGCTTGGGCGCTCCGTCCCACATTCTTCGCAGGTTCTTCTGCGGATTGATCGGCTCATCAGCCATTGAACGGCTTCCACAGCGGGCAAACCCGGTTCGGTCGTTGAATCACGCTTGCATCGATGATCGTCATGCGCCTTTCATCCCTGTTCTTCTTCGGCTCTACGATCCTGAATCGCTTGCAGGTCATGCACTCGACTACTTGGCGGGTGGGGCAGCAGATATTCATGCTTTAGCCTTCGTCTTGACATGCCGAGTCAAGATTTCTTCCATCTTCCAAAGAAGTCGGCTGATTTCGCCCCAGTCATCGTCTGTCACGAATTCCCACGGCAATACATCATCGAACACCTTCCTCACTGCGCGAATCTTGGCTAGGTTCGTTGCATTGATGTATTCAGATTCGGTCATACGATCTCCAATTGCTCGGGCTTGCGGGGCTCGGGTGGCAATAGAAGGGAGCCTTGTTTCTGGGCCTCCTCGATTCGCTGGCGCGCGATGTCGAAGTATTTACGCTCGCGCTCTATACCAGTGAACGACGGGCAGCAGATGGTCATTCTTTCATCAACTCTTCAACGCGAACTTGTTGCCACCCAGCCTTACGAGCCATGTCGGCGCACAGGTCGGCAGCTACGGCGAGTTCGTAGGGCTTGGAGCGCACGCGCTTGGGCTTGTTCTTGAGCATGTAGCGCTGCTCCTCCCATGGATCAAGAATGCACTCGAACAGAGGGTTTGATTTGTG
>Ga0070699_100002179_pt1 | contig 17727 bp, 19 predicted proteins | sample KBSK1503metaG_FD_65473 | JGI IMG/M metagenome (GOLD analysis project Ga0070699, IMG submission 65473) | Corn, switchgrass and miscanthus rhizosphere microbial communities from Kellogg Biological Station, Michigan, USA - KBS K1-50-3 metaG | ecosystem: Host-associated > Plants > Roots >... | reverse complement strand
GCCAGCGCCAGGAAGTTTCGTACGATGCGGACGCAGCGGTCGGCGGCGGCCATGATCTTCCCGGCCCGTGCAATGGTCCGCTGATCCTGCGCTGACTCGCGCAAGAGGTGACTCTGCCCGAGGACGACCGCGAGGGGGTTATTCAGCTCGTGGGCCACGCCCGCGAGGAGCGAGCCCATCGTCGCGACCTTCTCGCTCTGGAGGAGCCGTTCCGTGCGCTCGCGCACGGTCGCCTCGAGCGAACGGTTCTGGCGATCGAGCTCGAAATAGAGCTTGCCGTTCTCGACCAGGAGCACCATGAGCACGAAGCTGGCCGCCAGCAGCCCATAGATCCGCCCGGCATAGAAGCCGAGGTCGAACCGCCTGGCATTGAGAACCGCGGCCAGGGCGATATCGAGCAGCCACGCGCACATCACGACCATGAGCCACAGATGGAGCACCGAGTGCGGCCGTCGCCACCAGAGGATGACCAGCGCGAGAAGGCTCAACGCCCAGGCGCTCGAGACGACGATGATCAGCGCCGGGGTGTTGTGATTGTCCCGCATGATCGCGGGCAGCGAATCGTGACCAGCCGTGGCAAGCAGCGTGAGCCCCCACACGACAACCAGCACCGCCCCAGCGCTGGCGAGAACGGCAAGGCTGGCGGGGCCGCGCGGTCGGCTCGTGTCGCGCCCTTCATCCTTGAGCAAGGCATAGGCGATGACGAAGACGGGGAAGCCGCCGTGCCAGAACATGTACAGCCAGGCCGTGCTCTGGGGCCCGGCGCCCAGCAGGCCGGTCGGCGCGAACAGGCCAGGGAACGTGAGCATGTGCGAGATGGCCATGACCCCGGTGAAGACGTAGCCGCTGGCCAACACGAGCAGCGCCCGCGATCGCAAGAAGCTGAACTGACCGAACAGCAGGATCGCCGTGATCAGATCGTTGACGACGAGCGCGGTTTGATAGATCGGGATGAAAGCGGAGACCGGGGCGAGCGGCACCTTCGCGAACGGCACCGCGGTGAGAAAAATCGCAGCGGACACGAGCACGACGGCAAAGGCGAGCCGGCGCTCGTCCCGCTCGGCAGGGAGGGTGGACAGAAATACTCGGTGCTCGCGGCTTGGCGAGGATTCGAGAGATGGACCCTGAATCGCGGTCGCCTTCATCGTCCCGATACTCATCCGACACAGGCCGCGGCAGGTTCTGTGCCAAGGAATGAGAACCTCAGAAATCAACTGGTTGGCTCGTCAGCCGCTGCCGTCGTTGTCAGAAGTGACGCGAAGTGTTGTCGGAGTGCCGTGGTTTCAGCGAGCCTTCGAGCACGTCACTCACCATGGCACGGCCGTATCAAAATGTAGGCGTTGACGAAGCTACCCCACCGAATTAGTTTCCCCTTCGCGATGCCACACGAACTCGATCCTGGCGAGCTGAGCCACCTCCTCGCCAGCCTGGTTGCCTTCCTCGATGAGCACAGATTCTGTGGGGAGCTGGACGGTGGCGCACACGAGGACCAGGTGTGATGACCTGCACGTGTGGGGCGGTTATCAGCCGAACGCTGGAGCCTGCACACCGCCCATAGTTCAGGTCCGTCTTGTTCGGCTGGACTGCTGCCGCAAGGCTATCTCAATCGAGACGATTCGTGGCGGCACTACGATTCTCCAAGCGATGTCCGGTTTGCTCCCATCGCTTCACCGGGAAGCAGAAGTGGCGGTTTACGAAATGGTGGGGGGCACGGCGCACTGGGGCCTGCCCGGAGTGCGGTGAGATGCGGATGTGGACAGCCGGTCCGTGGCGAGCAATCAATGTCTTGGCGATCGTGCCGGTGAGTGTGCGCTTCTGGCCAGCTTGGCCGGTGCGACCCGTGCCGTGGCCGATGCGAACCGTGCTGACCCTCCCGATTCCGGTACGCGCTCCGAATCCTCGGTTCCATCGAGATATTGTCCGAACTATTCGGCAAAGGTCGCTGGTTCGGACCCTCGCCCCGCAACTTCTAGCCCGCTGTCTCGTGATTTTCGCCCGAAGCCCTCTACGTTCGACGATCAGCAGGGGGGTGCGATCGGGGGCGTAGGTGGTCGTCGTCAAGAGTCGTCTCCGTACAGTTGTCCGAGCCCCCCGGTACGTTGGAGATCGGGTGGCCAATCGGATTTGAGCGCTAAAGTCCGCCACTGACTGACACGATGAGATCGCGCAGCCAGCGGTGAGCCGAGTATCCATCGAACCTTCGGTGCCACAGCAACGACGTATGCACCGACGGCGATCTGAACGGCAGTTCACGAAGCTCGAGCGCGGCGTCGCGAGCGAGCGCCCCCGCCACTCGCCGGCTCAGCGTGGCAACGAAGTCTGACTTCGCAAGAACCGAACCCGCCGAGAGATAAGGGAGGCGCAGCTCGATTCGCCGCTTCGTCCCGTGGGTGGCCAGCGAGCGGTCGATGAATCCGGTGTCGTCCCCGCTCGACGAAATCGCGGCATGTCTCAGCGTTCCGAAGGCCGCCGTGGATAGCGGTCGGCGGCCGGCCGGATGGGTCCGTCGCATGACCGCGACGAACTCGTCCTCCAGCAGTTTCGCGGTCGCAAACCGTTCACCGACGTCCTCAAACGTCCCGATCGCAAGGTCGAGGTCGCCGCTGTCGAGGAGCCCGTGGACGTCGAGGGTCCCGCTCGGCCGCAGATCGAGCTGCAGGAGAGGCGCCGCTGCGAACACCGCCGAGACGAGCGGCGCGGCCAGGACGATTGCTGCGTAGTTGTTGACCGCGATCGAGAACCGTCGGTTCGCCTGAGCGGGGACGAACGCCTCCGGCTCGAGGGCGAGCTGCATGTCCGCGAGCGCCTGCCGTAGCGGTAGCGCCAGCTGCTCCGCGCGCGGCGTCGGCGCCATGCCTTTCGGGGTGCGGATGAACAGCTGATCCTTCAGCAGGTATCGCAAGCGGTTCAGTGCGTGGCTCAGCGCCGGCTGACTCATCCCGAGCCGCTTTCCCGCCCGCGTCACGCTCCGCTCCTGCATCAAGCCGTCGAAGACCACCAGAAGATTCAGGTCGAAGGCTCGCCAATTCACGTGGCGCATCTCCATGTGATGACAATGAATTTGCAGCATTGTACCCGGCGGCGTAGCGTTCAGCTACGAACACAACATGCAGCGCGGGAGGGCAGTCATGATCACGTGGATTCACGCGGGACCGTCGGTGGTGGCAGCATTCCTCGGCTCGTTGGTGGAATGTGTGGAAGCGGCGACAATCGTGCTCGCGGTCGGCTCGGTGCGCGGATGGAGGTCGGCCCTCGCCGGAACGCTCGCCGGCGTCGCAGTTCTGGCTGGGCTCGTGGGCCTTCTCGGCCCCGCGCTTTCCGCCATTCCTGTCTCCTTGCTCCAGGTCGTCATCGGCGTGCTGCTCTTGCTGTTCGGGCTGAGCTGGCTACGCAAAGCGGTCATGCGAGCGGGGGGCATCATGCCCCTCCGCGACGAGCAGCAGACGTTCGCCCACACAGCCGCGACCTTGGGCATGCCGGGCGTCACGACCTCCCGCCACTGGGACCGGGTTGCGCTCATCGCGACCTTCAAGGCGGTCCTCCTCGAAGGCATCGAGGTCGTCTTCATCGTTCTCGCCGCGGGTGCCGCGAGCCGGACGATCGTTCCGGCGAGCCTGGGCGCCATCGGCGCGACGCTCGCTGTCACGCTCGCCGCCCTCGCCCTCCGGCGGCCGCTAGCGCGCGTGCCCGAGAACACGCTGAAGTTCACCGTCGCGGTGCTCCTCGCAAGCTTCGGCACGTTCTGGGTCGTGGAGGGATTGAGCATACCTTGGCCGGGAGGCGATCTGGCGATTCTCGGCCTCGCCGCAGCCTATCTCGCCGGATCAGTGCTCGTGGTCGAAGCGCTACGCCGGCGCTCGGGTGAGTTGCGCCGTTCGCGAGGCGCGGCATGAGCGCGCTGGCGACATTGGCCGATCCCCGAACTCGGCGCCAGGCCATTCCGATTGTCGTCGATCGGGATGCGTCCCTCCTCGCCATGCTCCGTCGCGGTGATCCACGGGCACCGGCGCAGCTCATCGAGCAGTTCGGCGCACGGACGTATCGGCTCGCGGTGGGACTCACGCGCAACGCCGAGGATGCGGAGGAGGCCGTGCAGGACGCGTTCGTGAATGTGATTCGGAGGATCGATTTGTTCCGTGGCGATTTTGCCCTTCGCTCGTGGATCTACCGGATCGTGGCCGATGCCGCCTACCAAAAGCGGCGAACGCCCGCCAGCCGGCACATACACGTCTCAATCGACGACGCGCGGCCGATCTTCGACGAAGACGGCCGCCATGCGGAATCGTTTGTCGACTGGTCGTCGACCGTGGACGATCCGTCGCGCCCGACGGAGCTTCGGCTCGCGCTGACGGCGGCCCTCGGTGACTTGCCCGCCGATTTCCACACCGCGGCCCTGTTGCGCGACGTCGAAGGTGGTCGAACGGCCGTGCCCGACCATTTCGTCGGAAGCGACAGGCCGCGACGATCGCGGCGTGAGGGGTGACGCCTTGAGCCGACTCGACTCGATCGATCCAACGCCGCCGCGCACGCTCTGGGAGCTTTTTCTGGGATTTCTCTCGATCGGCGCCCGGTCGTTCGGCGGCGTGCTGCCGGCCGCACATTCGATCATGGTCGAGAAGCGGCGCTGGCTGACGCCGGCTGACTTCACCGAGGTATGTGCGTTGTGCCAGATCCTCCCGGGACCGAATATCGGCAACGCGTCGATCGTGCTCGGCAAGCGCTGGTTCGGCCTCCGCGGCGCGATCGTCGCGTTCCTGGGCCTCTTCGCGCTGCCGTACCTGTGGGTCCTCACGCTCGCGGTTCTATACACGCACTGGGTCGTATTTCCGCGCGTGTCGGCCGTCGTCACCGGCGCCGGCGCGGCCGGAGCGGGATTGTTCATCGCCACCGCCGTGAAGCTCGGTCGGCCAATCGCCGGCAAGCCCGCGGCCGTGGCTTTGATCGCTGCGTGCTTCATCCTCGTCGCGATCGCCCGCGTGTCGTTGGTCATTGTCATGCCGATCGCCCTCACCGTGGGGATTCTCTTCTCGTCGAGGGGGAAGCTGTGATTCTCATCCAGCTCGGGATGTATTTTGCGCTGCTGTCGCTGCTCACGTTTGGGGGCCTGGGCCCTGTCCTCCCCGAAATGCAGCGCTACATCGTCGACGTGAAAGGCTGGACGACGCCGGGCGACTTCATGCAGCTCTTCGCGGTGGCGCAGACGGCACCGGGCCCGAACGTGCTTGTCACGAGCCTAATCGGCTACAGGGTGGCCGGCGTGGCGGGCTCGGTCGTCGCGCTGCTGGCGCTCTGCCTGCCGGCGGCGGCGATCGCGTGGGTGGTATCCGGTCTCTGGGAGCGCTTTCGCGAATCACCACGGCGCTGTGTGATCCAGCGCGCCCTCGCGCCGCTCCTGGTCGGCCTGATGTTCGCCGCCGGCTACACCATCGCCACACCGCACGCGCCTGACTGGCGCCTGTGGCTGATTGCGCTGGCGACGGCCACGGGCATGCTGACGACGCGGCTGAACACCCTGTATCTGCTGGCCGGCGGAGCCGTGCTCGGCGGCATCCTGCTTTGAGTGTTTCCGTGCGACGGTTTCGTCGCCGTCGCAAGGAGTGAAGGGAGGTGAGAACCACGATGAAGCGGGTCACCATCGCGATGCCGCGGGCGCTCATCGCAGTCAGCGGCGCGAAAGGTCGTTGACGATTACTTGAGGCGCTCCGGCATAGACATCAAGCCTGATCACGAGGTGGACCATCTTGGCCATGGCGATGACTTGAGAGCTCGCGTGTCGAAGAAGACCCAGTGAGACCAACGCGTCGCATCGAATCGGGGGTGTGTGATTCAATCTAGTCCGCACCCAGACCTTACCTGGTTCAAATCCAGCCCCCGCAACCATGAAGTAGCGGGAATCAAAGGGGCCGATACCGTCGGCCCCTTTGGTGTCTCAGCGCGACTATGAAGTGTTTCGACCGTTCTGCACGCGGAGCCGCCGCGCACCCGACGACGTCTCCTCGAACGTAGTCGCTATTTGGCGGGCGTTTCCGCGATCGGCGCGAGCCGCCGCTGCTCTTCCCGGTTTCATAGGCACGATCGGCAGGCGAAATCGACCTCAGTCACGCGGGCTTTCGACCGCGCCTTGGGTCGCATGGCGCTTGGGGTGGACGACCCAATGATGCGCGCGGTGGAGCTGTTCAGCGGTGCAGACTGGTGCATGATGGTGTAGTCTACAGTTATGGCTGAGACGGAGCGAATAGTCCGTCAGAGTGTCTCGATCCCGGCTGGTATCGCCAAGCGTGTCCGCACGTTGGCAAAGATCCGGAAGACAAGCGCGAATCGTGTGCTCGTTGACTTGATCGAGGCTGGCCTCCAGTCCAAGGAGGCCGAGAAGGAACGGTTTTTTTCGCTCGTCAGTCGACTCACGGAGTCGTCCGACGCCTCCGAGCGTGAGCGCTTGAAGGACGAACTGGCGCGGATGACGTTCGGCAGCTGATGCCCAAGATTCGGTGGACTGATCTTCCACCGAGTCTCCGCCAGCATCTCTTCGATCGCGTCGCCGATCGTCAGATCACCGCCGAGGATCTCTACAAGCTGAAGCTGTGGCGGGAATCCGAGCCGGAGGCGCCGGACGGACCATGGTACAAGGATTTCGGATCGTTCAAGATCTGTGGTGAAGGTGAGTTTCCGAAGACCTTCCTCTTGAAGGGACGGCCGGCGAAGGGCAAGGCTCTCTAACCAACGGCTGTTCGTCGCCAAGATCTCATCCCACTCTTGGATGCGGGCGCGTCTTCTCACCACGGGCCAGGGCACGCAGAGAGAGGTAACCAGCCAGGACTCGAATCGTCGCTCCCATCCGGACCCGCCTCGTCTACGTCGAGAGCCGCGGATGGCTGCCGGGCAAGCTCGGAGTCGGGGCCCTCGTGATGGCCGGAGTCGTCCTCGTGTGGCCCCCCTGGTAGCCGGTCGACCGCACGCCATGAGTCTCGCTGGCTGGCTCGCCTGGGCAGCGATCGCGCTCGTCATCCTCGGCGCCATCGTCGGGGTCGTGGAGGTCGTGTGGGGTGCCGCGTGCACGGCCTACGTGCTCGTCCGCTCTCTCGTGGCGGCCCTGGGATCAGCACCCTCGCATCCGTCAATCAATTATAAATATATATCTTACTTGATAATTTACTGATTTTATCGCTACGACTTGACGACTAGCACTCTTTTGCTATGAGTGCTAACAGAGCGGTACTCATGGAGCCTGCGATGCCAGTTCCGGTGACACGGACGGCGTCGAAGGCCGCCTGAGAGCGGAAGGAGCACGGCTGACGCATGGCAGCACGGCAAGGGTGTAAGAGACCCTGCCGCCTTGGCAGCGCGGTTCAGGCCAGGAATGGAACGAAGGGTGTCATGGAGATTAAGGGGGAGGAGGAACTGTGACGGCGGCAGGTGACGCGCGGAAAGCCACGAACCGACCGGCAGCGCATCAGCTTCCGATGGACTGCCCCTACTGCCAGGAGGTGTTACAGGACGCTCCTCGTGGGTGGGTGTGTTGCCGGTGTCACTCCACGGTAGGGACCGAGCCTTGAATCGAATGGGTGAAAGGAGAGCCCGCGATGATCGTACGACAACTGAATCCTTGGAGCCCAAGCTGGAGCATGCCGGGGAATGCCTTCGCACAAATGCGTCGGGACATGGAGACCCTCATGGAGCGGCTCACCGGCGTGACGCCGGACGGATCAGTGGCCGGGGTGTTCCCGCCGATGAACGTCTCGGAGGACCTGGATCACTACTACGTGCGTGCGTTGATCCCCGGGATCGATGCGTCCCAGCTCAATGTCTCGGTGGTCCGCCAGACCATCGCCGTATCGGGCACGCGCAAGTCTCCCGAGGAGGAAGGCGTGAGTCACCACCGAAAAGAGCGGGCCGAGGGCGCGTTCAGTCGCAGCGTGACCCTTCCGGCGTCGTTTGATGGGGCTCGCGTCGACGCGAAATACGTCGACGGCATCCTCACCTTGACGCTTCCCAAGCCCGAGGCCGCCAAGCCGAGACGCGTGACGGTGCAGACGTCCTAGCGTGACTTTGAGCCGACGGAAGGAGACCCACCATGGCGATCGATAAGACCCAGGGATTGCAAACGCGGGAGCCCCGCGACCTCGCGGCGACCACGGAGGCCACTCGACCGGGCGTGCTGCTCACTCCCCCGGTGGACATCTTCGAGGATCCCAATGCCATCACGGTGCTCGCCGACATGCCGGGCGTCAAGCCGGGGCACCTGAAGATCGACCTGCACGAGGGCGTGCTGACCATCACCGGCCACGCAGACGCTCCCGATGGGTCGAACGAGGTCGCGATTCTCGAGGAGTACCGTGCGGGGACGTACCAGCGTAGCTTCACGCTCTCAGAGGCGATCGACCAGGCACAGATCCAGGCGACGCTGAAGCACGGGGTCCTCCATCTGCGCCTGCCGAAGGCCGAACAAGCCAAACCGAGACAGATCAAGATCCGGACGGACTGACCAGGGCCTTCGACGTGGGGAGATCGTCACCGACCGCGAAGTGGATGATGGTCCCGAAAAACTACTATCTGATCCTGGGGGTGTCGCAGTCGGAGAGTCCGGCGGGAATACGCGCACGGTATCGTGACCTTGTGCGCACGCTCCACCCGGACGTGGCGGGCTCGCAGAGCACGAGCGCCTTTCAAAAAGTGACCGAGGCGTACGCGGTGCTCGCAGACCCGCTCGCGCGGCGGCGCCACGACACCGAGCTGGCCACGTGGGAAGAGCGCCGACCCGTCCAAGAACGTGACCACTCGGCCGCGCTAGGGCGCTGGGCGCCAGGTCGCTCTTGGCTGAACCTCTTGCGGTTCGGCCGTCCCTCGACGCGCTGGTCGAGCGCATTTTTCGGAACTTCACGGGCATTGGGATCCCCAAGGCGGAGCGGCCCGAAGGACTGACCTTCGAACTCATCCTGACACCGGACGAGGCCGTGCGGGGGGTGGAAGTACCCATCGGTTTGCCGCGAGTCGAGTCGTGCCACGAGTGTGGCGGCATCGGTCGCGTGTGGCTCTTTCCATGTGCGTCCTGCGGTGGGCAGCGCGTGATCATCACCGAGAGAATCGTGCGGATCCAGGTTCCGCCGCTAGTGCGTCCCGAATCGGTCATCGAAGTACCACTGCACGGGGTCGGCATCCACAGCCTCTATCTGCGTCTTCACGCCCGGGTCGAGTAGATCGCCCGCCAGGGCCACGAAGCGCTGCGCCACCTCAGGAATCTGAGTCTCCTGCACTCAAGCGGAAGCGCTGTAGGATGTCGCGGTAGGGACAGGCTTCGGCAAGTAAGTCTGTCAAACTGCTCCTAAATATTTATTTTATTGGATAATTCAAAAATTTTATCGTCACGACTTGACGACTAGCGCTCTTTTGCTATGAGTGCTAACAGGGCGGTGCTCCTGGAGGCCGGGGGTGCCAGTTTTGGTGACAACAACTGGAGGGTGAGCAGATGAAGATTCGGCCGCTGCACGATCGCGTTCTTGTCGAGCGTCTCGAGGAGAAGGAAGTGAGGAAGGGCGGCATCATCATCCCGGACACGGCGAAGGAAAAGCCGCAGGAAGGCAAGGTGATCGCCGCAGGTAACGGGAAGGTCAGTGACGACGGCAAGAAGATTCCCCTGGACGTGAAGACCGGAGACAAGATCCTCTTCGGGAAATACTCCGGCTCCGAGGTCAAGCTCGATGAAAAGGAGTACCTCATCATGCGCGAGGAAGATGTCCTCGCCATTCTTGAGTAAGGAGGACGCGATCCATGGCGAAGCAGCTGAAGTTCGACGAGGAGGCCCGGAGCTCGCTGCTCAAGGGCGTCACGATCATGGCCGAGGCGGTGAAGGCCACGCTGGGCCCGAAGGGCCGTAACGTCGTCATCGACAAGAAGTTCGGCAGCCCGACGATCACCAAGGACGGCGTCACCGTCGCCAAGGAGATCGAGCTGAAGGACAAGTACGAGAACATGGGCGCCCAGATGGTCAAGGAGGTCGCCTCCAAGACCTCCGACGTCGCCGGCGATGGCACGACGACTGCGACCGTGCTGGCCCAGGCGATCTTCCGCGAGGGGCTCAAGAACGTCACCGCCGGCGCCAACCCGATGGGTCTCAAGCGAGGCATCGAGGCCGCCGTCGAGGCCGTCGTCACGGATCTCAAGGGGTTCTCCAAGTCAACGAAGGACAAGAAGGAGATCGCGCAGGTCGCGACGATCGCCTCGAACAACGACAGGACCATCGGCAACCTGATCGCCGAGGCGATGGAGAAGGTCGGCAAGGATGGCGTCATCACGGTCGAGGAGTCGAAGTCCGCGGAGACCGTGCTGGACGTGGTCGAAGGCATGCAGTTCGATCGCGGCTACCTCTCGCCCTACTTCGTGACCGACGCCGAGCGCATGGAAGTGGTCCTCGAGGACGCGTACGTCCTGATCCACGAGAAAAAGATCAGCGTGATGAAGGACATGCTGCCGTTGCTGGAGCAGGTCGCGCGCGCCGGCAAGCCCCTGCTCATCATCGCCGAAGAGGTCGAGGGCGAGGCGCTGGCCACGCTGGTGGTCAACAAGCTGCGCGGCACGCTTTCCGGCTGCGCGGTGAAGGCACCAGGCTTCGGCGACCGTCGCAAGGCCATGCTCGAGGACATCGCGGTTCTGACCGGCGGCAAGGCCCTCACCGAGGATCTCGGCATCAAGCTCGAGAACATCAAGCTCGACGACCTGGGGCGCGCCAAGAAGGTGGTCGTGGACAAGGACAACACGACGATCGTCGAGGGGTCGGGCAAGGCCAAGGAGATCGAGGGCCGCATCAAGCAGATCCGGGCGCAGATCGAGGAGACGACCTCGGACTACGACCGCGAGAAGCTGCAGGAGCGGCTGGCCAAGCTGGCCGGCGGCGTGGCGGTGATCAAGGTTGGAGCGGCCACCGAGACGGCGATGAAAGAGAAGAAGGCCCGCGTCGAGGACGCGCTGAACGCGACCCGCGCGGCGGTCGAGGAAGGCATCGTGCCAGGTGGTGGCGTCTCACTGCTTCGGGCGGCCAAGGCGATCGACGGCCTCAAGCTGGAGGGTGACGAGAAGGTCGGCAGCTTGATCGTCAAGCGCGCGCTCGAGGAGCCGATCCGCCAGATCGTGGAGAACGCCGGCCTTGAGGGCAGCGTGATCGTCGAGCGGGTGAAGAGCGAGACGTCGCCGTCGCACGGGTACGACGCGGAGAGCATGGAGTACGTCGATATGCTGAAGGCGGGGATCATCGACCCGACCAAGGTCGAGCGGGTGGCGCTGCAGAACGCGGCGTCGGTGGCGTCGCTGCTGCTGACCACCGAGGCGCTGATCACCGAGCTTCCGGAGGAGAAGCCGGCGGCACCGCCGATGCCGCACGGAGATTTCTAGGCGCAGGGGCGGGGGGCGACCCTCTGAACCCCGGGTTGTGAGAGGAGTAAGCGTTGAGTCCGCGCGATGCGCGGACGACGGCTCGGGCCCGCAAGGGCCCGGGCCGATCGAGGCCAGCAAAGGAGGCTGGCGAGGTCGAATAGCAAGGAGGTTTAGACCATGGCGATCGAGCGTTGGCGTCCGTTTGGAACACTCATGGATCGGGATCCCTTCCGCGACATCCAGCACGAGATGAACCGCCTCTTCGACAGGTTCCTGGGCCGACCGCTAGCCACAGCGAGCGGAATGGACAGGCAGCCCTGGGTGCCGATTCTCGACATGTACGAAACGAGCGACGATCTCATCGTGAACTTCGAGCTTCCAGGCGTCCGGGAGAAGGACATCTCGCTGTCAGTCACGGGTGATCTACTCACGGTGAAAGGCGAACGCGAGTTCAACCATCAGCTGGGCGACGACAACTCCCTTCATACGGAGCGAGTCTACGGGAAGTTCGAGCGCTCGATTCGACTGCCGATGCCGGTCCAGGCTGACCGAGTGTCGGCAACGTACCGCGACGGGATGCTCGAGGTGCGGCTCCCGAAGACCGACGAGGTCAGGCCAAAGGAAATCAAGATCGAGGTGTTGTAGTCCGGTGAAGGAGGTGATGAGTTGATGTTGGAACGGTGGAGCCACTACGCCGCACTGCCGCTGAGGATCGTGCTCGGTTGCTCGTTCGTCGTTCTCGGCTTGCAAAAGCTGGCCGGCTACTTCGACGGGCCAGGACTCGCCAGGACTGCCGAGTTGATGGCCACCGGCGGCCTCACGCCTGGCACTTTCTGGGCGTGGATCGTGGGGTCGCTCGAGTTGCTTGGCGGCGCGGCGATCGTTCTCGGTCTCCTCACGCGGTGGGCGGCACTGGTTCTGGCACTGGAGTCGCTCGTTGCGACCATCGTCGGCTGGCAGTTGACGAACGTCGAGTTTCGCCTGGCGGCGCTCGCCGCCTTCGTTGCGCTGGCCCTCCTGGGGCCGCAGCGGTACGCGCTGGATCTGAAGTCACCGAGGCTCGCGTCGTGGTCGCGGCTCGGCGACACTCGCGGGCCAGCGTCGAAGGCCGCTTGAGGGGCTCCACGATGGACCGACCATCACGCACGGCGGCAGGGCGAAAAGCCCTGCCGCCAGGGCGGCGCCGTTTCAGGTGGCTCAGCGACTACGCGATGACCCTCAAAACCTTGACGGTCCAATGTCGTGTGCGAACGAATGGATCGAAGACCCATTCTTCCGTCGACGGGAGAGGTTGTGCAGATGTTGGTCGGAGGCGCGCGTGACTACCGGGTGTCGGATGTTCACAAGTCTTCGCAGGCGTCATTTGCCGTGGCCGACGATGCTCGTCTTCAGCTGACGAGGGAGCTCAACGACACCGCTGATCGGCTGAGGCAGATCGATCTGGTATCGCCGGGCGGGGCGCAGTCCTCCCTCGGGCGGCAAAGCGGCTGTGATGTCCTGGACGAGGCCGAGGCGAACACGACCCGCGAAGCGCTATTCGCGTCCCGCGAGAGTCTTCTGGCACGTATCAAACGTCTCCGCGCCGCCCTCGCACGGTTGGAAACCGGCGGCTACGGTCAGTGCGTCGAGTGTGGAGCGGCCATCAGCGTGGCGCGGCTGTGCGCCCTCCCGGAGGCGACGACGTGTGTCGCATGCCAGGAACGCCATGAGCTGACGGTTACCGCTCTTGCGCTAGAGACGCGCCATCAGCGCATCGACCGGCGCGCGGCGACCCTCCTCGCCGAGGCAATCGCTGCGACTACGGAGCAGTCGGTGCGTGCTGAGAATGTCCCGCAAGGGGAGACTCGCGGTGCTCCGTCCGCAAGACGTCAGCCGCGCGCGAAGCAGCTGAGCGCTGACACGCCGGGGCGCCTCGCGACCCGAACCCGCCGGCGACCTGGCGACGGGCCAGTCCCGGGGACGCTCGCTTCTGGGTCGGAGCGACGGCGAGCCCTGTCGTCGTCACGCGCGGCGAGCCGGCGGGGTGCCGAGACGAACCGCCGGCGGATGGGCGATGTCAATGGAACGGGCCGTCGGTAAGGTCTGTGATGGTCTCGAAGACAAACGTTCGATGCAGCGCAAAGGGCAGGAGGACTTGCTCCGGTCGATCCAGTCCAGAGACGCAGACTCGGCCATGCGGATCGCACAGGTCGCCCCCCTCTACGAGCGCGTCCCACCGGCCCTGTATGGCGGCACGGAGCGCGTCGTGTCCTACCTCACGGAGGAGCTCGTCCGACGCGGCCATCTCCTGATCATGAGCGTCAGGACGGCGACCGACCTCTCCGCTTCCACACGGCCCAGCGCGTCGCATCGCTTCTTGACACGAAGGGCGAGCCTCGTACCCTGACTATCGTCGGGCGAGGTTGTTGGAAATGAGAATCATTCGGGAGATGCGAGGTGGAAGGGCAGCACGTGAAGCCCGCCCACCGGGCCTCGAGCTTGCCGAGGTCGCACTGCGGGACCGGGGATTCCGGCTGACCGCTCCGCGCCACGCGCTACTCGAGGTGGTCCGCGGCATCAAGACGCACGCCACCGCCGAGGAAGTCCACCGACTGGTCATCCGCGGAGCGCCACGGGTGAGCCTGGGTACCGTCTACCGGAACCTCCGGCTGCTCGTCGACGCGGGGCTGCTCGGTGAACTGCCTGGGCCACGAGCCCGCTTCGACGCCAACACCCGGGCCCACCATCACTTCACGTGTCTCCGCTGCGGGCGCATCGCGGACGTCGAGGCATCGATTGCCGAACCGCACTCTCGGGCGCTCTCAAAACGCGTGGAGGCTCGCACCGGTCTCACGATCATGCATCACCGGATCGATTTCTTCGGTCGTTGCCGGCAGTGCCAGGCGCAGGGGCGCGCTCGGCCGGGCAGACGTCGCCCGGCGGCGGCCGCCAGCGCTCGCCGCGCATCCTTCCGCGCGGTGAGCGGCAGGAGGGCATGGTGACGGATGGGCTAGCAGCAAAATAGGCCTCGCTCTCTGCCATGAGCGCGGCGAATCAGCCAGAAAGTAGAGGGATCGATATGCCTGAAAAGGACGCGTTCAATAAGAAAAACTCGACTGCGAGCGTCAGCGAAAGCGAGAACCCGGCAATCTCTTCGCCGACTCCCAAGCATACCCGGACCAGGTCGAATAGGGACTGGTGGCCGGATCAGCTGGAACTTTCAATTCTTCGCTCGCACTCTCCCCGGTCCAATCCGATGGGCGAGGATTTCAACTACGCAAAAGAGCTCAGGACCCTCGACGTCGAAGCGCTGAAGCGGGACGTCATCAAGGTGATGACGACGTCGCAGCCCTGGTGGCCGGCCGACTACGGTCACTACGGGCCGTTCTTCATCCGGATGACCTGGCATGCAGCGGGCACGTACCGCATCGCCGATGGCCGGGGCGGTGGCGGCAGCGGCATGCAGCGCTTCGCTCCCCTCAACAGCTGGCCCGACAACGCGAGCCTCGACAAGGCGCGCCGGTTGCTCTGGCCGGTGAAACAGAAGTACGGCAACAAGATCTCCTGGGCCGACCTGATCATCTTCGCGGGCAACTGTGCGTATGAATCGATGGGCTTCAAGACGTTCGGCTTCGCCTTCGGGCGCGAGGACCGGTGGGAGCCCGACGAGGTTTTCTGGGGGCCGGAGGACACCTGGCTCGGAGACGAGCGCCACGTCGATGGCGGGGCCATGCAGGGGCCTTTCGGCGCTGACCACATGGGCCTGATCTACGTGAACCCGGAGGGCCCGGGCGGCAAGCCGGACCCGGCCCTTGCCGCCAGCTACATTCGACAAACGTTCGCCCGCATGGCGATGAACGACGAGGAGACGGTTGCGCTCATCGTCGGCGGCCACACGGTCGGCAAGGCACACGGTGCCGCTCCCGCCACCAAGTACGTCGGTCCCGAACCGGAGGGCGCCGGATTGGAGCAGCAAGGTCTCGGTTGGAAGAGCACTTTTGGCAGCGGCAAGGGCAACGACACGATCACGAGCGGGCTCGAAGGCCCCTGGACCACCGAGCCGACGAAGTGGGACAACGGGTTCCTCGACAATCTCTACAAGTACGACTATGAGCTGACGACGAGCCCGGCCGGCGGCAAGCAGTACGCTCCGAAGCCGAATGCCGCGGGCCAAGTGCCCACCGCGCCCGATGCTCACGATCGATCGAAGCGGCAGACGACCATGATGCTCACGACGGATCTTGCCTTGAAGGTGGATCCGATCTACGGGCCGATCTCGAAGCGCTTCCACGAGCATCCGGACCAGCTCGAGGATGCATTCCGTAAGGCGTGGTACAAGCTCCTGCACCGCGACATGGGTCCCGTCTCGCGCTTTCTCGGCCCGTGGGTTCCGGAGCCGCAGTTGTGGCAGGATCCTGTCCCGGCGGTCGACCATGAATTGATCGGGGAGAAGGACATCGCTGCGCTCAAGAGCAAGCTCCTCGCCTCTGGGTTGTCCGTCTCCCAGCTAGTCTTCACCGCCTGGGCGTCGGCGGCGACCTTTCGCGGCACCGACAGGCGTGGGGGCGCCAACGGGGCCCGGATTCGCCTCGCGCCGCAAAAGGACTGGGAAGTGAACAACCCGGCCGAACTGTCGAAGGTGCTGCAGACACTCGGAAAGATCCGGCAGGATTTCAACGGCTCACAGTCCGGCGGCAAGAAAGTGTCGCTCGCCGACCTGATCGTCCTGGGTGGGTGCGCGGCCGTCGAGCAAGCGGCGAAGAACGCCGGGTACAACATCACGGTCCCGTTCGCGCCGGGGCGCACGGACGCCTCGCAGGAGCGAACCGACGTGGAGTCGTTCGCTGTACTCGAACCCACCTTCGACGGGTTCCGCAACTACGTCCGTGCCGGAGAAGAGCTGCCGGCGCCGACTCTGCTGGTGGAGCGAGCATTCATGCTGAACTTGACCGCGCCCGAGATGACGGTCCTGGTCGGCGGCATGCGCGCCCTGAATGCCAACTCCGGGCAGTCCAAACACGGTGTCTTCACCAAACGGCCCGGGACGTTGACCAATGACTTCTTCGTGAACCTGCTTGACATGGGCACGGAATGGAAAGCCTCCGGCTCGGATAAGAAGGTGTACGAGGGTCGCGACCGCGCCACCGGCGAAGTCAAGTGGACCGGCACGGCCGTCGACCTGGTCTTCGGCGCGAATTCCGAGCTCCGAGCCCTCGCCGAGTTTTACGCACAAGAGGACTCCAAGGAGAAGTTCGTGCGTGACTTCGTGGCGGCGTGGAACAAAGTGATGAACAACGACCGCTTCGATCTCGCGCGAACTTAGCACAACCTCATCAGATGAGGGCGGTGTTTCAAATTGTTTGAAACACCGCCCTTTGGGGGCGGGACGGTACGTCGCCGGGATCTATAGGCAGTCGACACCCTGTCCCTTCTAAAAACTCGTCTGTCGCAACGATCTTGCGTTGGGCGAAGTGATCGGCTATTTGGCCGGTCATGGTCAGAGTGCTTGGGATCCTCGTAGGGACACTGCGAAGCAGTGTGCGCACGCACCGCGAGTTGGCGCTGGAGAATCTGGCGCTGCGGCAGCAACTCACAGTGTGGAAGGCGTGCCAGCCACGGCCACCGCTGACGGAGCTGGACCGGATCTTCTGGGTCGTGCTGTTGAGGCTTTGGAAGAATTGGCGGAGTTCTTTGCATGTGGTGCGGCCCGAGACCGTGCTGCGGTGGCACCGTCGGGGCTTCACGCGCTACTGGGCATGGAAGAGTCGACGCCGATGGGGTCGACCCGCGATTGGGACGGAAGTGCGGGATCTGATTCGGCAGATGAGCCGCGCGAATCCGCTCTGGGGTGCGCCGAGGATCCACTGCGAGCTGTTGAAGCTGGGCCTGACGGTCTCGCAAGCGACGGTTTCGAAGTATATGCTCCGGTCTCGCCGGCCGCCGTCACAGGTGTGGCGCACGTTTCTGACGAACCACGCCAAGGATCTGATCGCGTTGGATTTCTTCACGGTCCCCACGGCGACCTTTCGAGTCCTCTTTGTGCTCGTGGTGCTGAGCCACCGTCGGCGCCGGCTGGTGCATTTCAATGTCACGGAGCATCCGACCGCGGAATGGACGGCCCGACAACTCATTGAGACGTGCGGACTAGAAGAGAGCCCTCGGTATCTGATCCGGGACCGCGATCAGGTCTTTGGCGAACGATTCTCGCGTCAGGCCAGGATGTTGGAACTCCGAGAGGTGGTCATCGCGCCACGCTTGCCGTGGCAAAACGCCTATACGGAGCGGGTGATTGCATCGATTCGCCGGGAATGCCTTGACCACGTCGTGGTGATCGGCGAGCGACACCTGTTGGGGATCCTGTCGAAGTACGTCGACTACTACAAT
>Ga0070699_100002176_pt1 | contig 17743 bp, 20 predicted proteins | sample KBSK1503metaG_FD_65473 | JGI IMG/M metagenome (GOLD analysis project Ga0070699, IMG submission 65473) | Corn, switchgrass and miscanthus rhizosphere microbial communities from Kellogg Biological Station, Michigan, USA - KBS K1-50-3 metaG | ecosystem: Host-associated > Plants > Roots >... | reverse complement strand
TAATGCCCGGGTCAGAAAATCTCTTGCCGGCACGACCCGAGTCAGGCTGGCCAAGGCAGTGCACAAAGCCTCGGCTTGCCGATGGAATCGCCGTATCCAAAACTGGCCACGTTGATAAGGGAAAAGCTCAACGGTGTTCAACCACGTTCAGCCTCACAGTTGGTTGAAGATTACGTCCGTCCCGCTGCAATCCGAGCGGGTGTTATCAGGGTCGAGAACGGCATCACGTATGACCGTGACGGCGAGGTCGTGAAGCGGTTCGGATTCCATGTGTTGGGACGCCACTCGATAGCGACGTTCCTCATGGACAACCAGGAGAACCCTGCTGTGGTTCAGGCGGTCATGCGTCACAGCAAAATGGACATGACGCTGTACTACAGTCACAGCCATCGCGCAGCGAAACGTGCAGCGCAGGGAAGGGTGCTCCAGCACTTGGTTCCCGCAGAAATGCGGGTACAACTGCGGGAACCGCATACGATCCAATGAGAACTCAAGTCGGTCGGGAACTAGCGTGTTATGATGGGTTTGCCGCAGCCTTGTGGGCGCTTAACTCAGCGGTAGAGTGCCATCCTCACACGGTGGAAGTCATAGGTTCAAATCCTATAGCGCCCACCATTTGTTTCCTTGGGCTTGCGGGGAAATCGGCCCCGTAAGCCAACCCACAACTCAACCCACAATTCACTGGATTGAGGGGTTTTGAGCGTACGTCCGGCTCGTCGGCGGTTGACTGCTTCTGTCGGAGAAATAATCCTCGTAAAACCGCCACATGGCAACTCCCCATGAATATCCAGCCAGCGGCCAAATCAGCAGATTTATCAAGATATAAACGTAGTCGGAGTCGGTCAGTGCTCGCGAAAATGATGACTTGCGAAGCAAGTGCATCACCGTCATGAGGATGAACATCAAACCGCCGAAACCCATTGCTCCGTATCGCAAGGCGAAGCTCTTCTTCCCTCTAGCCTTTGTTTTCTGGCAACGCTGCCGCGCCGCCTCATTTGGTGGCTTGAAGAAGGAACAGCACCATTGCTGCCCTGCCCTTTTACAATGATCTAGATCCGGCAGTCGAAGCGACCGCCGACGATAGTTCGGCTTAACCTTTGGCTTGCCCATGGCGACGGCCCCCCTCATGCCGCTGGATTGGAACTACGGCAGAAGGCCTGGTCTACGCAAGCCTGTCGAGACGCACGCACTTGGGGGTTTTCAGCGCTATCGACTGTTTACAGCAGTTGTCTTGCAATCCCTCCAAAACTGATCAAGAATGTCACTGTATGACTTCATGTACTCAACAGCCTCGTATGACTTCATGTACTCAACAGCCTCGGTTCGCCAGCCTCGCGCCGAGTGTACGAATACGCCATCGACCAGTTCATCGCTTGGTACTGTTCCGAACCTCGCCTCGCTTTTAACCGAATCGTGGTTGTTCGCTACCGCATGTACCTGGAATCACCCGGTCTGGCAGCAAATACGATCAACCAACAACTCGCAGCCGTGCGAAGACTCGCACATGAAGCCGCCGACGCCGGGTTGCTCAGCCCTGAACTCGCCGCCGGGATCACCCGGGTGAAAGGTGTCAAACAGCTTGGCTTTCGCGCCGGCAATTGGTTGAGCCCAGCGCAAAGCTCTGAAGTTTTACAACGTGCTTATGGCGAGCGCATGCGCGCCAAGCGAGACTACGCCATGTTGGCAATGCTGTTTGGTTGCGGTTTTCGCAGGTCGGAGTTGGTCGGCTTGGAGCTAGGCGAGATCCAGATCCGCCAGGGTCACTGGGCAGTAGTGGATCTGATCGGCAAGGGCGGGCACATCCGCACCGTACCCATACCAGAATGGGTCAAGGCGGCTCTCGATCAGTGGACGAGAGCGGCTGGTGTAAGGGAGGGAAGGATACTTCGTGCAGTCGCCAGGACGGGGAAGATTTGGGGGAAGGGTATCTCGCAGAATGTAGTCTGGTACGTGGTTCGGACCTGTTGTGAGAGGGTCGGTCTGGAGCACATTGCGCCGCACGACTTGCGGCGAACATGCGCGAAGTTGTGTCACGACAGCGGTGGTTGAACTGGAGCAGATTCAGTTCCTGTTGGGGCATGCATCGGTGCAGACGACCGAGCGGTATCTAGGCTGCAAGCAGAACCTCGGAAACCCGGTAAACGATCGCTTCAAGCTGAGGGTGGAAGTGCAGCAGCAGGAGTCGAACCTGGAGTCCGCCGTGGTGGAAGGGTCTACGCCGGTAGAAACAGGGTTTAGTGAAGGCATAGAATGCAGCCACGGAGAATCGGAACATGAGCAGCCCATCTGCGACCCCAAACACGTATCCCTACCAGAACGAGCCGACCTGGTCGAAATCGGAAAAAGCCATCGCCCGCACAGCTTTCGACGCTGCTCTGAAGCGGGAACTTCAGGACGTCATGCACAAAACAAAACAGATGGCGAACCAGATCAAGAAACCTGCGGACGTCTGGGAGTTGGAATATTACCTGACCGAACGCCGTAAAGAGATCAACCGCAAGTATGACTATCGGTATTCGCAACTGAGGCACGTGTTTGGGAGACTCTTGTACGAAGGCCAAGTCAGCGAGGAAGAGCTGCGCGGTTTGCAGGAGGACAAGCTGAAGTCGATCCGTTCGTTGGCCAAATTCCTAGCGGAGGACGCGGCCTGACTTGCATTCTGAGCGCTATCGCCTGGTTACGTCAGTGTGGATTGCATTCTGCGAAGTGTTTTAGCTTTTTTACTCCTGCTGCTTTTCGAGCTTCATCTCAATGGTCTTGTGGTCGTTTTCCGTGAGCGTCAATATTTGTGGCTCTGATTTGTAGGGGGTGGCTTCCGAGGAAACCACGGGTTTTGCCGTTAGCGTGTACTTGCCGGGGGCTATCTTTGCCAGAGAGAAGTGGCCGAGTTGATCTGTAGTGGTGCGCTGGACGCGGAGATGGTTGTAGGGCGTCAGAGGATCGGGGGCGAGCCGAACTCTTGCTCCGATGACGGGGCCATCATCATCGCTGACAGAGCCCTCCAGTTGCGCGCCCTCGGAACTGATGACCACGTCTAATTTCCCGGACGAGCTGCCGCTCTCCACTTGCACTCCTTTCTCCAAGACATCATCGGAACCAAATCGTATCGATCTGACGTAGGCATCGTGCTCCAGTCCCCAAACAGACAAAGTATAGTTCCCATCGGGGACGGACTTCATTTCGAAGGTTGCATCCTTCTTTGGCTCGGCATGTCCGCCGGGCAGGGCATCTTCGTCGACGGATATCAGCGTCAAATTGATTCGGTCGAGGGCTACGGAACCTGCGCCGTCGAGTTTGACCCTGCCCGGAATCGTCACGCCAGTTCCGAGAGTGATGGTGAGCGAGTCGATGTTGTCGCCAGCGACTTCAATCTTCTGCCGCGCCCGAGACTCGTAAATTCCCCCGCTGCCCTCAACTCTCTGGTAAACAATCACATAGTAGCTACCCTCCGGTATGTTTCTGAGGCGAAAACTACCTTTGTCATCGGTAGTGTCCTGGCGGTCAAAGTCAACATCGCGGCCCTCAATGGGAGTCAAACTGACGAAGGCATGGGTCGACGGGCCGTTTTCGCCGATGACATGTCCAGCGATTTCGACAGTCTTCACCCGATGCATGACGACATCAGCTCGTATTTCTTCGCCAGCTTTGATCGGGATTACCTGCGCTTGAGAAGCCTGAGCCACACCGGGGTAATACAGTGAACCATATTCGCTGCCGAGTGATTGATTAACCCAGAAGGTTTCTTCTACCGGGATGGGCCCAACGGGTGGTTGAGGGGAGTCATCCGCGCGGATGTAGTATTCGCCCGGCTTGAGACCGAAGATTCGATACTGGCCACGATCATCTGATTCAGCCGATGCTACCGATTGCATCTGGATTTTGTGGCGTCGGGGCAAGTCTTCTTCATCTTCGGTCTCCTCTTCCGTCGGGCGACGAAGGGCAACAACCTGCACACGCTGCATGCCATCGCCGTCTTCGTTGGTCATGCGTCCCGTGAGCACGGCCGCAGCGATGAGGCGGAATAGAACGTCACTGACTTTTTCCCCGGCATGCAAGAAGAAAAGCGGCCCGGTATCGTTGTTTCCAGCCTTGTAGTGCTGATCCACAAATCCCGAGTGATAAGCGAAGAACTTATAGCGGCCGGGCAGGACGTCTTTGATCGTAAAACGACCATCAACGTCGGAGCTGGTTGCATAGATCTGGTGATCCGAGCGGGAGTGTTCTGGTATCAGAACGACGCGAGCGGATTTTAAGGGATTGCCGTCGGCAGCGGCCACAACCCGACCTGTGACCGTACAAGGGGGCGGGACCGAATCGTCGCTGACCTTATTGGTGCGAGGGACAGAACTTTGTGCCAGCAATGTCGCGGTTATGGCGGCTACTGCAAGTACAAAGACAAAGGGCCGCATCGGAACCTCTTCAATGATGTTCCTCTGAGTGTGGCGATAATCATGTCAAAATTATAGCGTCGCTGATTTATTCGTTCCCGTAATTGTAGGGCGACCGAAGGGTCACACGGCTGTTGTAATATCGCCATAACGCGTTTTGACCCGTGACCGAAAGTCGGCCCAATTCTCGGTGAGCTTATCTCCCTGATTTCAACAGTTGACGCCATGCACGACTCTCGCGTGCGGCTACATAAGCCCTACGTCGAAAAGGGCCGGCATTCACGCACTTCACGCATCGAGTTCACCGTCTTCGACGGAAAGTAACAACCACAATCGAATTAGTGTGTTTGCACGATCATCGGCTGAGAACGAAATTTTGTTTACGAACGTAAACGTTGAAATTCACAAAAACAACTTAGTTGTTGATTCAGAAAGCGTTGACGCACCTAAGAGGCCGGAGAACTTCAGCCGCTGCGAAGCAGCGTTTTCTAAAAACTCTCCGAAGACTTCATGTTCCGCCTCGCGCCTGAAGAGATTGAACGGCTTGACCAGTCACAAATTGTGACTGGTTTGTGGGTTTGATCTTCACAGATGCAACAAGCGACGTGAGGATGATGGGCAATTTGGCTGCCATCAGGCTACATGGCTATAGTTCGAGGGTGATCAGATTCAGGAGTTACCCGGCACTTACGACCTGGGTGGCTCCAAGTTCGTCGTTCGGGAAATCCTTCTTATTGCCGGTGACCACGAAATCCGCTCGCGCCGCCAGGGCGCACGCCAGGAACTTGTCATCTTTGGGGTCGGGAGAAATGCCAGACAGCGGGGCAGGGCGCAAAAGATCACCCTGATGCTGAAGCAGGTCGATGAGCGCCATAATTTCATCCGCGGAGAAAGCAAACTTGGGCCGCGCAAGAACCTCGGAATATTCCTCCAGCATAGCGGGAGAAAAGCAAGGCCGCACGAGCCCTTGCTTGACAGCGAGAAGCAGCAGGGCTTCATTGCCCGAGGGCGAGATCAGGGCCGATACGAGGACATTCGTATCAATGATCGCCCGAATCATTTTTTCTTCTCGCGCCTGTACGCCTTAATCTCGGCGTCGATCTCCTGGGAAGTGAGCTTGTCCAGGCCACGTCGCTTTGCGCTTGCCCAGGATTTCTCGAGCCATTTTGGCGGCGGCGCAACGGTTTTGATGAAATCCTCGACGCTCATGATGACCACGGCGGGTTCTCCGCGTCGGTCTACTATAAAGCGCTCATTGTTCTCGATGGCGCGGGTCATAATCTGCCCGAACTGCGTGCGGGCGACATGGGCATCGACGCGGCGTTCCATAAGAATCTCCAATCAATTGATTAATCAATGCATCAATATACCATACAATACAATTGACGCCTTGTAGTCGTGTCCAGCTGTCCAGCCCTCATTTTGTGATGTGATCCAGTTTTGAGTTAGTGAGGTTGATGACTGTCTGCGGCGCTGGCGGCCTGTAACGGAGCGATGAGTGAGGGCGGTGGTGGTTGTATTGGTTGCGCCATTGCATCGCTGATGCATCCGGCCAGATGGGCCTTTGCTTTCTCACACCGCAACGCTTCCCGCCAATAGAAGCGGTTCGGGTGTGCACACCTTCAGGTGTTCAGGAACGCCGCTTCGCTAGGGCAGGGGCCTCGGGTGCAGATTTTCCAACCCACAACCCAACCCACAGAATGCGATGTCTTGTACGACTTCCGCGTACTTTGGCAGTCCCCCGGTCTTGTAAGTCGTTGTAAACGCTAATACGGTCAAACTCACACGGTGGAAGTCATAGGTTCAAATCCTATAGCGCCCACCATCTTTTCAAGGACTTGCAAGCTGCCGTGCTACTCTCGTGGGTCCATTTGGGTCCAACAGGCCCACGATACCGCGCTGGGCTCGCCTTTTCGCTGGCGTCACTGCTTGAACGTATTTGTCCATCGTGACGCTGACATTTGCATGGCGCATGAGCGATTGCACAACAGCCACATCTTCACCGTTAGCCTCAGCAAAGTACCCAACGTATGGCGAAGCGTATGCCAACCCAAACGGTTGGTTATCTTGGCTCGAATGGCGGCCGGCCGGATGTGATCCTTGATCGCGCTGTTTGGCCACAAGGGTTGTTTGCCGTCCATGTCGGCTGACGCGAATATGTAGTCTGATGCCTGGCTGTAACCACACTCCATTCGCCAGGTCTTCAAGACATCCGCCAAGCCCATTTCCATCGGAACAGGTTTACGGCTCGCTTCCGTCTTCATGGCCGTCTCGTGCTGGCGCACGATGCCACGGGTCAAGTGGATTTCGCCGTCCTCGAAGTCACAGTCCAGCCAGCGCAAACCCAGCAGTTCCGAGACTCGAAGGCCAGTGGTAGCGGCCACAAACACCATGACGCGATAGACCCCCGCGAGTTCTGCCAGCAACGCTTTGAGTTCGTCCGCTGTCAGCACCTCCGGGACGTTCCCCATTTCGGGGTGATCCACTGGGTGATGAACCCGGTGTAGACCTCCTGCGTGTATGGAGTCTTGTTCGGCAATTCGTTTTTCCCGTAATGGTCGACCAGTTCCGCTATCGTACGCGGTGGTCTGGTTTCCCGGTTTATGGTTGAGCGGAGAAACTCGCTAGCCTTGAACGCTGCTGCCTTGCTGGGGTGTTCTTTTACCGTGCCGATGACACTCTTGCGACGAATCCAACTACCGTCTGGATTCATCTCTCGCCATCGCAACACCCAAACGTCCGAGTCATGCATGCGTGCTTCCCGCGTGATACTGCCGTTCTGATACCGTGCACGTGGTTTCATGGTTTTGTCCTTTCGACCACGCAAACGGGTTGGCTGTTCGAGTGTACATCTATCAATGCATTCAGGCGACTGGCACGAAAACGCCAATAACGCCCCACGCGAATAGCCGGAAGTTCTCCCTTGCGGGCGAGGCGTTGAACGGTTTTGGGATGCAATCCCAAGAGTTTACCGGCGTCAATTTCTGACATGAGTGGTTCAAACTCCGCCGGGCACCAAACATTTTGAGGATTGGGTCGGAGCCCAGCCAGCTCTCTCCGCAACGGCTCCAATCGATCCGGGGGTTGACGTTCGCTCTCCGTTTGACTGGAAGCAATCAATGCAACGCTCGTGTCCTTAGCTGCCATGCTGTCCTCTGCTACCGGCCCTTCCGCGGTTCCCGGCGTCTATGCGCCGGCCCGGAATGTCAATCGAAGTTTGGTTTGTGGCTTCGATTGTGTGCCTTCGTTTTCTAGCGGAGAGGTTTTGTGCAGACGGGCGAGGGTTCGGTCATAGGTCGAGCCAAGCGAGCCGAGGGGAAACCTTGACGGGTTCCTCGCCCGTCTGCATCATTCGCAGCAAAACGAAGGCAAAGCGGCCGTTTCACTTGGAGAAGTTGGGTTCATCAATGGGAGGTAATTAGCGCGGAAGCGAGCACGGCGCGGTTTTGGGGTAAGCGCCGCGCAGAGCTGCACAAGCGGGATTGACAGTAGGAGCCGTCGGAGCGGCAGACTTCGCCGTGAAACGAATGTGAGGAAGGAAGACCAGCCGAAGGCTGTACCGCTGAACCTGTGACCCAGAAAATTTGATTTTGTCTGGGCATGTTTGTTGGAATGTCGGAAGTAGTAAGAGCTCGTCAGTGTGTTTGGTGGGAGGGCGCGTAAGCGCGTGAAATCGGGCTGGAGTTGGATTGGCTCAGTGACGACAATCGAGCGGGCCTTTCCGATGGAAAGGACGAGTGCACCCCAGCCATCCGCAACCGCGCAGCCGACGGCTACCCAGAGCGAGTGCGCGTGGCGCCACTCGAGTACCCATTGGCAGAAACGCTGGGGGGCACGGCGAAGCCGGGATGGAGTCTTGGGAACGACGATGAAGAATGCTCCGTGCCCGTGGAACTCGCTGAGGTTCAGACGCGACTCTTTTCGTAGTTGAGGGAGTGCGAGATGCCCATGTCACGATTAGGAACTGAGGCACTTAATCAGGTTACGGAAGTCGGCTACGTACTCGTGCCTTCCTGTCTTGATGCACCAACCCTTAGCGAGCTTGGTGATCTGCTTGATGCAGGACATGCAGGAGTCCGCAATTTGCTTGATGTTCCGGCCATCAGGCGACTTGCAAGCTCAAGTGCTGTACGCAGCCTGATGGAGCCAGTGCTGGGTTCAAATTGCTTCGCGGTGCGTGGCATTCTCTTTAATAAAGGAGACGGGGCGAATTGGAAAGTCGCTTGGCATCAGGACTGCGTGATTGCGGTCGCTCAGCGAAAGGAAGTTCCCGGCTGGGGGCCTTGGTCAATTAAGGCTGATGTTTACCATGTTCGCCCCAATTCCGAATTGATGTCACGGACGCTGGCGGTTCGCCTCCACTTAGACGACTGCGGGAACGAGAACGGCCCATTGCGAGTAGTTCCGGGTTCTCATGGGCAGGGCTTCCTGTCTGGCACGCAGATTCAGGACTGGCCTAAGGACAACGCCATAACCTGTACAGCGAGAACGACGAGGGGATGCAATTCTAATGCGACCCCTCCTACTGCACGGCTCGTCTGCGGCGAAGACTCCGAACGGCCGTCGAGTTCTCCATCTGGAGTTTGCAACAGACGAATTTGCCTGCCGGGATAGATTGGCGGGATCGAGCGTAAGAGGAGGGGGATTAGCAAGATGTCAAGCTCAGGTGAAACTCTCAAAGACCGTCTCGCCCGCTACCGTCAGATCAAGCCGATCGTGGTTGGCAGGAAATCCGGCAAGACGATCACGAACCCGGTCTGGTTTGTCGCTGAAGGCGAAAAGCTCTACCTGCTGCCCGTGCATGGGTCGGATACGCAGTGGTATCAGAACGTTCTCAAGAACCCGAAAATCCACGTTGATGCACGAGGTGCCGAAGCGGAACTCAGGGCTGAGTCAATCACCAAGTCTAATGGCGTGAAGTCCGTGGTCGAGAAATTCCGTCAGAAGTACGGGTCAGGTGACGTGAAGAAATACTATTCAAAATTCGATGTGGCGGTTGTGGCTGCGATCAACTGACCGTATTTTCGAGCATTCCGGGAACAAATTCGCAAGATAGCGCATCTATTCCGTTCAGGTACTTAGGTTGCCGTACAATCTCCGAACCAGTTAGGAGAGAGTGCCATGCTCTGCTGGGTGCGTGCTTTCCTAGTGTCTGCTGGCGGCGTGTTCTTAATCTCGACCCTCTGTTTTGCTCAAACCAAGCCTGAACCCCGCCCCGTTTCCGTCAACTTGAACGAAGTGCGCGATCACCTGACGGGTGATCCGCCACTGATCCGGGTCAATTTGCCGGAACGAGAATCGGCGATTCTTGGCATGGAAGGAATCGGAGTCCGGATAACGGTTGATGCCAACGGTACTGTCACTTCGGCAGTGGCGGACAACAGCGACAACAACGTGTCAACCGACCTGAGATCACAAGCAGAATCCGCTGCTAAGAATCTCCGGTATCGCCCCTTTGAACGGGATGGGCAACCAGTCGCAGTGACATTCGAAGAGCGGGTGGCGGTATTGCCTCCTGAACTGGTTCCGAAGAAACGGGTCCCATTTCCGTCAATTCACAACTGGGACTCCCTGCGAATAACGCTCAGCCGCACGACTTGCTTTGGAACCTGTCCGGCGTACCGAGTTGAAATTCACGGCGACGGCACGATGATCTACGAAGGACAAGCCTATGTTGCAATCACGGGGTCTCATCGCGGCTCGATTCCGAAACAGACTGTCGCCGAGTTGGTAGACGCTTTCCGCGCCGCCGATTATTACTCACTCCAAGATGAGTATGTTTGGCCTGCGACCGATCTGCCGACTTATGAGACCTCGATTGAGATCGATGGCAGGTTAAAAAAAGTGAAAGATTACGCCGGGGAACAGATCGGGATGCCGCTCGGCGCCTCAAAGCTCGAAGCTGAGATTGATCGGCTGGCGGACACGGAACGCTGGACAAAAGGCAATGAAAATACGGTCAAGAGCCTTGAAGAAGAGAAGTGGGATTTCAAATCGGTTGAAGCCGCCAAGATCTTGGCAAGAGTCGCGAAATCCGGAAGCGCCGATGTGGTGGAGGGCTTAATAGCTGCGGGTGTACCGCTGGATACCGACAACAAAGCTTCGGCAATGACTCTATCTCAGGCTGCTTATCGCGGCGATCTGAGAATGGTTCGTTCGCTGTTGGATGCAGGCGCGGGAAAGAACCCGCAGGCTCTCGACGGTGCTCTCGTGATGGCGGCTTCCGGGGGCAGAACCGACGCCGTCCGACTGTTGATTGCTTCAGGTGCAAGCGCGTCTCCCTCTGATCATTCCGGCAGGGCGTTGCTCAGCGCGGCAGCCAGATCGGGAGTCCCAGCAGTTGTCGAGCAGGTACTTTCATTCAAGTCAGACGTGAACGCTCGCGATCCGCATGGCAGAACTGCGTTGATGGAAGCTGTGGGCGAGAATCGTCACCTAATTGAGACGCAAGCAGCGAACCGTAAGGAGGTCATGCGCTTGCTCCTTGAGCGCGGAGCCGATCCAACCTGCAAGATGAAAGAGGCAATACGGCGCTCATTGAATGCGCTTGGGACGCCGACGCAGCACTGGTGCTGATTAAGCAGGGCGCAAACGTCAACATACAGAATAAGGACGGCATCAGCCCATTGATCAATGCAGTAGATCCGGAAGTCGCTCGCGTGCTCATCGAAAACGGAGCAGATTTATCTCTGCGAGACAAAGATGGGAAAACCGCACTGGATGAGGCAAAAGCGTGGAACAGGAGCGAGAAGGTGGCTGCGATCCGAACCGCTGCGCAGGCGCACAAGCAATGAGAGCGAAGGTGCGGCTCTTGGCTTCCGCTCTGTGGGCGGCTCTTGTAATGCTGTTCTGCGCCGGAGCGGCTGTCGCCGAGGAGCAGCCCGCGACGGTGACAGTCTGCCAGCTTAAGAGTGACCCAGCGGCATACAACCACAGACTGGTGGAAGTGACCGGGTTCGTGTCACATGCCTTCGAAGACTTCACAATCTTCGACCCGACTTGTCCGTCATGGCCAGCGGTTTGGCTTGAGTATGGTGGAAAGGCGAAGTCAGGAACAATGTACTGCTGTGGGGTCACGGCTGATAGGCATCGCCCGAAAGAACTGAAGATTGAGGACATCCCGATACCGCTGACGGACGACGAACAATTCCACCAGTTTGACAAGCTCATCCAGCCGCCGTTTCGCTCTGGTATGCACGGCTCCATCGTGCATGCGACGTTGGTAGGTCGTTTTTTCTCCGGGCGGCTTATCAACTATCCCAAGGGAAGCTCATGGGGCGGTTACGGGCACATGGGCTGTTGCACTTTGCTAGCGATTCGGGAAGTCAAATCGGTTGATACGCAGAACCGAGACGACCTCGACTATGGTGCAGGATTCGACCAGCCTGATATCGGCAAAGTTGGGTGTGGTTATCGATTCCTGACCTCGATTGATTCGACAACAGACTCGATTAAAGCTCAGCAGGAAGCTGACCGAGGCCAGCGGGATTGGGTCTTTAATGATCCACAGCGAGTCGCATCCGAAGCCATCGCCCGGTTCGCGAATGTGGAAGAAAGCTCCGTTGCCCGGCAGGAAACGCATAAAGCGCAAGGGCGACATGTGTATGAATGGAAGCCAGCCGATAACCGCGAGAGCTACATGGTCGTCGTCAGCCGTCCTTACTTGCTGGCTTTCTATGCGCACGACCCAAACCGCGTAGCGTGGGTGGTAGCCGCTGCGTATGTCTCCTCCTGCGGAAAAAAGAACGCAGTCACCCGGCTCAAATAAGCGAAAGTCATGTTAAACTCTACTTACTTCACAAGGAGGAACACCATGAAACACGAAGACGAACTCGCCAACCAATCCTCCTTTCACGCGCAGCAGTAAACGCCGCAGGGGATTTCCCTCAGAAGACAAGTCAAGCGTGGTCACAGGATCGTCCATGGAGACAAAGAGCTTTTTGAGAAGCTTGGACGAGCCGATCTATGTCCGTGCGGTTCTGGACGACGCTTTTAAGCAATGTTGCATGCGCTCCGGCAGCTATGAGGGCAGTGGCCGCAACTATCTCTTTCCGCGAATAGAAATCGTGAATCTGGGAACAGGCGAAAGCGGCCAGAACCGGAATCCGGGTTTTTCTGATCGATGACATGCGGAACGGCGGCGATGAGAAGGCTCCGCACGGAGTCAATGAACTACGGCTCAAGCGGGGCATGATTGTGCGTGAAGGCTTGCGCACGACTCTGGGCGACCTGCGTTTGCGAAAGCAGTACCGGAGTTCTCGCGAGCGCTGGTTCGCCTTGTGCATAGCCGAGCGAATCACAAGCCGGTGCCGCGCGACTATTTACTCAGGGGATTAGTCCTGCCGCAATGCATTCACCGGATCCAGTCGTGCCGCACGGCGCGCCGGGATATAGGTGGCCACCGTTGACACCGCCAGGATGATGAGCGGCACCAGGACGTAAAGGCGCGGTTCGCTCACGGATAGATCGAAGAACATAGCGCCAAAAACTTTCGGTAGCGGCACAGACATCGCCAGTCCTGCTGCGACTCCGATCGCCGTCATGGTCATTCCTTCACGAACAATCATGCGCAGCACGTCCTGCCCTTTGGCGCCCATGGCCATGCGGATGCCGATTTCCTGAGTGCGCTGGCCGACCGAGTAAGCAATCAGTCCGTAAATCCCGATGGCCGCCAGCAGCAGCGCCAGAAGTGCGAAGCCTGCTAGGGAGCGCGTAAAAAATGTATCGCCGCCCTTTTGCCGGTCGATCACCGCCGACATGGTCATCAGGTGGTCCAGCGGCAACTCGGCATCCACCTGTGCCACCGTGTTGCGCAGGTCCGAGATCAGGCTGTTCGGCTCGTTTGTAGAACGCACCATCAGCGAGAACGACGAAACTGGACGCTGCCAGAATGACTCATAAACACCGGGGTCTTCGTTCGTGCTTTCCGAGTAAGTCTTCACGTTGTTTACAACCCCAATGATCTGGCTCCAGCCAGCCGGAGCTCCGCTAACCTCCGGTCGAATTTGTTTTCCGATCGCCTCCTCGCCGTTCAGGTAACGATCCACAAATTTCTGATTAACCACGACCACACGAGGCGCTGAATCATTGTCTTGTTGTGAGAACCGCCGCCCTTTCAAGAGCGAGATCCCTGCCGTCCGGAAATAATCCGTTGTCACCACGTTGTCGAATGCTGTCAGCACCTGGCTTGTCGGCAGGTCGGGTTGTCCTTGGATTCGGATGGTTACTCGTGGCGGCGCGGAGGCCGGCAAATCCGAAGTTGCGGCGACGGCCTCGGCGCCTGGGATCTGCTGCAACCGGGGAAGCAGATCGCGCACAGAGGCTACCCGTTGGGAAGCGTCTTTGTAGCGCGCCGCGTCCAGGGTGATGCCGCTTGTCAGCAGATGATCCGACCGGAATCCCAGATTCTGATGCTCGAGGCGGAAGATCGAGATAAAGAGCAAGCCTGTTCCTACCAGGAGAAATAACGCGAGGGCAATTTCGCCAGTGACCAGCACTCTCCGCAGTCGGGAATGCGAACGGCCTCGGGAGGCAGTGCGGCCTTCATCCTTCAAATTCGTCGTCACGTCGGTTCGAGATGCTTTCAGTGCCGGGGCGAGCGCACACAACAAGGCGCAAGCCACGGAAATGCCCGTAGAGAACAAGACAACATTTGTGTCCAATCTCAACCCGACCGCATTCAAAACTTCATTGAAACCCAAATTCGCCCGCACGAACTCGATTCCCGAATGGGCCATCAGAAGTCCCAACCCTCCGCCAGCCAAGGCGATCAACAGTCCTTCGGTCAGTAATTGCCGGACAATCCGCAGGCGTCCCGCTCCCAGAGAGATGCGAACGGCGAGTTCTTTCCGGCGTGCTGCCGCACGCGCCAGCAGCAGGCCCGAGACATTAGCGCAAGCGATCATCAGAACAAAACCCACCGTGGTCATGATTACCGCCAGGCCGCCGCGAATGCCAAAACCGTAGACCAAAAAATCTGGCAACCTGCGCACCGTCGCGCCCCAGCCCTTTTCGGACGCCGGAAAGTTCTCTTCGGCGTGGCGGGCCAGCGTCGCGAACTCGGCGCGGGCCTGTTCGAGAGTCGCTTGCGGCTTCATGCGCGCAAACAGGTAGAGAGCGCGATCCGTGCGTGCCGCTGCGGTTTGGTCGGCCGGCGTAATGACAAGGGGCATCCAAAGGTCCGTCACGAAACCAAGCAAGCGAAAGCTTGCCGGCATGACGCCGATCACCGTATAGTTCTCGCGGTTTACCCGAATCGTGCGGCCCACGAGCGAACGATCAGAGCCGAAACGCCGCTCCCAGAGTTCGTGGCTGAGAACCACGACATGATCCTGCCCGCTCTGGTCTTCTCCAACGCTAAAGGTGCGCCCCAACTCTGCAGTGACGCCCAGCACGTTGAAGTAGTTGGCGGATGCTGCCGCCGCCGGGACCGCTTCGGGTTCGCGCTGCGCCGTCAGACTTGCCGAGCGGAATTCGTCGGCTGCCGCCATCTCCGAGAAGACGTGATTGTTCTCTTTCCACGTAAGGTAATTTGGCACTGACACAGTACTGTTGTCAGGCTGGAACACTGCAGCCGGATTGACGGTGGTCACCACCGCTACATGGTCAGGATCGGGTCCCGTCGGGCGCCGCAACAGAATCGCACTCACCATGCTGAACATGGTGGCATTGACGCCGATGCCCAGCGCCAGGGTGAGCACTGCGATCGTGGTAAAACCTGGATTCTTTACCAACTGCCTGATGCCGTATCGCAGGTCCTGAACGATGGTGTCCATGGTCCGCTCCGAGTGCGATGACTGCGCCTTGAGTTCCGGGAGAATTAACCCGTTAAAACGCTCGTGCAACTACCGAACCAAACTCTTCCTGGAATTGCGCTTTGGAAACAAAGGGAAAGAAAAATACCAGGCGGCTGGATGGGAAGATGGCGCGTCCACCGATGGACTCTCCTGGCCGGGAACGGACAGTCGCAGATGTTATGTCAGTTCGACAACGATCTTCTTGGCGGCTCGATCGAGGTGTGTGATGCGAAAGCTACGAACCTGCCCCGCCTTGGCTGGTTCCGCTTTGGGGGTGCCACCGCTCCCCGTTTTCCACCGCGCCTGCAACATGGAACTTAACGAAGACGGACCCGCTTTGGAATAGTCACTGTGGCTAACGAAAACCCTACACAGGCATTCGGTACACGCCATCCCGCAGCAGGACAGCAGGATACAGATCTCCGAATCAGTTGGGAAGTGTAGTGAGTCATGACGCGATTGGCAGAGCCAAGAGTGAGCAATGACCACAGTTCAGACACGAGGCCGGCCTCACTTCCAGCGCTTGCGAGTCTTGGCGGTTTCAGGAGTCTGCTGCCCGAGGTCCCATTTGGCCCGAGCAGAAATGTCATCGGTTCAAGGCTGATGATCGTAGCTTCCTCTCCAAAGCATTGGAAGTTGCGTACCCGCAACTGTGTCAGTTTCATGTACTTTCTCCTAACGTTGTCATTATTAGGGTAATGGCTGCCTTTTAATCCTATTTCTGCGCACTGTACTCCCGCCCGAAAATTTTATCTGGAGTGCTTCGGTGGCTCCATGCGGCTGGATCGGAGATTGCGAAGATTCGATGAAGCCTGATACTCTCAAATTGCCTAAGGAGGCGGGACGAGTCGCGACAGCGAATAAAGTGTAAGAAAAGTGTAAGAGAGATTTGCCTTTCTCGCGCTTTCCGCTACTTTCGCGTATTGCAGAATCAATAACTTACGTGGAATCAATGCGGGACTGGGGTTCAAATCCACCCCACCGCAACCAAAATTTCTTTCCTTTCAATAATTTCCGCGAACCCTGCAACCATCCGAATTTGCATGCCGCAGTGGAGATTCGAGAACGTTGCGTCTAAAGATTCTGCCTAGATCGCACGATGGGCATGGCCTAATTGAGTGGTTCCGGTTTGCTTGTAATCGGTCCAGAGTCGACGCCAAGCGCGGAGCTCACTTCCTGCAAAACCGACTTCCCGTTCCTAATCCGGTCAACTTCCTTCTTACCGACGAGAATCTAAGCCAGAGCACCGAAGATGGGTTGCTTGACCGTTGAAGTTGCTGCAGATCACGATTCGAAATTTCCCAGGACTCGCACCGCGCACGCGCGCGGCTTCGGCTTTCAGTTCTTCGAGGTAAGAATCCGCAGAGCACCTCACTCTTTCATTGTACTGACTTGGGGCAGTTGAAGTGGGTCCAGTTGCCAACGCCCAGAAGAGACCAGTCCGCAATAGTTGGCAAGACTGCCACCGCCAAAATGCGAAGTGAGTCGAAAGAAAACTGGGTGCCAACCCGGTTTGACGTGGGTCCATTTATGGGTCCAGCTTTCTGGCCCGTGTTCGTAAGTTTTTGAAAAATATGCTCCTGAGCATTCCTGAGCGCTCCCGAGCGTTTCCTGTGACTCTCTGATTACAAAGCACCTTGCACCTCTCACACGGTGGAAGTCATAGGTTCAAATCCTATAGCGCCCACCATTAACCAACTGACTCCACGGAAGTTACCGTGTCTTCCATGTCCGTAAATGTCCAGTTGGCTCATATCGTGCATCTTTTCTAAGCCAGCACCATTCTCACAACGCTGGAATGGGCTGCCCGTTTCTGTTCACTGACTGCCTGCGTGTAAACGTTCATCGTCGTTCGCACATCGGCGTGTCGCAGTAGTTCCTGTTCTACCTTCAGGTCCACCCCGAGCTGTCGAAGCATGCAGCTATAAGTGTGCCGAAAGGTGTGCCATCTCACTCCGGCGCCGAGCTCAGCGGCGATGGTGGCTGGCTTTATGTGGTCCGCCAATACCGCGGTTGATCGAAGTGGAAGTTCGCCGGCCTTGTAGGGGCTAGCGAACACCCAATCTGCTTCGCGTCCGAACTCTGAAGTGCGCTTCCAAGTGAACAGTATCTCAGCTAGAACTGGATCCAACGGCAAACCGGATTGTGAATACTTCGTCTTCACCTCTCCGACCACGCCGTCCACGATCGCCCTCCGCACCAGAATCATGAGGCATTCCCAGTCGAAATCCAGCCACTTGAGCGCGAACAATTCGCTGCATCTCAACCCGGTGCTAAGAGCCATGATCACCATGGTGCGGTACGGCTCCCGTGACAGCGCGGCGATCGGCGCCTGGATTTCGTTGGCAGCCAGTATTCGGGGCTCAGTCTGTCTGCGACTGATTCCCTTGACCCTAACCAACGACAGTGGGTTTATGCCCCGTTCGATCATTCCCCATCGCATGGCGCAGTTAAATACCACAGCCATGACGTTGCGGATGTTGCCCTTTGTTTTGGGAGCCAGGTCGAGCGATTTCAACCATTCCTCCACGGTGAATGGGGCTCCCTTGCTTGCTAGAT
>Ga0070699_100002175_pt1 | contig 17747 bp, 15 predicted proteins | sample KBSK1503metaG_FD_65473 | JGI IMG/M metagenome (GOLD analysis project Ga0070699, IMG submission 65473) | Corn, switchgrass and miscanthus rhizosphere microbial communities from Kellogg Biological Station, Michigan, USA - KBS K1-50-3 metaG | ecosystem: Host-associated > Plants > Roots >... | reverse complement strand
GCACCGAAATCCGTAATGCTGCACCGCTGGAGAATATTTTGGGCACGTTTTACGAGCGCAAAGGTGTTCTGGGTTACGTCTTTAATTTTGGCACAGTCTATATCACGGTTGGTGGCACCAAGATGGCCTTCGAAGGTGTAATGGATCCTGCTACCGTGCAGTCGGATATTGACCGCCGCCGCATGATACGCTCGGCCAAACAAAATGAAGCCAAGATCGCGGCCGAACGTGACCGTATGGCTGAGTGGCTCGCAACCTATCATCGGGCGGCCAGGGATTTTAACGATGAAGAGAAAAGAAATCAGAAATAAGAAATAAAGTAAAATCGAGAAACTTTTGTATCTTGAGGTTCCATAAAAATGACTCTCCGTAAGATCGTTACACTTCCTGACCCGGTATTGAAACGTAAAGCCCATACCTTTAACAAGTTCGATAAAAACCTGCCAACCCTGCTGGACGATATGGTGGAAACCATGCGTGAAGCTCCGGGCGTGGGTCTGGCTGCGCCACAGATCGGGCTTTCTGAACGCATTATTGTGATCGAATATTATGAACGCGAAGAGGATGAAGAAAAAGAGGATGCTCCGAAAAAAGTGTGGGCAGTCATCAATCCCGAGATTGTCAAAGTCTCTGAAGAAACCCTGTTGGGTGTGGAAGGTTGCCTTTCCATCCCGGGCCTGGTAGGGGAAGTGGAACGGCACGCTGAGGTCCAGGTCAAAGGGTTGAACCGGCATGGCAAGCCCATGAAAGTCAAAGCCAGGGGCTGGCTGGCCCGTATCTTTCAGCATGAGATCGACCATCTCAACGGCATTCTCTTCACCGAACGCGCCACACGCGTTTGGAGGCCTTCACAAGAAGTGGAAACCGAGCAGGAAGTTTAATGACCCTGAACGTTCGGCGCCTTACACCCGCTGACCATTCCCGCTTACTTCAATTTTTTGTGGAGCATTGGGGAGGAGATTTCATGGTCACGCGCGGTACTATCTACCGCCCAAAACAATTGGAAGGTTTTGTCATTGAAGATGTCGATGAATGGGTTGGTCTGCTCACCTTTTTCATCAAAGATAATGAATTGGAAGTTACTTCGCTCGATAGCTTGCGTGAAGGGCAAGGCCTAGGAACAGAATTAATGAACGCTGTGATGGATGTGGCGCGGGAGCAAAAATGTCAACGCGTCTTTCTTATCACGACCAATGATAATCTGAACGCCTTGGGTTTCTATCAGAAGCGCGGCTTCGAATTAGTGACGATTTATCGTGGCGCACTCAATGAAACCAGAAAGCTAAAACCAAACATTCCATTGATCGGTTATAACAACATTCCATTACGCGATGAGATCGAACTCGAAATAAAATTAAGCAATTGAAAAATCCAAAAGTCAAATGTCTAATGTCGAATCTACGGACGTTTGACCTTCGACGTTAGACCTATGTTCTTAAAGCATCTCTCCCTCACCAACTTTCGCAACTTCACCCGCCTCGATCTGGACGTCCCGCAACGCTCGGTGTTGCTCACAGGCGCCAATGCCCAGGGCAAGACCAGCGTGCTCGAGGCGATTTATTTCCTCGCGGCCTTTACCTCCTTTCAAACTCATACCGACCGGCAGATCGTCAACTTTCATGAAGCCAGAAATTCCCTGGCCGTCACACGTCTCATTGCAGATTATCAACGCGGCAAGGGTAAACATCGCCTTGAAGTTCGCCTGATCCTTGAACCAACAGGCATCAACGGTCAGCGGCTGCGCAAGGAAATTCTGCTCGATGGCGTGAAGAAATCGGCCAACGATGCCATCGGTCATTTCAACGCGGTCATCTTTGTGCCGCAGATGGCGCAGATCATCGAAGGGGCGCCGGAAGACCGTCGCCGATATTTGAACCTGGCATTGGCCCAATCCACGCCTGCTTATGCGCGGGTGTTGAGCGAATATGGCCAGGCACTCACGCAACGTAATGCGCTCCTCAAAATGTTAAGTGAACGCGGCGGGAATAGCGATCAGCTTGAAGTGTGGGATGACGCGTTGACGCGACTCGGTGCGCAAATTATTTTGTGGCGCATCGAAGCCATCCAGCAGATCGAACGCCTCGCCTCTCGCGTTCATCACGAACTGACTCATGGCTCCGAAATTCTACGCCTCGCCTATGAGCCTGCCTACGATCCGCTGCCAAGGCCAAATGGGCAGATGGGTTTGAAAATGGACACGGTGGTTGATCGCTCGCGTTTGGAACTTAATGACATTCGCGATGGCTTTCGGGTGCGCTTGCGCGATTTGCGTGGCGAGGAGATTAATCGCGGCGTGACGACCATTGGCCCACATCGCGATGATCTGCGTTTTCTTGCTAATAACATAGACCTTGGCGATTACGGTTCACGCGGACAGGTACGTACGGCTTTGCTGGCTTTGAAACTCGCCGAAGTGAACTGGATGAAGGACCGTACTGGCGAATGGCCTGTAATTCTGTTGGATGAAGTGATGGCTGAGTTGGACCTGCAACGCCGGGCCGATTTGCTGAAATATGTGGGCATCACTGAACAAGTATTATTCACTACAACCGATTTGAATTTGTTTACACCCGGGTTTGTAGAGAACGCTGAGGTTTGGAAAGTTGAAAATGGCAGAGTAGAACAGTAAGTAGCTGACAGAGTGAAAATTTCAAAAGATTCATTATGACATTATCCGAACCATTTATTCAATCTCTTCTCGAAAAAATCGACTCGCCGGAGGTCGTTGGCATTGGTATTGTGGGGAGTCATGCCCGCGGGCAGGAAAGTAAATACAGCGACATTGATGTGGATATCTACGTCCGTGAGTTGCCTGAAAGTTCCTATGACCGTTACACATTGAGATACTGGGACAATAAACTTGTGAGTCTAAAGTATGCCCTGCTTGAAGATGAACGGGTTGCGCTGACAAATCCACGGCGGGCCATCTGGGCTGTGCCGGGTTTGAGCGGGATGAAGATCGTGCTGGATAAAGATAATGTACTCATTGAATTACAAAAAGCTGCCCAACATTTCGATTTTTCGCTTTTACAACCCCAAGCGGATGAATTCGCCGCAGAGGAGATCATGGGCAATGCGGAGGAGGTCCATAAAATTTTGAATGGACTGGCCCGCAGTCACGAGTCGACCGTCTTATACGCGACCTGGGGGTTGGTAAAGAATATCCTCGAAGCCGTGGCCGTTCAGCGTGGCATCTTGATCGTCAGTGAAAATCGTTATTTTGATCTGATTCAGGATGCAGTGGGGCGCGATACGAAATGGACGGGTGCGTTTCGTTCGGCCTGGGGACTGGATTCCACCTCGGCTCAATATCAGTCGCGTGGTGTCGCAGCGTTGAAATTGTATCGTCTCACAGCCGTAATGTTCGATGGCTTGATTCCTGAAATCCATCGCGAAGTGGTGAAAAAGACGCTGCTACTAATCAATGAGGCAGGTTATCAGTGAATCCACTTATGAATAAACTGGCGCAACGAGCTGTAAGAATCCATGAACGATTGCTTGAATTCTATGGTGAACCCATATGGCGGAATCCATTGCCAGGAATCGATGAGCTGGTTTCAACCATCCTTTCACAAAATACCAACGATATCAACCGTGACCGCGCCTTTGAAGCGTTGCGCGCAAAATTTACAACGTGGGAAGTTGTGCGAGATGCAGAGACACAGGCCGTGATCGAAGCGATTCGCCCGGCTGGACTCGCAAACCAAAAAGGGCCGCGCATTCAACAGGTTCTGAAAGCGATCACCGCCGAGCGCGGGGACCTGGATATATCCTTTCTCAAGGAATACTCTGTGGAGGAGGCTCGTGCCTGGCTAACCAAATTCAACGGGGTTGGGCCGAAGACTGCCGCTATTGTTTTATGTTTTTCACTGAATATGCCTGCTTTTCCTGTGGATACGCATGTCTATCGTGTGACCGGGCGCATCGGACTCCGACCTGCCAATATGACTGTGGAACAGGCGCATCCACATCTGGAAAGTCTGTTTCCGCCTGAAACATATTATGCCGCGCATCTAAATCTGATTCGGCTTGGGCGTGAAATTTGTACGGCCCGCCGGGCCAATTGCGAAATTTGTCCAATTCGAAAATTGTGTGATTATGGCAGTACCCATTAAAATCCTGAAAAAATATTCCAGTATTCTGTTCGTGATTGCCTGGATTTCTGTATCCATGAGTTGTACAACCAATTCACCCACCCCAGTTTCTGAAACATCCATGACTGAAGCAAGCAATATTTCACCGCAAATTCTATTCGATGATTTTTCCTATAATGACTCCACGGAAATGACTGCCAACGGCTGGATCGTCCGTAGTGGCCAGGGCTGGCCCGGCGTTCCGGGCGCGACCTTTCGGACGGAGAATGTATCATTTGTAGATTATCCAAACCCATCCGGGAATCGTGTCTTGCGTATGATGTCATCCACCGATGGGACCAGCGAGAATACATATCAAACCCAAATCTGTCACCAACGCAAATATCTCGATGGCACCTACGCGGCCCGCGTCCGTTTTAGTGATGAGCCTGCGTCTGGCTCTGATGGTGATCAAGTTGTCCAAACTTTCTATATGATCACACCCTATGACGAACCCTTGAATCCAGATTATAGCGAGATGGATTTTGAATATTTGCCCAACGGCGGATGGGGTGGCTTGCCGCTGACCATGCATTTCACCACATGGGAAACGGTCCGCATCGAACCGTGGCTTGCGAACAATGCCGGTAACTCCTTTCAAGAGAGTCTTTCAGGTTGGCACACCTTGGTGGCCCAGGTAACGGGTGGAACCGTTCGTTATTTTTTGGATGGAAAGTTAACCGCTCAGCATGGTGGGGAATACTATCCGGATGCCCCCATGTCCATTAATTTCAATTTATGGTTTATTGATGGAGGTCTCAATGGTACGAATGAGGTACGTCAGTATCAGGAAGATATCGATTGGGTTTTCCATGAAGCGGGAATCTCGCTAATGCCGGATGAGGTCAATGCAAGGATCATTGAATTTAGAAATGCAGCAGTTCAATTTCAGGATACTGTTTCGTCAGGGGCGATTGCTTTGAAATCTCTGTGCGATCTTTAAAAACATCACAACTCACCCCGCAGTTAATCTTTTGCAAGGGTGAGTTGGTTTTAAGGCCAAAATGGGATGCTGATTCACGCAGAAAACGCTGATTTTGCTTTTATCTGCGTCCTTGATTAAATTCAGGGGTAATTAGGTTGTTTTTTTTACACCGGCTGTTTCTTCAACAATTCCAGGAAGTGCTTGCGGAACTTGGACACCTTCGGCGCAACCACTGCTTGACAATACGGCTGGTATGGGTTTCTCGCAAAGTATTCCTGATGATAATCCTCAGCCATGTAGAACTTGTCCAAAGGCGCTACTTCGGTAACGATGGGACGGTCCCAGATTTTCTGGGCATTCAAGTCCTTGATCAACTTCTCAGCGATCACCTTCTGCTCATCATCATGGTAGAAGATGGCAGATCGGTATTGCGTACCAACATCCGCGCCCTGACGGTTCAGGGTGGTGGGATCATGGATGGCAAAGAACACATTCAGCAGGTCAAGATTAGAGACTATATTGGGGTCAAAGTGAACCTGTATGACCTCAGCGTGCCCCGTATCACCGTTGCAGACTGCCCGATAGGTAGGATTGTCCATGTGGCCGCCAGCGTAGCCTGATTCCACGCCGTGTACGCCTTTGATCTCATCGAAGACAGCTTCCAGACACCAGAAACATCCCCCAGCCAGTGTTGCGATTTGAAGATTTGTGTTCATATAAATACTCCTTTTCCTTAGTCTGCACAGTAGACAACACTGGAGTGGGAAATCTTATTAAGAAAGTATTACAGCTTGAGAGTGTTTGGTACTTCAAAGTCTGACATATTGATATAGGCATGGTTTTGCAGATGATAGTTCAGTTCGTCCAGGTTGAAGAGCTGATTTCCAGTGGGATTCTTTTTTACGGATTCCCGCGATATGGAGGTACCTGCTTGTGAATCTTTTTGCAAAGTCTCCTCAATAGCTGTCAGGTTGGATGGGAGGCAGTGGCAGTACTCCAGCATGAAGATGGCTGTCTGGCGCGGGTTCTGCTTCCAGCTTGGATAGGGGATCGCCAGCAATTTCACACCAGATTTGTGTAACTTCATATAGCGTTCCATGTTCGACAGCCACAGCAGGGAAAAAAGCCCGGTTCCCGTCAAATGCTGATTGGGATCATACCGGGCGATCAACGGTACCATCAGTTGCATCCATTCGCGCGCTTCATTCTCTAATTGATAGAGCTCCTCAGGTGTGCGTTCCACATTTTCAACAAATGCACCGAAAGACGACTTGCTCCAGCTTTCCGCATCCCGATACAAGTAAACATTCCTGGTCTGCGGAAAGAACTCATACAGCCAGTCACCCAGTTCGATGGCAAAGCTGCGGCCTTTAATAACCCAACCAGCCTGAGCCGGAGTTTTGCACAGCAGACGAATACATGCGTCCAGCAGCAGTTTCAAAGTATCGTGCTGGTCAGGTTGCATGGAACGGGCTGCCACCAGTTGCGTCAGTACATCAGGCTCTGACATATTGATCACTCCGTCCACCTGCGCAAATAGCTGGCTGGCAAGTGTGGAACCGGACCTGCCCATGGAATGGATCAAGATCAACTTTTCATCGTCAATCTGGACGCGTTGAGCCAGCTGGAACATGGTTTCAAACGGAATCGTCAACACACACTTGGCGCGATCACGCTGCATTTGATAGTAAAAGGGCGCTTGAGATAAATTCACATCTGCGGATGTTTCCACAAAGACTGCCTGTGCGTTTTGGAAATCCAGGCTGAAGAGGGTAATGTGAGGATTATTCAATATCTCCTCAGCAGCGATATCCCCGTTTTCGCGCAATTCGAAATTGTTGATATCTGCAAACTCGATTGGGATGATTTGTTTTCTGCCAGTGATCTCAAAGCTCTTTGCAATCATTAAATAGTCCCTTCTCCCTGAGGATAAATTGGATGCGACTTATAACCACACAATAAGATAATTATAGAGAAAAGTTATCCAAATTCAAGAGGTAAATTAAAAAACGGGGCAGGTCTTAGACCTGCCCCAACTGGGTACATATATCTTTTTATACCACGGGCACTTCTGCGGGTTCAGCCTCAGGTTCACCATGGCGTTCAAGGATTACTTCACCATCTGTATTTAACGTCACTAGAATGGAAATCCCGTTTTGGAATTCGCCGCTCAGCAACTTGTCTGATAGCGGATCTTCCACCTTTTGCTGGATGATGCGGCGTAATGGACGGGCGCCAAACTCTGCGTCGTAGCCCAGGTCCGCCAGTTCGGTGAGCGCTTCGGGCGTGGCGGTCAAGAGCAGGTTATGTTCCTTGAGGCGACTGGCAACCTTGTCCAATTCCAGCCGGACGATCTTTTGAATATCTTCCTTGTTGAGTGAGCGGAAGATCACGGTTGCATCCAAACGGTTGATGAACTCGGGCCGGAAAGCACGTTTGAGTGATTCGTTCAACTTCTTGCGCATATCTTCATACGAGACACGTTCCTCGGTGACTTCATCGCGCTTGAGCGCAAAACCGAGAGAAGACTGTTTCTTGATTACATCGGCGCCAATGTTGGAAGTCATCACGATGATCGCATTGCGAAAGTCCACTTTACGACCCTTCGCATCGGAGAGGTGACCTTCCTCCATGATCTGTAACAGCATATTGTGAACTTCGGGATGCGCCTTTTCCACTTCATCAAACACCACAATGGAGTAGGGGCGGCGGCGCAAAGCTTCGGTCAATTGACCAGCTTCTTCATAGCCGATGTATCCGGGAGGGGCGCCAACCAGGCGTGAAGCTGTATGTCGTTCCATGAATTCGGACATATCCAACTGTACAGCGGCATCTTCACTGCCGAACATGAACTTGGCAAGCGACTTGGTCAACTCGGTCTTGCCAACACCTGTCGGACCCAGGAACATGAAGGAGCCAATTGGACGTTTCGGGTCTTTCAACCCGGCGCGTGCCCGGCGGACTGCCCGCGAGATCGCTACGATGGCATCGTCCTGCCCAATAATACTGTAACGGAGTTCATCCTCCATCTTGAGCAGCCGCTGGGATTCTTCCTCAGCCAACTGCATCAGCGGAACGCCTGTCCACATGGAAACAACTTCAGCAATATCCTCAGCTGAAACCACTGGGCTGGTTGTTCTATCCCAGCCAGTGCGCAGGCGTTCGATCTGTTCGTTCAAATCAATCTCACGATCCTCCCATTCCTTCAACTCGTCAGGGTCACCGGCTTCCTGCGCCAACACGCGGTTTTGGCGTGCCTGCCTAAGGCGGCTAACCAAATCCTTTGACTCCTGCGCCGATGGGCTTTTGTACATGCGTACACGTGAAGATGACTCATCGATCAAGTCAATGGCTTTATCGGGAAGGAAGCGTTCGGTAACATAGCGCGAAGATAAATGCGCGGCGGCTTCGAGCGCCTCATCTGAAATCACCAAATGGTGATGTTCTTCATAGGCCGAGCGAATGCCTCTGAGAATCTCAATCGTTTCTTCTTCGGAAGGTTCGTCTACAGTAATCGGCTGGAAACGGCGTTCGAGCGCAGCATCCGATTCGATGTGCTTGCGATATTCGTCCATGGTGGTCGCGCCAATGACTTGTAATTCACCGCGCGACAAAGCTGGCTTGAGAATATTGGCCGCATCCACCGATGAACCTGCGGCTCCGGCACCCACGAGCATGTGGACTTCATCAATGAACAGAATCGCGCCGGATTGCTTCAATTCATCAATCACGCGTTTGAGTCTTTCCTCAAACTGACCGCGATACATTGTGCCTGCAACGAGTGAACCAACATCCAGTTGTAATAGACGTTTGTTCATCAGCGGCACGGGCACATCACCATCTACAATGCGTTGTGCGAGACCTTCCACAATGGCGGTCTTGCCAACGCCTGGTTCGCCGATCAAGGCAGGGTTGTTTTTGGTACGGCGCGCCAAAATTTGGATCACGCGCTCGATTTCCATCTGGCGGCCAATGACCGGATCGAGTTTTTTCTCTTCCGCTTTGGACGTCAAATCGGATGCAAGTTGATCCACGAGCGGAGTTTTCGGATTCGCTGCAGCACCCCACGAAGCGCCTGAGCTGGCAGGCGTCGGGGAGGAAGAGGCGGTTTCATTCAACACCCGCCGCGTCTGCCTGCGGATTTGGTCGGCTGTTACGCCGAGTCTCCGCAATACCTCCATCGCCGTTCCATCCACGCGCACAAGCCCAAGCAAAATATGTTCCGTACCAATGTAATGATGACCAAGTCGGCGGGCTTCTTCAACTGCGTGTTCGAGAACTTGTTGCGTATCCGCGGCAAGTTCCACACGGCTAGCGTCGAAGGTTGCTGAACTGGATGTGACGCGATTTACAACTTCGCGTACGCGGTCGGAGGTCATACCGAGTTCGCGCAGAACGCGACCCGCTACTCCGCCTTCTTCATCCATCAACCCCAGCAAAAGATGCTCAGTGCCGATGAAATTATTGCGAGCGCGTTCTGCTTCCTGATGTGCCAGGCTCAAAACACGCCTTGCTCGCTGTGTAAATCTCTCCATGCCTGCCATATTTTTCTCCTGATTGTTACCTTGATTCTACCAAAAAGCCCAGTGACTCTGCGTAGGAAAATGATTAGAGTTTGTTTACAAGACTGTTACAATATTCTGGAAATTCTTACCTAGTCGAAAGGATGGTCTTGTGAAATCGATTTGCGTTTTTTGTGGATCTTCCGACGCGATTCATGCTGACTATAAAGCTGCTGCGTGGACAATGGGCACAGTTCTCGCTGAAAGAGGCATGCGGCTCATCTACGGCGGCGGCAAAACAGGACTCATGGGCGCTGTAGCAGATGGTGCCCTTTCAGCTGGTGGTGAAGTAGTTGGGATTATCATCCCATCCATGAACACCCGGGCTTTAGCACATGACGGATTAACCCGCATGGAGGTTCCACCTGATATGCATGCCCGCAAAGCCAAAATGCACGAATTGACGGATGGCTATATTGCCATGCCTGGTGGCTTTGGCACGTTTGATGAATTGTTCGAAACGGTCACTTGGGCGCAAACGGGTGCACACGAAAAGCCAGTGGGTTTGTTGAATGTAAGAAATTATTATGCTCCGCTACTTGCAGCAATTGACCATGCCATGAATGAAGGGTTTATTTTCAAGGAACATCGCGACTCGTTGTTTTGTGAGCCAGACCCAAATATATTACTGGATGCGATGGCACAATATGAGCATCCCCGTGCGGCAGTGAAGAGATGGTTGCGGGAAGAATAAGGTTGTGAATGAATATTACTTATCTTGAACTGCCAACCAGAGACTTGGTTGCACAACGGGATTTTTATTCCAATGTGCTTGAATTGTCTGTAAGATTATCTGCTGACAAGTTGGAAGTCTCGGTGGGCAAAACAGATTTGGTCTTCACACAAACTGAACCTGATTTCGATTATGCATATCATTTTGCGTTCAATATTCCTGAAAATCAATTCCATGCCGCAAAGACATGGATTTCGAATCGCATTCCATTACTACATGACGAAGCTGGAGAAAATGAATTTGCTTCTGAAAGTTGGAATTCAAACTCAGTTTACTTCAAAGATGTAGCAGGTAATGTCCTTGAATTTATCGCGCGGCACAATTTGAAGAATGCAGTCGAAGGTGATTTTGACAGTAGTCAGATTCTGAATATCAGTGAGATTGGTCTGCCATCAGAAGATGTAATTACATTTGCAAAACATCTGTGCTCAGAATTGAATATATCTGTCTTCAAGCAGGAACCAGGTGAAACATTTACGCCAGTTGGAGATGATAATGGCTTGCTGATTCTACCCATCAAAAATCGGATTTGGTTTCCCAATTCCGGTGTACCTGCGAAGTTGTTACTCGTTAGAGTGCATGGAGAAACAAATGGTGGGCGTTGGGAAATTCGTGGTGTGCCATATGAGACCATTCATAGGTGACTGTCACTTCACAAGTGACAGTCACCTTGACCAGTTAAGCTTTTGCATAACGTTTTGCGGCTATCCAACCGAGGATGCCCAGAACAGTAAAGGCAACGATTGCGATCCAGATTAAGGAGGGGATTTGATTAGCAAAGGCACCAATTACCACCGTCAGAAAACTGGCGATTCCACGACCCAGAGCGTTTGCGATCAAGAAGCGCCGGTGTGACATATTTCCCAGCCCGGCAACATAACACATGGCGTCATTGGGGAAGAAAGGCATTACAAGAGTAATTACATAGAAACCAATGCCTTGTCCTGCTGCGCTTTTATCCCAACGATCCAATACGGAAGTTGAAATCCACTTCTCGGCAAAGGGACGCCCATAGCGACGTGCCAGCCAGAATGCCATCTGTCCGCCAAGGACCAGGCTGGCCCACGTAATCAGGATGCCACCACTGAACCCGTAGACATATCCGCTGGCGACCATCAACACCTGACCAGGGATGAAGGCGAGAAAGGTCTGGAGAATAAACAGAATGCAAAGGATTGCGGGTCCCCATAAACCATATCCCTTTATAGAGGCGGTGACGGCGTCCAGGTCGCTGAACCATTGTAGGGAAGTGAGCAATGGCGCGCGGTAGAACCATATAGCCAGTATAGCAAGCGCACTTAAGCAGATGCCAGAGAATTTTTGTGTTGACATGGCATCCTCCTTAATTGCTGATGGGGTTGATGAAAGAATCAACGGTTTCATAAAAATCTCGATTCAGCTCTTCGTAAGTGAAGGGCGCAGGTGGTTGATGGAATGGATAGGAAAGCCTCACCGTGCTGACATTCTCAAAGTGACTTTCCAGGATGTTTTGGGTGGTTTCGAAGCGCAAAAGCGGATCGTGAACCGACATGGCAAAGTAACAAGGTGTGTTGTATTTATTTGCATCCACAGCAAACTCTGTGGTCAGGATCTCATTAATCTGCGCGGTCAAAACGGAAATTGTGCTGGCTTTGGTGCGAGGCAATTTTTCCTGAAGAGGAATGGTATCTTCAAGCTGCCCGATTCTTTGCAGGACTTTTACCGTGATTGAAACTGTATCGGGGTTATGGATCAGATCCACGAACTTTTCCTGAACTTTTGGGTGGCTGAGGAGTTGATTCGATTTGTGCAGCAAAGACAGCCTCAGGCTTGAGAAGGGCAGGGCACGGTATCCGAGGCAAGGCGCGATCAAAATCATCCGGTCAATACGATGCGATAGGAGCTTGAACGTCTGCATGGCCAAGATGCCGCCAAATGAAAAGCCCATCAGGTTGAATCTTTGATATCCCAGTTCATCAGCCAGTTGAGCAACCAGCTTCGCCACTTTTTGGCTGGAAAATCCATCCTGGAAGGGTTCCGATTCTCCATGACCTGGCAGTTCAAAAAAGTAGACATGGAACCACTGCGCCATGAACTGTGCCAGCGTGCGCCAGCTCTCCAGTTCTGAAATGGTGGCAGGCACCATGATCAGCGGTTCGCCCTGACCTGCCTCCAGAACATGCAGGCGCGCGAGGGGCAGCTCCATGAAATATGTTTTGTAGGCGTGGGGCAGTGTGTTAAGCATATGCCTGTTTTGTTTGACTGGGATTTGCATTGAAAGTTTCGTTGCAGAATTCTGGATGGATGTTTGTGTATTCATAGTGATCTCCTTTGTTATCCCCACTATCGCATTTTCGAACTGTCAAAACCAGAGCTTTGTGTGCCAAAATGTGCCACCTTCGAACGCCAAAAAACGCCAAATTAAGCAAAAAGACCCCGGAGGTTGACGAAACCTTCAGGGTTTGGAAAAAATCCACAATATTTGGCCTACCGTTCCATTTCTATCAGCGCCCTTGCCAGCGAGGTGATCGCGACGCGACGAGTGCGGTTGAATGTCCCTTCTGAGATATATAACTGGTTCATGATATCGCGGTTCTGGATACCGTCTACGTAGGCGTCATGGAGGATGATATACGGATACCAGGCTCGCGACACTGGTTCGGGTGGAACTCCCTGGTCTGGTCTCAATTTTTCCAACGCATCCAACACTACGGCTTGGATTAGTTTGCCGCGTTCGATGTGGGTTTTCTTTTCCCCTGCCAGCCGCCGTCGTACCACGTCCAATTCGGTCAGGCGTGAGTCGGCCAGATACGCATAATTGTGGATATTTCTCAATGCATAATCCACAACCTCGACAGGGATATTACTTTTCACAGTAAGCGAAGCGGGAGACTCGTTTGCCACCTGTTCCATTTTTTCAAGATGTTCGGCATGTTGACGATGGAGCACAAGCGCTTCTGCGATCTGGTCGGCGGGGTAGAGGAGCTCTTCCACATCCTCATCTGTATACTGGAGCCCATTTGAAGGATGTCCTAACACCAGCGCGCCAATTTGCCGAGAATCGATATAAAGCGGCACGAGCAACGCGGCATCCTCCAGCGGAGCTTCGAAATGGCCCGAGGTGAGGTGAATCACATCGTCGGCCGCGAGCAGGTTTGAGGGAAGTTCGAGCGTGCCCCACTTCCAACGATGTTGCGCGATCTGGTGGGCAGTTCCATTTTGGGAGGTGAGGATGAGTCCATAGGTCGCTTTGATGGGGTCACATAACGCTTCAAGAATTTGATCGAGCATAATCCTGAGGTTGTCACTCTCGCCTGCCAGCCGTCGCAGTTCGTGCAGGCTGGCGCGCAGATGGCGCGTCTCATCACGGTAGAAGAACCGATCCAGAAAAATGGAGGTGGCATTGAGACCCGTATGTGTGAACACGCCCAGGAGCGGGAAAAAGATGACAATGACCTTCGGAGCCTGATAGGCAAAGAATAAAACCCACGCGGCGAGAATGTAGATACATGCCATGATGAAGGTGCCAATCAGGTTGTAGAGAAAATCGCGGTCAATGGTTCGTTTTTGGACGAGCGCACTGTAACGTGCAACTCCATATCCTATCACTACGACAAAAACTGCCAAGACAGTAGACATGACCACCATGGGCATTGGAAAGAGATTCAGCCCCGATGAAACTATGGATACTGGTGCGATCAAACCTGTAAAGACTGTGGCCGTGACCAGCGTCATTAATTGGCGGCGGATGATTTCGTTGGGTGCAACATATGCTGAGCGCGCCAGGTTGATAATGCACATGACCGTCAGCCCAATCAGTGCCAGGCCAAAGATGTAATAGAGTGGCCCTGCGCGCAGGCTGTTGAGATAGAGTGGGTCGCCTCCCTCCACCGAAAACAGAATTTGAGTGAAAGCCTGCACCTCAATGGCAATCGCGGCAATCACATAGGCAAAAATAACCCGCGTCCAACGCCAGATGTTCATCTTACCGGGGCGCATCAACATGGTGGCGTGATGCCAAAACGCAATGGCAGGGGCAACCGACCAGCCTTGTAGCCACGCATTGGCGCCCTGCTCAAACATACCCGATGGCCAGAATGGGAACAGAAACCTCAAACCGGATGGCCGAAAAGCCAAGACCGGGGGTGGGTTGAGAGCCAGTAAAATGTTTATAAACAGACCCCCCAGTGACCACAAAGTTAGCGCTGTGAGCCAGGCTGTGGGTGCACGTGGATTGCGTGTGACGATGTACAGACCCAGCCAGAAGGCGATCAAGAGAGCAGAGAGATTAACAGTAAAAGTGATTTGATAAAGCGTCATCCAGCTACATTTTTCTCAACCAGCATCCTCGCCAGTCCACGAATCGCGTTGCGGCGGGTCCGGTGAAATGTCCCCTCAGAAATGTACAGGCGTGCCATGATCTCGCGGTTGGGTACGCCCTCCACGTAGGCATCGTGTAACACCGCATGGTTATACCAGACGCGAGGCAACGGTTCAGGTGGACGCCTCTCAGCGGGCCTGAAAGCCTCAATTGAATTTGTGAGAATCTCCTGCAATCTTTTACCGCGATCAACATGTGACTCGCCTCTCACAACGATCTTTTCAGCCAGTGGGCTTTGCCCCAATGTGACCGTATCAGGTAAATGGCGAAGTGCGTCTTCCACCAGCTTGATAAAATCCTCATCCGTTTGGACCGTAATTGAATTCAACATATTTCCTGTGGCTGATTTCAACTCATCCATATAGGCAGGCGCTGATTGAACTGCCCCACGTGGTGCGTTTGCCTCACTGGGTTGCAAATTGCTCAACGAGACAATTGTGCCGATTTGGTCTGCCACTTCGGCTAACAATTCGAGATTACCCGTGGAATACTCCATGCGCGAACGTGATTTTTCGAGTCCCACAACAGCCACTTGCAAACGGCCCTCAAAGGAGGGTGCGATCCATGCTAATGATGATAATTGATCTGCCTTTGGACGCGATAAATCATCACATGCTACGGCCTCAGCCGACAACACGCTTCCCACTTCGACCGAGGACCTGCTTGCCATCACCAAAAATTCTCCTCCCCGACGGATTGCTACAAATCCGCCTGGCGCTTCAAGAGTTTGACATAGCTTATCAAACCCCTCCTGTAAACGCGTCTTAAGAGCCTCTTCACCTGAATCCTCATTGTCCAATTGACGAAATTGTTTGCGCAGGTCACTTTCGCGGTTCGAGCGTGAACGCTCCAAAAACTCGCGTGCCAGGTCATAGATACCCACGCTCAAAATGACAAACCCTGCCACTGAAGCCAGTCTTTCCATTGGCACACCCCATCTCCACGCAAAGTAAGTGGAGATGCCTGCCAGCCCCAGCGCGCCTAGTGTAGTTATGGGAAAGTCTTGCAGTGTGGCGCGACGTTCTGTCCACGTTTGGTGCCGCGCGACGGAAAGGCCCAAAACAAAAACACCGCAGAATGCCAATGTATCCTGAACAATGCGTGGCGCGGGGTTTGGGCTTCCCAGGGCGATCACACCATAAATGACTGAAACCACTGGGAAAACAGAAGTGACAAGAAAATATTTGCCATGAGGTGTGAGCCCAACCCGGTCACCGATCAGCAAATTCAGCATAATGCCAAACGAGACGATGAACTGATACCCGCCGTAAATACGATAGGCCCAACTGGTTTTGTTCATGTGCGCTACGTATAGCGCGTTGCCTTGTTCATTGAGAAATGTGCCGGGTTGTAAAAGCATAAAAATGGCCAGCGCGCCCAGGGCGTAAACTGCCCATTCAATAAAACGATACTGTTTTTGCGTGCGCTCAGACATCACATGAAACGTCACGCTATACCAGCCTCCCAGCACAATCACCAGGAACATAGCACGTATGGCTGCGCTACCTGTCGTTTGTACGAAGATATTGTTATAGGCCCCGAAGAAAAAAGCTGAAAGCGCCAGCATGACGATGACCACGCGAAAGGTCATTCGGCTGGGAAAACCTCGGGCAAACAAATAGAATGCCATCCAGAGCGTGACTGACATGGCAAATAATGAGACTGCGATCGTGGCTTGCAATAACATACCTACCTCACCTTATGCCTACTGTTATCAGCAGGCATTATTAACACACGGTAGTGTGGAAAATGCAGTTGGACTGCATCCAGCTCTCAAACTTAGGGATCAGGAAAATGTTTTTGTACAACCGCTAAAGCTATTTGCCCAAAGCCTCAACAAATTCATTTACACTTGCGAAGCGTTCCTCAGGTTTCTTTGCCATGGCTTTCATCATAGCAAGAGCAGCAGCATCAGACAGGTCAATATATCCGCGTGGATCTGGCACTGGTTCTTCGAGATGCGATTTGATCAGCGCCCAGGAGTTATTCCTTTCGAAGGGCCTCCTACCAGTGAGCATAAGATAGGCCAGAACACCGAAGCTGTATTGATCAGCTCTGCCATCCAGATTGGTCTCACCATGGATTTGTTCTGGTGAGATATATTCGGCAGTGCCAAGCATATCACCAGTTATCGTCAACCGGGTGCGTTCGACGGTGGAACGTGCGATGCCAAAATCCATGAGCACGGCACGATGGGTGCGGTTACTGGTGATGGTGGTGATCGGCTCAATGATCACATTGGAGGCTTTGATATCGCGATGCACGATCCCTTGGGCATGGGCATAATCGAGGGCTGAAGCAAGGTCCTGGAGCAGAGGCAGGCTTTCTTGAAGAGAGAGACGGGTGTGGGTCTTCAGGATGTGGGAAAGCGTATCACCGGTCAGATATTCCATCACGATATAAGGAAGTCCATCCTGTTCGCCGTAATCGTAGATATTGATGATGTTCGGGTGCTTAAGTTGCGCCATCATTTCGGCTTCGCGTGCGAAACGTTTGTTGAAATCTGAGTCTTCCTTGAAATGGTTTGAAAGAATCTTAATGGCAAGCGTACGGTTCAAGGTGGGGTGGCTGGCTTTGTAAATCTCACCCATGCCTCCGCGGGCGATTAATTCAAGGCCGGTATATTCCCCGATATTGGCAATGGCGTGTGTAGGCAGGTGTGAGATTTTTTCGAGCTTGGCATTGCGCCGGGCCACATTGCTGAAATCGAACTCGATACCGAAGATTTTTTTGTTGACGAAATTACGTGAAATTTTCAACGTAGGGTTGAACAGGCTGAAGACTGCCACGGTGGCGATCACAATCCCAACCGTGGGTGGATTATTCTGACCTGTAATGGCACGGAAGATGGCTTGCAGGCCAAGCAGGATTCCTGCAAACACAATAGCCAGCAAAATGGTGAGAATGCCATAAATGAGTGAGCGGTTGATAACAAGTTCAATATCATAAAGTCGGTAACGTAAAATGGAAACGACCATGGCAACCGGCACACTTAATTGTGCCAGTACCGAGACCGTCTGCAGGACCATATCCA
>Ga0070699_100002172_pt1 | contig 17754 bp, 17 predicted proteins | sample KBSK1503metaG_FD_65473 | JGI IMG/M metagenome (GOLD analysis project Ga0070699, IMG submission 65473) | Corn, switchgrass and miscanthus rhizosphere microbial communities from Kellogg Biological Station, Michigan, USA - KBS K1-50-3 metaG | ecosystem: Host-associated > Plants > Roots >... | reverse complement strand
GTCGACGAATTTGACCAACGTGACGATCACGAGCACGAGGGCGGTCAGCGCGGCGCCGAACCCGTTGATCCCGGCTCGGTACCACCAGCCCTTCTCGCGATGGCGGTTCCAGTGCCGAACCATGCCGATCTGCGAGAGCGTGAAGCAGACGAACACGCCGACCGAGTAGAGCGGGATCAGGCCGTGGGTATCGCCCTCGAAGCGCCACACGAGGAACGCTGCGACGCCCGCCAGCAGGACGATCCCGTAGGAGAAGGCGAGGCGGTCACCGCGGAACGCGAACTGGCGCGGCATGTACCCGTCGATCGCCAGGAGTGCCGCAAGGCGCGGGAACGCGTTGAAGCTCGTGTTCGCGGCGAGGAACAGGATCAGCGCCGTCGCCGCCTGGAAGAGGTAGAACAGCGGCGACGAATCGCCGAAGACGGTCCCGGCGACGAGCGCGACGACGGTCTGTCCGCCCTTGACCGTCGGCTCGATCCCGTACGCGTCAGAGACGAACGTGATGCCGATGAACAGCACCGCGAGGAGGATCGCCATCGCGATCATCGTGTCGCCCGCGTTCTTCGACTCGGGCGGTTGGAACGCCGGGACGCCATTGGCGATGGCCTCAGTGCCGGTCAGCGCCACCGATCCGCTCGCGAACGCCTTCAGCAGGAGGAAGATCCCCAGACTCTCGGTGCCCGACTTGACCGCGTTCGCCTGCTGGACGTCGACCGCCTGGCCGCTGATCACCCGGATCACGCCCAGCCCGACCATCGTCAGGGCGAGCCCGAGGAAGAGGTAGGTCGGGATCGCGAAGATGTTGCCGGACTCGCGGAGGCCGCGCAGGTTCGCCGTCGTGATCAGGGCGATCGCCAGGACCGCGATCTCGACCCGGAACGCGAACAGCGAGGGGACGACGGAGTAGATCTGCTCGACCGCGGACGTCGACGAGACCGCGACCGTCATCACGTAGTCGATGAGCAGCGCCGCGGCGGCGACGAGGCTGGCGAGCGCGCCGAGGTTCTCCTTCGACACGGAGTACGCCCCCCCGCCCGACGGGTACGCGCGGCAGACCTGCCGGTACGACAGCGCGACGACCCCGAGCAGGATCGAGATCGCGATCGCGACCTCGAGGGAGAAGGTCAGGGCGGCGCCCGCGCCGGCCAGGACGAGAACGCGGAGGATCTCCTCGGTCGCGTAGGCCGACGAGCTGATCGCGTCGGAGCTGAAGATCGCGAGGGCCTTCTTCTTCGACAGCCGCTCGCCGATCTCCTCTTCCGACGCCAGCGGCCGGCCGATGAGCAATCGTCGGATCCGTGCCCACAGCCGGCCCGGCGCCGTCATCGGCTCGTGGGCGGCGGCCTTCGCGACGAGCGTTCCCGGTCCGGCGTAGCGGAAGTACGGGGCATGTGGTCGCTCGACCCTGACGCGCCGATCCGCTGGCTTCCGGCCCGGTAGAGGCCGTCGGCCTCCGATCATGCTGCTCCGTTCTGGCTCAACGTCGTGGTTCAGTGGCCTCGGCGGTAGGGCACGTCCGCGATCACCGTGTGCTCGCGCCCGACGAGGGCCGCCTTGAGGCGCTTGGCCGACTGGTTATACAGCACCCGATCCCACCAATGCCGGGCGACGAATTCGGGCAGCACCACGATCGTCATGGCCGCGGGCTTCTCGGGCGGCCAGGCGAGGTCGAGGACGTCGAGGTACGCCGTCAGCGGCCCGATCAGCGCCCGGTACGGCGACTCGACGATGACGAGCGGGATCCCCGGCAGCTGCCGTTCCCAGCGCCGGCGCAGGACCTCGCCCGCCTCGGCGTCCTCGGTCACGAACACCGCCCGGACGTCGGTCGCCAGCGTCCGCGCGAAGTTCACGGCCTGGACCACGGCACGGTTGATCCCGTTGACCGGCACGACGACGCGCTGCTCGCGATGGGGACCCTCGATGATGATGTCGTCGCGAACGTGGAGTTCCTCCTCCTGGGCCTCGTACTGGCGGTGGATGAACGACATCAGGCCGACGAGGACCGGGATCAGGGCAAGGACGATCAGCGATTGGGGCGCCTTGGCGATGGTCACGACGACCGCTACGATCGCGGTCAGCGTGCACCCGAACGCGTTGATCGCGAGACGCCGTCGCCAGCCCGGTGGCCGCTCGCGGCGCCAGTGCCGGATCATCCCGGCCTGGCTGATCGTGAAGTCGATGAACACGCCGACCGCGTACAGCGGGATCAGGAGATGGGTCTCGCCGCGGAAGAGGACGATCAGGCTGGCGGCGACCGTCGCGAGGACGATGATCCCGTAGCTGTACGCGAGGCGATCGCCGCGGAACGAGAACTGGCGGGGCATGAAGCCGTCGATCCCGAGGATCGCGAGGAGCCGCGGGAACGCGTTGAAGCTCGTGTTGGCGGCTAGGACGAGGAGCAGCGCGGTGAACCCCTGGAAGAGGAAGAACGGGATCGACCCCGCCCCGTACACGCGGCCGGCGATCTGGCTGATCACCGTCTGCTTCTCGGGGAGGTCGATGTGGGTGATCCCGAAGTTGACGGCGAGGAACGTCAGGCCGATGAAGAGGACGCCGAGCAGGGCGGCCATGACCGCCAGCGTCGTCGCGGCGTTCTTCGCCTCCGGTGGCTGGAACGCGGGCACGCCGGTCGCGATCGCCTCGGTCCCGGTCAGGGCCACCGCGCCCGCGGCAAACGCCCGGAGCAGCAGGAGGATCGAGATCGTCTGGAGCCCCTCGCCGGTCTGGTTGACCACGTCGGCGGCGTAGTCCGAGCTCGCCCCGAAGGCGACGATCCGGACGGTCCCGATCGCGATCATCAGGAGGGCCGAGACGAGGAAGAGGTACGTCGGGATCGCGAACAGGTTGCCTGCCTCGCGCAGCCCCCGCAGGTTGCCGATCGTGATCAGGGCGATCGCCAGGACGCCGAGCACGACCCGCTCGTCGATGAGCTCCGGGATCGCCGACGTCACCTGCTCGATCGCCGAGGCGGTCGAGACCGCTACGGTCATGACGTAGTCGATCATCAGCGCGGAGGCGGCGACCAGCGACATCAGCCGGCCGAAATTCCGCTTCGACACCGAGTAGCTGCCGCCGCCGGTCGGGTAGGCGAGGCAGATCTGGCGGTAGCTGATCGCGACGGCGATCAGCAGGACCGCGATCGCGACGCTCACCCACAGGCCAAAAGCCAGGGCTGCGACCCCGCCGAGGATCAGGACGCGGAGGATCTCCTCGGTCGCGTAGGCCGACGAGCTGATCGCGTCCGAGCTGAAGATCGCGAGGGCTTTCTTCTTCGACAGCCGCTCGCCGATCTCCTCTTCCGACGCCAGCGGCCGGCCGAGGAACATCGCCTTGAAGCGCGCCCGCGCCCGACCGGTGGCCGTCGTTGGACCGCTCGCGGCCTCCTTCGCCGTGAGCTGGCCCGGACCGGTCCACCGGAAGTAGGGAGCGTGCGGCCGGTCGACCCGGACGCGCCGGTCGCCGAGCTTGCGGCCCTGGAGCGGCCGCCGGCCGCCGATCACGCCAGTCGCCTCACAGGCCGTACGACAGGCGTTCGATCAACCGCGGCGGCAGCCCGGCATCGCGCATCGCGGCCTGGGTCGACCCGACGTCGTACGACACGCGCCGCCAGGTACACGATTGATCGTCGAGGTCCATCACCAGGTAGCTGGCGGTGACGATCCCGTCGCGGGGCTGCCCGACGCTGCCCGGGTTCACCAATGCGCGCCGCCCGGCAAACCCGAAGCGCGATCCGTCGCCCGGCTCGACCTGCTCGACCGCGCCGTCGCGCTCCGCGAAGACCATCGGCAGGTGGGTATGGCCGTACAGCCCGATCGGCGTCGTCAGCACCGCGAGGTTCGCGCGGGCGATGGGGACTGAGACGATGTACTCCCAGAGCGGCTCGCGCAGGCTGCCGTGGACGAGGCTGAAGTCGCGCTCGCTGTGGCGCTCGGGCAGGGCGGTGAGCCAGTCTCGCGTGCGATCTGCGATCGCGGCCCGCGTCCACTCCATCGCCGCCCGAGCGTCCGGGTTGAACCAATCGATCTCGTCCCCACCGGCAGCGGCCGCATCGTGGTTGCCACGGACGCCGACCGCGCCGATCTCGGTGAGCCGGTCGACGACGCCATCGGGCTCCGGGCCGTAGCCGACGACGTCGCCGAGATGCCAGACCGCGTCGACGGTCCCGAGGGAGGCGAGCACCGCGTCCAGCGCCACCAGGTTGGAATGGATGTCCGACAGGACGGCCACGCGCATTGCTTCCAGCCTAGCAGTCAGACCCTCGGCCGACCGGTGCTGCTCACCATGGGCGACGCCGGCGCGATGCCGGATCGCGTGGATAGGCGGCGCTCGTCCGGCCGCGTTTCGTGACGATGACGATGCGGTGATCGGCGAGGGCGGCCGGCGTCACCGCGTGAACCTCGATCCCCCCGCCGCCGAGCTCCGTTACGGCTCCGCGGGCCGCGTTGATCTCGGCGTCGAGGTCCTTCCGCTTCCACGCGATGAGCCGGCCGCCCGGCCGGAGGAGCGGGAACGCGAGCTCGACAAGCTCGGCGAGGGCCCCGACCGCTCGGGCGGTCACCGCCGGCCACCGTTCGCGATGCGCGGGGTCCCGGCCGAGCGCCTCGGCCCGAGCGGCCTCGACCCTGACCCGCCCGTCGATCCCCGTTGCCTCGACGACCGCGCGCAGGAACGCCGCCTTCTTCCCGACCGATTCGACGAGCAGCGTCCGCTCGAGGGGAAGCACCGCAGCGAGGGGGATTCCCGGGTAGCCGCCGCCGCTGCCGAGATCCAGAACGGCCGCGATCCGCCGGTCGCGGAGCACCGGAACCGCGGCAAGGCTGTCGACGACGTGGCGGACCGCGATCTCGACCGGGGCGCGGATCGCCGTCAGGTTGATCGCCGCGTTCCAGGCGAGGAGCAGCCGGACGTGGTCGTCGACGATCCGGCGCGCAGCGGACGGGAGCGACAGGCCCAGCTCGCCGAGACCGGCGACGAGCGCGGCGTCGTACTCGTCGGGGAGCGGTGGAAGGTCCGTTACGCGCGTCGGGAGCGGATCACGCGGACGGTCCAGGCACTCCTCCTGTCGGTCGTGCCGCGGGCCGTCCGGGCTCCGCTCCCGGCGTCGTTCGTCGCACTGCTGGTCTGAAGTCGGTCTTCCACGATCTGTCCGGTTCGCGGCCGGGTTTCCCCGTGCCCCTCGCAGACCTCGTTACCCGAGCGACCTCAGTGCGGATGCCGGACGTTACCGGCCGTCGCAATTCGCGTCAACGGGGTTATCCACGAATCCACCCCGGCCGCGTCAGGTTGTGGATAACCGAGGCAGAAATGAACCGCCGACTGCGCCGGAAGCGGTCAGGCGGGGCCCTTGTCGCGGCCCCGGGAGCCGCCCGCCGACCGGCGCAGGGACCCGGATTCCGGGCGGTCCGACGACGTCGCCCGGCGGTCGGGGGCCGGCCCATTCGACGTCCCCTTGCTCGTCTGATCGCGGATGGCGCGCGGTCGGCCGGCGATGGCCATCGCCTTGAGCACGGCCCGTTCCTCGAGGCGGACCTCCTCGTCCGAGAGCGCCTGGTCGAGGCTCGACTGCACCGCGTCGTCCGCGACGGGCGCGAGGCCCGGCAGCACCAGCACGAACGCCGACCCGGACCCGGGCACCGAGACGACGTCGAGCGCCCCGCCCATGATCTGCGCGAGCTCGCTCGCGATCGGCAGGCCGAGGCCCGTGCCGGCGATTCGGTCGTGCTCGGAGAGGCGATGGAAGCGCTCGAAGATCCGCGACCGATCCGCGGCGGGAATGCCCGGACCGTCGTCGCGGACGACCACGATCGCGATCGGTCCGTCGAACCGGCCGTCGATCTCGACGGTCCCGCCGGGCTGGGTGAACTTCAGCGCGTTGCCCGCCAGGTTCGTCAGGATCTGCTCGACCCGGCGCCGGTCCCCCAGGGCGGAGCGGAGCCGGGGCGGGAGGCCCGTGCGGAGCCGGATGTCGCGCTCCAGGGCGATCGGCATCAGCCCGGCGGCGACCCGGCCGCAGGCGTCCGCGAGCGAGAACGGTTCGACGTCGAACGCGCCCGCTCCCGACTCGATCCGCGAGAGCTCGAGCAGGTCGCCGACGAGCTCGGCCATCGACCCAACGATCCCGCGGCTCCGCTCGAGGAAGTCGCGCTCGACCTCCGGGTCGTCGACCTTGCCTCCGAGGATCAGCTCGAGATAGCCGCGCAGGCCGGTGAGCGGCGTGCGCAGCTCATGTGCGACCGTCGACACGAACCGCGACTGTTCCGCTGCCTGCCCGCGGAGCGTCGCGAGCTCCCGCTCGGCGGCGAGCCGTTCGGTGACGAGGGCGAGCGCGACCGCTGCGTGACGCGCGAGGCGGGGCGGCAGTCGCTCGGCGAGCCGATCCGCGTCGGCCTGGCGGCGGAACTCGAACCCAAGGGCGACGTGACTGGCACTCGGGATCGGCAGGAGGGCGTACCACGGTCCGGCCGCCGACAGCACACCGGGATCGGCAGCCTCCGCGGCGCTGGGATCCGGGGACTCATCAGCTTCGTCGTCCTCGCCGACCACGAGCGAGATCGGGGCCGGGCCGGACGCGGCACGGTCCGCCCGAGACCGTCGCGAGCTCGCGTCGAGCCAGCCCGCGAGCGCTTCCGCGGCCGCGGGGTCCTCGCCGGACTGGATCGCCACCGCGGATCGTCGTTCGATTCCGTCCGCCAGTACCGCGGCTCGTTCCGCGCCCGCGGTTCTGGCGAGGAGCCGGAGCAGAGCCGCCAGGCGCGCCTCCGCGTCGCCGTCGCCCGCGAGCACGTCGAGCGTCCGCGTGAGCAGGGAGCGTTCCTCGTGGGCCACGCGATCGTCCACGCGCCGATACGCCGTCCGACGCTCGGGTGCGGGCGGTGGCGGCGAGACGGCCGGCGGCCGGGCGGGCAGCCGGGGCGGGTTGCGCGGGTCGGACATCTGGCCTCTGTCAGCGCTCCGCAGGGGTCGGAGCCGCGGCGACCGGGGATCGGTCGATCCCATCGTCACCCTCGGTGGTGCGCAGAGGAAACCCCCCGGACTGCCCTGATCCGTTACACGGAAGTACCGGGTTCAGGCGGACCGGCCGGAGCCTCGCACGGGCCGACCGAGCGTGCGCCGAACCACGTCGATCACCTCGTCGACGTACTTGTCGGCCTCGCCGCGCTCGGCAGCGGTCCTGACACAGCCCTGGACGTGGTCCTCGAGCACGAGGACGGACAGCGAATCGACCGCGGCGCGGAGGGCGGCCGTCTGCTGGAGGATATCGACGCAATACTCCTCGCGCTCGATCATCCGGGCGATCCCGCGGACCTGTCCCTCCATGCGCGAGAGTCGCCGGATCAGGCCGGCCTTGTCCTTCGAATACGAGTGCCGGAAGTGATCGGGGGCTGGTTCGGCCGTCGTGCGGCCGTCGGGCTGTGGCACGGGTGGCCTCCCTGGTGACAGCTGGGTCCCCGGCCGAGCGGCGAGGATCGACGCATGATACCCCCTGGGGGTATCGGCGACCAATCGGGCCGCTCGCGGCGCGAGGCACGGCAAGGAAGTAGACTGACCGCCGATGGACCAGCGCGATCGCATGCCTCCGTTCGCGAAGGGCGTCGACTGCGCCGTCTGTGGCCGGCTCGTTCCCGCCGATGGCATCCGCATCCTCGCCAGCCGGGACGACCTGGTGTTCGTCGAGCTTGCCTGCGGCGCCTGCCGGAGCGAGTCCCTCGGGATCGTCGTGGCGTCAGACGGGGTCCCCGTCGAGGGCGGCACGTACGGCGAATTCCTGCTGGCCGACGACGCTCGGTTCCGTGAGGCGTTGCCGATCGACCTCGCCGACCTGCAGGCGGTTCGCGAGCTGCTCGACCGGGGCGATCTCGACGCGCTGGTTGGCCGCTCCGGAGATGCACAAGGCGGGTCGCCCGCATGACCGCGGCGTCGGCAACGGGCTCCGGTGCCGGCCGCCGGTCGCGTCGCAAGACCCTCGGGGCAGCCGTCGGGCCGCAGCCCCTGGGCCCGACGAAGCGGCCGTCGGCGGCCGCGTCGCCCACCCCCGCCGTCACCGACGTGGCCAGCCCCGCGCCTGACGCGAGCGAGGCCGCCCGTCCCGCGTTCGCCCACGCGAGCGAGGCCGAGATGGCCCGCATCCTCGACTTCTACCAGGTCCGCTGGGAGTACGAGCCCCACACGTTCCCGATCGTCTGGAACCTCGACGGCAACGTCGTCGAGAGCTTCTCGCCGGACTTCTGGCTGCCGGACCTCGATCTCTACCTCGAGATGACGACGCTTCGCCAGAAGCTCGTCCGGAAGAAGAACCGCAAGCTCCGTCGGGTGCTCGAGCTGTACCCGGACCTCCGCGTGAAGCTCTTCTACGCCCGCGACTTCCGGGCGCTGATGCTGAAGTTCGGGAAGCTCGCGCTCGCCGACGCGCTGTCCGGGACCCTGGGCCAGGTCGTTCCCGACCGAACGGTCGCGCCCGACGCCCTGGATCCGGGCGACAACGAGCCGTGACGCGTCCTGTCGACCTCATCGCGGACATCGGCGATGTCCTGCTCACGGAAGCCGAGATCCAGGCGAAGATCGGGGAGCTCGGCGCCCGGATCGGCGCCGACTACCAGAACCGGCCGCTGACGCTCGTGTCGGTGCTCAAGGGGTCGCTGCCGTTCATGGCCGACCTGATGCGCGCCATCCCGGTGCCGGTCCGGATCGACCTGATGGAGGTCTCCTCGTACGGCGGCACCTCGACCGAGTCGTCGGGCCTCGTGCGCATCCTCAAGGACCTGTCCGCGAGCATCGAGGGCGAGGACGTCCTGATCGTCGAGGACATCATCGACACCGGCCTGACGCTGAACTACCTGCTCCGCTACCTTCGCGGCAAGAATCCGCGCTCGCTCCGGATCTGCACGCTGCTCGACAAGCCGGCCCGCCGCCTCGTCGACATCCCGGTCGACTACATCGGCTTCACGATTCCGGACCAATTCGTCGTCGGCTACGGCCTCGACTACGGCGAGTTCTACCGGAACCTCCGATTCGTGGGCGTGCTGCGCCCCGAGGTCTACACGGGCGTCGACTGACCGATGCATCGACGCCCACTCGGACGAGGTCGACGGCTCGCCGCGCTGGCCGCGGTGATCATCGTCGTCGGCTGCCTGCTGCCGTGGTGGCAGGTCGGGGGCGGTGACGGCCTGCCGCTGATCTCGCAGAACGGGTTCGTGGGGAGCGGCATCCTCGTCTTCTTCGTCGCGCTCGCCACGATCGCGCTCTTCACGCTGCCGTACGCGACCGACCGGCCGGTCGGGATCGACCGGGCATTGAGCTATGGCGCCCTGGCCGTCGTGGGCTGGATCGGGCTCGCGATCCGCGTCGTCGAGCTCGCGGCGGTCAACATCCAGGCGATCCTGCCGACGCGTGGGCCGGGCGCCTGGCTGGCGGCGCTCGGGCTCATCCTCCTGAGCCGGGCGGTCTACGACATCGCCCGCGAGCCCTCGATCCGCTGACGCGGCTCAGGGAGCCTGGCTCGCTCCGCGCACCGAGTCGGGCAGGGTCTCGATCCTGACGACGATCGTCCGAGCGAGCCCGCCCGGATCGACCGTGATCGTCAGGCGGTACTCGCCGCGCGGCCAGTCTGTCAGACGGTCGGAACGGCCGGCGACGGGGATCCCGAGGACCGCGAAGTGGTCGTCCCAGTCGGACGGCAGGCGCGTGATCGGGACGTCGACCGGCCGGCCATCTGGCCCGATCCGGGTGAGGGTTGACGACCTGATCGTCCAGCCGAGCGGCGTGTCGACTCCGAGCCAGAGAAGGTGGTCGCCCGGACCGACCTCGATGATCGGCGGCCAGTCCGGGCCGCGCGCCGCTTCCGTCGACGGCGGTGCGCTCGACGGGACCGTGCCCGACGGCGCGGGCGAGCCGGACGGCGAGGGCCCGGGCTCGGACCCGGGCTGGCCTCGCCGTGTGACGTACTTGACCGAGACGAAATAGCCCGCCGGCCAGATGCTCCACGACGGCGCCGGCTCGAACGGCCCGAAGAGCTCCGGCTCGTACGGGCGGCCGGGGAGCGGGGCCTCGGCGCTCGGCGCCGGCCGCGAGGGGAACGGGATGACGGGGTTGACCGGACCGGCGTCGCCGCCCCACGGCTTGGCGATCGCCACGAGGACCCCGATCGTCACGACGAGTGCCAGCGCGCGATCCCGGCCGCTGAATGGCGACCCGGGCCGCGAAACCCGCTGGACGTCCGTCATCGCCCGCCGGGTCAGTCGCCTCCGAGGTAGGCCCTGCGGACGCCCTCATTCTTCGCCAGGGCGGCGGCCTCGTCGGTGAGGACGATCTCGCCGGTCTGCAGGATGTACCCGCGGTGGGCGATCCCGAGCGCCATGAGCGCGTTCTGCTCGACGAGCAGGACGGTCGTGCCCGTCTTGTTGATCGTCTTGATGATCTCGAAGATCTGCTCGACGAGGATCGGCGCGAGGCCCATCGACGGTTCGTCGAGGAGGAGCACGCGTGGGTTGGCCATGAGCGCCCGCCCGATCGCGAGCATCTGCTGCTCCCCGCCCGACAGCGTTCCGGCGCGCTGGGCGGTCCGCTCGCGGAGTCGCGGGAAGAGGTCGTAGACGCGGTCGAAGTCGGCGACCGGGACCTTCTCGCGCCTCGAGAAAGCGCCCATCTCGAGGTTCTCGTGGACCGTCATCCGGGCGAAGACGCGGCGGCCCTCCGGGCTCTGGGACACGCCCAGCTCGACAATCTCGTGGGGCCGGAGCCCGTCGATCCGCTTGCCGCGGAGCGAGACCTGGCCCTGGCGCGGCCGGAGCAGGCCGGAGATGGTCCGGAGCGTCGTCGACTTTCCTGCGCCGTTCGAACCAATCAGCGTGACGATCTCGCCCTCATCGACGTGCATCGTCACGCCGCGGAGCGCGTGGATCGCCCCGTAGAAGGTGTGGATGTCCTCGAGCTCGAGAAGCGCCATCTCAGGTGTCCGCCGCGCCGCGGCCGAGGTACGCCTCGACGACTCGTGGACTCGCCCGGACTTCCTCCGGCGTCCCTTCGGCGATCACCTCGCCGTAGTCGAGCACCGTGACCCGCTCGCTGATGCCCATGACGACGCGCATGTCGTGCTCGATGAGGAGGACGGTGAGCCCGAGTGAGGAACGCAGGCTGCGGATGAAGCTCGTCATCTCGGCGGTCTCGCTGCTGTTCATGCCGGCGGTTGGCTCGTCGAGGAGCAGGAGCTTGGGGTTCGTCGCGAGCGCCCGGGCGATCTCGAGGCGCCGCTGATCGCCGTACGGCAGGTTCCTCGCCCACACGTCCGCTCGATCGGTGAGCCCGACGAGGTCGAGGAGCTCCATCCCCCGGACGATCGACTGCTGCTCCTCGGCCCGCATGCTCGGGGAGCGGAGGACCGCGTCCCACCAGTGGCTCTTGAGGTGGACGTGGAGCCCGACCCGGACGTTGTCGAGGGCCGACATCGTCCCGAACAGGCGGATGTTCTGGAACGTCCGGCCGATCCCGAGGGCCGTCACCTCGAACGGCTTCTTCGAGCGAATCTTCTTGCCCGACTGGGTGACGAGCGGGTGCCCGTCGAAGACGATCTCTCCCGCCGTCGGCGTGTACGCCCCGGTGATCATGTTGAAGAAGGTCGTCTTCCCGGCGCCGTTCGGGCCGATGAGCGAGACGATCGAGCCGCGCGGGATGTCGAAGTCCACCGAATTCACGGCGATGAGCCCGCCGAATCGCTTCGTGACCTGGCGCGCCCTGACGAGGACCTGGTCGTCCGCCAGCCGTCCCGTTCGGAGATCGCCGGCGACGCCGGCTGGGCCGGTCATGGCTGACCCTCCGGCCCACGTGGCGGCGTCTCGCTCGTGCCGTCGGCTGCCGCTGTCTCCTCCTCGACGGCGGCAGCCTCGGCGAGGACCTCTTCCTCCTGGCTCGCGGCGATCGTGTCGGCGAGATTCTCGGCCGCGACCGCGGCATCACCCATCGTCGCGGCGGAGCCGATCGCCTGGCCTGGCGGGGCGTGGCGAAGCTCGGCCGCGCGCTGGCGGCTCGGGATGAATCCCTCGGGTCGGAACCGCATCATGATCACGAGGAGCACGCCGAAGATCAGGAAGTTGAACTGCGACGGGTTCGGCAGGTCCGAGTTGATCGCTGCCATTCGCTGGCCGAGGTAGGGCAGGAACGTCTTGTCGACGAAGACGAGCGTGATCGCCCCGACGATGACGCCCCAGATGTTCCCGATCCCGCCGAGGATGATCATGATCAGGACGAGGATCGACGTCGCAAACGTGAAGAAGTCCGAGGTCGTCAGGCCCTGATACGACGCCTGGAACACCCCGGCGACGCCGGCAAAGCTCGCCCCGAGCGCGAACGCCAGCAGCTTGGTCCTGACCGGATTCACGCCCATCATCTCGGCTGCGATTTCGTCCTCCCGGATCGCCATCCAGGCGCGGCCCATGCGGGAGCGTTCGAGGTTCCGGGCGATGATGATCGCGCCCGCGAGCAGGATCATCCCCAGGTACACGGCGGCGATCCCGGAGCTGGACCCGAACCGGATCCCGAAGAAGATCGGAGGATCGATCGGGTTGATCCCGAGGTTGCCGCCGGTCAGGTTCGCGTTCACGAGGTGGATCGGCCCGAGGTCGAACGTGACCGAAGCGAGGTTCTTGAAGATGACCGGGACGATCTCCCCGAATCCGAGGGTCACGATCGCGAGGTAGTCGCCGCGGAGCCGAAGGGTCGGCGCACCGAGCAAGGCCCCGAACGCCGCAGCGACGGCCATCGCGATCGGGACCAGCATCCAGAACGGCAGGTGGATCCCCGGAAAGCCCGGGATCGTCTCCGAGAAGAGCACGATGCTGACGCTGCCGAAGTGCGGGGACGCGAGGAACGCGGCGGTGTAGGCACCGAACGCGTAGAACGCGACGTAGCCGAGGTCCAGCAGCCCGGCGAACCCGGCGACGATGTTCAGGCCGATCGCCATGATCGCGAAGATCATCATGAACGTGACGACCGCGTCCTCGGGGAACGGCAGTGGGAAGGCATTCGAGAGCCGGTTGTACGGCTGGAAGAATTCCTTGTTGAGGACCGGGTAGATCAGGCCGAAGATCACCAGCACGGTCAGCACGACCGTCCGAACCGGTCGTCGCCGGAACGCGTGGGCGTAGGCACCGGGGATCGCGACGAGCGAGTCGACGAGGAAGCCGACCCAACCGCCGAAGCCTCGCTCGACTGGCTTCGTCTGCGTGGTCATGCCCGGTCCGCCAGCTGCTGTCCGAGGAGCCCTGTGGGCTTGAAGACGAGGATCGCGATCAGGACGCCGAACACGATCGCGTTCGTCCAGTTCGCGGCGATGTAGCGGTCACTGAAGGCGTTGATCAGACCGAGGATCATCGCCCCGAGCACGGCGCCCTGCAGGTTGCCGATCCCGCCGAGCACGGCCGAGGTGAACGAGTTCAGGCCGAACCGGAAGCCGAGGTTCCACACGGTCGTGTTGTTGTAGAGGATCTGGACGACGCCGGCCGCGCCCGCAAGCGCGCCGCCGATGAGGAACGTGATGGCGATCGTCCGGTTGACGTCGACGCCCATCAGGCCCGCGGTATCAGGATCCTGCGCGGTGGCCCGCATCGCCTTGCCCTGGCGCGTCTTGCTCACGAACCACGTCAGTCCCACGAGGAGCGGGATCGTCACGATCGCGACGAAGACCTGCTCGGAGCTGATCGTGATCGTCGAGATCCCGAAACTGGACAGGACATTGACCGGCGGGAGGATCGCGTCGACGCTCTTGTTCGCCGGGCCGAAGATCAGCAGCGCGATGTTCTGGAGGACGAAGCTCATCCCGATCGCGGAGATCAGCGGAGCGAGCTTCGGGGCGTTGCGGAGCGGGCGATAGGCGACCCGTTCGATCGACGCGTTGATCGTCGCGGTTGCGAGCATCGTGATCGCGATCACGACGAGGATGACGCCGATCATCATCGGCAGCCCGGTGTCCGCGTTGATATGGAACACGAGGCTGATGAGTACGAACGCGATGAACGACCCGAGCATGAACAAGTCGCCATGGGCGAAGTTGATCAGCTCGATGATTCCGTAGACGAGGGTGTAGCCGAGCGCAACGAGCGCGAAGATCAGGCCGTTCGACAGGCCGATGATGATCGTCTGGATGACCTGGTCCATGGCGCCGGTCGACTCCTTGTCGCGGTCGCTGCGTGGACGATGGATACAGGTCGGGGCGAGCCTTCCGGCTCGCCCCGCCTGATATTCACCGGTCTACGACTACTCCTTGACGGAGAGGATCGAGACGAACTCTGGCGGCCAGGACGTCTTGACCTCGTAGGCCGAGATCGAGCCGCCGAGCGCGTCACCGTTCGCGTCGAACGTCACCTTGCCGACGACCGTGTCGAGATCCTTGGTCGCGATTGCGGCCTTGAGGACTTCCCAGCGGTCATTGGCGGTCGTGGCCGTCTTCAGCGCGTTCAGTGCGACGACCGCCGACGCATTGCCGTAGGCCGTGTACGTGGCGGGCTGGTTGCCACCATGGTCCGCCTTGTACTTCGTGAACCAGTCCTTGCCGGCTCCGGTCAGCTGATCCGGACCGACGCCACCGAACGTGAGGAAGGTGCCGTTGCCGGCCTCGCCCGCGCCGTCATACCACGACTTCTCGAACACGCCGTCGCCGGTCATGATCGTGATGTCGGGCATCGCGGCCCGGAGGTCCTTCCAGAGCTTGCCGGTGTTCTGTCCGGTTATCGAGCCGACATAGATGACGTCGGCGCCGGACGACTTGATCTTCTGGGCGAGGGCCGCGTAGTCGGTCGACTTCGCATCGAAGCCTTCCGTCGTCTTGTTCGCGCTCAGGACCTCGATGCCGATCTTGTTGGCATGGAGGGCCCAGGCGGCCGCAAGGCCGTGGCCGTAGGTCTGGGTGTCGTCGAGGACATAGGCCTTGGTCTTGCCCATGGACTTCGCCCACTCCGCGCCTGCCGCACCCTGCGCGTCGTCGGTTGCGATGACGCGGACGTAGTTGCGGTAGCCCTTCGGGAAGTACGTCTCGGGCTCACCCGGCTGGGTAACGCCTGGGACGGCCTTGGTCAGACCCGGGTAGCTGTTCGCCGGGCTGATCATGATGATGCACGCTTCGTTCAGGATCGGGATCGACAGCTTGGCTGCGCCCGAGTTGTACGTGCCGATGTAGATCATCGCGTCGGGGTCGGCTGCGACCTTGTTCGCGTTGGCCTGCTCGACCGCACCATCCCAGTCGCCGCCGGCCGCTGCCGACGAGTCGTCGAGGTCGGTGTACTTGATCGTGAAGTTGCCGACCTTCTGGCCGTCGAGGATCGACTTGATCTGCTCGACGAGGGTGTCCGTCTGCTCGGTGTTCGTGCCCTGCCGAGGGAGCGACGAGTAGACGTGGATTTCCGATGTGCTCGAGCCGAGCTTGTTCTTGCAGACGTCGGGCTGGGTGACAGCCCCACCGCCGCCACTGCCGCTCGGCGCCGTCGACGCTGTCCCGGGCGTAGAGCACGCCCCGAGTACGAGCGCTGCGACTGCCGCAAGCGAACCTAGCTTCCGGAACTTCATTCAATCTCCTCCTCGTGCCGATCGATCCGGATCCCGGACCGATCTCGGTCGGCGCGTCCGCCGCTCCGCCCGTGCCGTCATCCACGCGGCCGTCCGGTGCCCGTTTGCTCGGCTGGAGGGGCGATCGGTCCCGGTGGTGCCGGGTGGTCGATGGATGCCCTGAGCGCGAGCGGCGGTGCATGACGGACGACGGCGCAGGATCCCGGCCTCGGGCGGCGCGCAGGATGCCGCCGAAGCGATGCCGTATCATAGGCATCGGCGGACCGATTGCAACACCGACCAACGCGACCCGGGCGTGGCTGTCGAGCCTACCGCTCGCCACCCCCGCGAGGCCCCGCTGGCACGGTGCGGATCCATCGGACCCGACGTCACAGTCGAGACCGCCGGCCCTATGAGGTGGCACTCGCCAGCGTGGAATACCTGGTTCGAACGGCCCGCATCACGGACATCGATCGGCTCGTCGCCTTGAGCGACGCGGTCATTCGTGCCTCCGACCATGCCGGGTCGCTCAATTCGGCGGACCTGCTCCGACAGCTGGTCTACCTGCCGCAGGCGAGTATCTTCATCGCAGAGGCACACCGTGAGGTCGTCGGTGGGGCGGTCCTCGCCCTTCGACCGTCGGTTCGTGCCGGGGGGTTCGCCGGAACGGTGGACCTTCTCGTCGTGGACCCGGACCACGACGCCGATCGCGTGACCGATGCCCTCCTCGAGGAGGTCATCCGATCGGCACAGAACAAGGGGTGCAGCGTCGTCGAAGCGACGCTTGCAGACGATCCAGCGGAGCGGACCCGCTGGGCACGTCACGGTTTCGTCGAAACGGGTCCGCGCACGGAACGGCAGGTGGCCGCGGTCGGGGCCGCCACACGCCGGAGCCGATGATCGCGAGCGCCGAGCAGCGGAACCGCGCCGGCGCCGCGGAACAGGATTAACAAGGAGTCATTGTGGGAAAGAACGTCGCCGTCTTCGTTGACGTGGCGAACATCTTCTATGCGGCCAAGGCGGCCGGCGTGGACATCGATTACGTCACGCTGCTGAAGTCGGCAACGGCAGGCCGGGACTTCGTCCGGGCCTATGCCTATACGGGGCTCGACCCGGACAACGAGAACCAGCGCAACTTCCATTCGTTCCTCGCGCGGAACCACTACAAGGTCGTCAGCAAGGACATCCGCAAGTACGGCGACGGCAAGGTCAAGGCGAATCTCGACATCGAGCTCGTCGTCGACCTCATGAAGACCGCCCGGAACCTCGACGTGGCGATCGTCGTGTCGGGCGACGGCGACTTCGCACCGGCGATCCGGGCCGTCCAGGAGATGGGTGTCCGAGTCGAAGTGATCAGCTTCCGCGGCAACACCTCGTCGGACCTGATCGAGGTCGCGGATCTCTTCACCGACATCACCCAGCTCGCTCGAGTCGAGAAGGGCTCGTCGCGGTCCGGCCGGCGGGTCGCCGGGGACGACGAGGACCTGTCGATGACCGAGGTCCCCGACAAGCAGACCGAGGGAACCGGCGCCGGGCGGGCCCGGGGTCGCGGCCGCGGTCGCGGTCGAACCGGCGAGGCCGAGCCGGTGGCCGCTCGCGGCCGAGCCGCGCAGAACGGCACGCGCGAGCTCGCGGGCGCATCCGCGCCGGCGGCGACAGGGGCGGGTCTGACCGCCCTTCCGGGTGAGCGGCTCTCGAAGGTCGCCTCGGCCGCGCCGGCGTCTACGCCGATCGCGGACGGCGACGTCGACGTCGACGTCGAGATCGAGATCGACGAGAACGGCGATGCTCCCCTCGAGGTCGCCGCAGGCGGAACCGACGAGGCGGCGCTCGATGGCGACGGTCGCCGCCGGCGCCGCCGGCGTGGTGGCCGTGGGCGCGGCCGGGGCCGCGGGCGCGACCAGGAGCCGGGAATCGAGCCGGAACTCGAGCCGGCGTCCGCGGGCACGAGCGCCGAGCCGCTCGACGACGACGAGGAGGTCGAGGAAGAAGACGACGTCGCCGCGGCGCCGCGTGCCCCGCGACCGACGACCCCGTTCGGGTCCGTCTGGGACTCGCAGCTGGGCGTGCCAAGTTCCAGCACGGCCCCGCTGGCGCCGCTCGGTGACGACGACGACCTCGACGAGCCCGAGATCCCCGAGTACCTGATCGCCGAGCAGCGGCGTGGCCAGCAGGGCCGTGGGCCGCGCAGCGGCGGCCAGCCCGGTCGCGGCGGTGCTCGTGGCG
>Ga0070699_100002171_pt1 | contig 17760 bp, 17 predicted proteins | sample KBSK1503metaG_FD_65473 | JGI IMG/M metagenome (GOLD analysis project Ga0070699, IMG submission 65473) | Corn, switchgrass and miscanthus rhizosphere microbial communities from Kellogg Biological Station, Michigan, USA - KBS K1-50-3 metaG | ecosystem: Host-associated > Plants > Roots >... | reverse complement strand
CGACGCAATTGTTCGTGGGGCCGTACGCCGATTCGGGCATGAACAGGACGGTCAGCGGCTGCGGCACCGCGACATCGTACGCAACGACGACGCCGGATCAGGCGGTTCCATGCCCGTCCGGGGTGGGTCACGACAAACGCCGGCACCGACCGCGGGGGGGCCGCTGACGTAATCCGCCGTCAAAGGAGCCCCGGGCAACGGCCCGGCGCATCGGCTACCGTGCCATGAGTCGCAAGCAGGGAGAGGACGGACCGCTGGCCAGCGCTCAACCACATCGCCAACCGTGCTCGCCTCGCCCTCATCAGTGGCGGCGGTGCTCCGAATGAACGGTTTCGCCCGCCCCGTCGCGGCAGAATCTGCCGGTACTCGATCGTCGCTCCTGTCGCTGGCCCGGCGCGAACGAGGCGCGATCTCGACCCTGTTGCTTGCACTGGTCGTTCTGGCCCTGGTCTGGCCCGTGCCTGACGCTCCCGCCAGGATCGGCCTCGATCCCTCGTGGCAGATCGGCCTCCACCTGGCGGCCTGGGCTGATCTTCGCTACGGCGTCGACGTTGTCTTCACCTACGGACCGCTCGGTTTCCTCGGCTCCTCACAGCCGCTGGTCGGATGGACCAGCCGGGTCGCGTTTCTGGCCGCGGGTGCCGTCTACCTCGGCCTGATCACCGTGCTGCTCGTCGACGTCCGGCGCGCACTCCCGTTGTGGGCCGCCGCCCTTCTGGTCTTGGTCATCGGTCGCACCCTGGCGGTCATCGAGCCGTTCGAAGCGTTCCTCACCCTCGCCTTCCTCCTCGGCATTGACATCCTGGCCGGTCGAGTCTCGCTGCCAGCCGACGCCGTCGCCGTCGCATATGGCATTGCCGCCGCGATGGCGGCCTTGGGCAAGGTCGATGTCGGCGTGTTTGTCGGAGCGATCGGACTGATCGTGTCCGCCGCTGTCAGCCGGCGCTGGTGGCGCGGCGTCACGCTGTACGCGGCGGCGGCCGCGGTGACCGGGCTTGGGCTGTGGCTTGCGGCCGGCCAGCGGATCGCCGATCTCATCGCGTACGCCGCCGGATCGCTTCAGACCATCTCAGGCTACTCGGAATCGATGGACCCCCGTGGGAATCCTGCGGACTTCTGGATCCTGCCGGCCTTCCTCGCGAGTGCCGCATTGTTCGCGTGGACGATAACGGTCGTCAGCGCGGACTGGCCGGGTCGACGGCGGATGGGGCTTCTGGTCCTCTGCGCTGTCGTCGGCTTCGGTTTGTCGAAGCTTCGTTCGACGGACGCATTCGCGCCGGTCCTCATGGGCCTCGCGATCGTCGGAGCGCCTCATCGCGACCGACGATTCTGGCTGACAGCGCTCCTGGTTCCCGGGATTGCCCTGGCCGCCGTCGCGCAGCTCACCGCAGGGCAGTACGCCGACGTGTTGGGCTCCGCGCGGTCGCTCGGTATCGAGACGGCGCGGGCGATCCTGCCGAGCACTGCCCAGAGGGCAGCGGACCGCAGCCGATCGACCATGCGGTCGCAGTACCACCTCCCCCCATCGATCCTGGCCGAGCTCGCGGGCCGGCGAGTCGCGTTCGACCCGACCGAGATCGGGGTGGCGTTCGCGTATCCGGAGATCGAGTGGGCGCCGCTGCCGGTGATCCAGTCGTATGTGGCTTACACGCCAGCGCTCGACCAAATGAACGCCGACCGCCTGGCCTCGTCGAATGGGCCAGATCGAATCCTCCGCTCCATCACGCCAATCGGCGATCCTCCCGACTGGCTGAGCCGCGTGCGAGGGCGGTCACCCGCCCCAGGCGAGATCATCCCGTATGTCGTGGGCGGTCGCTTCCGCTGGTTCGAAGCCCCGCTGGCGATGCGTGAGACCTTCTGCCGGTATCGGGAGCTGAGCTCGATCGGGAACTGGGAGGTGCTCGGGCGAACCGGTGACTCGTGCGGACAACCCGAACTGATCGCGACCGTGACCGCGCAGGAGGGCGCGAAGGTCGACGTTCCGATCGACCCTCGACCCAACCGGCTGATCATCGTTCGGGTCCACGGCCTCGAACCGACTCTCGGCGATCGACTGAAAACGCTGCTCTACAAGGCCGATGAGTGGTATGTCACGATGGGCGGCGTCCGATATCGGCTCGTCGCGCCCACGGCGATTGACGGTCTCCTGCTCGCGGTTCCGCCGAGCGCCGACGGAACCGGCTCGTTCGCCTTTGGGCCTCCGATCACGTCCCTGTCGATCTCACGGCAGAGCGGCAGTCGGCGAACCCTCGAGTATGAGTTCGAGAGCGTCCCGCTGATCTCCACATGAAGAGAGTCGATGTCAGTCAACGGGTTGACGCCGCTCAGTCTGCCTCCTATCGTTTCCTAACGAACGTTAGGTCGAGGTGGTCTTTTGCTAGCCGGCGCGCGACGGCGCGAGATTGACGACGTGGCGAGCGAGCTGTTCCACGCGAACGGCTACGCCGCGACCAGCGTCCGGGACATCGCCAAGGCGCTCGACATCCAGGCGGCCAGCATGTACGCCCACGTCGCTTCGAAGGAGGACGTCCTGTGGTCGATCGTCGACCGGGCAGCGACCGCCTTCGAGGGGGCCGCCGACGCGGCGACCGCCGAAGCCGACGAGGCCGACCCGGTCGACCGCCTGGCCGCTCTGGTCGAGGCCCACGTCGAGGTCATCACCGCCGATCCCGAACGCTCGAGCGTGTTCGTCACCGAATGGCGCCACCTGTCGCCGGACCGCCGCGCCGCCATCGCCCAGCGGCGAGACGCATATGAGACCCGCTTCCGCGAGACGATCGTCGACGGCGTCGCTGTCGGCGCCTTCCGGGCGACGGATCCGGCCCTCGCGGCGACCTTCATCCTGACTGCCCTGAACGGCGTCGCGACCTGGTACCGCCCGGACGGCCGCCTCAGCGCCGACCGGATCGCGGACCACTACGTCGACCTCGCCCTGCGCTCCCTGTCGGAGGACCACCGATGACCGACCCGCTCGCCCTCGACCCCGTCCTGCCCGCCCGCGAGCGGAGCCAGCTGCCGTTCAACGACGAGGCTCTCGATCACGACGAGCGCTACCGCCACTTCGAGGCGCACGTCACGGGCGGCGGCAAGGTCGAGGCGACGGACTGGATGCCGGATGAATACCGGACGCAGGTTCTCCGGTTCGTCGAGATGCACGCCAACAGCGAGCTGATGGGCGTCCTCCCCGAGCGGGAGTGGATCATGCGCGCACCGACACTCCGTCGGAAGCTGGCGCTCACCGCGAAGGTCCAGGACGAGGTCGGCCACGCCCAGCTGCTCTACCGGGTCGCGGAGGACCTTGGCAAGCCGCGCGACGCGATGATCCAGGACCTCCTCGATGGGAAGACCAAGTTTCACAACGTCTTCCACTACCCGACGAAGAGCTGGGCCGACATCGGGATCATCGCCTGGCTCGTCGACGCCGCCGCGATCGTGGCCCAGCAGGCCCTTCGGGATTCGAGCTACGCGCCGTACGCCCGGACGATGCGCAAGATCTGCTGGGAGGAAAGCGTCCACATCATGCACGGCCGCGATGTGGTCGTGACGATGGTGACCGGGACGCCGGCCCAGCGGGCATCGATCCAGGAGGCGCTCGATCGCTGGTGGGGCCCGCTGATGCAGATGCACGGCCCGCGCAGTGACCGGTCGAAGGACCGCGACATCCACTGGAAGATCAAGGCCAAGACGAGTGAGGAGCTGCGCCAGGAGTTCCTCGGGATCTACGTGCCGCGCATCTGGGAGCTGGGGTTGACGTTGCCCGACCCCAACCTCGGGCTCGATCCGGCCACCGGCGAGTGGCGCTACACGGAGCCCGACTGGAACGAGCTCCGGACGGTCGTGACCAACCACGGCCCGAAGTCCGAGGAGCGGCTCCAGTTCCGCCGCGACAACTGGGCCGCCACGCAGTGGGTCCGAGACGCGATCCTCGCGAGCCCCAGGGCCGCCGCCTGAGATGGCCGCAGCCAAGACCCCAACCGGAGTGCTCGAGCCATGGGAGGTCTTCCGCCAGGAGAAGGACGGCGACCCCATGCGCCACGGCGGGTCGGTCATGGCCCCGGACGCGACGCTCGCCGTCCACTATGCCCGGGAGATGTACGGACGCCGTCAGGAGAGCGTCCACCTCTGGGTCATCCGCCGGGCGGACATCCACGACCTCGCTGATCCCGACCTCCTCCAGCCGCCGCTGGATCGGTCGTTCAAGAAGCCCGGCGGCTACGTGATGCGCGAGAAGCTCGCAGCGGCCCGCGAGGTCAGCGGCCAGCAGAAGCCGCGGGCGAACAAGGGGACGCGTTGACCGAATTCGGGCCCCTGGCCATGGACTTCACCGGCGCCGGCGACGGCCGAGAGCGCGCCCTCGCCCTGCTCCTCCTGTCGATGGCCGACGACGAGTTCGTCATCGGCTTCAGCGACTCCGAATGGACCGGGATCGGGCCCATCCTCGAGGAGGACGTCGCGATCAGCTCGCTGGCCCAGGACGAGCTGGGTCACGCCCAGGCGCTGTACCGGCTGTTCGTCGAGCTCGTCGGCGATGGCCGCGATGCCGACGCCGTCGCGTACGACCGCCCGCCAGAGGGCTACCTCCATGCCAGGCTCCTCGACCACGGCCGCGGCGACTGGGCGGCGACGATCGCCCGCCGCTACCTGTACGAGACCGCCGACGCCGCGCGCCTGGAGGCGCTGGCTGAGACGTCGTTCGAGCCTTTGCGTGACCTTGTCGCCAAGATCCGTCGCGAGGAGCGCTACCACCTCATGCACGTGGAAACGTGGCTGGATCGCCTGGCGAAGGCGGGTGGCGAGCCGCGCCGGCGCCTGACGGCAGCGCTCGAGGCGATGGGGCCCGACGCCGGGACGGTCCTCGCGCTGCTCCCCGGGGAACCGGCACTGCTCCGGCACGGCATCCTGGCCGAGCCGTTCGCCGCCATCGAGTCGACCTGGCGCGCCCGCATCGACGGCGCATTCGGGCGGCTCGGTCTGCCGGCGCTGCCTCCGACGCGCGATCCACAGACCGCCCGAACCCGCCATTCAGAAACGTTCCGGGCGCTCCACCGCGAGTTCACCATGGTCCGCGGCTCGGAGGTCGCGGCGTCGTGGTGACGGCAACCCCGCCGATCGCGCTGGGTCTCGTTCCGGGCCCGGAGGTCAGGGAGACGGCCGTCCGGGCGGCGCTCCGCACCGTCCACGACCCGGAGATCCCGACGGTCTCGATCGTCGACATCGGGCTCGTCCACGATGTCCGGATCGATGCCGACCGGATCGCCGTCGACCTCCTGCCCACCTTCGTCGCCTGCCCCGCCCTCGAGGTCATCCGGTCGACCGTCGCCGATGCCCTGTCGGGCTTCGGCCGACCGGTCGACGTCGACTTCACGTTAGCCGTCCCGTGGACGACCGATCGCCTCACGGCGAAGGGACGAGCGGGGCTGCTGGCCGCGGGCATCGCACCGCCGTCGGCGCCGACCGACGTCCGCTGCCCGTTCTGCGAGTCGGCGCGAGTGGTGATGGACAGCGCCTTCGGCCCGACCCTCTGCCGCTCGCTGTTCTACTGCCGAGACTGCCGCCAGCCGTTCGAGGCGTTCAAACCCGTCTGACAGTCCGTGCGCACGCCGGCGGACCCGGTGCGCCCGCGCAACAACGCTCCTGGCTCGAACGCGCACGATCGGTGCCCTCATGCATCGGCCGTTGGTCCTGTCACGCCCATTCAATGGTTTCAGGCCGGATCGCCGCACCGCTTGTTGGGCGGTCTGCCGTTTGCTGGGGCCCGGACCGAGTCGACGGTGCGCCCAGTTCACCCGTCGCGTGAAGACCGAACACGACGGAGTCAACGATGAGACCAAGATTCGCTGCGGCCCTGTCGGCGCCGCTGGCCGTTCTTGCGACGATCCTGCTTGCGGCCGTCGCGGCTGCGCCGGTCCTCGCCAACGACACGCCCGGCAACAACGGGACGGTCAAGATCCACGACGGGGCGACCGAGCCCTCGCCCAGCGAGGTCCGGAACGAACCCCACGTGTGCACCTTCCATCTCCACTTCTACTTCGCCGACCCCGAGCAGGCCGGGACGTGGGAGATCCAGCAATGGGCTCCGACCGGTCAGAAGGGCACGGTCGTTCTGACCGGGACGTACGACACGTTCGGAGACGGCCAGGACCGCCAGCCCGAACAGGGCGCCTACCAGCTGCCGAACGGGCACTACAAGCTCTTCTGGGACGGCGATACGGGCAAGCACGACAAGATGAAGGTCTTCTGGGTCGCGTGTGAGACCCAGAGCGGCGGTGGTAGCACCGGCGGAACGGGTGGCACCGGCGGCACGGGCGGAACGGGTGGCACCAGCGGCAGCGGCGGCTCCGGCGGCACCGGCGGCACGGGTGGCAGCGGCGGCACGGGTGGCACCGGCGGCATGGGTGGCACGGGTGGCACCGGGTCGGGGACATCCGGTGAGGAGCTCGGGCTGAGCGGCGGCGTCCAGGGCATCAGCGCGACGCCTCCGCCGACCGACGCGGTCGCGACCACGGCGACTCAGGCCGGCCCGGATTGGCTGTTGCCGATCCTCGGTCTCGTCGGGCTCGCAGGCCTGATGGCCTTCCTGCTTCCGACCCGCCTGCCGATCCGCGTGACGCATCGCGATCGCCGGCGCTGACACAGGGCTGCGCAGCGCGCAGCGTCAACGGGGTGCCACGCTCGGCCGGTGACGACGTCACCGGCCGAGCATCATGTCGGCATGGTCATCGGCATCGTCGGGGCGGGGGTCATGGGGTCGGGCATCGCCCAGCTCGGCCTCGAGGCCGGCGACGAGGTCCTCCTGCACGACGTCGACGAGACCGCCCTCGAGCACGCCGCTGATCGCATCCGGGACGGGCTCACCCGTCGCGCGGCGCGCCTCGACTTGGACCCCGACTCGATCGACGACTGGGTCGATGGCCGGCTCGCGGGGCTGCGCCACGCGACGACGCTGGATCAGGTCGGCGACGAAGCCGACGTCGTCATCGAGGCGGCGCTCGAATCGCTCGAGCTGAAGCAGACGATCTTCCGCGTCCTCGACGCCGCCTCGGCGCCCGCGACGATCCTCGCGACGAACACCAGCGCGCTCTCGATCGCGGCGATCGCGGAGGCGACGGCCCGTCCGGAGCGAGTCCTCGGGCTCCACTTCTTCAACCCCGCTCCGGTGATGCGGCTCGTCGAGGTCGTCCCGGGTCCGGCAACCACCGACGACGTCGTGGATCGCGCGACAGCCCTCGTCGAGTCGTGGGCCCGGACGCCCGTCCGGTCGGCCGATCGGCCTGGCTTCATCGTCAACCGTGTCAACCGGCCGTTCACGATCGAGGCCCTCAGGATCCTCGAGGAGCGCGCGGCGACCGTCGAGCAGATCGATGAGGCGCTTCGTGACGCCGGCTTCCCGTTGGGCCCGTTCGAGCTGATGGATCTCACCGGGCTCGATGTGACGACCGCTGCGGCCATCGGGATCTGGGAGGGGCTCGGGCGGCCAGACCGGCTCCGACCGTCGCCCATCCAGGCCGAGCTGGTGGAAGCGGGCCGGCTGGGCCGCAAGACCGGCGAGGGGTTCTACCGCTACGACGCCGGACGTCGCACGGCCGTCTCGGATCGTTTCGTCGGCTCGCCGACGAGTCTCCCGCCGTCGGAGATCGCGGCCCGGATCCTGTCCGCCATCGACGCGGAGGCCCACGAGGCAGTCGACGACGGCGTCGCGACCGAGCACGACGTCGACCTCGCCCTGCGGCTCGGCGCGGCGCACCCGCAGGGTCCGTTCGAGCGCCGGACCGCCCGCTAGGATTCGCGCCGGACGGCTAGACTCACCCGTGCGCCGGACCCGATCCCCGTCCCGACGCAGCCGGAGGACCCCGATGTTCCGTCGAACCACCGTCGCCTCAGTCGCCTCAGGCGCGCTGATCGTCGTGTTGTGGGGCTGCGGCGCGGCCGCCACGCCGATCCCGAGCGCCGCCGCTCCGTCCCAGGCCGCTCAGTCGGCTCCGCCGAGCGCCGCTGAACCGAGCACGGCGGCGAGCACGGAGGCGTCACAGGCCCAGCCGAGCTTCGCCGTCCCGAGCCTGCCGAGCGAGGCCAAGGACCTCGAGGCGCTCCTGCCCAACAGCCTGTGCGGCGCCGCGGCGACGAAGACCAGCCTCAGCGGGACCTCGTTCGCCGCGACCGCTCAGCCGGAGTTCAAGGCAGCGCTCTCGGCGCTCGGCAAGCAGCCGTCCGACGTCGCCTTCGCGATCGCGTTCTCGGCGAGCGGCTGCGGTGCGGGAATCTTCCGGATCGCCGGCGTCGACCAGGCGACGCTCCAGCAGACCTTCCTCGCGGAGCAACAGAAGTCCGGCACCACCTACACCCAGGGCTCGGTCGGGGGCAAGAACGTCTACATCGCCGACGAGGGCTCGACCGGGAAGCAATACCTGTACTTCACGGGTGACGCGGTGATCTTCGCCAGCGCCAAAGACGACGCCACTGCCGCGACGATCCTGCAGGCGCTGCCCGGCTGATCGACTCCGGTGACCTGAGCGTCCGGCGGGCCGCGGGCTCGCCGGCTCCTACAATCGATCGATGACTCGCGACCTGCATCGGCCTTTGCGCGACGCGTGGGTGGTCGCCGCCGTGCGTACGCCGATCGGGCGGTATGGCGGCGCCCTGGCCTCAGTCCGGCCCGATGACCTTGCGGCCGCCGCGATCCGGGCGGTCGTCGAGCGGTCCGGCATCGATCCGTCGCTGATCGAGGACGTGATCCTCGGCGCCGCCAACCAGGCCGGCGAGGACAACCGGAACGTCGCCCGGATGGCCCTGTTGCTGGCCGGCCTGCCGGTCGAGGTCGCCGGCGCGACGGTGAATCGGCTGTGCGGGTCGGGCCTCCAGGCGGTCAACTCGGCGGCCCACGCGATCGCCGTCGGCGACGGCGACGTCTTCATCGGCGGCGGCGTCGAGTCAATGACCCGGGCGCCCTACGTCATGGCCAAGCCCGACGCAGCCTGGGATCGTGGCCCGCGCGAGCTCCAGGACACGACGCTCGGCTGGCGCTTCCTCAACCCCGCCCTGGCCGCGATGCACTACCCGTACTCGATGGGCGAGACGGCCGAGAACGTCGCCGAGCGCTGGTCGGTCGACCGGGAGAGACAGGATTCATTCGCCCTGGACTCCCACCGGAAGGCGGTCGCGGCGATCGACAGCGGCCGCTTCGACGGCCAGATCGTGCCGATCCCCGTCCCGCAAAGGAAGGGTCCGCCGATTGTCGTCGAGCGGGACGAGCACCCGCGGGCCGACACCTCGGCCGAGGCCCTGGCGCGTCTCCGGCCGGCCTTCCGCGACGGCGGGTCGGTCACCGCCGGCAACAGCTCGGGGATCAACGACGGAGCGTCTGCCGTGCTGCTCGTCGAGGCGGACCGGGCCCGGGAGCTGAGCCTGCGCCCGATGACCCGGATCGTGTCGACCGCCGTCGCCGGCGTCGACCCCGCGATCATGGGCTACGGGCCGGTGCCGGCGACCCGCAAGGCGCTCGCTCGGGCGGGCATCGGGGTCGATGACCTCGACCTCGTCGAGCTGAACGAGGCGTTCGCGTCGCAGTCGCTGGTGTGCATCGACGATCTCGGCCTCGACCCGGCGAAGGTCAACGTCAACGGCGGGGCGATCGCCCTCGGTCACCCGCTCGGGATGAGCGGGGCGCGCCTGATCACGATGCTGAGTCACGAGCTGTGCCGGACCGGCGGCCGCTGGGGCCTGGCGACGATGTGCATCGGGGTGGGGCAGGGCATCGCGACGGTGATCGAGCGGATCGACGGCTCCTAGCCGATCGACGGCTACCAGCCGGTCGACGACATCTCGTCGATCGTCCGAAATCGAACGCGCCCCACGCGACCGCTCGTTCCCGGAGCCTGATCCGAGATCGGAGTCCGAGATCGGAGGAACGGCCCGGAGCGGCACCGGCCGCCGCTGGCGTTCGAAATCGGACGAACCGCGCTCTGGGCAGGACCACTACACCATTTCCGGCGCCACGCTTGTCGAAACTCGTTGCCGTGCGTACGATTGACCCATCGACGCGCCGAGCGCGTCATGCGAGGATCACGCAGCACTCGCCTCCGGAGGACCGAACCAGATGCTCGAAGCCCAGCCGACCGTCGTGGACCTGACCGACGCCGCTGCCACCAAGCTGCGCGAGCTGACGGCCGAGGAAACGAATCCGGCGATCGGGCTGCGCGTCTACGTCTACTCCGGCGGCTGCTCCGGCTTCCGCTACGGGATGATGCTCGAGGACGCGCCGACCTCCGAGGACAACGTCCTCGAGGCGAACGGCGTGAAGGTCTATGTCGACGGCAAGTCGATCGACCTGCTGAAGGGTTCCCAGATCGACTACGTCGACACGCTGATGGGCGCTGGGTTCACGGTCAACAACCCGAACGCCGTCGCGGCCTGCGGCTGCGGCTCCAGCTTCCGGACGGCGGACGACGCGGGCACGGCTCGGGCCTGTGCCCACTGATCGATCCCGCCTGACCTGACGCCGCGGGCTCTCGCCCGCTTCGATCGAAAAGCCGCCGGCTGGTCCGGCGGCTTCGTCGTTTCCGTTACAAGCCGCGGACGGCCGCTTCGAGGCGGGCGGTGAACGCGCGGGCGTCCTCGCCCGGCAACGCCCGGAGCGGCTCGCCGAAACGGACCTCCACCCGGCCGCGGCTCGGCAGCCGCCGGCCCGGCGCCAGCACGTCGTGGAGGCCCACGATCCGGACCGGCACGACCGGCCGGCCGGTCCGGGTCGCGACGAGGCCGACCCCCGGCTTGAACGGTGCCATCTCACCGGTCCGGCTCCGGGTGCCCTCGGGGAAGATCAGCACGCTCCAGCCCCGGGTGAGGAGGCCCTCGATCTCCGCGATCGATCGCGGATTGGCGCCGTGGCGGCGGAACGCGAACCCGCCGAGCCACGCCGCGAGGAACGCCAGGGTCCGATGGCCGGTGAAGAAGTAGTCCTCGGCGGCCGCGGCCGCGAGACGGCGACGGTGTCGCCGACCCAGCGCCAGCCGGAGGGTCGAGACGTCGAGATGGCTGCTGTGATTCGGGCAGATGAGGAACGGCCCGTCGAGGCCAACGAGGTGCTCTCGACCGACGACGCTCGGCCCGCCAACGATCGCCGACACGAACGGACCGACGAGCTGGGCGGTCGTCTCACGGGCGATGACCGCAGGCGTCGAGAACTGCCAGCTCATCGGGCGGTCCCGCCGGCGAGATCGACGAGCCGCAGCGTCCAGTACGCCAAGGGCAGCGTGATCAGCAGCGAGTCGATTCGGTCGAGGAGGCCGCCGAAGCCCGGCAGCCACCGTCCGGCGTCCTTCTGCCCCGCCTCGCGCTTCGCCGCCGACTCGAGAAGGTCGCCCCAGACGGACCCGAGCGCAACGATCGGCACCAGGGCGATCGTGAACCCGACCCCGAAGCCCGTCACGAGGACTGGTGCGAACACGGCGATCCCGATCGCCGCACCGAGAACGTTCCCGACTGCCCCCGCCCGGGTCTTCGTGGGTGACAGGCGTGGCGCGAGCGGGGTTCGACCGAACCGCCGGCCCACGACGAACGCGCCGACATCGGAGCCGGCGGCCGCGACGGCGAGGGCCACGAACGTCGCGGCGCCGAGCTCGCCGCGCTCCACCGTCAGGGCGATCCCATGAGCGAGCATCCCCGGCAGGAGGATGGTCCCGACCGCCGCGAACCCGAGGTCGCGCATGGCCCGGGTCGGATCCGCCCGGATCACCGGCCACAGCATCCCGCCGAGCGTCGCTCCGCCGACGACCCACTCCGCCGCGCCCGCACCCAACCGTGAGACGAGCGCCACGATCGCCAGGTTCGTCACCTGGAGCGCGACCTGGTGGTGGCGGGGCAGCGAGGCCAGGGCGCTCCACTCCGCCAGGCCGACGGCGCCGAGCAGCGCGGCGAGGACGGCGATCCCCGGCGTCCCGAGCCACGCGGCGACCCCGAGCACCGCAGCAAGGGCGGCGTAGGTCGCGCCTCGGGCGAGCACGGTCCGGCCCGTCGGGCCCGTTCCCGGCTCGCGGCCGCGTCGCATGGTGGCCGCAGCCGTACCCGCGATCAGGCCGATCACCGCCGCGATCGCCAGGACCACCGCGGTGTAGGGGAATGGGCTCATGGTCGCGGACCGATCACGGCAGCCGCCGCATCGCGGCAGCGACCCGCTCCATGGCCGTCAGGGCGGTCCCGGCGAGGAGCAGCGGACCGAACGGGCCCCATGCGTCCGGCCCGAGCACGAGCGCGGCGACCGCGAAGAGGGCCAGGAGCGCCATCCGCGCGGGCTTCGACAGGACCCCCACATACAGCCGCTCGGCGCCGGCGGCCTTCGAGGTCACCCCGACGTAGGAGGCGAGAACCGCGCCGGTCACCCCGAGCAGAACCGTCTCCCGCTGAGCCCCGGGCAGGAACGCGACTGGAGCCAGCAGCGCGATGTCGGCGAGCCGATCGCCGACCTCGTTGTACAGCTCGCCGCGAGGGTGGCTTCGGCCGGTCGTGCGGGCCAGGGAGCCATCGAGAAGGTTCAGGATGAGCCGCAGGCCCGCCGAGACGGGGACGGCAAGCAGCGCCTGAGGCACGACCGGCGAGGCGAGCAGCGCGAGCCCCCCGACGACGGCCACCGGCACCGCGGCCAGCGTGACCGCATCGGGTGAGACGCCGGCCGCGGCGAGACGCCCGACCACACCGTCGAGCTCGGCCACGATCGTGCGCTTCGACCGATACCAATCCATGTCTGCCTCGACGACATCATCCATGGGAGCGTTGCAGCGTCGTCACGCGGGAGCGGAGGCAACCCCGCGACAATGGCGCCGCGATGGAACTGCCCCTGTTCCCGCTGAACACGGTGCTCTGTCCGGGGATCGCCCTGCCCCTCCACATCTTCGAGGACCGCTATCGGGCGCTCGTCCGGCACTGCATCGACACGACGTCGCCGTTCGGCATCGTGCTGATCCGCGAAGGTCGGGAGGTCGGGACGGGGGCGATCGCCTTCACGGGGATCGGGACGATCGCCGAGATCCGCGACGCCGGGAAGTACGAGGATGGCCGGTTCGACCTCCTCGTCGTCGGCACGCGACGGTTCGAGATCCGGCGGGTGCTCAGCGGTCGGCGGCCCTACCTCGTCGCGGAGGTCGAGGTGCTGGACGAGCACGTCGGCGACGAGGAGGCAGCCCATCGGCTGGCGATGACCGCCACCCGGCACTTCGTGTCCTACCTCGAGCTCCTCCAGCCGCGCTCGGGCGAGACCGCCGACGAGATCGACGTTCGGGTCGAGGTCGAGACCGATGATGACGAGCCCGAAGGCGAGGGCGGAGAGCCCGATCCGGGCGACCCCGACGCCGGGGACGAGCCCCGGAAACGGCGAGTCATGATCCCGGACGACCCGACGATCCTGTCGTACCTGCTCGCCGGCATCGTCCAGGTCGAGTCGCCGCGCCGCCAGGCGCTCCTCGAGGCCGAGACCACGGAGGCGCGGCTCCGGTCGCTGCTCCGGGTGATCGACCGCGAGATCTTCTTCCTGGAGCGGCGCCTTCGCATCTTCGCCCCGGACGCCCGACTCCTCGGCTCCCGCCGCAGCTGATGCGCCGCTGAGACCACTTGACGACGACGATCTACATTCCGTAGATTGTCAATGTGCCATTGAATGTCAGCGCCGGATCGAATGACTCCCTTCGTCCCGGCCAATCGCGCGACGCCTTCATCGCGGAGCTCGTCAACGAGCTCACGTCGTGGAACCCGCGCGACCGGATGCAGGTCTTCCGGAGCTGGCTCAAGGGCTCGCTCAGCCTGATCCACCTCCACGTCCTGACCGTCCTCGAGATGGGCGGTCCGCTCCCGATGTCCAAGCTTGCCGACACGCTCGACGTCTCGGTCGCGAGCGCGACCGGGATCGTGAGCCGGATGGAGGAGCGCAGCCTCGTCGAGCGCCGGCACGACGAAGAGGACCGCCGGGTCGTGCTGGTGATCCCGACCGAGACCGGGCTGGCGGTCTTCCGGGACATGATGGAGCAGCGCCGGGCGCACCTGATCCAGCTCCTCGGCCGGCTGTCGGACGAGGAGCTCCAGGGGTTCCTCACGGGGATGCGCGCCATCCGCGCGGCGCGCGAGGCGATGCATGCCCATGCGTCGACCGAGGCCGGCGTCGAGCCCGACCCCTCGCATCCGACGCCGACCCCACCGACCGACCGAGAGGGAGACCGATGATCCGCCTGCTCCGGACGTATCTCCGGCCGTACTCGACCGAGCTGCTGATCGTGATCGGTCTGCTGCTCGTGCAGGCGATCGGCAACCTGTACTTGCCGGACCTGAACGGCGACATCATCAACAACGGCGTCGTCAAGGGCGACACCGACTACATCGTCCGGGTCGGCGGCCAGATGCTCCTGATCACGGGCATCATCGGGATGGCGGCGGTGGCCAGCGTCTACCTGAGCGCCCGGGTCGCGAACGGTTTCGCTCGCGACGTCCGTTCGGCCGTGTTCACGGCGGTCGAGACGTTCGGCCAGGTGGAAGTCAACCATTTCGGGCCGGCGTCGCTGATCACCCGCAATACGAACGACGTCCAGCAGGTCCAGCAGGTCGTGTTCGTCGCCCTGACGGTCATGGTCTCGGCGCCGATCCTGATCGTCGGCGGGATCATCATGGCCCTCCGGACCGACGTGCCTCTATCGGGCCTGCTCGTCGTCGTCATCCCCCTCATGGGCGTCGTGATCGGGGTGGTGATGAGCCGCGCCATTCCCCTGTTCCGGGCCACCCAGACGAAGCTCGACCGGATCAACCAGGTCATGCGCGAGACGCTGGCCGGCGTCCGGGTCATCCGTGCCTTCGTCCGGACCCGTCACGAGGAGGCGCGGTTCATGGAGGCCAGCCGCGATCTCTACGGCACCCAGCTGCGGGCCGCTCGCCTGTTCGCGTTCACGCAGCCGACGATCATGGCGATCTTCAACCTGTCGACCGTCGCGGCCCTCTGGTTCGGGGCGGTCCGCGTCGAGGACGGCGCCCTCTCGATCGGCAACCTGACGGCGTTCCTGCAGTACCTGAGCCAGATCCTCTTCGCAGTCCTGACCGCCGTGTTCGTGTTCATCCTCGTGCCCCGGGCCGCCGTTTCGGCCGGCCGGATCCGTGAGGTGATCGACACCGAGCCGACCATCCACGATCCCGCTGAGCCGGTCACCCTGGACCCGCACTCGGCCGAGCGCGGTATCGTCGAGTTCCGGAATGTCGCGTTCCACTACCCCGGCGCGGAGCAGCCGGTCCTCCACAACGTCTCCTTCCGGGCGCGGCCCGGCGAGACGACGGCGATCGTCGGCAGCACCGGCAGCGGCAAGTCGACCCTCATCAACCTGATCCCGCGCTTCTACGACGCATCCGCCGGCACCGTCCTGGTCGACGGGGTCGACGTCAGCACGGTCGATCGCGAGGATCTCTGGGCGGAGATCGGGGTGATCCCCCAGCGGGCCTTCCTGTTCAGCGGCACGGTCGGCAGCAACCTCCGGTTCGGCAAGGCCGACGCCACCGAGGACGAGCTGTGGCGGGCGCTCGACATCGCCCAGGGCCGCGACTTCGTCGAGGAGATGGACGGCGGCCTCGACGCCCCGATCACCCAGGGCGGCACGAACGTCTCGGGCGGCCAGCGGCAGCGACTTGCGATCGCCCGGGCCATCGTCAAGGGCGCCCCGATCTACGTCTTCGACGACAGCTTCAGCGCCCTCGACTTCGCGACCGACGCCCGGCTCCGCCAGGCGCTCGACCGGAACCTGGGCCGGGCCACGAAGATCATCGTCGCCCAGCGGGTCGGGACGATCCTGAGCGCCGACCAGATCGTCGTGATGGACGCGGGTCAGGTTGTCGGGATCGGGACCCACCGCGAGCTGCTCGAGTCGAACGAGACCTACCGCGAGATCGTGTACTCGCAGCTGTCCGAGTCGGAGGCGGTCGCATGAGCGGGCCAACCGGTCGACCGATGGGCGGACCATCGGGCGGCAACGGCTCCGGCGCCAGCAGCGCGAGCGGCGCATCCGGCCCGCGGCCCGCGGCGATCCCGGGCGGGATGCCGGCCGGCGGTGCTCGGCCAGGTGGCCCGGCTGGCCCCGGCGGGTTCGGCCGGCCCGGCGGGCCGGGCGGTGGCCGTGGTCCCGGGATGTTCGGCATGGGCATGGGCCTGCCGCCCCAGAAGTCGAAGGATTTCCGCGGGTCCCTGGTCCGGCTGTTGTTGCACCTCCGGCCGGAGCTGTCGCGGGTCGTGGCGGTCGTCGTCCTCGGCGTGGTCTCGGTGTTCTTCCTCGTCATCGGGCCGAAGATCATGGCGTCGGCGATCGACGCGATCGTCAACGGGGCGATCAGCCGGCAGCTCCCGCCCGGCGTGACCCAGGAGCAGGTGATCGCGGGGGCCAAGGCCGCCGGCAACGATCAGCTCGCACAGATGCTGTCCGGGCTCCACCTGACGCCGGGGAGCGGCATCGACTTCGGGACCCTCGGCGCGACGCTCGGCCTCCTGGTCGGCATCTACCTGATCAGCTCGGTCTTCGCCTGGGGGCAGGGCTACATCATGGCCGGCGTCACCCAGCGGACCGCCCTCCGGCTCCGCGAGCAGGTCGACCAGAAGCTCGGCCGGCTGCCGCTTCGCTACTTCGACAGCCACCCCCGCGGGGACCTGTTGAGCCGTGTCACCAATGACATCGACAACATCCAGCAGTCGCTTCAGCAGAGCCTGACCCAGCTGATCACGTCGCTGCTGACGATCGTCGGCGTCCTGATCATGATGCTGACGATCAGCCCGATCCTGGCGGTCGTCTCGCTCCTGGCCGTGCCGGCGTCGCTGTTCGTCACCCTCTTCATCGTCCGGCGGTCCCAGCAGCAGTTCGTCGCCCAGTGGGCGTCGACGGGGGCCCTGAACGGCCACGTCGAGGAGATGCACACGGGGCACGCGATCGTGAAGGTGTTCGGCCGGCAGCGTGAGGCGATCGAGCGCTTCGACCAGGAGAACGACCGGCTGTACGACGCGAGCTACCGGGCGCAGTTCATCTCCGGGATCATCCAGCCGGCGATGACGTTCATCTCGAACCTGAACTACGTCGCGATCGCGGTGATCGGCGGCATCCGGGTCGCGGCGGGCCAGATGAGCCTCGGCGACGTCGTCGCGTTCATCCAGTACTCGCGCCAGTTCACGTTCCCGATCATCCAGGTGGCGAGCGTCGTCAACGTCCTCCAGTCGGCGGTCGCGTCGGCGGAGCGCGTCTTCGAGCTCGTCGACGAGAAGGAGCAATCCGCAGAACCAGCCGGCGCGCCAGCCTTCCGCGAGCCCGTCGGCGCCGTGGCCTTCGAAGACATCTCGTTCCGCTACGAGCCGGATCGTCCGCTCATCGACGACCTGTCACTGAACGTCGCTGCCGGCCGAACGGTCGCAATCGTCGGGCCGACCGGGGCCGGCAAGACGACCCTCGTCAACCTCCTGATGCGGTTCTACGAGCTGGACAGCGGGCGGATCACGATCGACGGGGTCGACACCCGCGACCTCCATCGCGATGCGCTGCGGCGGGCGTTCGGCATGGTCCTCCAGGACACATGGCTCTTCCACGGCACGATCCGCGACAACATCGCCTACGGCCGCCTCGACGCCACGGACGAGGAGCTCCACGCCGCCGCCGAGGCGGCCCACGTCGACCACTTCGTGCGGACGCTGCCGGACGGCTACGACACGGTGATCGACGACGACGCGACGAACGTGTCGGCCGGCGAGAAGCAGCTCCTGACGATCGC
>Ga0070699_100002170_pt1 | contig 17761 bp, 17 predicted proteins | sample KBSK1503metaG_FD_65473 | JGI IMG/M metagenome (GOLD analysis project Ga0070699, IMG submission 65473) | Corn, switchgrass and miscanthus rhizosphere microbial communities from Kellogg Biological Station, Michigan, USA - KBS K1-50-3 metaG | ecosystem: Host-associated > Plants > Roots >... | reverse complement strand
ACCTCAAGCCTGGAATTGGATGCCACACTTTCGAAGTTGCGAGATGAATTGAAACAGGATGGATTTATCTGGGTTTCGTGGCCCAAGAAATCATCGAAGGTGCCGACGGATATTACCGAAGACACGATTCGCGAGATCGCACTGCCGCTTGGATTTGTGGATATCAAAGTGTGTGCGGTCAGCGAAATATGGTCTGGGTTGAAGCTGGTGATACGGAAGTCTGAGAGGAAATAAATTTTCTAGAGACCGCTTGTGACTTATTCGTGATTGTTTGCTAAAACAGATAAGTCAGGCTAAGCGTGACTTCCTACTCATCTAATCTCTATTTTGTTTCATCTTCGCCTCGATCTCCGCCAGCGTTTCCTGTGCTCCCTGCAAATATGGCGATTTCAGGCGCGTGAAAATCTCGACGGCGCGGCGGGAGAGGGTGAGGGCTTCTTGTAGGTCGGATTGCCAATCCGACTTACTCTCGCTTTGTTTGAGCAGGGCTTGGGCGAGGCGGTGGCAATCGCTGGCAATCAACTCCTGCCGCCCGACTTTTTCTGCCAGCGCGAGGGATTCGCGGGCAAGGGACTCGGCTTCTGCCCACTGTTCGCGGTCAAGGGCGAGTGCCGCCAGGTTGCCCGTGCGAATGGTAATACCTTCATGGTCATTGTTTTTCTTGCTAATGCGCAGGGCTTCTCTATAGTCGCGCTCAGCGGCTGGGTAGTCTTCGTTGTCACGTTCCGCTCCTGCCAAAGAGTTCAGCGCGATAGCGACATCATCGCTTTCGGGGTATATGGCGCGGCGGAGTTCCAATTCTTCACGGTAGGCGGTGATGGCGGCGGGATAGTCTTTATTCAGTTTGTGACCAAGTCCGCGCAGTTGAATGGCAGAGGCTTTCAGGCTTGGGTCGGTGTGCTTGCAAGTGTTCGGCAGCGCGGGCAGCGCACGCCAGCACTTCGGCAGGTTGGTTGCGGAGAGAATAGACCGCTCCCATCCAATACGCCTGCTTGCCCGCGTTCTCTTTATCGTCAACGGCGAGGGCGCGCGCTTCGGCTTGTTCAAAGAGCCAGAGTGAGTAATCCCACCTGCCTGAGAAATGGAGAAATTGGAAAAGTTGGTAACACACCGTTTGCAAGCGGTCATTGTCGCCTGTCAGCAGGCGCGGCAGGGAGGCTGAGACGAAGTCCCATTCAGCGTCCAGCGTGTGGAAGCCTTCGTAATTGGTGTGTCCGCCGTAGTGCATGGCGAGGGCGTAGGCGCGGTCGGTGAGCGCGTCGCCTGTCTGGGTCACGGCTTCGGGGCGGCGGGTTTTAATAAACTTTGCGGTGAGTGGTGGTAAATAAGAAGTTCGAGATTCGATATTCGATACAAGGATCGAGCGATCAGTTAAATCTTCGAGGGCGGTTTCTGTAGCTCGTTCGGGTAAGCCAGTCATTTCGGCCAACCATTTCAATTTAGCGGGTTGGGTGAAATGCGTTAAAGCAGCGAGCACTTTGGTTTCGTTTTCATTGAAGGATTCCAACAGGTCCCCAAAAATATATTCAAGGGGATCGTTATTTTTGGGAGCCTTATCAATAAATTCGACAGCTTCATTAATGGTGCGGAGCTGTGAACCTTCAACACCCAGTTGCCCCGCGATCCAGCGGATAAATAACGGATTACCCTGCGTGATGGCATAGAGATCTTCGTACTCTTTTGGAGTTGCTCGTTTCAATCGTGGATATTTTTTTGCAAGTTCGTCAATTAACTGCATGGCTTCTTCGTGTGAGAGACGGTCAAGGCGCACGATGCGCGCGTCCACATCCGAGCGGCGGCGGGAGGTAACGATCGCTTTGTTCCCTTCTGGCAGGCGCGAGAGGAATTGAAACAGGCGCGTACGTTCGTCTTCGGGCAGTGTTTCCAAATTATCGAAGATAATCAGTGCTTTTTTACCTGCCAGCGCGAGGCGCAGTTCGTTGGGGCGCTCATCGGGCGGAAGTTTTTCGAGGCCGTCTTCACCCAATTCCTTGCCTAGTTCGTCCAGCATGGCGAGGTAGGTAGGGCGAGTGAAGTCGGTCAGTTTTTGTTCGCCTTCGGTGGTCAGTTCGCGCACTTTGGCAGTGATGAAGATCTTGCGCTCGAATAATTCTATTGGCGCTTCATGTGCGGCTTTGATCGCCAGTGCAGTTTTGCCGATGCCGCCGGGTCCGTCAATTAATGCTCCCCATGTGCGAGACTCGAAAGAAAGGGCAGATTGGATGATTTCACGTTCTTTGTCGCGTCCGATGAAGAAGCCTTCGGGTGGGAGGGTGTTGCCAGTGGGTTTAGGCGGGATATATGCGCTAGGAAATGATGGATCAGAGATAGGTTTGTTTTCTTCAAGGTAGTTATGTACAGAGGTAGCAATCTTCATCCCCAAATCATCAGGTGTTGTGAAAAAGTCAACCGTTTTTCCCTTCAAGATTCTTGCTATGAAATCTTCAAGTTTTTTTAGTTTCTCTGTGTCTTTTTCCATGAACTTGGGCAGCCAAAGCTGGTCTTCGCTTACCACAAAACATAAAACGTCTATGCCGTTGTTTTTCGCGTGCAGGTATTCCTGTTCTGTGATGGAAATCTCATCGCATTCGGGGATGAATCCGTAGCGGTGGGCGTAAATACCGATGACCAGTTTGCATTTTTCCAATTCTGCAAGTGCAACGGTTTTTGGCTCTTCATTGCGTGCACCAAAGATTTCCATGCCTCCGACTTGCTGTCCAAGTCGTTCCAATGCTTCCTTGGCAGCTTTGCGATGTTCGATTAAGTCGATGTAGGTGGAGGAGAGAAAGACTTTCATGGTTGCCTCGCTAGCTATCCCAATTGGTTTATGGTTCCCATTGTACGACGAATTTAACCCACTTCAATTGCAATCAGCGAATGGATTTTGAGAGTCAAAGATGGTTTTATCGTCTCTTTATTTGGCTGTCCCGTTTCCATAGGGAATAGCTTTTCACATTCCTGCGTATAGATAAGTTGCAAATTCCATTTATAAGCTTGTAATTCGCTACATTAATGTTTTAAGAAAAGTTTCTAAGTCTCTATTAACTGATATTTAATCCAAAACTTCACCTTCGGATTTTAGAATGATTAAGGAGGACACCGTGAACAAAAGTTATGACTGGACGAGGTTTTTCGGAATGGATTTTCCTGCCGAAACTTTGATACGGTTTCAAGCTTTCATCACATAAAGGAAAATGTCATGGAAACAAAAGTTCAATTTCAAAAGAACGCCAAAGTTTTGACTTCCACAGGTCAACGTATTGGTTCGCTTGAAAGAATTGTAGTAAACCCTAAAAGCAAGGCAATGACCGATATTGTTGTGCGCACCGGTGGTTTACTTGATGCCGAAGAAAAAGTGGTGCCAATCGGTCTTGTCACTGAGACAACCGAGAGTCAAATTGTGTTAAATGAAGATGCGGGTGATTTAGATGATTTCCCCGCGTTTGAAGAGGAACATCTGGTGGAAGGAGGCGAGAATCCGGAACAACCTTATATAACCATGCCAGCAACCATTCAACCCGTGGTCTTTGGTTATCCGGGCTTGGGTCCGTCAATCGTAACCACTACGCCAGGTGAACCGCTTGTCACTGAGGTGGAACAGAATATTCCAGAGAGCACAGTCGCAATGAAGGAAGGTGCCAAGGTTATTTCTGCCGATGGTGACAATCTGGGTCGTTTGGAACGGGTACTGGCTGAACCTGCTTTGGATCAGATTACCCATTTGCTCATTTCCACCGGTGGGTTGGCGCGCAAGCTGAAACTCATTCCAGCTCAATGGGTACTGACCCTGGGTGAAGACGAAGTTCATCTGCGAGTGAAAAAAGATCAAGTGGAAGAATTGACAGATGCTTCGATTGTTGTATAGGATTTGATGACCGTGGAAAGAACTCAACAAACAGAAACGCGTAATTCAAAACTTACTCAAGCAGGCAGTAGAGCACATAAGAGTAGCCAGAATAAAAATACGGGGAATTATTATCACATTGAGATTCGCCCGCGTGCCGATTTTGTCGCTTTTAGAACCCAGGATGTAGGACGCCGCGGACATATCCAACGAGTAGGGGGTCAATGGTCAACAGGCTATTGGACTACCGTCAAGTGGCTCATCAGCAAGGAAGATGCCCATTTTCAAGCTGGAGTCCTCGTTCCCGATACCCCGGCCGCGAAAGAAGTGCTGGATCAGTTAGGCTCAAGGCCAATCCATATGCTGGGCGACCGATTCAAGGCCAGACCTCAGCCAAATGTTTCCGAACCTGAGGGTCCAGTAGCTGCTTCAAAGCGAAAACCACAGGCTAAAGCGAAAAAGCCTCGTGTTACACGAAAGAGTAAGAAATGAGAATCGAGGTACGAAATGCAAACACCGAAAAGTTTGATAACAAGCATATTTGGAAGTAATGTACACATCCGCACGTGTGAAGTCTGCGGAAACGAATACGATAAATGTTTTGAAGTGCGGGTGCGGGGTGAGACACATATATTCGACAGTTTTGAGTGCGCCATCCATGCCCTTGCGCCTAGATGTGCCCATTGTGGCTGTCAGATCATTGGTCACGGCTCGGAAGTAAACGGAGTCTTTTACTGTTGTGCTCACTGTGCCGATCAGAATGGCGCTCATCAGCTTGTGGACCGTGTCGAAATGGAAAGGATCACGCCATGAAACTCAAGGATATCATGACAAAGGATGTGATCATCATCCATCCTGAAGATACTCTGCAGACCGCAGCTACAAAGATGCGTGATTATGATATTGGCTTTCTACCCGTTTATGAAGGTAGAGAATTGGTGGGTGTGCTAAGTGATCGCGATCTCGTTGTAAGAGCCACCGCAGAGAATCGAGACCCGAAAACGCTTATTACTCGTGATTTGATGACTTCCCCCGCTGTGTGTTGCTTTGACGATCAGGATATCGAAGATGCAGCCCGTGTGATGAACCAGAATCAGATTCGGCGATTGGTGATTTTGAAGCGTGCCGATAATGATCTGGCAGGAGTCATTTCTTTGGGCGATCTCGCTTTACATGTCAATAGTGATGTGCCAGCCGAAGTCTTACAGAGCGTTTCCGAGCCCTAGTTGACAAGCTGAGCTGGTTAATTGAAAAGAGGTGCTTCGTGCACCTCTTTATCGCGTTGCAACTATAGGGGAATGCGAGGTTATTTTGTTTCCCTCTCAGAAAACCCCATAAAATATAAAATCCCATCCAAACCCAATGTGTTGAGTGATTGTTTCGCGGATTCTTTGACGATAGGCTTTGCTCGAAACGCAATTCCAAGGCCTGCAATGCTGAGCATGGGTAGATCGTTTGCGCCATCACCGACGGCGATGGTTTGTTCCAGTGAAAAGCCTTCATGTAATGCAATATTTGCCAACAAGGAAGCTTTCTTTTCGCCATCTACAATTTCAGACGCAAGCCTGCCAGTAATTAGCCCATTTTCGATTTCAAGGTCATTGGCGAATACATAGTCAAACCCCAACCTACGCTGCAGCACACGTCCAAAGTAAGTGAAGCCGCCTGAGAGAATGGCTGTCTTATAGCCCAACTTTTTCAGTGTCGTCATTAGGCGTTCTGTGCCTTCGGTGAGTTTGAGGGTAGCGGCCACCTCTGCCAGCGCCGAATCGGGTAGGCCTTTCAGTAATTGCACTCTTTGTAATAAACTCTCTTTGAAATTTATTTCCCCACGCATGGCGCTTTCGGTAATGGCTGTCACTTGTTTGCCAACACCGGCACGTTTGGCAAGCTCATCAATCACTTCAGCCTGGATCAATGTGGAATCCATGTCGAATGCCACCAGGCGACGGTTCCTGCGATAGACATTATTTTCCTGATAGGCAATGTCTACATCGTCGATTTCATCAGCAAGCTGCATGAATTCGCGGCGTAAGGTTATCAGGTCTGGCACATGCCCGCGCAGGGAAAATTCCACACACGCCTGCCCACCATTGTTAATAGCCTCCAAAGAGACTCTGCCAGAGAGACGCGTGATCTTATCGATGTTCAAGCCCTTATCTGCAACGATGCGTGCCAGGCGGCTGATATGATGCGCCGTGATACGCCGCGCCAATAAGGTGACAATATGGCGAGCCTTACCCTGCTGCCCAACCCAATGTTCATAACTTTCATGACTGATTCGCACAAAACGGACGGAAAGATTCAGTTCGTCAATTTTTTTCTGGATGGCATCCAGCACAATTTGTTCATCTGGGATTTCCACAGGGATTTGCACCAGCATACCCAACGATAAAGCATCATGAATCACCGATTGACCGATATCGAGCACATGGACATCAAAGCCTGCCAGCACCTGTGTAATGGACGCTGTGATGCCGGGCCGATCCATACCAGTGATGCTGATCAGGATTGGTTCATACATAACCACCTCAATGGATTTAAATTTTCATATTTATAACATAGGGTTCCAACGGATTCTATATTGCAATACTGGTGGTATGATTTATCTCTCATACAGACATTTAGGCAATATGAGGTAGTCATGTTTCGTTTTTTCAAGCGTCGCGAAGATGTTTTCAGTAAACTGATTGAAGAACAGGCTTCCCTTTCTTCGGAAGGGTTAAGGCTGTTGGTCAAATATCTCGAGACAGAGGATCGGGAACTGGCCGAACAGCTGTCCCTGAAGGAAAAAGAGGCGGATGAAGTACGTCGCATCCTGATCGACGAGTTGAATCGGTCCTTCGTTACGCCGTTTGATCGTGAGGATATTTTTGCGCTCTCCCGTTCGATCGATGATGTGATCGATTATGCCGATAGCACCGTGAGTGAGATGGTGACTCTCAAGGTCAAGCCCACGAAGTACATGCAAAGGATGGCTTCTCTATTGAAGGACGCGGCCTATGAATTGCATCAGGCAGTTTTGCGACTTCAAAAACATCCCAATGTAGCCATTGATCATGCCCAACGCGCCAAGGCTTTGGAGAATCGCGTAGAGGATGTGTATCGTGAAGCGCTGGCTGACCTGTTCAGTGGACCTGAAGATATACACCATGTGGTTGAGATGTTGAAACTTCGCGAAGTGTATCGGCATCTTTCCAATGCGGCGGATCGCGGGGATGAAGCCGCGAATATTATTGCCGATGTGGTAGTTAAAAAAGTTTAGTCCTCTTATTTCTAAAGATGCCTACAGAACTCGTCATCGTTATCGCGCTGGCCCTGTTATTCAATTTTTTGAACGGTATGCGTGATTCCAGCAACATCGTGGCAACCATGATTTCATCACGCGCTTTTCATCCCCAGACGGCGCTGACCATTACGGCTGTTGCTGAATTTCTGGGCCCATTCTTGTTCGGGGTGGTGGTCGCCAAGACAATTGGATCTGAAATCGTTGAAGCCGAAGTATTGACTCTCAATGCCATTGCCGCGTGTCTGCTGGGGGCGATCCTATGGAATCTCATTACCTGGTATTTTGGTCTGCCAGGAAGTTCATCGCATGCTTTGATCGGTGGCTTGATTGGCGCTGTGATCATGCAAGCTGGTTTCGATGCAGTCAAAGTGACAGGTTTGTATAAGGTATTAATCGTTCTCTTTGCCTCCCCTTTGATTGGGTTTGCCTTTGGTTTTATTATCACACGTCTCATTTATTTTCTTGTTCAAAATGCCACTCCCCATATCAATAATTTCTTCAAAGGCGCACAGTTTTTTACGGCCCTCGCTTTGGGCTTAAGCCATGGTACAAATGACTCGCAGAAGACAATGGGTATCATTACATTAAGTCTTGTCATTAGTGGCGTGCTACCAGAGTTCCAGGTGCCTATGGGAGTAGTAGCAGTGAGCGCCGCGACAATGGCGCTTGGTTGCAGTTTTGGCGGCTGGCGATTGATTCGTACCCTGGGCGGAAAGTTTTATAAGATCAGGCCACTACATAGTTTTTCGACACAACTGACTTCAGCTCTGGTCATTTTCAGCGCTTCAATTCTTGGTTTTCCTGTGAGCACATCTCAAGTAGTTAGCTCGGCGATTATTGGGGTGGGGGCTTCAGAGCGGTTTAGTAAAGTGCGTTGGAGTGTTGCGGGGGATATCGCCATATCCTGGCTGATTACCATTCCTGTGAGCGCGCTTCTGGCTGGTGGGGTCTATGTCTTGATTTCCATGTTAACGGGGTAGCACTTAATCGAGTCTGGCGGGTTATAATCTCAGCAAATCCATATCAGCCACGCTTCAATTCAGCGCGAGAAGGATGTACCCGTGACAAAACTATTCTTTGCCACAGATATTCATGGTTCGGATATTTGCTGGAGCAAGTTTTTAAACGCAGGGAAATTCTATGAAGCCGATGTCTTGATCCTCGGCGGCGATATGACCGGCAAGGCGGTTGTGCCGTTTGTGCATCAGGGTGGCAGTAATTACAAAGTCACATTGCTTGAACAAAATTTTCAAATTACGAATGAAGACGAGATGACCGACATGCGCAAGCGCGTGCGAAGCCGTGGTTATTATCCCTACCTCACCAACCCTGATGAAATCAGCGAACTGGATAAAGACCCGAATCGTGTACATGAAATCTTCAAACAGGAAGTGTTGAAGGTTGTGCAACAATGGATGGATTTGGCAGATAAAAAACTGGACGGTTCAGACATGAAAGTTTTCTGCTCGCCCGGCAATGATGATATGGATGAAGTGGATGACATCGTTCGTTCTTCCCGACGCGTGCTCCTCGTCGAAGGGCTGGTGACGCCCCTCGACTCAAACCACGAAATGATCGCCTCGGGGTGGAGCAACCGAACACCCTGGAATACGGAAAGGGAGGAGGACGAGGATCAGCTCAAAGTGAGATATGAGGCGATGATCTCTCAGCTCAAAGATCCGAAGAATGCCGTGTTCAACATCCATGTGCCTCCCTACAAATCCGGTCTTGATGAAGCTCCTGAATTGGACAAGGATCTGCGACCTGTACTGGCGGGTAATTCAATGATTCCGGTTGGGTCCAAAGCGTTGCGCGCAGCCATTGAGAAAAATCAACCGTTGTTGGGTCTGCATGGACACATCCATGAAGGGCGTGGGACGATGCGGATCGGCAAAACACTGTGTATTAACCCTGGCTCGATGTATGAACAGGGGACGCTGTTGGGGGCGATTGTGGCGCTTGGCAAAAATAAAATCGAAAATTTTGTGCTGACTTCAGGATAACTCTCAGAGTTTTTCAGTGTTATGAATTGTAGCAAGCGGTACAAGTCAATTCACAAGAGGAGAAGTCTTATGAGCAACCTGTTCGTCCGTAAAGCGACCGGCATGGTACGTTCGTGGTCGGTCTTCGACGCGTTCATCTACGCGTTCTTTTCGATCAATCTGGTGACGCTGGGGTTTTATAGTTTCAGCCAGATGTATTATTTCAGTGGCGGGATGATCCCCGCGTTGATCATCAGTGCCGTGTTCATCATCTTTGAGGTGGTGGTGTACGCCTCCTTGATCGCGGTGATGCCTCGCTCTGGTGGTGATTATGTCTGGCAGACCCGCATCTTCGGCGGGAGCATCGGCTTCATCCTTTCCATCACTGGTTGGTGGTTCACGCTCTGGCTGTGGACGCCGATCTATGGCGATATGCTACGGCAGATCGTGCTCACGCCGTTGCTCGGCGCTTTTGGGTTGCAACAAGCCGCGGTGTGGATTGCAGGACAAGGGAATGCGCTTTTTGTCTGTTCCCTGCTAACCCTTGTCTTTGTAGCAGCGGTCATTTTCATGGGTATGAAAACCTACGCCCGCATCCAGAAGTACTCCTTTTATGCGGGCATGCTCGGGTTGTTGATCGTGATTGTCCTGCTGTTTACCGGCTCGCCTGAACAATTCAAGGCTGGCATGGAAGCCAACTCTGCAGCCTATTTTGGAACGCAGGCTGGTGTGCATGACGCTACCGCTGCCGTAGGAGTTGCGGCTGGAGCAGGCACGCCTCTTACTGGCGGTTCGTTCTTCCTGATCATGTTGACCCTCCCGTATTTGGTCTTCTTCAATTTATGGCCTAATTGGGGTGCAACTTTGTACGGCGAGGTGCGAGGTGCGACCGATTACAAACGTAACTTTGCGGGTATGGCTTGGGCACTTATTGCTACCACCGCACTTGGTATCCTTTTCTTCCTGGGTGTGAGCAAGACCATCGGTTGGGATTTTTATGTACAAGCCAATGGGGCCTGGTGGAACTACGCCTGGGGCTATACCACTGAGGTTCCTCCATTGCCTGTGTGGCCCAACCCTGCGATGCTCGCGGTCTTCCTCACTAATAACCGCTTCGTTCAAATCGTTGTGCTGTTGTTGATGAGCACCTGGTGGTTTGGTTGGGCAGGAACTTTATTCCTCTCATCAACTCGCGTGATCTTTGCCGCCGCATTCGATCGCTTGCTTCCTGAAAAAGCCGCTGAATTGAACAACAATGGCACACCAGTAAACGCGATGTTGTACATGGTTGTTCCTGCCATTCTGGTTTCAGCATTGTATGCCTATAACCTATTAGGTTTTAGAACCATCACACTTGCGGCTACACAAGGTATCGCCATCATGTATTTCGGTACTGCCATTGCTGCAATCGTCCTGCCGTATAAAAAGAAGGAATTGTTCGAAGCCTCTCCGATTGCCCAGATGAAGGTGGCGGGCATTCCGCTGATTACAGTAGCTGGCGTGATCTTTGGTGGATTTTTAGCCTTCCTACTCGTGGAGTGGTTCTTCGACCCCTGGCTCAATCCTGATTTTGCACCAGCTGGTTTGTACGGTATCAGCCTTGCCAATACGAATTCGGTTATCTTCCTGTTGGTGACTTACGGTTTGGCGGCGGCCATTTACTATGGGTTCAAAGCCCGTCGCAAAAATGAAGGCATTGACCTGGACAAGGTCACGGCAGAAATACCCGTTGAATAAGTTCCTATTTCAATAACAATAAGAGACCGCTGGACTATGTCCAGCGGTCTCTTATTAATTTAACTTGTGATATAGCTTGCTATATCTGCCAGATTGAGCCGGGCTTTGCCATTTCTGCCACAATATCAAAAGAGGAAATGATTCCTAGGGGGAAGCTCTCAGGGTTTTTGGTATCAACGACAATTATTCTGTGCCGGTGATCGCGGACCATGATATCGGCTGCTTGTTGCAGGCTGGCATCGATGCCAATCGTCATCAGGTTACTGTTCATAATATCGCCCACAACGAGATCTTCACTGACATTTTTTCCGGCGAAAGGTAGCAAGTCGTTCCCGGTGACAACCCCAATCGGATTGCCGTTGGAATCAACAACCAATACAGAACGCCATCCGGCTTGTGTCATTGTGCGGGCCGCGGAGATGATGGGAGTCTTGTCCCCGCATACCAAAAATACCTCAGACATTACATCGCCCACGGTTTCGCGTTTCGCCTTTTCCTGTGCGGCGATACTTGCCACAAAATTAGAAACTGATATTACTCCAAGAGGTTTGCCTGCTTCCGTTACCAACATCCGGTGGACTTGTTTTTCGATCATCTTTTTGGCTGCTTCTTCTACAGATGTGCCAGCTTCAATGGATTCAATTGGGGAGGTCATGAGGTCGTGCGCGGTCATCTTGCGCATGGTATCCAGGCTTTCCGTATCAATGGAGAGCCACTCACCGGCGAGCAAATCAAAATCAGAAATAATGCCGAAAGGTTCGTCGTTGTCATCTGTCACGATCAGTGCATGAACGTGATGTTGAGTGAGCAATGCCGCCACCTGCCCGAGGGATGCCGTGGGTTTGCAGGCCATCAGGCCCTGATGCATTAAGTCTTTTACCAGTTTTGCCATTTGGAAATTCCTCCCGTTTCAAGCGGGGTTGGATAAGTAGCGATGTTGATTAACCACGATCTCAAGGCATTTACTTAATTTATAGGGCAAGCGGTAAAATCAACAAATCCTTATGTCAATTCTACCTGATATTCAAATCGAGATGCTGCGCTTGATCGCCGCGGCGAACGAGAGATCCATTTTGATGCGTGTGTTAGGCGGGTTGGCGATTAAGGTTCATCGCACGTCTGATCATCCTGTGTTTGCGCGCGAGTATGGTGATTTGGATTTTGTGGTGGCGGGCAAACAACGCCGCGAGTTTGAGGCGTTCATGCCGCAGGTGGGATATGCGCCACATAAACAATTTAATTTGTTGAATGGTAGTGAACGCCAGATCTATTATCACAATGAGACAGAAATGAAGATTGATATTTTTGTTGACACGTTTTCGATGTGTCATAAGATTCCGCTGGAGGGGCGGCTGAACCTGCACCCAATTACGATCCCGCTGGCGGAGTTGTTGTTGACAAAGGCCCAGATCGCGGAACTGAATCGCAAAGATGCGTTGGATATCGCTTCACTTCTGCTCTACGCCGAATCTGGTTCTGACGATGAGAATAAAATCAACCTGAAGCGGATCGCGCAACTGTGTGGCGCTGATTGGGGTTTGTATAAAACAACCTCAATCAATTTGAAACGCGTTGAAGAAATTGTCAGTGAGGAAAATGTCAATTTGACGGAAGCAGAACGGGGGTTGATCAAGAGGCGTGTTGGCGAAGTCCTGCATACTTTTGAGACGATGCCCAAATCCATTGCGTGGCAGATGCGCGATAAAGTGGGGACAAGGGTCCGCTGGTATGAAGAGGTGGAGGAAGTCGCGCGTTAAAGATGTCTTTACAAGCGATTAACCTTGTTTCGTTTATCCGGTTTATAATCACCTTGATGGAGAGCGCGGCTCTCTACAATTCGTCATCTCAAAAGGAGAGAAGAGAATGAAGAACAGAAAGAATTTGTTGCATTTGCTGACTTTGTTTGTGCTTGCAAGTATGGTGCTTTCAGCTTGCGGCGGCGGTGCGACAGCAACTGAAGCGCCAGCCGTGACCGAGGCTCCAGCCACTGAACCGCCCGCAACTGAAGCTCCTGCGACCGAGGCTCCGGCCACGGAAGCACCTGCCGACCCGATGGCAGACCTGGTTGCTGCTGCACAAGCCGAAGGCACGCTTACTACGATTGCACTCCCACATGACTGGTGCAATTATGGCGAAGCCATTGAGACCTTCAAATCCAAGTATGGGCTTGAGGTCAATGAATTGAACCCCGATGCAGGTTCTGGCGATGAGGTCGAAGCGATCAAGGCCAATAAGGACAATCCCGGTCCTCAGGCTCCTGATGTTATTGATGTTGGGTTCGCGTTTGGTCCCTCTTCCAAAACCGAAGGTTTAATTCAACCGTACAAGGTTTCCACCTGGGATAGCATCCCCGATGATGCCAAGGATGCTGAAGGCTACTGGTATGGTGACTATTACGGTGTGTTGTCCTTCCTGGTAAATACCGATGTTCAACCCGAAGTGCCTCAAGATTGGGCTGACCTGCTGGATCCGAAATACAACGGACAGGTCGCGCTCTCTGGCGATCCACGTACTTCCAACCAGGCGATTCAATCTGTATTTGCTGCCTCTCTGGCCAATGGTGGCTCGCTCGATGATGCCCAACCCGGTCTTGACTACTTTGCACAGTTAAACTCTGCTGGAAACCTGGTGCCGTTGATCGCGAATAACGGTTTGGTCGCCACTGGTGAGACGGCCGTCCGCATTACCTGGGACTACAATGCTCTGGCCGCGATTGACTCCTTCGAAGGAAATCCAAAGGCTGAGGTTGTGGTTCCTGCTTCCGGTCGCTTTGCTGGCGTGTACGTTCAAGCGATCAGTGCCTATGCTCCGCACCCCAACGCTGCCAAATTGTGGATGGAATTCCTCTATTCCGATGAGGGTCAAACCATTTGGATGAAGGGCTATTGTCACCCGATCCGCGAAGCCGATATGCGTGATCGTGGAGTGATCCCTGATGATCTGCTGGCAAAACTGCCCGATGTTTCTGGCGCAGTCTTCCCAACGGTGGCTCAGTTGGATGCAGCGAAACTGCTCATCACCGAAAACTGGGATGCTGCAGTAGGCGCCGATATTCAAGCCGCCCCGTAAGTAACCTGATTTGTCTGATCTATGCGAGACCCTGCCAATTGGCAGGGTCTCGCCATAGCAAGCTGATTATTTTAGGAGTTAGACGCCATGGCTCAAAATTCATTATCCCTGCCTCAAAGTGCCAAGGAACCATCCAATTTAAAGAATTGGTTTGGTGTTACTCCTTTTTTTCTTTTTGCCATCCTATTTATCGCTCTGCCATCCTTCTATCTGGTAGAGGGCAGTTTTATCAATCAGGATGGGCATTTCACTTTGCAGAACTATATTGATTTATTTACAACTCCCACCATTGTAGAAGCGTACAAATTAAGTATTAAGATCAGCGCTGCCACAGCGATCGGTGGTGGTATCTTCGGGTTTTTGCTGGCTTATGCTATTACAGTGGGTGGACTGCCTAATTCGCTGCGCTCTGCTTTAATTACTTTTTCAGGAGTTGCCTCCAACTTTGCAGGGGTTCCACTGGCCTTTGCTTTTATTGCCACGCTTGGGAGAAGAGGTTTTGTTACCTTGTTATTAAAGGATAATTTCGGATGGGATTTATACCGAGCTGGTTTTGATTTGTACACATTTTGGGGGTTGACTGCGATCTATATGTTCTTTCAATTCCCCTTGATGGTGCTGGTGATGGTCCCGGCGTTGGATGGTTTAAAAAAGGAATGGCGCGAAGCTGCCGAAAATCTTGGTGCTACTCAATTCCAATATTGGATGCGCATCGCTATGCCAGTTTTGCTGCCATCCATTTTGGGCGCGATGATTTTGTTGTTTGGAAATGCCTTTGGCGCATATGCTACCGCGTATGCCCTGACTGGTGGTAGATTAGGAATCATCACTATTCAGATCGGCGCACAAATTCGTGGCGATGTTCTCCATAACCCCGGGCTCGGATACGCCATGGCCATGGGCATGGTAATTATCATGGCTGTTTCTCTGGCAGGTTATTCCTGGCTTCAGAAGGTATCAGAAAGGTGGTTAAGATGAATCAGGAAAAACGCAAATTTCCAATTTGGAGTTGGATTTGGTTTATTCTGGGGGCCATTTATTTCCTTGTGCCTTTGTATGCCACACTTCGCCATTCGTTACGCATGGAACGCGACGTAATTGGTTTCAAAGCCTATGTACGGGCGTTTGAAGACCCAAACTTTTTGCAGACATTCTTTCTGTCCAATATGCTGGCCGTCGCCACAATTATTGCCAGCATCATCCTGATCGTGCCAACAGCCTATTGGATTCGTCTGCGTCTCCCACAGGCTCGGCGCATAACCGAATTCATCACTTTGATGCCCTTTGTGATTCCTGCGATTATCCTGGTGTTTGGGTTGATCCGTGTCTATAGCGCGCCGATTGGTATCCCATTCACTGATATCGCCTTCCTGCAACCATTAACGACCACCCATTTTGGCACCTATATATTAATTACAGCGGGTTATATGGTGTTGGCCATGCCATATATGTACCGTTCAGTCGACACTGGCATGCGCACCGTGGATATTCGTACGCTCACGGAAGCTGCTCAAAGCTTGGGGGCAGGCTGGTTCACGATTGTTACGCAGGTGATTTTGCCCAACATCAGGTCTGCTTTGTTGAGCGGTGCATTACTCACTTTTGCCATTGTGGTTGGGGAGGTGACTTTGGCCTCCTTCCTCGGCGTGGACGCGTTTGGTCCGTATCTCTTTTTAATTGGTCAACATAAGGCCTACGAACCCGCCGCTCTTTCCTTTGTAACGTTTCTCTTAACCTGGTTTGCCATGGGAGTCATCCAACTCGTTACAGGCGGACAAGGTCAAACTGCTGGCGCACACTAACTAACATCATATCCACCGGAGAACAAAAATGGCCTATCTATCCATTTCAAAGGTTAAAAAACAATTTGGCGATGCAGTTGTAGTGGATAACTTCAACCTCGATATAGAAAAGGGCGAATTTATCTCCTTTTTAGGACCATCCGGTTGTGGTAAAACAACCACATTGCGCATGGTGGCAGGTTTCGAACTTCCCACCTCTGGCACGATCACACTGGATGGTACGGATATCACCAACAAAGCTCCCAACCAAAGAAACGTGGGTATGATCTTTCAGGCTTATGCTCTGTTTCCAAACATGACAGTTTCTCAAAATATCGGTTTTGGGTTGCGGATTCGCAAGGAGCCTGAAGCTGCTGTGAAAGAACGTGTGCAGGAAATGATCAATTTGATCAACCTGGAAAAACATGCTAATAAATATCCTTATCAACTTTCAGGTGGCCAGCAGCAGCGCGTGTCACTGGCGCGTGCACTAGCCATTCGCCCAGATGTACTTCTTCTCGATGAACCGCTCTCGGCTCTGGATGCAAAGATTCGCGTCTCCCTGCGCGCTGAGATTCGAGCCATTCAAAAACGTCTGGGCATCACGGCCATCTTCGTCACTCATGATCAGGAGGAGGCCCTCTCCATCTCAGATCGTATTGTCGTTATGTACGAAGGCAGAGCAGAGCAGGTAGGAACACCGTTTGAAATCTACAATTTTCCCAAAACACAGTTCGTGGCAAACTTCGTAGGTTCGTTAAACAATGCCGATGCCGAAGTTGTTGACCCAGCCAATGGCGTCCTCGCCATGGATGGCGTTCAATTCAAAACAGCGGATGAAGAGATGAAGGATCGAAGAAAAGGCGACAAGGTAAAAATCTCTATCCGCCCTGAACGGTTCAGTTTTGCTGCGGAACCGTTGAAAGACAATGTGGTGGATTCCACCATCGAAAATATCACCTTCCTTGGCTCGGTTGTACGGATTCAAGTGAAAATCGGCAACACCAAATTCAACATGGATACCTTCAATAACCCATTTCTTGAACTGCCTGCCATTGGAGCAAAGGAGAAGGTCATGTGCTCGAAAGAGGCAGTTCTTGTTCTGGGTTCCGCCGGAGAGCCAACCGGCCTTCTCAAGGATCACTAGAGGTCGACCTCATTACCTGCCAAAGAATCAGGAAGCTGATTTGATTTTCACCCTTACCTGAGTAAACATAGAGTCTCATCTTTCAAGTACGGTGCTCTTGAATGCAGCTCCAAGGCCACCTCCGCTACAGGAGGTTTTCCATGCTGCTTCACTATGTTCCGGAATACAAAATGGTGGTAACCAAATTACTGAATGGTAAAACAGTTGTATATTACAATTCAACCGTGAGGTTGTTTTATGATCATGATGGATGAAGTCGTAAGTAATATATCGGAGTGGCAAGGGAAAAATATTTCCATTTCATCTCTCTCAGGTGGGCTGACCAATTCCAACTTCAAAGTCGAAGTGGACGGCACTTCCTATTTCGTCCGCGTTCCGGGTGAGAGTACGGAATTATTGGCGGTGAATCGCGAGAACGAATATCACAATTCAAAAGCCGCATTTGTTGCCGGAGTTGGCCCCAAAGTTCTTTATCACCTGCCTGAATACAACGTCATGGTGCTCGAATTCCTGCATGGCAAAACCATGTCGAAGGATTCTCTGAACGAACCGGGACAACCAACCCGTATGGCAGAAGCCATCAAAAAGCTACATGAGGGTCCACGTTTCCTGCTCGATTTCAACATGTTCCGTCTCGCAGAGTATTACCTCAGCTTGTGCCATGACCGTGACATCAAAATCCCTGACGGTTACCTGGATAGAGTACCTGCCATTAAGAGTATTGAAAAGGCAATGCTGGTCAATCCTTTGCAAACTGCCCCATGTAATAATGATTTGCTCGCCGAAAACTATATCGATGACGGTAAACAGCTCTGGCTGATCGATTACGAATATAGCGGTAATAATGACCCAACCTTTGAGTTGGGGAATACCTGTCAGGAAATGCAATTCAATGATGAGCAGATTGCCGAA
>Ga0070699_100002169_pt1 | contig 17762 bp, 16 predicted proteins | sample KBSK1503metaG_FD_65473 | JGI IMG/M metagenome (GOLD analysis project Ga0070699, IMG submission 65473) | Corn, switchgrass and miscanthus rhizosphere microbial communities from Kellogg Biological Station, Michigan, USA - KBS K1-50-3 metaG | ecosystem: Host-associated > Plants > Roots >... | reverse complement strand
CCGCGCTCGGCGGCGGAAATGGACGACATTTTCGAACAAATCGCGCTGGAGTTGCGGCACCAGTACTCCATTGGTTACAAACCCGACACTTTCGTTAATGATGGCAAGTGGCATCGCGTAAAGGTTAAAGTTACTCCGCCGCGCGGACTGCCGCGTTTGTTCGTGCGCTCCAAGGAAGGCTATTACGCCACCGCCGGAGCACGTTGACGTTCAAATAGCAGGCTTTCGGCAACGCAAGCTCGGCCCTACGGCATCTTTTGACGTGTGCGTCGAGCGGTTTTCACGCGATCACGCTGTTGCCCCAGCCTTGCGCATTGTGGTTTAGGCTGACAGGATTATTGATTAACATCAGCGGAAATCGAAATGTTAATCATTTAATCCTGTCTCTTAGTGTTGGGTTCGAGAGGAGTTTGGAGCGTTGTTTAGCGAGGGGAATGTGAGAAAAACTGGTGTGATTGCGGTTTGTGCGTTACTCGTGTCGATCTTTGTGGTTGCCAGCTTAGGTCAGGATCGACCTCGCAGCACCCAAACTTCACAATCGGCGTCAGCCCCCTCTCCGAGTCCCGCAGCAACCACTCCGGCTAAGCCGTCGCCGACAGCCACTCCAACGCCGCGCCCTGCGGGCGGAGATCGAACCGCGCCGACTCTCGGTGAGCCGCCACCGCCGCCACGTCTCAAACCAACTCCTACACCAACGCCACCTGAAGAGCTGGACAAAGACAGCATCATTCGCATCAACGCGGACCTGGTCCAACTTCACGTGCGCGTCATCGATCGCAACAACAAGCCCATCAACAACGTGCCGCAAGGCGAGTTTCATATTTTCGAAGACGGCGTGCCGCAGTCGATCGAAACCTTCACGCGCGAAGAGGTGCCGATCAGTTACGGGCTCGCGGTTGACACTTCCGGTTCGCTGCGCTCGCAGTTGCAGAGCGTGGTCGATGCCGGCAAGACAATCATCAACAGCAACAAATCCGGAGACGAGACTTTTCTGGTTCGCTTCATCAGCAGCGACAAGATCGAGACGGTGCAGGACTTCACAGACAACAAGGAGCTCCTGAACGATGGTCTCGATAGTTTCTACGTGGAAGGTGGTCAGACGGCAATTATCGATGCGGTGTATCTCTCTGCCGAACACGTTTCCGAGTATCGCAAAGGCGATGAAAGCGATCGCCGGCGCCGGGCGCTGATTGTTATTACTGACGGCGAAGACCGCAACAGCTTTTACAAGCAGGAACAACTCTTTACACGCTTGCGTGAGGAAGACGTGCAGATCTTCGTGATCGGCTTTGTGAACGAGCTCGATAAAGATGCGGGCTTGATTCGCAAGAGTCCGCGTGACAAGGCAATGAACCTGATCAACCGGCTTGCCAGTGAAACCGGTGGACGGGCTTTCTTTCCTGAATCAATCTCCCAGCTGCCGGAAATCGCGAACGAGATTATTCGGGATCTCCGCACCCAGTATGTGATCTCTTACAACCCGACCAATAAGTCGCAGGACGGCAGTTATCGCGCGATCAAAGTCACGGTGGACCAACCCGCTGCTTCAGACAAGCGAATCGCGCTGACTCGCACCGGACGCCTTGCCCGCAAAGAAGGCGCGGGCGCGCCGCGGCCACCGGATGTGAGGATGCCAGGCACGACCACTCCAACCAAAAAACCGTAACCTGGATCACCCGAATGAGGGCGGATCGATCCGCGTTCATTTGCGTTTGTCCGCGGCCTTCTTTTTGTACTTCGTGCCGTGCCTCTCGGCTGCTTCTTCAATCGAATGTGTAGTGGTGAGGACGTCATCTTTTCGGGCCAGCTCAATCAACCGCTTGTAGTAATTGCGCAACGCCTCAATATCCGGTTCACTTAAATCCTCGACATCGATCAGACGATTGCTGGCGCCTTCAAGGGCGGCGACGATCTCATTGAGTTTTAAATGAATCGCCAGCGCATCTTTGTTCTGAGCGCGCTGAATCAAGAAGACCATCAGGAAAGTGACGATCGTGGTTCCGGTATTGATCACGAGCTGCCACGTGTCGGAATACTTAAAGAGTGGGCCGGTAATGCCCCAAACTATGATGACGAGCACGGCCAGCACAAAAGCGCCGGACGTTCCGGTGGCCCTGGTGGCTTGGTGTGAAAATTTCTCGAGGAATTCACTTAACTTGTTTCTTCTTCGTGGCATACACAATTCTCCCCACAGCAAAGCAGTATTAGGACAACTTTAGAGGGGGATTTGATTGCGAGAGACTTTCGTGCCGAGGGATTAGCTTTTGGGCCTGACGGAACCACTGATCTTCTTGCGAGTGGTTTCGCCAGTGTGCAAAACGGGCAAACCGAGATCTACATCTGAATGAGGTTGAGGGATAACGTGGGTCGCGACCACTTCGCCGACGCGCTTGCCTGCCGCTGCGCCTGCATCAACCGCACTGCGGACCGCCGCCACATCGCCGCGCACGATCGCCGTGACGAGCCCGGCGTCGATCTTTTCCCAACCGACGAGGCGAACGTTGGCGGATTTGACCATCGCGTCGGCAGCTTCGATCATCGCAACCAGGCCACGACATTCCACCATTCCGAGTGCTTCAGGCATCAGACTCCTCCGTCAAACGACAGGATAGTAACAAAAATGGGCCACAATAAGGGCACAAACTGTGGCTAGTTTCTTAACGAATGAATCGGCGCGGGTATACGGCCGCCGCGCCGGATGAACTCCGCCGACGAAAACGCGCTCACCTCCATGATTGGCGCGCTGCCCAATAGCCCGCCAAACTCCACCATCTCACCGACGTTGCGTCCCGGCACGGGAATGATCCGCACGGCGGTGGTCTTATTGTTCATCACTCCGATCGCCATCTCGTCCGCGATGATCGCGGCGATCGTTTCCGCGGACGTCGAACCCGGAACTGCAACCATGTCGATCCCGACGGAGCACACGCTGGTCCATGCTTCCAGTTTGGCCAGTGACAACGCACCGAGCTGCGTCGCTTCGATCATGCCCGCGTCTTCTGACACCGGAATAAACGCGCCGCTCATTCCGCCAACCGAGCCACTCGCCATCGCGCCGCCTTTTTTCACGGCGTCGGTCAACAGCGCAAGCGCCGCGGTCGTGCCGTGAGTGCCGGCACGTTCGAATCCCATCGCTTCGATTATGTTCGCGACCGAATCGCCCGGCACCGGTGTCGGCGCCAGCGACAGATCGATAATGCCAAACGGAAATCCGAGTCGCCGGGCTGCTTCACGTCCGACGAGCTCACCCGCGCGCGCCAATTTGAAAGAGAGTTTCTTGATCGTCTCCGCCAGATCCTGGAGCGGCAGATCACGCTCCGCGTGCCTAACTGCGTGGTGGACCACGCCTGGACCAGAGACGCCGACATTGATCACCGCTTCAGCCTCGCTCACGCCGTGAAAAGCGCCCGCCATGAAGGGATTGTCCTCGACCGCGTTGGCAAAACAGACAAACTTCGCGCACGCGAGGCCACCTTGATCGCGAGTTCTTTCGGCTGCGTCTTTTATGATCCGGCCGATCTGGCCCACCACGTCCATGTTGATGCCCGCACGCGTCGTCGCCGCATTAACTGAAGAACACAATCGTTTCGTAGTGGAGAGTGCGGCGGGAATCGAATCGAGAAATGCGATCTCCGAGGGCGTGGCGCCCTTCTGGACCAGCGCCGAATAGCCGCCGATAAAATCCACGCCGACCGTTCCGGCCGCATCGTCGATGGCGCGCGCGACGGCCACGAGATCGCCGCGCATTCCTTCAGTGATAAGTGAAACCGGTGTGATCGAAATGCGTTTGTTGGCGACTCTGATCCCAAACTGCTCGCCGATCTCGTCTACTGTCGGAACGAGCCGCGCCGCAAACTTGCGAATCTTGTCACCAGCTTTTTGGGCTACGCCGGCGAGCGAATCGCTCGCGCAGTCGAGCAAGCTCAGGCCAAGCGTAACCGTACGCACGTCGAGATGCTCCATCTCGGTCATGGCAACAGTTTGCAGAATCTCGGCCTGGGTATATTCCATTTATCCGATTACTTTACTGGCAATCACCAGCACGATGAAGAGTATGAAGAACGCAGCGGCGACCAGCAGAAAACGCAGGCTCGGATCGTACGCCGCCTGATCGATGACCACACTCGACACCTTGCGTATGTGCTCCACTCGACCTCTGACTGAATGATCTGTAGGTTTGTGAATAATTGCATGTGCTTGCGCTGGTGGTGTTACCGCACTGAGCGGCTGAGTCATCGCGATATCGGCTCGCGTCTCACTTGGCGCGGTGTCGATCAGCGTGTCGGCAACCGCGATATTTGTCGTCGCCGATTGAGGTTGAGGAATCGGATCGCCACATTGCGGACAGAACATCGCGCGCTCGCGCACGGTCACGCCACAGGCGACACAACGACGTGCAATTTCGGGCTCTGACATAAGAACTCTAAATCCGATGCATTGCGTTAAAGAGATCTTCCCGCTGCGCGTAGATGCGAACGCCGAGCTTCTCGCCTGCGAGGCGGAGTCGATCTTTCAACTCGGCCGTGCTTTCGCCCGCGCGCGACGTGTCGGCAATGATGACCATCGCGAATTTGCCCTGCACCACCGTTTGATTGATGTCAATGATACTGCAACTCGCGTCCGCGAGAATCTGCGAAACGCCGGCGACAATCCCGGGGTGGTCCAAACCGAAAACTGAAATCACCATCCGGTCTGACGAACCGTCCATGACGCTCAACTGCGCCGCACTGCCGTCGTTCGCCGGCGCGGACCGCGGCGTGGCCGTCGTGCGCACCTGATTATAAATGTCGGTGACCAGCTGCTCGACCATCGTATCGTCGATCGTGCCTCCCAGGCGGTCGTAAACTGCTCGAGTGATTCGATAAATCAGGTCTTCGTTGGCCATGAAAAAGGATGGGGTCAGGGATGGTCTGGTTTACGGTTTGCCATTTTCCTGTATGAGCCTGCGGGCTGCGTCACGCATTTCTTCGGAGAGCGTGTCGTTGATGTCAACGCGATCGACGATGCCTACGACGGCCGCTTCGATCGACATGTCCTGATTGCCGATCGCGGTTCTCGCCGCTTTACCGAACGCGCACATCACCATTTCGCCGGTGCCCGCGCCGAGTCGATCGGCAACGACTACGATATTGCGCGTCGGTTCTTTATCGAGATCGTAAGGATGCACAATCAAAAACCTGACGCCCTCGAGATCGGGCGTCTTCTTCGTCGACCAAACTGTACCTACAACTTTTCCTAAAAACATTTATCCACCAATTACACGGATTAGATCTTTGCAAATATTTCCGCCGGTTCGCCGATGTCGCGAGCGGCGGGCGTGATGATCGTCTTCGCGTTTATGTAGATCTTTTCGCCCTTCTGAATCGCGCGGCGCACGTCGTCTTCACTGACAAAGTCGACGGCCGCCTTGGCACCATTGCTCGATGGCGCAGCCACCACGGGTTTGGGCGCCGGAGGCGGCGCTTCTTTGGGTGCAGGAGCGGTATACATGCTTCCCGCTTCACTCTCGATCGCCGGCGAAGGCAACGGAGAGTTCGGCGCTTCAATACGCTTGCCTGCCAGAAATCGATCCACGAGCGCGGCGATCTCCTGGCGATCTACCTTTCCTCCGGTGACTGCCGGTTGCTTTGCCGCTGTTACGGGTGGCGCCGCCGGTTGCGTGCTAACGGCCGGACGCGCGCTCTTAACGGGTCGCGTCTCAAACGCGACGCGCTTGATATCCATTAGGTGCAGTGGCGAGACGTTGTCCGACGTCACATTGCCGCCCCACGATCCGCAACCCAGGGTCATCGACGGCGGCAACGCAGTCGAGAACCCGATCGCGCCATGCGTGGTTGGAGTATTCACCGTGATACGCGACGCCGGCATCTCGGCGCCAAACTTCACCGCTGCCTCGCGTGAACGCGTGTGAATGCCGGCCGTGTGGCCCATGCCGCCATAGCGCAAGACCTCCTGGGCGCGCGCCGCACACGCTTCCAAACCATCAACTACATAAAAAGCAAGAATCGGCGAAAGCTTCTCGAGCGATAACGGATAATCACGCCCGACACCAGCCACATCCGCGAGCAAACAACGCGTTCCGGGGGGCACAGTCAATCCCGCCATCTTTGCAATCACTTCGACCGACCGACCGACGATTGCCGGGTTGAGTGAGCGTTGCGGCGTGGCCACTACTTTGCCGAGTTGATCGGCCTCCGCGGCGGAAAGAAAATGCGCGCCCTGAAGTTTGAACTGTTCGCGCACTGCCTGCTCGACGGGCGCATCGCAAATCACTGCCTGCTCGGAAGCGCAGATTGTTCCATTGTCAAAACACTTGCCCGTCAGAATGTCCTGCACTGCTTTCGGAATGTCTGCGGTGCGCTCAACACATACCGGCACATTGCCTGGTCCAACCCCAAACGCCGGCTTGCCTGATGAATAGGCAGCACGCACGAGTCCGATGCCTCCGGTCGCGAGGATCACGGCGGTCTGCTTGTGCTTCATCAGCGTTTCCGTGCCTTCGATCGTGGCCGTGCTCATGCAAGCAATCGCATCGGCAGGCAGACCTTCTTTAACTCCCGCGTCGCGCATCACGCGCGCCGTTTCGTTGATGCACTTCGCCGCCGACGGGTGCGGCGACAACACGACCGTGTTGCGCGACTTGATTGAGATCAGGATCTTGAAAATGGCGGTTGAAGTAGGATTAGTGGAAGGAATGATGCCCGCCACGACGCCGCGCGGGCTGGCAATCTCTACAACGTCTTTCGACTCGGAAACAACTCCCTTGGTGCGCAACCCGCGAAAATAGTTCCAGACGTCTTCAGCGGCGAAACGATTCTTCTCTCGTTTGTCATCGGGGACACCGTAGCCAGTCTCTTCGACGGCCATCGCGCCGAGACGCGCCGACTCAGCCAACGCTGCTTTGGCCATCGCCTCACAAATGCGATCGATCTTCGACTGATCAAACTCGGCGACCTGCGCTTGCGCCCGGTGGGCCGCCTCCACCAGATCGCGCGCCTGCTGTACGGAAACTAAATCTTTATCGACGGACATAACCAACTCCGACGTTTTTTAACCACAGATTACACGGAATAATCCGCGGATTTCATCTGTGTTATCCGTGGTTCTATCTCGCTCGTTCCTTATTAGGTTCGCGCGTTCCGGCGCCGAGCGAACGGCCCTGATCGCCCTGGCCCAACTGTCCGCGCGCGCCGCCCTGAAGTGACTGCTCATCGGGGCTCAAGCCAGTGCGTCCATTTACCGGCAACACGCGTTCGACCTCAGCATGCGGACGCGGAATCACGTGTACGCTGATCAACTCACCAACTCGGCGCGCTGCCGCCGCGCCTGCATCAGTCGCCGCTTTAACCGCACCAACATCGCCACGCACAAAGATCGTCACGTAGCCGGCGCCGATGTACTCCTTCCCGAGCAGTTGTACATTCGCTGCTTTGACCATCGCATCGGCGGCCTCAACTGCACCCACGAATCCTTTGGTCTCAACCATTCCGAGTGCTTCAAGAGACATCTCTTTGTCCTCACTTTTGTCTATTGTAGAGATTAAAAGCGACTGTTCGGGTCACTGTTGGCGTCAACCTATCACTGCGAGCGACAAGAAGCAAGCAACGCAGATCTTTTGCGATACAAAAGTTTGACACCGTTTAGCAGCGCAAGCTATAGTGCAGAAAAAGTGGGAGTTGTACGCATTCTACAAGCGGCGCGCTGATAGACCTGGGCTGATAATCCAACCAACCCGACACCAGGAATCGAGCGATTGGAGATGGCAGCGAGTATAGGCGAACAATTGCGACTCGCCCGCGAGGAGCGAGGCATTCCTCTGCGCGAGATCTGCGATCAAACTCGAATCTCGGTTCATTATCTCGAAGCCATCGAAGCGAACGACTACAAGCGCTTGCCCGGCGGTGTCTTCAATCGCAGTTTTATAAAGGCGTATGCGAAGTGCGTCGGTTACGATGAGCGCGAAGCGATTGAGGGCTACACGCGTTATTTGCGCGAGCATGGCGAGACATCGGATGAGATCAATACCACGCCGTTGCAGTCGAAAGTCTATACCGACACGCCGGCCACACGTTCACCAGTATTGACCGTGATCCTGGCGATCCTGATCCTCGCAGTATTGACCGCCGCCGCTTTAGCCGCGCTGCACTGGTTCCAACGCCGCGCCGCCTTAACTCCTGCACGCGATCAGGAGAAAATCTACTCAACTATGTATAATGACCTCACACCGGAAATAAACGATTTAACGCAGTGCTGCTAAGCCACAAAAAAGCACCAAAGTCACAAAATAGAAACCTCGTTCTAATCTGCTGTCTTGTGTCTTTGTGCTTTTCTGTGGCTGCATTTTTTGGCTACCCTTTTATTTAAGGAGTTCTTGACCCAGACATGATTACTACTGACATCTTCGAAGGACTTACTTTTGACGACGTTCTCTTAATCCCGGACCGTTCCGACGTCCTCCCTTCCCAAACCGACACATCAACTAGTTTTACCCGAAATATCCGCCTCCAGATCCCGCTCTGCTCCGCGGCGATGGATACCGTAACCGAAGCAGCGCTCGCGATCGCGTTGGCCCAACAGGGCGGCATCGGCGTCGTTCACAAAAATATGAGTATTGAACGACAAGCGGAAGAAGTCGATAAGGTGAAGCGCTCCGAATCCGGAATGATTGTCGATCCAGTGACGATTCGACCCGATCGTCCGGTGCGTGAAGCGCTACTGGTGATGGAGCGATTTCACATCAGCGGCGTGCCGGTTGTTGATGAGGCCGGTCATCTCGTCGGCATCATCACCAATCGCGATCTTCGTTTCGAAACACGGTTCGACATTCCCGTTTCGGAAGTGATGACGAAACAGCCGCTCGTAACCGTTCCCGTGGGCACGACCCTCGAACAAGCCAAAGCGGTGCTGCAAAAACATCGCATCGAGAAGCTGCTCGTTGTCGACGACGACAAACATATAAAAGGACTGATCACCGTCAAAGACATTCAGAAAGCGATCAAGTATCCGACGGCAGCGAAAGATAATCTCGGACGACTGCGAGTGGCGGCGGCGATCGGCGCCACCGGCGATTATCGCGAGCGCGCTGACGAGCTCGTCAAAGCGCGCGTTGATTGTCTGGTCATCGATACGGCTCACGGCCATTCGTCACGCGTGATCGAGGCAGTCAGAGATATCAAGAAACGGCACAGTGAAACGGATCTAATCGCCGGCAACGTCGGCACGACCGCGGGCGCGCAGGAGTTGATCGACGCCGGGGTGGACGCCATCAAAGTCGGCATTGGACCAGGCTCGATTTGCACCACGCGAGTTGTAACCGGCGCGGGTGTGCCGCAAATCACCGCGATTTCGAGTTGTGTAAAAGCCGCACGCGGCGAGAATATCCCCGTGATCTCTGATGGCGGCGTTAAGTTTTCCGGCGACGTTGCGAAAGCGATCGCGGCCGGCGCGGACGTGGTGATGATTGGCTCACTATTCGCCGGCACTGAAGAAGCGCCCGGTGAAGTGATCCTTTTTCAAGGTCGCTCGTTCAAGAGTTATCGCGGTATGGGATCGATTGGCGCGATGCGCGAGGGCTCTCGCGATCGTTACGCGCAGGACATGACCGAGAACGAAGCCAAACTGGTCCCAGAAGGGATCGAAGGACGCGTACCTTACAAAGGCACACTCGCGGACATGGTGACGCAGCTCGTCGGTGGTCTCCGTTCCGGCATGGGCTACACCGGCTGTCGTACAGTCGCGGAGTTTCAGGAGCGCACGCGATTCCTGCGCATCACCTCAGCTGGACTGAAAGAGTCGCACGTTCACGACGTGATCATCACCAAGGAAGCACCCAACTACCGGCTCGAGTAAATAAGCTTAAAAAGAATAGAACAACAGAAAATAGAACAAGTCAGGAAGAGGGGCTTGCCCCCGCTGTTAGAGATATTGCGGAACAGCGGGGGCAAGCCCCTCTTCCTGACTTGTTCTATTCTGTGCGGTCAAAGTCTCTACCTTACCTTCCAACAGTAAAAAATAAGCCACGGATGTTGCTGGTCATCCGTGGCTTGTCTAGTTCTGAAAGTACTTGCTCTTATCTGAAAACTACCTTCGCGACCTTTACGTCACCACTCTTTTGCTCGAGCTCGCGTTCGGCGCGTGACTTCGGCAGTGCTCTTCCCGTGTGGCCGCCGGCCGGCCAGATTTCGAACAGGAAGTATTCATCCCGGTACTGGTGAAAAACCAGCATGCCCTGATCCGCCGGGTCACGGGTAACAACGGGAATGGTTAAGCGAGAAACACTCTCATTTCCATCCTCGCTGCTGATCTGAATGACCAGATCGCCGTTGCCTTGCTGTGCGCGGCCGATCGAGTACTTACCAGCCGGAAGTTTCTTGTCCGTCACGGTGAAATCGAACGGAATATTGACGGTTAACCTGTACTGCAGGCTCTGCGCATTCGCCGTTGCGCCCGCTGCAATCATTAACATCACGGCGAGCAACCCGAACTTTACTAACCCTTTTGTAACTACGTTCTTCATAGCAAACTCCTACCTTCCTGAATTCGTCCAAGTGTCTCCAATAGTCAGGATAAAGGCCGCGCGGAAAGCAGTCATAAAATTTCGGTAAAGCTGCGGTAAAGTTTTCGGAACATTCGAGTGGCCCAAATCGCATAAAAAATACGCGATAAGAATGGGGGGTCTGCCTCTTTGAAGCCCGTAGCAAACAACAACCGTATAACCTTCGATCGCTTTGCCCTCGATCTGGTTAACGAATGCTTGTGGAAAGATCGCGAAGCCCTGAAGATCCGGCCAAAAGCATTCGCCCTGCTCCACTATCTGATCGAACGTCCCGGGCAGATGGTCACCAAAGACGAGCTGCTGAGCGCGCTTTGGCCGGAGACGTTTGTCGGCGATGCGGTGCTTAAAGTCACAGTTCAGCAGATCCGAGAGGCGCTCGACGACAATCCCAAATCGCCACAGTTTATTGAAACTGCTCACCGGCGTGGCTACCGCTTCATCGGTCAGATCGCAATTCCGGAACGAGTCTCAACACCAGTCCTCTCTTCACAGCAGGACAATTTCTACTCAGGCGCGTTTCCTGCTTTCAGCGATGTAGTCGGTCGCGAGCAGGCGCTGGCGCGATTGCAGCGCTGGCTGCGACGCACGATGCGCGGCGAGCGACAAGTCGGATTTATCAGTGGTGAAGCCGGCATCGGGAAAACCTCTTTGGTCGATTCCTTCTCGCGAACGATTCCCAACGACGGAACCATTCGCGTCGCGCGCGGGCAATGTTTGGAGCAGTATGGAACCGGCGAAGCGTACTTGCCGGTGCTCGAAGCTATCGGGCGCTTGTGCCGCGAGGATCGGCGAGTGGTTGAACTACTGCGGGCTCACGCGCCGCTGTGGTTACTGCAAATGCCGTGGTTGTTGAGCACGTCCGATCGTGAGTTGTTGAGCCGGGAGATGTCCGGCGCAACTCGTGAACGCATGTTGCGAGAGATGGGCGAAGCACTTGATCTGCTCGCATCGGAAGTGCCCCTCGTCCTTATATTAGAAGACCTGCACTGGAGTGATTACTCGACGCTCGATCTCATCTCGTACCTCGCCACCCAACGCCGCCGCTCTCACTTGATGTTGATCGGAACGTATCGCGACATCGAGCTCAACGTCAGTGGCCATCCACTGAAAGCCGTCAAGCAAGAGTTGCTCGCCAAGCAGTTGTGCAAGGAGATGCCGCTCGAGTACCTGACTGTCGCTGCGACCAGGGATTACCTGGCGTTCAGGTTTCTCGGGAACAAGTTTCCCACTCGTCTGGCCGAGTTAATACACAGCCGCACTGATGGAAATCCGCTGTTCATGGTCAACGCCGTCGATTACCTTTTAGAGACCGGGTTGATTGTCCAGAACAGCGGTTGGAACCTGAGCGTCGATATCGATCATGTCGAAGTCGGAGTACCTGACAACATCAAACAGATGATCGAGCGCCAGATCGAGCATCTCGGGATTGATAAGCAGAGGACACTCGAAGCGGCGAGTGTGGCGGGAGTCGAGTTTTCGAGTCTCGCGCTGGCAGCAGGACTCGAAGAAGATGCGTCCATCGTGGAAGATCGTTGTGCCGAGCTGGCACGCCAACGTCAGTACATTCAGAATTGCGGCATTCACGAACTACCGAATGGCGAAGTGACGACGCGATATGGCTTCGTACATGCCTTGTATCAGAACGTCTTGTATGAACGTTTGCCTGAGACGCGGCGCGTGCAGATTCACCGGTTGATAGCGGAGCGCGGCGAGGAGGTTTACGGTGAACGAGCCGCGGAGATCTCGGTTGAGCTCGCGATGCACTTTGAGCGTGGCCGTGATTACCGCCGCGCCGCACACTATCTAAAGCAGGGAGCGAACACTGCGATCCGTCGCTTTGCGTATCAGGAAGCCGTCAGCCTGGCGCGCCGCGGGATTGAGTTGATCGAAAAGCTGCCTTCGACTCCAGAGGTCATAAGTGAAGCACTTTGCATCCACCTCACCCTGGGTGTGCCGCTGATCGCGATCGAGGGTTATGCTTCGCCAAACGTCGGGCGAGTTTACCTGAAGGCGCGAGAGCTCCAGAACCAGCTAGGCGACTCGACCGACATCTCTGAGGTTCTCTGGGGATTATGGACATTTCACATCCTGAGCGCCGACTTCGCGGCCGCGCGTAATATTTCCGAGGAATTCCTGCGTCTGTCCGAGCGACTGCCTTATCCGGGACTAACGATGCGCGCTCACTGGACCATGGAAACGACCTTTACACACCTCGGCAAGTTTGAGCTGGCGTTGGATCACTTTCAAAAAGCGCTCGCGGTCTATGATCCTACGCAACATCGCGACGACTCGTTTCTCTATGCCCTGAATCCCGGCGTTGCGATGCCGTGTTTCGCCGCCTGGTCGCTTTGGTGTACGGGCCGAACCGATCAATCTCTCGAACGGATTGAAGAAGCACTCACGCTCGCGCGTGAATTGTCAGATCCGACGGGAATGGCACATGCGGCTTTCTTTGCGAGCGCCCTCTATCAATTCCATCGCGATCCGCTGATGGCGCAATATTACGCTGAAGCCCTTATCGACATCTCGCGCGAACATGGCCTGACGTTGTATGGCGCGATGGCAATGATCATGCAGGGTTGGACACTCAGCAAACGCGGCGCTGCGCGGGAGGCGATCGATCAGATCCGCGAGGGCCTCGCCGCGCTTGATGCAACCGGAACATTCCTCGTTCGTCCGCATTTTCTGGCACTGCTGGCCGAAGTCTTCTGCAAAGTTAACCAAAATGACGAGGCACTCGTTTTGCTAGACGAGGCGCTGGCGATGGTAAACAGCAAAGGCGAGCGTTATTACGAAGCCGAGCTGTATCGTCAGAAAGGTGAGTTGCTATTAAAGCAGTCGACGGAAAACGAGGCGCAGGCTTTAGATTGCTTCAAGCGATCGTTGGCGATCGCGGAATCGCAGCAGGCAAAGTCGTGGCAACTGCGGACGGCGCTGAGTCTCGCGCGTCTTTATCGATCTCAAGGCAAAGTAGTCGAAGCGCGCAATCTGCTGGCGCCTATCTACGAATCCTTCAGCGAGGGATTCGAGACGGACGATTTGCGCGATGCGGCTGTCCTGCTCCAAACTTAGCCGTAGTTATGACTCGCAGGACAACGCTGATCTCTAACCCAAAGACTGGCCGTTACAATTCGCGACGGCGATCTATTCAGGATGTTGCCTCGCGGCTGGAATCACTCGGCGTCACTGTTGACTTGCAGTTGACGAGTGGACCCGGCGATGCAACTGAGCTGGCCGCACGCGCTGCACGTAACGGCAGCCCGGACGTGATCGTTGCCGGCGGCGACGGCACCATCAACGAAGCAATCCAGGGCTTGGCGGGAACTGAGGCGCGTCTCGGTATTATTCCTCGCGGCACCGGAAACGTGCTCGCCCGCGAGCTTGGCTTGCCTCTCGATGAAGAGGAGGCGGTCGCAGTGGTGGCGCGAGGGAAGTCGCGCAAGATCTATCTCGGTCTCGTGATCGATGAGACGACGAATGTGAGTCGTTACTTCGTGTTGATGGCGGGTATTGGTCTCGATGCGTCTGTCGTGGGACGCGTGCAACCGTCACTCAAGAAACGGATTGGCCGCGGCGCCTTCTGGGTTTCCGGCCTGAGTCATTTGGCGAACTGGAATCCGCAGCCTTTCACACTCGAAATCAACGGCGATAAGTACGAGGCAACTTTCGCGGCAGTTGGGAAGGCCCCTCGCTACGGCGGCGACCTTGCCATCACTCCCGGCGCCCGCCTGGACCAACCCGAATTCGAAGTTTGCATCATTGAAACAGCCAGCCGCATGCGCTATTTGCGATTGTTATCGCACGCGATGCGCAACGGCATGCCACGCAACAACCCTGAAGTGCGTTTCGTGAGCGCCGTAACTGTCAAAGCCTTCGGCGACGCTCAAGTACAGATCGACGGCGAGCTACTCGGCACCCTGCCGATGCGCTTCGAAATCGCCCCGCATTCCCTCGAAGTAATTGTTCCCTGAAGAAGTTTCACGCAAGGGCGCAAAGGAGAAGACGCAAAGACGCCAGGAAAACTCTTGATTCTTCTTTGCGCCTTTGCGTCTTCTTCTTTGCGCCTTTGCGTGAAACTCTTATCCCTTTAGCCAACTGGCTCGCAGCGCTCTTTGTTCAACGGTCGCATCCGCCTTATCTTCAATCCGGTAATCAAACCTCTCAACCTGGCCCAACACGATGTTCGCCTTGATCGACTGCCGATCGCGTTTCACTGTGATCGGCACTGAATCTCCTGTCTTGTACCGCGCCAGCGTCTTCAGCCAATCCCGTGTTACTTCTTTCCCGCCGAGCGAAACTATCTGATCCCCGGCTTGCAGTCCTGCATCCTCCGCCGGTGAATTGTTCCGCACATTCTCAATGATCGCCTGACGCGCTTCACTAAACTGGATCGACAGTCCCGCATTAAACGCTTCCTTCGCCGGTGTTCTGGCGAGCCGCAGCCCAACATACGCAAACGCCTCGTCGTAAGGCAGCACCTCAACATCGCGAATGTGCCGTTTGAAAAAGTCGCTCAGGTCGAGACCGGATCGTCGCGACGCGACCCGCTCGAGATCTTCCGTCTGATAGCCGCGTCCGCGCAGGTAGTAACTGCTATTCGGACTCTTCAGATAGAACTCTTCGTACATCGCGCGCATCACGTCATCCAGCGACGACTTGCCTTTCGATCGCCCACGGACCAGAAGATCCATCACCATGCCAATGAGCTCGCCTTTCGGGTAATAACTGATCGCGGTGTTCTGAAGGTTCGTTGACTGTGCCTGTGGTGAGCCGTCGATAAACGGCGCCGACAATGAAGACTCTTCCGCGCTCATCAAACGACTTCCCTGCGCGCTCTCGATGCCCTTGATAGTCTCTGCTTCCCGCTCGAGAAACTTCTGATCGTCCCAGATGCCGGCGCGACGCAACATCAAACGCCCGTAATAGTTGGTAAAACCTTCGGCGATCCAGAGACCACGCGTCGCCAGCGGACGCGTGAAGTCCCATGGTCCAAGTTCTTCGGGCCGAAGGCGCTTGACGTTCCAGACGTGAAAGAATTCGTGGGCCACCGTGCCGAGCGTGCCCTCATAAAAACCGGGATCGCTGAGCGCGCCGGGCTGGATGATCTGAGTTGAAGTGAGATGCTCCATGCCGTCGCCGGAATGATCGTCCGCGGCATAGTGGATCAGAAACGTATACTCCTGAAACTCCGGCGCGCCCCACATCGCCACCTCGGCGCGCACAATCTTCTCGATATCCTTCACGAGCGCCGGCCGCTTGCCGCCTTCCGGCCCGAACGAATGGACCACGACGTGATACTTCTTGCCGTCAACTTCAAAATCATCCTGCGTCCAATCCGGCGCGATTTCGGTTGGCGTGTCGATCATGATGTCCCAGTTGGGAAACTGCCACTCCGTTTGGCCCGGACGTTCCAGGCGGCCGTTAACGATCTTCCAACCCGCGGGCGCGCTGATCTCGAGTTTTACTGGATCCGGTTTGTGGCCGACGACGTACATGAAGATAGAGCCGCCGTTGTAATTCGCGTGGCGGGTGTCGAGTTGAGAGAAAGTGCCGGAGAGATCGTTGCCGAAGACTTTGTAAGAAACTGTCATTCGCGTGGCGCCGAGCGGCAATACACTCCACGTTTGATCGTTGACACGCGTCACCGGACGCGCCGCACCATCGGCAACAGCGCGCACTTCCTGCACGTTTTTTGCGAAGTCGAAGACGCCGTAGCGGCCCGGTGACCAGCGCGCCATTTGCAACTGTAGCGGCTTGTCTTTCAATTGATCGGGCAGTTCGATTAGGATCGACACTTCGAAAAGATGCGACATGGGCCGCGACATCGAAAGGCGGTAGGCAATCGATTTCAGCGGTGATTCCTGGGCGACGACAAGACTGCTGAAGACCGCGATGAATGCTACCGCGACGATTAATCTGCCTGGAGTTGGTCTCATGCCGGCTATCTTACAAAGATCTCCGTGAATGTGCGTAATCTTCGGATCGTATGGCTGTAACTGAACGCCTTTATTATTCGGACTCGCATCTGATCGAGTTTGACGCTCGGGTAGTTGACCTGAGTGATCGCGTCAGTGGTTGGACCGCGGTCGTACTCGACCGCACGGCGTTCTATCCGACCGGCGGCGGTCAGCCGAGTGATACCGGAACGCTCAATGGCGCACGCGTGGTCGAGTGCATCGACGACGGCGACAAAGGCGTGCTGCACGTGGTCCAGGGATCCGCGCCGTTGCGTGGCGCGGTGGTCCACGGCCGTATCGACTGGTCGCGCCGGTTGGACCACCTGCAACAACATACCGGCCAGCACATCCTCTCGCAGGCGTTCGTCACCCTTTTCAACGCGCCCACAAAGAGCTTTCGTGTGCTCGAAGCGTCGTGCGAGATCGACGTCGATTTGAGTAACCCGACGAGTGAAATTATCGAACGCGCCGTCGAGCTGGCGAACAATGTTGTCTGGGAAGATCGAGCCATCACGATTCGTAACGTGACGTCTGCTGAAGCTGCCGCGCTACCGTTACGAAAAGATCCGGCGCGTGACGGTGAGTTGCGCTTAATTGAGATTGACGGTTTCGACCTGACGCCTTGCGGCGGCACGCACGCGTATCGAACCGGTGAAGTTGGCATGATCGCGGTGCGTTCGTGGGAACGTGCAAAGGGTTTGACGCGGATTGAGTTTGTGGCGGGCATGAGAGCGCTCGCGGATTATCGCAAAGCGAACAAGAGCGCGCGTGAAGTTGCGGCGCTGTTCAGCACGGGCCGGGACGATGCGCCAGAGCTCGCGGCGCAGATGGTTGAAGAGCATAAAGAGTTGAATCGCCGCATTCGTGCGCTGGAAGAGTTGGCCGCGGAAGTCGAAGCGGAGAAGTTATTAGCCACTGCATCGCATGGAGTCGTCAGTCATATCTTTGACGGACGTGAGGCTGAGTCGCTGAAAAAACTCGCACATGCTTTGATGGCGAAGCCGGCGGTGGTGGCCTTGCTGGCTTCGCGCGATAAAGATACGGCGCGGCTCGTCTTTGCGCGATCGGCAGACGCACCGGGCGACATGAGTGCACTGATGCGTGAAGCGTGTGCGATGCTCGATGGCCGCGGCGGCGGCAAACCCGACCTGGCCCAGGGCGGTGGTAAGCACCTTGCGGGACTAGAAGACGCGATTGCTCACATTGAAGCGTCCCTAAGCCCGCAACTCAAACGCGACACACCTTGATCC
>Ga0070699_100002168_pt1 | contig 17764 bp, 16 predicted proteins | sample KBSK1503metaG_FD_65473 | JGI IMG/M metagenome (GOLD analysis project Ga0070699, IMG submission 65473) | Corn, switchgrass and miscanthus rhizosphere microbial communities from Kellogg Biological Station, Michigan, USA - KBS K1-50-3 metaG | ecosystem: Host-associated > Plants > Roots >... | reverse complement strand
CGCATCAAGGGCCTGATCGACGAGATCACCTCGATCACCGTGCCCGAACTGCCGGAGTTCGACGATCTTGCCGTGGTCACCGAGTCGCGCGGCGTGGCGCAGAACCACTACGTGCGGGAGAATTTCCACCGGTGCATCGACCTGTTCTCGGTGATGTGGCACCACCACACCGAGTTCCTGATGCTCGGCTACGGCGCCTACGTGGTCTTCTTCCAGTTCTGCAAGCAGGCGTTCCCCGAGATCAGCGACCAGGCGGTGGCCCGCATGGTGGCCGGCATCGACGTGATCATGTACCGGCCCGACGACGAGCTTCGCCAGCTGGCCCGGCTGGCGGTCGAGGCCGGGGTGGCCGACCTGTTCACCGAGGGCTGCTCGCCGTCCGCGGTGCTGGCCGCGCTGGCCGAACGCGGCGAGGGCGGCCAGCGCTGGCTTTCCGCCTTTGAACGCGCCCGCGACCCGTGGTTCAACGTGTCCACCGGCGACGGCTTCTATCATCACCACCGCAGCTGGGCCGACGACCTCACGGTCCCGTTCGCCGCGCTCCCCCGGTACGTGGCTCAGGTCCGCGACGGTATGCTCGCCGACCGGCCCACCAAGGCGCTGCGGGCCGAACGGGACCGGATCGCGTCATCCTACCGGGACCTGCTGAGCTCCGATGAGGAGCGGGCCGCGTTCGACCAGATGCTCGGGCTGTGCCGGGTGGTCTTCCCGTACGTGGAGGACCACAAGTTCTACTGCGAGCACTGGTTCACCAGCCAGTTCTTCGCCAGGATCCGCGAATTCGGCGCGCTGCTGGCCAGGTCCGGGGTGCTGGCCGAGGCCGAGGACGTGTTCCAGCTGCACCACACCGAGGTCGACCAGGCGCTGTCCGACGTGATGCTGGCCTGGGCCGCGGGCAGCCAGCCGCTCGGCGCGGCCCACTTCCGGCCCATCGTGGCTGAACGCAAGCGCATTCTGGCCGCTCTGCGCGACTGGTCACCGCCGCCCGCGCTGGGCCCGGTGCCCGAGGCGCTCAACGACCCGGCCGTGCACATGCTGTGGGGCGTCACCCAGCAGACGATCGAGGCGTGGCTGCGGCCTTCCTCGGATGTGGTGCGGGGCGTCGGCGCCTCCTCCGGGGTGGTCGAGGGGCCCGCCCGGGTGCTGACCGACGTCAACCAGATCGGCGAGATCAGGGACGGCGAGATCCTGGTCTGCCCGGTGACCGCGCCGAGCTGGGCGCCGGTGTTCGGCAAGATCAAGGCGGCGGTCTCCGACATCGGCGGCTCGATGTCGCACGCGGCGATCGTGGCCCGGGAGTACGGCATGCCGGCCGTGGTCGGCACCGGCGACGCGACCAAACGGATCAGCACCGGCCAGCTGGTGCGCGTCGACGGTGACCGCGGAATCGTCCAGGTCATCGGTTGACGCCGCGTTTCACCTGCGAGACCGCCGAGGTGGGCGCCGCGGACGCCGCCCGGGCAGGCGGCAAGGCCGCCGCGCTCGGCGAGCTGGCTCGCGCCGGGCTGCCCGTCCCGCGCGGGTATGTGATTGCCGCGGCCGCGTTCGGCCTGCATATGGACGCGGCCGACCCGGGCGGCGCGGGCCGCGGGGCGCTCGGGTCGCTGCCAGCGGACGACCTGGCCGGGATCGCTCGCGCCGCGGCTGACCTGCGTGCCCGGGTGGTGGCGGAGGCGCTGCCGCCTGACGTTGCCGCCGAGATCGCGGCCGCGTGCGCGCGGCTCGGGGCCGGCCCGCTGGCGGTCCGGTCCAGCGCGACGATGGAGGACAGCGCCGAGGCTAGCTTCGCCGGTCTGCAGGACACCTACCTGGCGGTCCGCGGCACCGACGCGGTACTCGACCGGGTGCGCGCCTGCTGGGCCAGCCTGTACAACGACGAGTCCGTTGCCTACCGGCGCCGCCGGGGCATCGGCGAAGACGGCCTGGTCATGGGCGTCGTCGTGCAGCGGATGCTGAGCCCGCGCTCGGCCGGGGTGATGTTCACCCGCAGCCCGGTGACCGGCGACCGTTCGGTAGTGGCCATCGAGGGGACCTGGGGTCTGGGCTCGGCCCTGGTGGGCGGTGAGGTGACGCCGGACAGCTTCACGGTGAGCAAGGTGACCGGCGAGATCACCGGCCGGCGGGTCAGCGTCAAGGTGCGGGTGCATTCGTTCATGCCGAACGGCCCGGGGGTCTCCGCCCAGCCGATGCCCTTCGCGCTGCGGCGTATCCCATGCCTAGCCGATGACGAGGCCCGCGCGCTCGCCCTGATCGGGCGGCAGGTCGAGGAGCATTACGGCGCGCCGCAGGATATCGAGTGGGCGCTGCTCGGCGACAGTCCCGGCCACCCGGCGCTGCACGCCGACCTCGCGGACCGCATCGTCCTGCTGCAGAGCCGCCCGGAGACGGTCTGGGCAGCCCGCGACCAGGCGCCCATCGCGTCCCCTCAGGCGCGGGCCAGCGACCACGTGCTCGCCCGGTTCAGGAGGGCGCTGTAGATGGACCCCAACCCGTTGACCAACGACGACGTAGCGGACATCCTCGCGCTGCTCGACTCGCTCCCCTACGACACGTTCGACCTGGAGACCCCGCGCTTTCGCCTCAGCCTGCGCCGCACCCCTGGTGGCTGGACGCAGAGCATCCAGGTGCGGTCCGCGCCGGAGCCGCTCGCAGCCGGGGGGAACGCTAGCGCGCCGGATGAGCAAGCTGGGACTGATGAGGCCGGCCCTGGCGGGAAAGCAGGGCCGCTGGCCAGGCAGACAACCACGACGATGTCACATCGTGGTGCACCTGACCACGACGATGTCACATCGTCGTGGTCGCATGCGGGCGCCGAGGAGGGCGGCCGTGCGGTGGATGAGGCTGATGGGACTGGCGGGGCTAGCGGGAGTGAGGGCGAGGGCAGCCAGAGCGGGGAGCGGGCCGGACAGGGGAACGGGGAGCGGGCCGGACAGGGGGACGGAGAGCGGGCCGGACAGGGGGACGGGGAGCTGGTGACGGTGCGGGCGCCGCTGCCGGGGACGTTCTACCGGGCGCCGCGGCCGGGGGCGGCGCCATTCGTGGAGGCGGGCAGCCGGGTTGGCGCGGACACCGTGATCGGCATCGTGGAGACGATGAAGCTGATGAACTCGGTACCCGCGGGCGTGGCCGGGGTGGTCGCCGAGTTCTGCGTGGCGAACGCCGAGTTCGCGGCGCAGGGGGCCGCGCTGCTGCGGATCAGGGCCGACCGGTGATCCTGCGGCGGGTGCTGATCGCCAACCGGGGCGAGATCGCGGTCCGCGTCATGCGCACCTGCCGGCGGCTCGGCATCGAGACCGTGCTGGCGGTCTCGGCGGCGGACGCGGATTCGGTCCCGGCTCGGCTGGCCGACAAGACGATCGAGATCACGAGCTACCTGGACGTGGACGCGGTGATGGAGGCCGCGACCGCGGCGGGGGCGGACGCGGTCCACCCCGGGTACGGCTTCCTGTCGGAGAACCCCCGGCTGGCCCGGGCCTGCGAGGCGGCGGGCGTGGTGTTCATCGGGCCATCCGCGGACGTGCTCGAGGCGGCCGGGGACAAGCTCGCGGCACGGGCGCACGCGGTGGCCGCGGGGCTCCCGGTGCTGCCGGGCGGGCTGGTGCGAATCGGGGCGACCGGGGCGGATGGTGCGCCCGGGGCCGCGGACGCGGCCGGGCTGGCAGAGCGGATCGGGTATCCGGTGCTGGTCAAGGCGGCCGGCGGCGGCGGCGGGCGCGGGCTGCGGGTGGTGCGGGATCCCGCGGAGCTAGCCGGGGCGGTCGCGGTGGGCAGCGCGGAGGCGGAGGCAGCGTTCGGGGACGCGCGCGTGTACCTGGAACGGTACGTCTTCCCCGCGCGGCACGTCGAGGTGCAGGTGCTCGGCGACGGGGAGAACGTGATCCATCTTGGCGACCGGGACTGCTCGGTGCAGCGGCGCTACCAGAAGCTGATCGAAGAGGCGCCGGCGCCGCGGCTCGGCGAGACGCTGCGGGTCGGGATGCGGACGGCGGCGGTCGCGCTTGGCCTGCACCTGAAGTACCAGGGCCTGGGCACCGTGGAGTTCCTGGCGGACGCCGGGCGGTCGGAGTTCTGGTTCCTCGAGGTGAACGCGCGCATCCAGGTGGAGCATCCGGTGACCGAGGCGGTCACCGGGCTCGACCTGGTCGCGGAGCAGATCGCGGTGGCCGAGGGGCGCCGGCTCTGGCTGTCCCAGGCCAGCGTGCGGCTGGACGGCCACGCGATCGAGTGCCGGATCAACGCGGAAGACCCGGCGGCCGGGTTCCGGCCGTGCCCGGGCACCGTGACCAGCGCGGTCTTCCCGGCCGGGCCCGGCATCCGGGTGGACACGCACATCCAGGCGGGTTCGGCGGTGCCACCGCAGTACGACAGCCTGCTGGCCAAGCTCATCGTCAGCGGGGCCAGCCGGGCCGAGGCGCTGGGCCGGATGCGCGGTGCGCTGGCGCGGTGCGAGATCGGCGGGGTGGCGACCACCCTGCCGGCGCTCACGGCGCTGGCCGCCGACGGCGAGTTCGCCGCCGGGGGCGTCGGCACGGAGTATCTCGCGCGGTGGCTGGGGCGGGAAACCCAGCTCGTTAGGGATAAAAGTGGCTGAGGTCCAGCTCGTCGATGTCTCGCTGCGGGACGGCAACCAGAGCCTATGGGGGGCCACCGGGCTGCGCACCGACCACATCCTGCAGATCGCCCCGGTGCTCAACCGGGTCGGGTTCCGGGCGCTCGACTTCATGTCGAGCACGGCCATGGGGGTGGCGGTGCGGACGCACCGGGAAGATCCGTGGGAGCGGATCCGGCTCACCCGGGCCGCGATGCCAGACACGCCACTGCAGCTGATCGGCACCGGCTTCCGGTTCATCTCCTGGGAGCGGGCCCACCCGGAGGTGATGCAGCTGGTCTACGAGCGACTGGTCGCGGCGGGGATATCGCGGTTCGTGCTGCTCGACCCGATGCACGACATGGACGCGGTCCGGCGCAGCGCGCGGATGGTCAAGCGGGCCGGCGGGACCGAGACCATCCTGGCGCTGACGTACACGATCTCGGCCGTGCACGACGACGATTTCTACGCCGGGATCGCGGCGGCGGCCGCCACGTCGCCGTACATCGACCGGGCCTACATCAAGGACCCGGCCGGCCTGCTGACGCCGGAACGGGCCCGGACGCTGATCCCGGCGGTGCGGGCGCGGCTCGGCGGCAAGCCGCTGGAGCTGCACGCGCACTGCACGATCGGGCTGTCGCCGCTGGTCTACCTGGCAGCACCCGACCTAGGCGTTTCTGTGCTCCAGACGGGTTGCGGCGCGCTGGCCGACGGATCCTCGCTGCCCGACGCCGAACGGGTGGTGGCGAACCTGCGCGCGCTCGGGCACACCGTGGACGTGGACGACCGGCTGCTGGCCCTGGCCGCGCGGTACTTCAGCCGGCTGGCCGCGGCCGAGGGACTGCCGTCCGGCCGGCCGCAGCCTTACGACGAGGCGTTCACCCGGCACCAGCTGGCCGGCGGGGTGCTGACCACGCTACGGCGGCAGCTTTCCGAACTCGGGCTGGAGGCGAAGTTCGGCGCGGTGATCGAGGAGGTGAGCCGGGTCAGGGCCGAGCTCGGCTACCCGATCATGGTCACCCCGTTCCCGCAGATGGTGATGGGGCAGGCGCTGTCGAACGTGCTCAGCGGCGGCCGGTACGAGGTGGTGCCTGACCAGGTGATCAGGTACGTGCTTGGCAGCTTCGGCAAGCCGACGGCGCCGGTCGAGCCGTGGGTGCTCGACCGGATCCTGGACCGGCCGCGGGCCAGGGAGCTGGCCGGCGAGCCGCCGCCGCTGTCAGTGGCCGAGCTGCGCCAGCGGCTGCCCCGCGGGATCTCGGACGAGGAGCTGCTGCTGCGGTTCGGCATGCCCGCGGAGGAGGTGGACGCGATGCTGGCCGCGGCCCCGGCGGCGCGGCACTACACCCCGGAGGTGCAGCCGGTGCTGCGGCTGCTGCGCGAGCTCGGGTCGCGGCCGCCGGTCTCGCGGCTGGTGGTGGACAAGCCTGGTTTCCGGCTCTCGCTCACGAGGGATCGCGCTGATGCATAGGGATATGGTCCGGGAGCGGCTGTCGGCCGTCCGCGGCTTCGTGTTCGACATGGACGGCACGCTGGTGCTCGGCGATCGCGGCGGCCACGGGCTGCGGCCGCTGCCCGGCGCACTGGAGATAGTCCGCTGGGTGACGGACCGCGGGCTGCCGTTCGTGGTCTTCACCAACGGGACGACGCGCACGCCCGGGCACTATGCGCGGACCATGCGCGAGCTCGGGTTCCCGCTGCCGGACAAGGCGATGATGACCCCGGCCAGCAGCGCCATCCGGGTCTTCACCCGGGAGGGCCACAAGCGGATCATGCTACTGGGCGGCGAGGGGATCGCGGCGCCGCTGCGGGAGGCCGGCCTGGAGGTGGTGCCGCCCGCCGCGGGGCTGACCGCGGACGCGGTGCTGGCCGGCTGGTTCCCCGAGTTCACCATGCCGGCGCTGGAGGCCGCCTGCCACGCGGTCTGGGACGGGGCCGAGCTGTTCAGCTGCTCGCAGACGCCGTTCTTCGCGGTGGACGGAGGCCGGGCGCTCGGCACCTCACGGGCGATCTCCGCCATGATCAGGTCGCTCACCGGCTGCCGGCTCCAGGTGGTGGGCAAGCCGTCGCTCGACGCGCTGCGCAGTGCGGCGTACCGGATCGGCGCCCGGCCGGACCGGCTGGCCGTGGTCGGGGACGATCCCGAGCTCGAGGTGCCGATGGCGCACCAGGGCCGGGCCCTGGCCATCGCGGTCGGCACCGGCCTGGGGGCTTCGGCATCTTACGAGGACGTGGCCGCCTCACGCCGGCCGCACCTGCGGGTACGGGGAGTCGACGAGCTGCTGGAGATCCTGGCCCGGAGCGATAGCGCCTGAGCGATGGCGCCTGAGCGCGCGGCCGGCTGGTGCTGACCTTCTGACCGTGGTCAGCACCAGCGGCTGGGCGCCTAGCTGCCCGGGTGGTTGACCTTGACGAACAGGTCGACGAAGGGCCCGCTATTGGAGGTCATCGCGGCCGGGCCCGGCGAGTGGCCGAAGGCGGGGGTAATCGGTATCGGGTTCGGGTCCTTATCAAGGACCGACACGGCGTCATCCGCGATCGCGTCGAGCCTGTTCTGCAGCGCATCGCCCCGAAGGCCGAGGAACCGCAGGGTGATCAATTCGTTGTGCACGCGCCTGAGGCCCTGGATCTGGTAGAAGGAGAGCCTCGGCTGATTGCTGGCGTAAATAATCTGGTACGCCGCCGCGAACGAGTTACACCTGACGCAATTCGAACTCAGCGCGTTGGCCTGGCTGTCGGCGTTGATCGTGACCAGGTTCTTCAGCGACGCCACCACCACCTGGAAGGCGATCCCGTAGGCGTCGCATTCGCGGCACTGGCTCGCCGTCGCCGTCGCGTGGTTGCTGACGTTAAGCGTCGCCGCGGATACCTGCGGCTGGAACTGGTACTTCAGCTCCCAGTCGGTGTGACCGTTCCGCTGCGTCGACGCAGTGGCCTGGTTGGTGATGGTCTGCGTCAGCGGGTCGGAAGCCACCGCCGCCGACGCGGCGGCCGGGACGGCCAGGGCGGCGAGCGCCGTGAGCGCCACCACGCCGGAACGCGGGCGCAATATTAAGGCATTAATCCTGGGTCGCATTTTCATCCTTCCATTTACTGGCTCGCGAGAACATATCACACATGGCGAGATCTCAGTTACTTGTTCTGACGATTTCCTGATCTGTCGTTAATTCGGTCATGCCGGTTTTATGTGACAAGCCGGAAAGTATGCGAGCATAATAATTAGGCGGGATTTCGCCCTGATATTCATGGTGCGCTCCTGTGCTGGCCAGCCGATCCGCGGGCGGTGATGCCGTAGATCTCGGCCTGGAACCGCCCGGGGCCGACGGGCGGCAGCCTGGTGAACCAGATCAGCAGGTAGCGCCCCCGGGCCGGGCTGGAGGTCCGGAAGGTGTGCGTGCCGCCGACCCCGTCGGCGGTGGCGACGGTAGTGAAGGTCCCGAGGGTGGAGGCGGCGAGGGTGTCGTCCCCGCCGACCTCGATCGCCACGTCGGCGCCTGGCTCGGCGCCGAAGGTGATCGTGACCGACCTGAGCCCGACCCGCCTGCCCATATCCAGGATCAGCCCGCTACCCGCCTTCAGGCCGCCGAATACCGGGTTGCCGAGGTAGTACTGGCTCCGCCAGGCGGTCGCCGGGTCCCCGTCGATGGCGTACCCGGCCAGGGCGTCGTTCTCGTCGTTCGGGTCACCCGGGGTGTCCAGCGGGTCGAACCCGTGCGCGCTGACCGGCCTGAGCCGGACGGCCCGGTGAACCGGGCGGGCGGCCGGCCCGGGGCGGAGGTGCGGCCGCGCCGCGGGCGGCCGCTGGACGGTGACGTCGCCGGCCGCGGATGGCCGGGGAGTGACGGTGCGGGCGGCCGGGAGCAGATGCCAGTGCACGGCCAGCAGTGCGGTCACGAGCAGGGGCGCGGCGACCGAGGGCAGCCACAGGACCGGACGCCGGCGGTTGGCGGCGACGACGGAGCGGACCAGCCGCCGCCCGATGAGCAGCAGAATGCAGCACAGGCCCGCCATCGGCAGGACGAGCAGGACTATAGAGATCACGCTCAGCAGGGCGGCCGGGATGTCGGCCCGCCCGGACTGCTCCGCGAGCGCGCCGACCTGGTCGGCGAGGGACCGGGCGAACGTCGTGGCCAGGCTGGGCGCGTTGAGAATCGTGAGGCCCAGCTCCACGACGATCAGGGGCACCATGACCAGCACCCACGCGGTCAGCGTCACCCGCGCCCCGCGCTTGAGGCCCTGGACCATGGGATCCGCCGGGCGCCCCGGGATCACGCTGCGCAGCACGGGCCCGATCCGCCGGAACAGGTCGGGCACGCCGATCAGGTCGGCCAGGATGAAGTATCCGTCGAACCGCAGCGACGGCAGCAGCTGCTGCACGATCTCGATGTGGACCAGCAGCACGGCGGCGAGCAGCGGCTGGTAGCCGGTTGCCAGGTAGACCAACGCGAGCCCGACCGAGAAGATCGCGTTGAAGTAGACGCCGCCCAGATCGGTGCGGATACGGCCGGCCCGTCCCAGCCGGTAGGCGTCGGTCACGTTGGTGAAGAAGGCAGGCCACACCACATAGACGCCCATGCCGATGACCCCGGGCCTGGCCCCGCCGTAGCGGCAGGCGGCGGCGTGGCCGCACTCGTGGAACAGTGTCGACAGCAGGGTCAGGCCGAGGACCAGGAGCATCAGCACCGGGTGGGTCAGCACGTATCCGAGCGCGGAGTTGAGCTGCCCGATGTGCACGAGCCAGGCGTCGGAGACGATCAGGCCGCCGAGCGCGACCAGCACCACGGCCGGGGTGAACAGCGGGCGGAACAGGCGGGCGAAGAACTGGACGCCCGCCTCGGGAATCAGGGTGCAGCGGAACCTGAGCGTCAGGACGCCCTGGTCCCAGCCAGGATTCGCGGGCCCGGGAGCACCGTCGGCGCGGGCCAGCAGGCCGAGCGGGGCTAGCTTGCGGTCCAGCAGGTACTCGACGTTGCCGGTGCTCACCGTCCGGCCGAATTCGGTGCTGACGCGCTCGGCGATCTCGCCGACCGTGCGCTGGCCGTCGATCCCGCTCAGCACCAGGTGCAGCAGCCGGGACACCTGCACGACCCGGCCGGCCGGATCACGCACCATGAACGTGGCGTCAGTCAGGCCGGCCCGAGCCCTGGTACTCGCCGAGCGGCTCCACCCCGGCGAGGAGCTGCGGCACCGGGGCGCGCGCCGCGGGCAGGTCGGGACGGGTGACGTCGCCGCCGATGGCCGCCCTGACGCCACGGCTGAATGGCACCACCTGCTGCCTCCTCGTGCGCCCCGGTCATGCCGCTCCCGGCGGGGACCACACGAGGCGGTCCCCGCCGGGATTCAATGTCAGACGTTCAGCACGCGCAGGCTCAGCCGTTCACGACAATGGCCTGGTGGTTCGAAGAGCTGGACGAGCTGAGGACGCTGTTCGTCACAGCGGAAGTCGAACTCGCGCTCTGGTTGGCGCTGACGGTGGTGACGTGGCTGGTCACGTGGTTGTTGACGTGGTTGTTGACCTGGGTGACGTGGTTATGCGAGCCCAGCACGATGGTGGACAGCGCCTCACGCTCGGGCAGGACCTCGCCGTGCTGGGCCTCAAGCTCGTGCATGCTCAGTTCAGACATAATGCTCCCCTTCTTCTTTCTTCTTAGATTTCCCGATACCACGGATTGTGGACACCGGGGGGTTTGCACGCGGACCCGTGGTCCGGCGTGCACGTGCCGAATCAAGCGAGAAATCTTGCATGACCCCCATGGTCGATGCATGAGGAAATGGAGTGGGTGAGCATCTCCCGAGCGGACAACGGTGCGTTCAGCTCAAGATCTGGCTCCCGTTTACCGAGCGCCTGAATCGCAGGCATCTCTGTACCCCCCTCCCCTCGTCAGGTCAGCGTGAAAGACCGTTAGGGACTCTGTGTCACGGGTATGAGATTAAATGCTGGCGGAGCGCCCGGGCAATCCCTCATTTTGCCGAGATTTCCGCTCTCCTCATTCTACGTAGACTAAATCAGCCGTACGTCTAGTGAATTCGACGAATTTCACGTGAATGGCTAAATGGGACCATCAGGTCGTTGTTCGGGGCGGGACCTGGCTAGCGCGACCGCCTCCAGGGTGGAGTGCACGCCGAGCTTGCCCCTCAGGTTGTGCAGGTGCGTGTTGACGGTCTTCACGGACATGTGCAGCCGCTTGGCCACCTCGCGCAGCCCCGCGCCCTCGGTGAGGTGCGTGAGCACCTCGCGCTCCCGGGGGGTGAGCGCGGCCAGCAGCGGATGCTCGGCCTTCGGCTCACCTTGCGGGCCGGCCCGGCTGGCCAGGGTGGCAGCCTCGAGCCTGCTGTGCGCGCCGAGCTTGCCGAGGACGTTCTTGACGTAGGTGCGCAGGGTCTCGATCGTGACGGTCATCTCGCGGGCCATGGTCTTGGTGCTCTGGCCCGCGGCGATCCGCCGCAGTACCTCTGTTTCCCTGGGGGTCAGCGCGGACAGCGGGCCCTGGTCAGACGGCCCCGGCGGGGGCGTCAGGCGGCCCGCCGCGATCGTGTCGAGCGCGCTGGCAATCTTGTCGAGTTCCTGGTCCTTGCCGAAGAAGCCGGCCACGCCGATCTGCGCGGCCGCTAACGGCGCCAGCCGGCCGCCAGGGCCGGACACCACCAGCACGGCGGTGTCGGGGTACCGGTCCCTGATCGCCCGGGCCGCGCCGAGGCCTTCCCCTCCCTCGTGAAAGCGGAAATCAAGCAGGCAGGCGTCGGGCTGGTGCCTGGCCACGGCGGCGACGCCCTCGTCGGCGGTCGTCGCGATCGCCAGGGCCTGGTGGCCGCGAGCCTCCAGCGCGACGGCAAGCGCTTCACAGAAAATTCGATTATCGTCACACAAAACCAGCCGCATAGGGTTGCTCCTTTTGCGCGCTCAGACGACCTTCGTCGTCATGAGTCTGCTGTTCACACAATGAGTTCGGCCGCAGGTGGAAAAGATCGCAGAACAGATGACAAGGCACACCCGCCCCATAACCCCACCCAGTAGCCCAGCAAAATGGTAGATGACGGGGAATGCCCATGTGCGCGATTGCCGAACTACCTGCGTCTTTGCGGGCCAGGCATTTGCGATTGATGCGGCGCGAATCCGGTCATAAGCCGGGTAGCGGGTATATGGGTAAATGGCGGAATCGGCGGTTATGCCGGGGGCGGCTGGTGGCATGATGTCCTGATAGGTGCCGTTCGCGGCGGAAGGGCGGGTATAGATGGCGGTCTTCGTCCTGGTGCACGGCGCGTGGGGCGGCGCGCACGGCTTCCGCAAGGTGCGCGGCCCGCTCCGCGAGGCCGGCCATGAGGTCTTCACGCCCAGCCTGACCGGCATCGGCGAGCGGGCGCACCTGACCAGCCCGCAGGTGAGCCTGACCACTCACATCGCCGACGTGGTCAACGCCGTCTGGTACGAGAACCTCAGCGACATCGTGCTACTCGGCTTCTCCTACGGCGGGTTCGTGGTCACCGGGGCGCTCGCGCACATCGGCGACCGGGTGCGGCACTTGGTCTACCTCGACGCATTCGTGCCCGGCGACGGTGACACGGTGGTCGGCCTGGCCGGTACGGGGGCCGGCTACGGCGCACCGGAACTGGGCCGCGACTGGCTGGTGCCCCCGCTCCCCCGCGAGTTCGACGACCCGGCCGAGGCGGAATGGACCGGCGCGCGGCGCACGCCGCACCCGGCCGCCTGCTTTACCGAGCCGGTCCGGCTGGCGCGGCCGCTGGAGGACTACCCGTTCACGCGCACCTACATCAAGGCCACTGGCGAGCCCCGGCCCCGGGATGGGGAGCCGTTCTGGACCGCCGCGGACCGGGCCATGGCCTCGCCGGCCTGGAGCTACCGGGAGATCGCCACCAACCACATGATCGCCAGCAACCGGCCAGGGGAGCTCGTCCGGCTGCTGCTCGGGCTGGCCTGAGCCGCTGGCTCGCGGCCGCGGCGGTGGCCTCCACATGATCTACACCGGGCCTGCAAGCGGTTTACGCGGCTATGGCGTGGTCTGGGGCCAACCAGAGGAGGACACGATGAGTGACCAGATCCAGCCGTGGCCGCTGGTCAAGCGGGGCAACCAGGGGCATCCCGTCCCGGCCCTTCAGTACCTGCTGCGGGACCGTGGCCACCACGTCACAGTGGACGGGATCTTCGGGCCCAAGACCGAAGCGGCGGTGGAGCAGTTCCAGACCGCGGACCAGCTGCGCGTCGACGGGATCGTCGGCCCGCAGACATGGGGTGCCCTGGTCATCGTGCTAGCCAGCGGCAGCACCGGCGACGCGGTGCGCGGTCTGCAGGAGGAGTTCCGGTTCCGCGACCTGTCCGGCGACCCGGGCCGCGGGCTGGCGGTCGACGGGATCTTCGGGCCCAAGACCGCGGCGGCGGTGCGCGGCTTCCAGCAGGCGCTCGGCATCACCGTCGACGGGATCGTCGGCCCGCTGACCTGGCGGGCCCTGGTCAGCGGCATGCTCTCGGGCTGATCCGGCTCGGGCTGATCCGGCTCGGGCTGATCCGGCTCGGGCTGGCTCATCCAGGTTCGCTGGGCCGCGGGGGCGCGGAGCGGGCCAGGGCGAGGACGGCTGCGCCGGGGCGGGAACCAGGACCGTTCGGGATAAGTGACCAGCTAGGAAGCGGTACCGGCCGCTGTCGACAGTCGACCGGATCGTGCGAGGCGTGTTACTAGAGTTAACAAAAGAGGCCTTTGGTGCATGGCGCGCGCAGTTTAGCAGGCTGCGGCCGATTTAGTCCATTTTGAGAAATTAAGACCAAAGTGGCCGTAAGCTACCCCGATGTCAGGCGCTCCGAAGGCAGCATGCACCTTGTGGTGCCTTCTCGGTGAGCGCGCAGTGCTCGGGAAGGAGCCCTTTGGGCTGCCACAGCAAACCATCACGCAACCGGATTAAGCACCTCGTTGTACCCACGGCCGCCGTGCCCGCCCTGGCGGGCCTGGCGGCCGCCGTCTGCCTCGCGCCCCAGGCGCTGGCCGACCCGGCTCCGGCCCACGCGGCCGCGCAGTCCTCCGCCGCCACGCAGCCCTCCGCCGCCACGTTCGCGGGGGCGCTCAGCCACAGGGGAATGTCCCCGGTCGAGCTGTTTTTCGCGGCGCAGCACGCCAACATGCCGTCGGCCAAGCCCGCAAGCTACACGGTCAGGTCGGGTGACTCACTCTCCTCGATCGCCGGGAAGGTGTACCACAAGCAGAGCGCCTGGCCCGTCCTGTACTGGGCCAACCGCGACAAGGTCCACTGGGCGAACGTCATCGGCGAGGGACAGGTCCTGAAGGTCCCGGCCGAGCCCGCCAAGATCCCCGCCGCGCCCTCGCAGCTCGGCCCGGCCCCCGCGCCGGTCGCGGTGTCCGGGTCCGCGTCCGGGTCCGGGTCCGCGCCAGTGCAGGCCACCAGCACGGTGTCGGGCAGCTATTCGGGCGGCGCGCCCGGCGGCTCGTTCGGCGCCTGCGTGATCGCCCGCGAGTCCGGCGGCAACGCGCAGGCTATGAACTCGAGCGGGCACTACGGCCTGTACCAGTTCAGCCAGTCGACCTGGATCGCGTACGGCGGTTCGGCCAGCAGCTTCGGGCACGCCAGCGTGGCCGAGCAGAACCGGGTGTTCTCCAGCGCGCTGGCGCAGGGCGGGCAGTCCAACTGGTCTCCCTACGACGGCTGCTGACCGGCTTAACGACCGGGCCTCGCGGTGTCAGCCACCGCGAGGCCCGGCCTGAGGGGTTCGCACCAGGCCAGGCAGCGTGACACCGCCCGGCGCGACTCGCGAGCTACGCGCGCTGGCCGACGTCGTGCCTGTTCACCAGCTCGTCCAGGACCGTGGCCAGCTCGTGCAGGCGCTCCAGGTGAGCCCGGGTCAGCTTGTGCAGGACGCGGTCGCCGTGCCGGGTCAGCCGGACCCGGACCACCCGGCCGTCGTCTCCGTCCGGCGTCCGCTCGACCAGCCGGGCGGCTTCGGCGCGATCGACGAGCTCGACCGTGCTGTGCGGCCGCAGCAGCAGGTAGCTGGCCAGGTCGCCTACGGTGGGCGGCAGGGTCCCGTGGTGCCCCTTGATCGCCACCAGCAATTGGTGCTGGACGTGGGTCAGGCCCTCGGCCTGAGCCTGGTCCTCGCTCCAGCGCTGGAAGCGGCGCAGAGTGACCCGGAACTCGAGCAGCCGCTCGAAGTCCTGCCGGGTGAGCCGGGGCATCCATCACCTTCCGGATTTAGGTGTCCCGCCCGAGACTACCGTCGGGTCAGCCGTCCGCGGGCACGGGCGCAGTGAGCTCGAGCTGGATGCCGTCCGGATCCTCGAACGAGAGCACGTCGATGCCGAACGAGGGTAGCCGGGTGATCTCGCCGTGCGTCACGCCGTGCTCGTCGAACAGCCCGATGGCCTGCTCCAGGTCCCCGCGGCCGGGCACGCCGAAGCTGAGATGGTCCAGGCCCGCCCGGTCCGGGTGGAAGCGGTCGGCCGCGGGCGCCATCGGCCGCAGCCCCATGATCAGGTTGCCGCGTGCCATGACCACGCCGCCGAACAGGAGCTTGAACGTCTCGGCCGCGACCGGGTCTTCGGGCGGCGGCGACTCCACGATGACCTGGAAGCCCAGCAGACCGGTATAGAACTCGCGGCTGCGCTGCACGTCGGTCACGGTGAGCCGGAGATGATGGATGTCGCCGCACGGAATCATGACTGCCTCCCTGGCGCCGCGGTGCGCCTTCGCGCCACGGCATCGGTCCCTGGCATTAGCATCCCAGGTGCGGCGCCCGTTGACACTGGTAACTTCATCCGCATGACGTTCGCTCACCAGTGCGATGATCTTAACTTTTCCGTGGTGGATTCGGGCTTGTGGGTTAATTGGGGGTACTATGATGCACCAAAATCACCGCCAAGCCCCAATCCACCATGATCTTTTACGGTTGGCGGGGCGGCTGGTGACCACGGGGCGGCTGGTGACCACGGGGCGGGTGGTGACCACGGGGCGGCCGGGGAACTCGGGGCGGCCGGGGAGCGCGGGCTGGCCGGGGAACTCGGGGCGGCCGGGGAACTCGGGGGCGGCCGGGGAACTCGGGGCGGCCGGGGAGCGCGGGCTTGCTGCTATTCCTCCGCGGAAACGATTCTCGGTGTATCCATAGGCCCGATTTATCCGCCGTGCGCGGCGAGCAGGTCGTCGGACAACTTCGGCCAGGCCTGCCGGGCCCAGTCGCCGAAGTCGGTGTCGGCCAGGGTGACGCAGGCCAGCCCGGCGTCGGGGTCTACCCACAGGAAGCTGCCCGAGCGGCCGAAATGGCCGAATGTCCGGGGCGAGTTCCGGGACCCGGTCCAGTGCGGGGTCTTGCTGTCCCTGATCTCGAAGCCCAGGCCCCAGTCGCAGTGCTCCTGGCGGCCGAAGCCGGGCAGCACGCCGGACAGGCCGGGAAAGGCCACCCTGGTCGCCTCGGCCAGCAGGTCCTCGTCGACCAGGGAGGGGCTGGCCAGCTCGACGGCCAGGTTCATCAGATCGCCGAGCGGGCCGACCGCGCCCCAGGCCGGGGAGCCGTCGAGCCGGGTGGCCGCCAGGCCGAGCGGCAGGCAGACCTCGTCGGCCAGCAGCCGCTCGAACGGCTGGCCGGAGCGGGCGGCGATGATGTCCGCGACGATCTCGATGCCGCGGTTGGAGTAGACGCGCCGCCGGCCGGGCTGGGCGAGGACCGCGTCGCTGTCGAAGGCGAGCCCGGACGCGTGCGACAGCAGGTGCCGGACCGTTGATCCCGGCGGGCCGGCCGGCTCGTCCAGGTCGAGCAGGCCGCGCTGCACCGCGTCGAGCGCGGCCAGCGCGACGAGCAGCTTGGTCACAGAGGCCCATCTGAAGGGCTGATCGGCGGGGCCCGCGGTCTCCATCAGGCCCGCGGCCGAGGCGACGCCAACCGCGGCGGTGACAGGCCATGACGCGACCTGATCGAGTGGATTTGCCACCGCCCCAGGGTAGATGCTTGAAGGACCGCCGAGAGGGCAGGGGACGCTGATGCTGGAAGACCTTGACCCGGCCGAGACGCGCGAGTGGGTGGAGGCGCTCGACTCGGTGCTCGCCTTCGAGGGCGCGGACCGCGCCTTCTACCTGCTGGACGAGGTGACGGCCGAGGCGCGCCGGAAGGGCGCGCCGGTCCCGTACAGCGCCACGACGCCGTACCTGAACACGATCCCGCCCGCAAAGGAAGACCGGCTGAGCTCGCGGGAGCTGGCCATCGACCACCGCATCCGGTCGCTGATCCGGTGGAACGCCCTGGCCATGGTGCTGCGGGCCAACGCCGAATCCTCCGAGCTCGGCGGGCACATCGCCAGCTTCCAGTCGGCGGCCACCCTGTACGACGTGGGCTTCCAGCATTTCTTCCGGGGTGGTTCCGGCGGGGACCTGCTGTTCATCCAGGGGCATTCGTCGCCGGGCATCTACGCCCGGTCGTTCGTGGAGGGCCGGCTCACCGAGGAGCAGCTGACCAGGTTCCGGCAGGAGGTCGACGGCGGCGGCCTGTCCTCGTACCCGCACCCGTGGCTGATGCCGGACTACTGGCAAATGCCCACGGTATCCATGGGCCTGGGCCCGATCATGGCCATCTATCAGGCGCGGTTCCTGAAGTACCTGGCCTGCCGCGGGCTGGCCGACACCGCTAACCGCAAGGTCTGGGCGTTCCTCGGCGATGGGGAGACCGACGAGCCCGAGTCGCTGGGCGCGATCGCGCTGGCCAGCCGGGAGAAGCTGGACAACCTCATCTTCGTGATCAACTGCAACCTGCAGCGTCTTGACGGCCCGGTGCGCGGCAACGGCAAGATCATCCAGGAGCTCGAGGGCATCTTCCGCGGCGCGGGCTGGAACGTGATCAAGACCATCTGGGGCAGCGGCTGGGACCCGCTGATCGCCAGGGACTCCACCGGGCTGCTGCTCAAGCGCATGGAGGAAGCCGTCGACGGGGAGTACCAGGACTTCAAGTCCAAGGACGGCGCCTACGTGCGGGAGAAGTTCTTCGGCAAGTACCCCGAGCTGGCCGAGATGGTGGCCGGGATGACCGACGACGAGATCTGGGCGCTGAACCGCGGCGGCCACGACCCGGTGAAGGTCTACGCCGCCTACTCGGCCGCGGTGCGGCACGCCGGCCAGCCCACCGTCATCCTGGCCAAGACGATCAAGGGCTACGGGATGGGGGAATCGGGC